>VYLQ01000035.1_pt1 | contig 49779 bp, 49 predicted proteins | sample 5115351 | NCBI WGS metagenome assembly VYLQ01 (sample SAMN12291776, study PRJNA351875) | freshwater metagenome | isolation source: freshwater lake | place: USA: Michigan, Lansing Lake | collected 2013-08-14 | reverse complement strand
CCAACAAGGGAAACAAGCCGCATAACAAAAAATGGCTCAAACTTTTTTCTAATTCATGAAACAGACCAATAGAATTTCAATCTTTCGTCAATCAGACTTTTTAGTCAGCCCCAAGATTCCAAACGTGTAAGCTGAACCGTAATTATGCAATATAAATTCTATTGCCTACTTTGACGAATACTGACGAAGAATACGATTTTTAACAACATGTTCAGAACGAAGGCAATAAAATAAAATTCAAGATCGCTACTTTGAAATTAACACCGCCTCGGTCACCAAAAAATTGCCGTGCTCTAAATCGGATTCGTTGAGTTTTACTTTTCCTTTGATTCGAATGAACTGATCGGCTTCAAATTTAGCGGTTGGCTTTACTTTGAAGGTGACTTCCGCAATGGATTCGGGTCCGGCGGCTCCACAAAAAAAGCATTGGCTGTACGGATATTTCGATAAGATGATGTAGGCGTTGCCTTCCACATCGATGGGCATGTAGTATCCTTCTAAGGTAATCTCTTTGCCTACCAAACCTTTGAGTTCAGTCGTAAAAACAGGTACCAAGAAATATTCGGCGGCCTTCTCGTTGTACTTCGTTTCAAACTTAGTTTTGGCAAATAGCGACCAACCTTCCGGCTGTGCCCATACCACGGTGCCTGTTAAAAATAATGCTGCGAATAATACTGCTTTGATCAACTGCATTGGTCGTTTATTTGATGATCTAATTTCCTGCTAACACACGGTGAATATCGGTGCGGTAGGCTTGCCATGCTGGTAACAATGAACAGAGCAATCCCAAGCCAACGCCGCCGAACAACAAAACCAGTTCTTCTCCATAAAATTCAAAAGCCACCAGTCCGGTTTGGTTACCCATGCTTTGAATAAAGGCAAACAACAGGATATGTGCAAGCATTAATCCACCGATGGTACCCATCAACGTCAGGCTTACACCCTCCAACACCATGCTACTCCACAGTTTAAATCGGGAGGCACCCATGCTGCGCATGATGGCCAAATCGTACTTCCGCTCTTTCAGTGAATTGTACAATGCAATGAAAATACTCAGCGCTGAAATAAATACCAGCAAATACGCCAGACCCATCAGCACTGTTTTAGCCGATCCTAAAATGGTAAACAACCGTGCGGTTTCAAAAGAGGGTGATGCCGCCTGCATGTTAGTTTGTGTGTTGATCAGCCGCGGCAACTGAATGGCTGCAATGGGATTTTTATACTTGATCAGCAACGAGGTGATCTCCTTGGTGGAATCACGCAACAAATAACCGGGTATCAATTTCAAGTGGAGCGGCTCAGCAAGATTGATTTTTTCTTCTCCTTCTTCATGCACGTGCCAAACACTCGTAATGTGGGTCAGTATGAGGTTATCCATTACGCTACCGGTTGGTTTCATAATGCCCACCACCTTGTATTTGCTTTCTTCATGCGCATGCCCGTCTTTCGTTAGGCCGTGTGCGCTTTCAAAAGTACTTCCTACCTGAAGTTTGGTTTGAGCAGCCACGTTTGCTCCCACTGTTACCTCCAGTTCTTCCTTCCACCAATCTCCTGTTTGCAATTCAGCATGATACAATTCAGCATAGGATTGCGAGGTGCCAATAATCCGGAAGTTCATGTAGCTGTCACCCAGCGCTAAAGGAATGGCATTTTTTACAAGACGATGATTCGCTAACTTTTCTGCTTCACGTAAGTTGATGTTTCCAGTGGGAAAATCGATATGAAAAATACTGCAGAGAATAAGTTGCAGCGGACTTCCTTTCGCCCCTACCACCAAATCAATTCCCTTTGTATTATCTGCTACGCGCTGCTCAAGTTGCCGACTTACCACCAATAGCAAAGTAATTACCGATATGCCCAGCGATAATAAAAACGCATTTAAAGCTGTGTTCAACGGCTTTGCTTTCAAGTAACTCCACACCAAAGAAAAGATAGACATAATCAGCGGCTAATAATTTCGGTGGATTTCAATTCAATCTGTCTTTTAAAATGCTCTTTCAGACGCTGATCGTGTGTAGCAACCAGCAAAGTAGCCCAACTATGATTAGCGAGTTTCATCAACAACGAAATCACACGTTCACAATTTTTGTCATCCAAAGCAGATGTCGGCTCATCGGCGAGAATCAAAGCGGGTTTGTTCATCAGTGCCCGTGCAATAGCTACACGTTGAGCCTGCCCCACACTTAGTTCTGTTACCCGCGCATTGCGATGATCGGCCATACCCAATGCTTCGAGTAATTCCAAAGCACGCTCGGCATCAGGAGGCGCACCTGCAAAAAAAGTAGCAGCTTCTAAGTTTTGTTTTACTGTCAAGGTGTTGATCAGATGGTTCTTCTGAAAGATAAATCCAATCTTCCGGCCACGGAATTGATCTAGCTGTGCCGGAGGTAGCGTAGTAATATCTTTACCATCTATTTCAATTTTCCCTTGTTGCGGTTGAAGTAACCCCCCTACCAAATGTAACAGGGTGGTCTTACCTCCACCCGATTCTCCAAGCAATAGACTATGCTCACCGGACTGAATAGTAAAGTCAGGGAAGTGCATTACACGGTGCTGTGCGCCGGCATACGAATAACGCAGATCTTTAACCTCAACCATGTGCAGGTTTCTGAATGATGGCTGACTTTACCAAGCGGAGTATCATAAATCCGATCACAAAATACAAAGCAATGGCCAGCGCACCGTTGCGCATACTTCCGGTCAGATGTTCGGCCAAGCCATAACTGAACGTACCCGCTACGATAGATAGATTGAACGTGCAATCGAAAAAACTAAAATACGATGCGTAGTCGATGGAGTCGCGCGGGATAAGTTTGGAATACGTTGCACGCGATAGCGATTGAATGCCTCCCATAACTAATCCAACGGCGGTCGCCAAAAAATAAAATTGCACTTCTGTTCTTACCAGATACGCTGCAAAACAAACCAGAATCCAAAAACAAATCATGCCCAGCAAGGTAGGTTTGTCGCCAACACGTTGAGATACGCGCGAGAATACATGTGCGCCTAGTGCAGCCACCAACTGAATGATCAGTACCGTGGCAATTAGTTTCGAATCTTCTAATTTCAATTCCTTCGACCCGAAAGTAGCCGCCATGTACATCACTGTTTGCACGCCCATGTTGAAAAAGAAGTAAGCAAGAATGTATTTCTTCAAATCCGGATTCGAACGCAGGGCTTGCCATACCTTGGCCAGTTCCTCATACCCGCGAAGTAATTTCCCCTTTGCTTCCCGTTTGAGAGCATCCGGTAGTTTCCGCAACGGTATCTGCGCAAAGCCAATCCACCAAATACCTACCAATAAAAATGAAAACCGAGTAGCGTCTCCATCGGATTCAAAATGAAACACCTGGTGCTTTAATACCAAGATCAAATTAATGATCAGGAGAACCACTCCGCCGTAGTATCCCATCGCATAACCTTTTGCACTCACGCGGTTCAATTGATCGTGGCTAACGATCTCCGGCAGAAAGGCATCGTAAAAAACCAAGCTTCCCGAATAACCGATGCTCGCCAGCACGACACATAGTATGCCCCATTCGAGTGTATCGGCCTTAAAAAAATACATACCCATACAGGCCAATCCTCCCAAATAGCAGAAGAACCGAAGAAAAGATTTTTTGTTGCCGACGTAATCCGCTACACCTGATAGCAAGGGCAACAGAGGTGTTACGATCAGAAACGAAAATGAAATAGCGTACGAGTATAAAACGGAGTTGGTAATGGTAAATCCCAAAAATTGCACCTGATCACTACCAGTAGGCGAAGTTGTGACTGCCTGATAATAAACCGGAAAGAGTGCACTGGTAATTACCAACGAGTAAACAGAATTGGCCCAGTCGTACATGCACCAGGCATTCACTACTTTGGGATTATTGAGTGCTAATGGGGGTGTATTGTTCATAAAATAAAAAGCCTTCCAATTTTAGTGGAAGGCTTTTAATCAATTTTTGAAAAATATTAATTCTTGCGCTCCGCAGAATTGTCGGCAGCTGTGTAGAGTACTTTGCGGGCATTGCCCTTGCGAAGCTCTGTTTCTACATCAGCAATAATGCCGCGCTTTGCATCTTTATCGCCTTTGATGGCAATCGTTAATTGCTCGCGCTCATCTTCTGCCAATTTAGACTTTTCCTCATTTACCCAGCGGATGATGTCATCTGTGCTGATAAATGCGTCGTTCGCCTGAATTTTCTCTTCGGTACCGAATTCAATTTTGTTAGGCTGACCTATGTACAAATTCGCCACAAGCGTTTTACGCTCAAGCTTGCGAAGTTGTGCAGCTTTCGGAATCTGCTGTTTTACCTCAATCGATGATTTTCTCATTTCTGTTGTCACCATGAAAAAGAACAACAGCATGAAAACCACATCGGGCATAGAGGAAGTAGGAATCTCCTGCTTTACCTCTGCTTTTTTCTTAAATTTTGACATAGTCCGAATATTTAGTTTCCTACCTTGGTTGGTTCAGCAATAGAGATGTTCATGGGATAACCTTGCTTACCACGCTCATAGAGTGCCTTCTTTTGCGAATCCGCTAATTGAGATGCTGCATCACGGAACTCCTTATTCGTTACCCCAGCTTGTTCGGCATAGATATCGTAATAAGCACCTTGCACAATGTCGAGGATTTCCACAAATCGCTTGTGGCTCGTTCCACGGTCGGTTTTGAAAGAGACAATCGCCTTTTCAGGGCTTTCTGAGCTGGCTGGATCCTGCCCTTTATTTTTGATAAAGGCAATAATCATATCCTTTAAACCACTTACATCTTCCATGGGCTCTCCTTCCACCAGCAAGGCATCGGAAGAGTTCACTTGAATTTTGAAGATGTTCTTCTCCTGCATTTTCACCTCGTCTTGCTTATTGGGATCCGGTGGCGGAGGTAAACCGATGCTCAATCCTTTGTCGTTATTGATCGTTGTGGTCACCAAAAAGAAGGTTAACAACAAGAATGCAATATCGGCCATCGAAGCATTCGGAATCTCTGGTGTCGATCGTGCCATTTTTAATTAAGTTTAACCAGTTATAATGTCTTTAATCAAAGAGTAAATTGCCAAAACTGCCGAGGCGAGAAGTACGATATAGAATAGGATCAAGCCTGCTCCTATCAACTTTGAGCTGGCAGCAGTAGTCCCTAAAGCAGCTGCTTTCATAGAAACTTCTGAACCAGAAAGTGAATAGGAAAGTCCAAAAAGAACTACCAGACCAACTACTCCAATGAGTGACTTCACTAACTCTTTTGGGTTACTGACCGCGTGGATTAGTGGCATACCTACACTGGCAACCAATGCTAATCCTAAGCAGACATAGCAAACGATAAGGCCAGGAGAGATGAGGGTTATAAGCAATGAATCTTCCATACGAAATTATTTTTTATGCTTAACTAGAATATCAATCAATGAGATAGAAGCATCTTCCATTTTGTTTACCAAGCTATCGATTTTAGAAACGCAATAGTTATACAAAACCTGAAGCACCATACCTACGATCAAACCACCAACGGTTGTAATCAAGGCCACTTTCATACCACCCGCAACAACTGAAGGAGAGATATCACCGGCTGCTTCGATCGCATCGAATGCTTGCACCATACCCACAACCGTTCCGAAGAATCCCAACATAGGTCCAAGTGAGATACACAATGAAATCCAAATCAAGCCAGACTCCAAACGACCCATTTCAACGCCACCGTATGATACGATTGACTTTTCTACCATGTCAATACCTTCGCCTGAGCGCATCAAGCCTTGGGTAAAGATAGAAGCCACAGGACCTCTGGTATTTTTAGTAACATCTTTTGCTGCTTCAACTCCGCCTTTTGCTAAAGCGTCTTCAATTTGAGACAACAATTTTTTCGTGTTAGTGGTAGCGAGGTTCAGCGTGATGATACGCTCAATGGCAATCGCCAAACCAAGAATGAACACAATTAGAATAGGCCACATGAAGGCTGCACCACCGGCAATGAACTGATCTTTAAGTTCTTGGTGGAATGTTTTCTCTTCTGTAGCAGCAGCGGCATCGCCAGCGGCTTCAGTTACTGAAGATTCTGCAGGAGCAGCAGCTTGTGTGGTTGCTGAATCTGTTTTGGCATCTTGAGCCATTGTTTTGGAGGTGCCAAACGCAAGCACTCCGATGAAAGCAAGAATAGTTACTAATTTTTTCATGGTTTAAGGTTTATGATAAAACTTGAAGTGGCCAAAATTAAAGGTTTTGCCGATTTCTCAACAAGATTTTCGAAAAAAAACTGCATTTCTGTGAAATTTTATTCTGCTTTTGGGTTTAGAATACCAACAAGTCACGGAAGTCACCCAAATCGCGATAAAATATTTGGGTAAAGCGAACGGGGATTAGGTTTCCTCCTCCGCTAAAGCTTCCTCCTTCGCTAAAGCTACGGAGGAGGAACACTCGTTAAAGCTATAAACGGTTAATTAAATGCTTGTTTCTGAAAGCAATACCAGAGCCGCTTTTTAGATATTTTTCAAACTCAAATGCCTTTCGTTTATCTTCAAAAGAACAAAAGAAGACAACCCTCACCGGCAACCGGTGCTTAGTGTATTGAACCTCTCCGGAATTATGTCTGACCAACCGGGCATCTAGGTCGCTGGTGCAACCTGTATAATAGGTTTTGTCGGAACATTCTAAAATGTAAACTATCTGCATTCCTCTCAATTGTTGATAATTCTTTCAATTGGGGAATGTTTCTATGCTACTTCGCTAAAGTATTGGTTGGGGAATCCTCCTTCGCTGAAGCTTCGGAGGATGTATCCTCTTCGCTAAAGTATTGGTTGGGGAACCCTCCTTCGCTGAAGCTACGGGTTGGGGGATCCTCCTTCGCTAAAGCTACGGAGGATAGATGCGGAGAGGGCGGGATTCGAACCCGCGATACCCTTTCGAGTATACACACTTTCCAGGCGTGCTCCTTCAACCACTCGGACACCTCTCCAAAAAGGGCCTCAAAGAAATACATTAATCAAGCTGAATGCAAATCGCCAGGGCTATTTAATCAAACTAAACGGTGATTTCACCCGCCAACGGATGGGAAAGCAACTCTTTGGTCTTTTCAACGCCATGCTCTCCTAATAAGATCATCAATTTGGCCACAGCGGCCTCGGTGGTCATGTCTTTGCCGCTCAATACACCAATTTCCTTTAAGTGGTGACTGGTTTCGTACCGACCCTGATCGACCATGCCTCCGGGGCACTGGGAAACATTTAAAATAATAATGCCTTTTTGAATGGCTTCTTTCAAAATGCGAATCAACCACTCGGCGGATGGCGCGTTGCCGGCTCCGTACGTTTCAATGATCAATGCTTTTAGTCCAGGGGTTTGCAATATCGCCTGCACCGTGGCTTCGGAAATTCCGGGAAACAACTTGAGAATCGAAATATGGGTATCAAAATGATTTCTTAGTTTGAATTCCTTACCGGGATTTGCTTTGTGGATAACAGCATAGTTATAGTTGATCGACACGCCTGCCTTTGCCAATGGTGGATAATTGCCCGACTCAAATGCATCGAAGTGCATGCTTTCTACTTTTTTGGAGCGGTTGCCTCGCAGTAGTGCATCATCAAAGTAAAGACAAACTTCTGGCACCACGGCTCTGCCTTCTTTCTTCGCCGAGGCGATCTCTAACGCTGTAATCAGATTTTCGCGCGCATCCGAACGTGGCTCGCTGATGGGCAATTGAGCGCCTGTCAGCACAACCGGCTTGGCCAATCCTTGCAACATAAAGCTGAGTGCAGAAGCCGTAAACGACATCGTATCCGTGCCATGCAACACCACAAAACCATCTTGCTGGTGGTAATGATCGTAAATAATTTGTCCGATCGTTTTCCAATGCTCCGGCCCCATGTTTGAAGAATCGATGGGGTGCTCGAACGAAACCACCGTTAAATCAAGCAACAAGCTGCGCAAAGTAGGCAGGTGATGTAAAATCAAAGAGAAGTCGAACGGAATCAAAACACCTTGTGCATCGTAAGCCATACCAAAAGTACCTCCCGTATAAATGATCATCACTCTCGATTTTGCCTGATCGGGCGAAGCGGTGTTGATATTAATTTTCCTGTAGTTCATGAGTTGGGTTTGCTAAACAATCGGTGGGCGTTGGCAGTCGAAATGTGCGATAGCTCCTGTAAAGTTATTTTTTTTAACTCAACAATCTTCTGTGCTATCAGCGGAATGTAAGCCGGTTCGTTTCGCTTGCCGCGATGGGGTACCGGTGCCAAATACGGGCAGTCGGTTTCCAATACGATATTTTCCAATTCGATTGTAGGTATCACTTCATCCATGCCGCTTTTCTTAAATGTCGACACGCCACCTAGTCCGATGTAAAAACCCATGGACGTAATTTTCTTTGCTTGCTCGATCGAGCCAGAGAAGCAGTGAAAAACGCCTCGTAACTTGTCGCTGGCGTGCTTCTCCAATAAGGCAATCGTTTCATCGATGGATTCACGGCTGTGCAGCACAATCGGCAGGTCGTACTGAATGGCCCATCGCACCTGAATATCAAAAGCTTCTTTCTGTTGTTCCCAAAAGGTTTTGTCCCAATACAAATCCGTTCCCATTTCGCCAACGGCGGCAAAATTTCGTTTGGCAAGCCACGCTTCTACTTGGTACAGCTCTCTTTCGTAATCTTTATTGACCGAACAAGGATGCAAGCCCATCATGGGAACACAAAAATCCGGGTGTCGGGCTTCCATCTCCAACATACCATCAATGGAGGTATGGTCTACGTTAGGCATGTAGATGGCCTTGAGACCCGCCTCCCGTGCACGGGCTATCGTATCCGTTCGGTCGTTTTTGAATTCGTCATTATAAATATGAGCGTGGGTATCGATCCAATGATTCATTTTAGCGCAATAAATAAGGTACAAAAATAACGAGTCCGACTACGGCAGAAAAGAAAGCAGCCAGCAATACCGCACCGGCGGCAATGTCTTTAATCCGACCGGCCTTTTCGCTCCAATTCGGATGAACCAAATTGACCAACTCTTCGATGGAGGTGTTAATCAGTTCCAAACCCAATACCAGAGCGATACAAAACAAAAGCACGCACCATTCAATGGCGCTTACGCGGACGATGGACGCTGCGCCAATCACCAGCATACCGACTACACTCTGTATTTGAAAGTTGCGTTGCGACTGAATGGTGTAGCGTATTCCGCTCAACGCCGCGCGAAGGCTTTTCAAAAATTTAAGCATGGTGGATGGAGTTGAGTAAATCATCGATAGCTAGTTGCAAAAGCGGTTGCGACGGCGGCAGGGCAAAACCTTTGCGTGATCGGACCACTTGCATTGCCGACTCCAGATTGAATTCATGTTGGGCGACTGCATATACAATGCTCTCCGAGTTCAATTTATTGGCCAGATATTCTTGCTCCGGCTGTCCGGGTGTGGGCACCATGATACAATTGTGTTGGCCTACGACTGCCAAATCCATGACAGAACTATAACCTGAGCGGCAAATTACAAACTCTGCCGATTCAAATGCTGCCTGTAGTTGAATCGCATTCAAATGATTGACTTCATGTAGGTATTCATTGATCTGTGTGATGGTAGATTCGCCCGGCAAACCCTTAACGAGCAGCGTTGGTTCGTTGATTCTTGATAGTTGAGTTCGTAACATGGCCTCGAATACACTGCGTTGTGGTTCCGGGCCGGAGACAACCGCCAGCACTTTCCATTTTTTCTCCTTCGTGGCGTTTGAATTCCTTTCGAAACGAGACAAGATTCCCACCATACGGCACTTTTCATCCTGGTCTTTGCTCAAATCGCCCGAAAGTACATTTCCCGCCAAATCAGGTATCCAACATTGATCGAAGCGTAGAATCATAAAACGATTCACGCCATTGGCGATGGCAGCCAACCAGCCAAAGCGGGACTTTAATAAGATGGAGCGTTGATGTGTAATAAAAATGCTCTTAACAGATGTATGGTAGCACCCGTAACGGTTGTCTGAAATGACAGCATCGATCCGATGTTCGCGGATCAATTTATTTATCTGCTGCTTTTCCTTTTGGATGGCATGGGCAAATTTCGGTATCTGCGTTAGCAAGCTGAGAATAAGCGATCCTTTCTCCACATATACCGGCTGATACGTGGGCAACTCAAAAAAACAAAGCATGGGAAACTCATCGCGCAGCAATCGAAGTGGAAGCCCGCTGGAAGCGATTGAAACACGGCATCCTCGCGCCAGCAACATCCGAATGATGGGCATACAGCGTGTAGCGTGACCGAGGCCCCAATCCAGTGGAGCCACCAATACGTGTATTTGCTTTTCGTTCACGGTGGCAAAGATCGTAAGTAATTGCTGACAATCGCCAACTAAAACGGATGGCTTGCCTGCGAGCGGGTGGGCAGTGCCTGAAACTGATAACCTAGTTTTGAAAAATGTTCGAGGTAGCGTGGCAGTGTATATGTCATATTTCGCTCGGCCTTCAAACTATCGTGAAAAACAACAATGGAGCCAGGCCGGCTGGCGCGGATAGATCCACTTAAACATTTTTCCGGCGCAAGTGACGAGGAGTAATCGGAAGTGAGTACATCCCACATGACTACTTGATATTCGTCTTTCAGGTGTTGAATTTGCTTGCCGCGAATTCTTCCATACGGTGGCCGAAAGAGCGACTGGTGGGTTGCCAAATGTTTCGACATCTCATTGGCACATTGCTTCACATTGTCTACATATTTTTCTGTTGATGTACCCCATCCACGCAAGTGATGAAAGGTATGATTGCCCACACCATGGCCGGCTTCAATTATTTTTTGAAATATATCGGGGTGTTTGCGAATGTTATCGCCAATACAAAAAAAGGTGGCCTTTGCCTGATATTGAGCTAGTGTGTTTAGCACAAACTCCGTCGGTCCGGGAATCGGCCCGTCATCGAATGTCAGAAATAACACTTTTTCCTTTGTGTCAATCCGCCACGTAAGCTGAGGAAAGAGCCAAGGCAATATGAACGGGGTGCGAAACAAATTAAGACTTGAGATTTGTGATTTGCGATTTACGATTTTAAGTTTTAGGGTTTACTCTACGCGACAGGTTAGCAGAGTAATATCATCGCGATAGCCATTCTTGCCTTTGAATCCATCCAGTCGCACGATAATATCCTGATGAATGGTACTTAAATCCTTCGCGTGATTTTTTTCGAAATATTCCGCCAGCGCCTGGGGGCCAAACTCTTCTTCTTGTTCGTTGGCCGTTTCAGTGAGTCCGTCAGTGTAAGCGAGCAATGTAAATTCTTCCAGGTCGGTGATGAACCCTTCGTTGATAAATGGCAGAGGATGCATGGCTCCCAACACCGTGGAGCCATCTTCTAGCATACGCAACCCATGTTTGCGATCGTAGAGCAATGGAGGATTATGACCGGCGTTGACATACACCATTGTGCGCAGATTGATGTCATAGATTGCCCCAAAGAAGGTGATGAACTTCTCCCCTTTCGTGTTATCCAGCACCTGAAAGTTAAGTGCTTCAACAATTTCGGTGAGGTTGGGGGTTTGTCGTAACAATGTATGCAATGATGCCTGAAAGTTGGACATCATGAGTGCTGCGGGAATCCCCTTGCCGCTCACATCGGCCACGCAAATCAAAAATTGATTTTTGTTGATGGGAATGTAATCGTAATAATCACCGCCAATGATATCGTGTGGCAAATAGCTTGCTTCGATTTTGAGATGCTCGGTGTTGGGTAATTTTTTCGGAAACAAAAACTGCTGTACGTCACTGGCAATTTCTAATTCTTTGCGAAACGCCTCTTGTTGCAATTGCTTGCGTGCTAATTTTTTGTTTTCGATGGCAACGGTGATGATGTTGCTGAGCGCCTGAATAAATTTGAGACCTTCATCGTGTTCGTGATTCAAATGGTCATTGCTCAGTCCCCCTACAAAAACCAAAGCCAAGGTATCGCCCTTATGTGAAACGGGGATGACCAAATCAAATTCATGAAAATCGCATTCTTCAAACTCAGACAATTGATGGATTCGTTTGATTAATTTGAACCGATCGTCCAGTTTGTTCTTCATGAAGTTCTTTACCGTGCCGAAGTTTACTTTGCAATTCCAGATTTCATCGTAAACAAATAGTGCCAGTTTCTTTATGTCGAGGTTGGAGCGCAGCGTGAAATTAAAAATCTTGTACAGCGACTCCTCCGGCACATTGCTGTTGATGGATTGCGTGATCTCCAACAGTGCGTTTAGCTCCAGTTCTTTCTTCTCAATTAATTTCCGTAAAGCTTGCTCCGACATACCCGTTAAACCCAATTTTATGGATTAGAAAGATTTGAATCAATTCACTGACGAATCTTTCGGATTGTCAGGGCCTAACTTTGACTTTGAATCTTGACAAGATTGTCCGGATTCATTCGCCAAGGTTAAAGTGTAAAAATAGTAAATCTGGCCATACCTTCGATGGTTGTTTCAAATCGCCCGACCCTTCCAGCTAACCGCTTGACGTTGAGCGAGTAAAGCAACACCAATCACATAAAATGGGTAAAGCACCTGAAGAATCAGAAACGGAATCCATCGCCAGCGTATTTGTAAAAAAAAGGCAACCGGGTACAGCAACATGAACTCCAGCACAATTTTAATGACGATTAGAAAATAAGCGCGCTCCGGCATCACCCAGTGGCACAAAGCCGCCACCGGCAACAACACATAACTCAGTTGAAATACAAAAATAAAAACGGCCAGCAGCTTGGTGGCTACGGATGAGTTGAACTTCCATTTTGCTGCCCAACGAATGCGCTGATGGAGGAAAGATTTCAGCGTTGCACATGGCTTTGTTGTGACAATGGATTGCTTACTGGACATAAACATGATTCCTTCGGGGAAACGAGCATTGATCTTTCGCATCAAAAATTCATCATCGCCCGACGCGATCTCATAGTTACCATCATAGCCGCCTACTTCCAGAAAGACTCTTTTTCGAAAAGCCAGATTGGCACCATTGCACATGACAGGCCGTTGATAAAACAAGGTAGCAACCGTGGTTCCGATGAGGCTGGCAAATTCAAGCGCTTGCATTTTGGCGAACAATCCGGAGCCGGAATCCATGCGAACCCCACCCACCGCCATCACGATGTGATCGGAATGAAAACAAGATGCGACGTACGATAGCCATTCGTTGGGGTGAACACAATCGGCATCGGTAGTTACAATTAAATCATGCGATGCAGATTGAATACCCAAAGCCAACGCTCGCTTTTTTCCGGTGGTGCCCTCTCCCAATTGCAGACTTTTACAAATGGAAAAACGGATGACGTATTCTTCCACCAATTGTGCTGAAGCATCGGTGGAATGATCATCCACCAAAATAATTTCCAATTGATTGTGCGGGTAATTTTGTGCTAGTAGCGATTCCAGTAATGGCCGCAGGTTTGCAAATTCATTGCGATACGGAATCACTACCGAAATGCCCGGTGTTGCTGTCAGCTTTTTTGAATCCGATTTTTCGAACGTCAATTGCCACCCTACCCATAGTGCAATAACGATGGAAAAATAAAGACCGAAGACACAAAAAAAGTAGATGGTCATTCGCGCAATGTACGTTAACTTGCGAGGCAAAATGGAGAAAAAAGCAGTCAAAGAAAAGATAATTTTAGGGCTTGACCCCGGCACCAACATCATGGGCTATGGATTGTTACAGACGAAGAGCAGTAAGCTGACGCTGCTTCAATATGGTGTAATCAACATGGGCAAATACGGAGCCCACGAACTGAAACTAAAGAAGATATTTGAGCGCGTGTTGGCGATAGTGGATGAATATCATCCGGATGAAGTGGCTTTGGAGGCACCCTTCTTCGGCAAAAATATTCAGTCGATGTTGAAGCTCGGGCGTGCGCAAGGAGTGGCGATGGCGGCTGCTTTGTACCGCGAGGTGCCTATTACAGAATATGCTCCGAAAAAAGTGAAGCAATCAGTCACCGGCAATGGTAACGCCAGCAAAGAGCAGGTCGCACGCATGCTGATGCAGCTCTTTGCCATCAAAGAACTGCCCAAGTTGTTGGATGCTACCGATGCGTTGGCCGTAGCCGTTTGCCACCACTATCAAAATGGCGCTACCAAAAGCAAATCAAAATCGTGGGAAGTATTTTTAAATGAGAATCCGAAGAGGAAAGTCATCGTATGATCGTGAGAGACCCTTTGAATCTTTCGATGCAGGCGCCTTCTAAAACAATGAAGTAAACACCGGGACTCAACCCAGCACCGTTCCAATCATTTTTGTAATTCTTCGAATAAAATACTTCTCCACCCCATCGATTCAGAACCTTTAATGAAACGAGCCCGCTATAAACGGGGTCGATCTGGAGGTACTCATTATCTTTGTCGCCATCTGGGGTAATCACATTAGGAACAAAACCAATTTTCAAATTGAGCTTTGTTAGCGTAATTGTATCAGTGGCTTGTCCACAACCATTTTTAACTTTTACCCAATACTTTCCAAAATCAGTTACAGAATACGAATCGTTGGTTGATCCATCTTGCCATTGAAAATTAAAACCCGAAGGATTTGTATAAGGTTCTAATGTCAAAGGTTTTAGTTCACACGATTGAACATCCTGACCAAACGAGAATGGCTGAGGAGTTCGAAGAATATCTACTTGCACATTATCAGTGAATATACCACATGGGCTACTAACGGATACGGAGTAATTTCCGGATTGATTCACTACGATGGATGGTGTGTTCTGTCCTGTATTCCAGAGGTAATTAAAGTTTGGGTTATTCAATTGTGTAGAGATAGTATAGCTGGTTTTGTCACAGATAGTTTTATTCGCACCTAAATCGAACACTGGTTTTTGAAAGAAATCAACCCGGGCTTGATCAGTTACATTTCCGCACGGACTTGTTACTTTTACCGAATACAATCCTGCTTGGGTAACTATGATGGAAGGTGTAGTTGCCCCCGTATTCCATAGGTAGGTGAAGGATGCATCGTTGAGCATTGTTGTTAAAGTGAAACTAGGTTGATCACAAACTATCTTGTCAGAACCCAAGTCGAAAACAGGTGTTTGAAAAAAGTCGATTCGAATTTGATCTGCTATACTTCCACATGGGCCTGTGACTTTAACAGAATAAAAACCAGATTGAGTTACAGTGATTAAGGGAGTAACTTCCCCCGTACTCCATAAGTACGTTAATGATGGATCAGTAAGGTTTGTAGTTAATGTAAAATTAGATTGATTGCACAAAACCTTATCAGAGCCTAAATCAAATACGGGTTTAAAGCTCACTCGAATTTGATCTGTAGTGCTTCCACACTGGCCCGTAACGGTAACCGAATAGACTCCAGATTGAGTTACCGTAATCGACGAAGTAACTTCCCCCGTACTCCATAAGTATGAATAGGTTGGGTTGGGTCATTAAGATTTGTTGTTAAAGTGAAATTAGATTGACTGCACAGCGCCTTATCCGAGCCTAGGTCAAATACAGGTTTTTTAAAGAAATCCACTCGGACTTGATCGGTAGAACTTCCACAAGGTCCGGTCACTTTAACTGAATACACACCTGATTGTGTGACTGTAATGGAGGACGTGCTTGCTCCCGTATTCCATAGGTACGTTAATGCGGGATCATTGAGTTGGGTACTCAAAACAAAGCTGGGCTGATCGCAAAGAATTTTATCTGGACCTAAATCAAATGAAGCAATTGTCCCATCCGCTAACACATACTCACCACGCATCGGCTGTGCAGTTTGGGGTAAAATGGTATTATTCCATGTTGGTTTGCTATTATCTTCACGAAAAGACGCATTGCAAATGGGGAGATTATTGACAAAACCCTTTGCCGTGTAGGTACCTGTGCCATTAACAGAAGCAAGAAAAACACCAAAGTATGGCGAATTACTTTTCGAAAGATCCAATCCGCCTGTTTGGCTGGGCTTACTTTTTATTTCGTACACTTGAATACCACTAGCTGCGCCTGAAATATCTGTTGCCTCAACCTTCAGGTTACCATCAACCAACGAGGTAGTGGCAGCCGGATAACTAAACGCACTAACATCACCTATGGGAGCACCTGAATAAACGCGTGTTGGGTTTCCAATCAGTTGACCGTGAGCAGCTGTAGGAGATTTATCGAACGCAGTTGAACCGCTTGTTTCATTGAAATCCCAATAACCAACAAGCCCAGCTTCGTTTCCAGTTAATTTGCGACACATATCCCTCTGAACTTCTTGTGCTGAAAGTGCCCTATTCCAAAGTCTTACCTCGTCAATAATACTTTTTCCTCTATAAGCTACATTGTTCGATAAGAAATAGCCAATTTTACCAACATCTCCGGAAACTGGGGATTTCATTCCTAAATTAGACTCTCCTGTACTGAAGCCACCGATATCAACACCATTTAAATAAATTTTTATATCAAACGGCGCGATCATCACAATACAGACATTAACCCATTTACCAGTAATGCTGCTAATGGTAGCACCTTTTCCTCTCCTAAAAGCTGGGTTACTTGCACCCGCTCCATCCCCAAATTCACACAAGATACTGGTTGGTGAAACCGTGAACCAAAATCCTCTGTAAGTAGGGTCATTATCGTTAGTAACGAAAATTGGAGTACTTGCACTAATGCTATAATCAACAAATACCCAAGCTGAAACACTAAACGGCAGATTGAGAGAAGTGTAAGTTTTTGAAATATCGATCCTATCATCAATTCCATCCAATGAGATTGCCCTGCCTGAGCCAACATTATCTACTTGAGCGGAACTGATGATATAGAAACAGAAATAAAAAATCAAAAAATTGACCAACCGCATAGTTGAAGATTTAAGGCAATGAATTACATCAATTGTAAAAATAAATAATTTACCTCTCACCTAAAGAATAGAACTGTTAATTTTACGCTAACATGAAAACAATACTAATACTATCATTCAGTTCCATTCAACACGATGCGCGAGTTACCAGGCAAATCGAATTTTTGAGTAAAACATATAAACTTACTATTGCGGCATTTAACAACCAGGAAGATTCTCCATTAGAATTTATCAAACTAGAAAAAACTAAACTAGATCTATTCACCAAGATTATTACAGCTTTTTTTCTTTTGCTCAGAATTCATCGAATCTCCTACCCGCTACTATTTGGCCAGAAGGCGTTTAAGAAAAAATTAGGTAACAGAAAATTCGATCTTGTGATTGCTAATGATGTAGATAGTCTTCCACTTGCATTTCAACTCGATGCAGGTGAAAAAGTTCTTTTGGATGCGCATGAATACTCTCCGAGACAATTTGAAGATAAACTTATGTGGCGCATTCTATTTCAGCCACTGATGTATCATATCTGCAAAAAGTATATTCCCTTAACCGTAAGAATGACTACCATTGGAAGAGGAATAGCCAATGAGTATAAAAAACAATTTAAATGTAATCCATATGTGCTTAATAATGCTACATGGTATAATCCTATTACACCTTCAGAAATCATTGACAATAAAATTAGATTAATCCATCATGGCGGCGCAACCGTCAGCCGCCAACTAGAGATTATGATCGAAATGATGTCTTTATTGGATGCTCGATTTACGCTGGATCTAATGCTCATAGTTCCTGATACAGCATCTTCAAAAACAAAAGGTTATATTGATTATTTGAAGGGCCTTGCCAAAGGAGACGACCGAATAAATTTTTTGCCAGCAGTGAAAAGTAAAGAAGTCATTCCAAACATTAATCGTTATGATATGGGAGTAATTCTAGTCCCTCCCATCAACTTCAACTATGCAAACGGACTTCCTAATAAATTATTTGAGTTTATTCAGGCTAAGCTTGCAGTTGCTATTGGGCCAATTCCAGAGATTGCAGAAGTAGTAAATCAATTTGATTTAGGCTACGTTAGTGAAGAATTCACAGCGCAAAGCCTCGCTTCGAAGCTTAATGGCATCACCAAAGGTGACTTGATTCGATTCAAACAAAATGCATGTAAGGCAGCAATCGAATTGAGTGCTGAAAAAAACTCGAAACTTTTAAATGAACTTGTAGCTAATTCGCTTAACGAGAAATGATGTTATGATTTACATAAACGAAATCTTAAAAACTGTATCGCACCAACTATTTGTCGGCGATTCGGATACATGGATAAGTCAACCTGCAGCGTTAGATGTGGAAAATACGAATCCACATCTATTAATGTGGGTATCTAACAAGAACATCGAAAAACTAGAATTAATTAATTTCGGCACTATAATTTGTAGCAACCAATTCAAGAATTATAAAACAAGTTGCAATTACATTCTCACCGAAAATCCTCGATTAACCTTTCAAGAAATATTAACTAAATTCTTTCTTGAGAAAAAAAATCCATCCATTAGCCCATCTGCCATTATTGATCCCTCTGTGAATATTGGTAAAAATGCAAACATCGGTCATCATGTAGTAATCGAAAAAGGGTGTTCGATCGGAGATGAAGTCGAAATTGGTCATAATACCGTTTTAATGCGCGATACGGTAATTCATAATCATGTTAAGATAGGTAGTAATTGTACGATCGGTGGCGTTGGATTCGGATATCAGCAAAACGAGGCAAAAGAATACGTCCTTATTCCTCATTTAGGAAATGTTGTTTTAAAGGACTTTGTAGAAGTTGGAAATAATACTTGCATTGACAGGGCTGTACTTGGAAGCACACTGCTACAAGAAAATTCAAAAATTGATAATTTGGTTCATATTGCACACGGTGTGATTGTGGGCAAAAACTCATTGATCATTGCCAACTCAATGATCGCAGGATCTACCGTTATCGGAAACAATGTGTGGGTTGCTCCATCTGCATCTGTTCTTAATAAGAAAACCGTTGGTGACAACAGCGTGATCGGAATGGGAGCTGTAGTAATTAAGGATGTGAAAAACAATGAGACTATTATCGGAAATCCAGGAAAAGCTCTGGTGAAATCAGAAAATAAATCGTAGTACATCAAACACTTCGGCGTATTTCTCATTCACCTGTACACCACGCACCCGAGCAAGTGATCGGATAAACTCCTCGTTGGCATAACTTCGATGAGCTTGTGATTTATACTCACTAAGCGCATTCACTTTCTTTTGAATATGATCTTCCGAAACTACAGAGAAGCAAGTGGTGTTAAACGACAGGTTATTCCATGGCACCTCATACGAAAGAATATTGCTAAACTTAAATGCCCGCAATCCCTCCTGGGCTATGGTTGAATGATCTTGATGGACATCTGCCAATGCCGGCATAAAAATCAAATTCGGCTTGATCTGTGAACGCAATCGAATTAAGTCTTCTAAAATCTCCTGCCTTCTGAAATTAAACGTTCGCACCTCATAATTATGAAGTATCAGATTTGAAGGTTTGATGTCAATTTTTTGCGTAGCAGATTTAACTTCACTAATAAGAATATCTTTTGGGAATTGTGGCAAAACGGATTGTTCGCAGGCAGAAAAGGCTACATAATAAACTTCCGACCCAGATTCAATCAATTTTGAAATAGTAGCGCCGCAACCAAACTCTCCATCGTCGGTGTGAGGTGCCAAAACAATCACTCGTTTAAAGTTTGATAAATTCATAAAATCAAGCTGCCTTTACATTAAGATACACTAAAGTACAAAAGATAATTCTTATCGGTAGGCATACTATCCAATAAGTACATCTCTTTTATAGAATCTTTTTCAAAAAATCCATATATCCCTTACTTGCGTCAAATCCTTGTGCCCATAAGGATTTTATTTCCATTCGATCGGATGGTTTGGACAACTGACTAATCAAAAATTCCGCAAAACTCGCTACTGATGTGTTCGCGTTTATCACTCGGTTTTCTCCAACTAGCTCAATCACACCACCCACATTAGTGGAAACTACAGGAATCCCCACACTCATTGCCTCCATCATTGAAACCGGTATTCCTTCTGATGATGATACACTCACAAAAACATCAACTGGATTAACTTGATAAAACTTAATGACGTCCTCGTTGGGTAAATCACCTAAAAAAGTCCAATGAATAGTTGCAGAAGAAAGGTGTTGTTCGGCATACTTCTTAACCTTAGATAATCCTTCACCTCCGCCAATATGACTCCATTTTAATTTTACGAGTGGATGTTTGTCAGAAACATATTTTAAAACATCAATTAAAAAAGGTATTCTCTTAACAGGAGAAATGTACGAACAGGAAACGATTCTGATTATTGCATCCGTAGATTTCTCACAAAGAAATCCGGGGTCGTTTATACCCAAATAGTGAACAGCCATTTTGCCACTATAGGCTGGATACTTTTTACTCAAATACTCCCATCCGTTTTTCGAAATAAGCGCCAAATAATCAACCCGACTCAAAAGATATTCTCTGAACGGTAAATAATTTGATAGATAACGATATTCATATAAATCACCACCATGCGCACGACTAATCACTTTAACTTGTGATACGAGGTTTTCTCTAAATCGTATGGCGCCACCCGTTAAGCCTGAAAACCAATATGAATAAATAATATCATCGCTAAAGATCGGGTGGCTAGCGTAAAACGATTCCAATCTAAATTGAGTAATCGTCATCATTTTCAAAAAGAATAAAACAGATTGGCGGGTTTCTTTTCTAAAGAATAAATCAGGGCGAAGACAGATTTCCTTCAAAAACCATTCTACAAACAATAGCTTGAAAGTTCGAATAAATAGTTGATTCCTTGTTACTGATGGATTAAAAATAGTAACCTCAGGCGGTAGCGATCGTTTGGGTCCATGACTTTTATAGGGGATAATACAAACTTTTACACCTAAGCGAATCATCCACTCAATTTCTACCCTCAAAAAACTTTCCCCCTTTCCGAAGGGAAACTCCTGCGTTAAGATGACTATTCGCTTCACGGGTTCAGTCGGCAACTCATAACAATCGTATCACGATACGAAGGGTACCATCGTAAAAGCACTTTTTTGAATAATGCAAATCTTGTAGGTTTTGCATTTTCCACCAACCAAAATTCGTCCGGCCACAAACCTGCATCAACCGCTACTTTCGCCAACGTATATGGTGTAAACCAAAAACGATGGTCACTATTTACAACCTCAGTATGCCTTCTCGCTGCGCGGGTAAAGTTTTTATAACGGAAAGCATGCGGCGTGGTTAGAATAATATGATCTACACAATGTGCATACTTTTCTCGTAATGATCGTAGAAATGTTACGGGATCACCAATGTGCTCAATAATCTCACCCATCACCAAAGCATCCCACTTCTCAGAAGTAATGATATCCAAAGGCTTATCATTTGATATATCAGCGTAATGAACATTGGCAAACCCGAGCTTTCGTATATGATCAAGAGATTCCTGGTTGTTATCAATTCCAATGCATTTGACAGCCGTTTCCGTCAAAAGCTTATGCAACCAATGGTTTCGAGCTAATTTTTCATCAATAATTTCTAAATGATCAGCGCAACCTAAATGAACAATGCGTTTTCCTTTGGCCCATTCGGTCAAAAACTCTAACCGTGAAGCAATGGGTGAATTTGAATCCGATGTGCGCACGATAAGGCTATTCGCAAATTTTTCACCAGTTAAATAGGGTTTAACTTCGGGGCTAAACTTCATATATTTCTATTTTTCTTTTCTAAAATCAAAGCTAATTCATTTCGGTATGACCACAGCAAGATAAAGCAGGTGAATATCACATACATTAAATGTATCCAAACTTGAATATCCAGTTTAATAGGCTCCAAAAGAATGATTAAAAGCATAAGCATCACAGGAAGCCAAAACATTTTTTTCCAATTCATCTTAAATACGTACCGCGTTTTAATCCACGCATGTAACAGTTTTATTTCTACCAATTGACAAATAAAAGTAGCGAGAACAGCACCGTAAATATTGAACAGCCTAATAAACAGGTAAGATAAAATCAATTTCAACACCGATATAATTAAAAATATAATGGGCAGTGGTCGTGAGAATTTCATTAAGTTATAGGGCATGGAAAAGTATAACTTCATAGCTCGCGGCAAATAAATTAAAGCTACGTAGGGAATGATATCGATCGACTTCAAATAATCTGGATTAGTAACAAACCATTCAATTAGCAAGGGTAAAATTAAAATGGTGGTGCTTATCATAAGCATGATTGCCGCAGTCAGCCCATGAAAGTATCTATTAATCACAATCGAACTGCCTTCTATTTGCTTATCTGAATTCAGCGCAAGTATTTTAGGAAAAAACGAATTGTAAAGCCCCGAAATTATCAAATCCAATAAGACCAAACATTTAAGTGTAAAATCATAAACACCTAGGTCAGCAGCTGTTACGATCAAGATTAGAATAAATCGGTCCGCATAATTAATCACCCATTGCTGCAACTGATATACAAACTGATACGAATTGTAAGAAAATGTTGATCGAAGAAACAGGAAATTGAAATGGGTTCCGTAGTTATTAAATATTGACCATAAGACTCCGGCTGCCGTCAGAAGAAACGCCAGCATCCGTCCTCCAACCGGACCGATCAATGTTTCAGGGTAAAAGATTAATCCAAGAGCGGTAAAACTTACAGTTAAAAAAAAGTTGCTGAAATTGTAAATAAAAAAGGGGGTAGGTTTCTGTTGACTTTGTAATAATCCGCTGTTTATCTTCAAAATAGATTGCCCAATTGCAGTAAAAATAGCTGCAATTCCATAAGGAAAAAATTGAATCTTATCATTCGATACCCATTTAAACAAATAAGGCCCGACAGGAAGTATTACCACAGCTACTACACCACTTATGATTAGGACAAACAGAAAAGTTGAGCTTATAAATTGCCGTATCTTGACAGTGTCATTTTTAAAATCATGAAAATGCAAATAGACCGATGAATCAAAACTGTACGTTGTTACAATCTGAATAAGGATAGAAAATGCTAAGAATATTGAAAGCTGTCCAAATAGTTCTGCTGAAAGATAGTATTGATAGAATGGTAATAATAGTACAGCACTGGCCATCGGTAAAGAACCAGCGAGTGTATAAAGGGCAGAACTCTTAATAAAGTTTTTGCTGATCAAAATGGATCAAATAATAGGATAAATAACCATTGCAAATCTTCAAGGCTTCGTATTCGAATACACAGATTGTATTTCAAGATCAGTGAGCACGCGGTTATATAGCCACACTTCGTCAATGCTTCCGCTAAAAAATGGTATTGTGTAAGGTGGCAATATCAAACAGTTTCCTATTACAAAATTATCGATCCCTTCAAGCTGACTTATCCATTTACCTGAATTAGCACCATTCACGACGGTCAAGTTTTCCTTTTTTCCATTTATAAAGATTGACCAAGATACACCATCAGATAACATGACCAAATGGTAATATACACCGGTTTGAATCTCGGTAGTTCCTCTTACCCAGTTTGCCTTCCCTATTTCTCTTTGATAGACACCTAATGTTTTATTAGTAGGGTCATATCGTAAAAAACTAATATAACTTTCAACTGAACCTTCGTCTCCCACGCTTGCCACGTATTGTACATGATCTAAATTTGCAAACTTAACCCAAGCCATGAATGTACCTTGTGCATTATTTAGAAAAGAGGGGTTAGAAACTTTTACCAAATCATCAGAAGAATCAAATGATAATGCTTCTTGAGACTTATTAAAGCGATCCGTGCTTATGGTTGTTGTTCCCGAAATAACGCCACTATTTGAACCAATCAAATCAGCTGCTGATCCTGCCGAAAATGTATAGTGCGCCACAAGGCCATTAACCGGGAATTTCGAAGGAGTATTAGCACCATCTTCCTTACAGGAAGAAATAACCATGAGTATTGCAACAAGCGCTAGAGATAAAATTTTCATATAATCAGTTTTTATGTAAATATATTAATTCAGGATCATGTATTACAAATGCAGTTATGAAAGAAATCCGATTAACTTCTCAGTCAAATTCTTTCTAGAAAAGAAATAATTTCTAGTTATCATCCGGCTAGTATTTGCCTTCCAATCTTCATAAACAAATAAAATACCCTCTTTAACTAAACTTAATTCTTCCCTTTCAAATATTTTTCCCGCCTTTGTTTCTTTCAATACATGGGCAGCATCCCCTTCCTTAGGGCCAATCGCCAGAATTGGATTCCCCGAAGCCAGGTACTCAAAAAATTTGCCCGGTAAGTTGCCCGGTGCAATAGCTGTATGTGCCAACACCAGTAGTTGCAAATCGGTCTCGCCGTACAATTTCAACAATTCGCTATGTGGCATCTGGTCGACAAAGCGTGTTACTTTGTTAAGTTGTTCATCTTGCGCTACTTCATTTTTAAATGCAGAGTTGACGTTTCCAATAAATTCAATCAGCACATTGTTCGCAAATTCAGGATTCTCTAAACACAACGCCTTCACAGCTTGCATCACCGGACGCGGGTCGCGAAGCTCATCTACAACACCAATGTGTCTGATGGTGAATTGCGAGGTCTTTTTATGCACGATCCCTGCAAAGTCATCTTCGTCGAATCCATTCGTAATGAGTTGAACCTTCCGATTGCTTAGGGCTTCCAATCGGGAAACATGAAACGGCGCGATGGTGATTACCTCGTCTGCCGTCGTCAGAACTTTCTTCTCTAACTTGCGGTGTCTCCTTCTTGCCCACTGAGTTAACGAAAGTGTATCCAACAAATCCCACTCACTCCACGGATCTCTGAAATCGGCAATCCAGCGCAGCGAAGGATCTTTCTTTTTGAGGGCTAAACCGATCAGGTGCATGCTGTGAGGTGGCCCGGTGGTAATAATTTTTTTTATTTCGTTTGCTTTTAAAAAATCGTGGAGAAAGGCAACCGAAGGCCGTACCCAGAAAACACGCGCATCAGGGATAAAAAAATTTCCACGAATGAACGAACTCACTTTTTGAAAGAAGCTCTTCTTGCCGGTGGCAATCATGTCGGTTGGCTTACCGCTGTGCCCACCAAAAAAACGAGCCACTTTAAAAAACAAATCGTATGGTTCCCAGATCGGAAGTTTGAGTATCTCTACCGATTCCGGAACATCTTTCAACAAAGATGGATCTTGAATGGTAAATGAAGGATTTTCGGGTGTGTATACGTACGGCTCCCAGCCCATCTTTGCCAGGTACTTTACAAATTTGAGCCAACGTTGCACCCCGCTGCCGCCACTGGGTGGCCAATAATAGGTTATGATGAGTACTTTATTCAATGTAGAGTAACAAGGTTATTCTATAATTTTAGCTTACGAGGGTTTCGCCTGGCATCTTGCACGGTAATTATTTCCACTTCATTTACTTTAATTTGGTAATAGATAATGTTTTGGCTACCAACCACACACCTTCTAATTCTCTTTTTTTTCTTTGAAGCCTGATACATCCAAGGATTTGAAGCAATAAATTCTATTTTCTCTTTGAGTAATGCTAAGAAATTGTCTCGAACACTAATCGACCATTCAGACTCCAGATAGTGTATAATTTCATCTAAGTTCTTCTCGGCACGCTGAGAAATAGTGACGCGAAACACGTGTTATTTGTATTTTCCTAATACTTCCGAGATTTCCTTTTTTCGTCCAGCTCGCAAATCGCGCAAGCCCGCTGCAATATCTTCTTTATTACTTTCAGTCAAATCATCCCACCAATCAGTACTGCTTTCTTTACGAATAGCCTTTATCTCTCTGATTACCTTGGCATCGTTAACTTGCGTTAACCAAGTAATCAACTCTAGTTTTTCCGCTTGAATGTTCATTTCCAAAAAGAGTTATTCTCCCAAATTTACATCATTTGAAATTATCTTTTCCGGGCTCAACCAACTAATTTCCGGATCTCTTTTGAACCATGTCAGTTGGCGCTTGGCATAATGGCGGGTGTTTCGTTTGAGAAGCCGAATCGCCTCTGCTTGATCGTAATGGCCATCCATCCATCCAAATAACTCCTGATAGCCGACGGTTTGTAGCGCATTCAACTCTTTGCGCGCATAAAACTTTGCGGCTTCCTCCACCAACCCATACCGTATCATTTCGTCTACACGGGTATCGATTCTGGCATAAAGTTCTTCACGTGGCAATTCCAATCCAAACTTCACCACCTGAAACGGCAATACCTTTTTGTTTTTCTTTCGGAAATACATCACCGACTTACCCGATGCCCGCGTAATCTCCAACCCTCGCATCAATCTTTGTGGATTTTGAATATCTACCTGTGCAAAATATTCAGGATCGGTGTTGCGGATTTCTTCTTGCAGCCATGCCAAGCCCTTTTCATTAAATTCCTCGACAATCGCCTCCCGCAGTCCGGCAGGAACATCAGGCATTTCGTCAAAACCTTCCAGCACTGCCTTTACATACAAACCAGATCCTCCGCACAGCACGAGGGTGTGATGGTGCTCAAAAAGGCGCAGGATCAATTGATACGCTTCTTCGCCATACGTGGCAGCATCGTACTCTTCTTCGATGGACTTGTAATTGATGAAGTGATGGGGCACCGCAGCCAATTCTGCTAAAGTAGGCTTGGCAGTGCCAATCGTCAACTCTTTGTACAACTGGCGCGAGTCCGCTGAAATTATTTCCGTGTTCAAACGGGTGGCCACCTGAATGGCGGCGGCCGTTTTGCCCACTGCCGTGGGACCTACAATCACAATGAGCTTATTTTTGGGTGCCATCAAGAAGCTTTCAAATTACCGAATTTTCAAATTACTGCCTATCTTGCAGGTAAAATTCGCCACTACGAATGATTAAGTACACTACACAATTTCTGGCTAAGTTGGAAGACTTGGTTTCAGAATCGGATTACATCTTACGCTACGAAAAAGGAAATTTCAAATCTGGGTATTGCCTGCTGAAAGAGCAGAAAATCATGATTCTGAATAAATTTTTTGCGACGGAAGGCAAAATCAACGCACTTTTGGACATCCTCAAAAACGTTGAACTCGACACCACCAAATTCAGTGAAAAGAATTTAAAACTGTATGAGGAACTGACTCAGGCAGAAGTAAAATTATAAACATGTTAAAGGCAATTGACAATAGACCCCCGAAGACCACGATGGAAGTATTTAAGATGCTTCCGGAAGGTACTCGTTGTGAATTGATTAATGGAACAATCTATATGTCACCTGCACCTACCATTTACCACCAAGATGCAATTCTCACTCTGGGCAGTGAGTTACACAAGTTTGTCAAAACTAAAAAGCTTGGAAAAGTTTGCCTGTCTCCTATCGATGTCTATCTCGACAATCGAAAGAATGCCTTCCAACCTGATTTACTGTTTGTCGCTTCAGAGAATGAGAACATTATTCGAGAAGACGGCATCTATGGAACACCTGACCTGATCATCGAAATATTATCACCGGGCACGAAAAATTTCGACTTAACCAAGAAGAAAAAGATTTACGAAAAAACGGGCGTTAAGGAATATTGGGTAATCGACCCGCAAACCAAAGTCTCCATCGGCTTCCAATTAGTCGAAAAGAAATTTCTGGAGTTCAAAAAAGACAAAGGCAAAATCGTGTCTTCACTCCTTCGCCACACCTTCAAATTTTAATCACGTTGAAAGTCACTCTCCTCGGCACAGGCACATCGCAAGGCGTTCCCGTTATCGGATGCTCGTGCGAAGTTTGTCAGTCGATGGACTATCGCGATAAGCGTTTGCGTGTATCCGTTCATATTGAGCTAAATGGAAAGAGTTTGGTGATTGACACCGGCCCCGATTTTCGGCAACAAATGCTGCGTGAAAATATCCAACAATTGGATGCAGTGCTACTCACGCACAGCCACAAAGATCACATTGCCGGGTTAGACGACATCCGGGCTTTCAACTTCTTGCAGCAGCGCGATATGCCGGTGTACGGAACAACGGCCACGCTCCAGCAACTGAAAACTGAGTTTTACTACGCCTTTGAGGAAACCCGATATCCCGGCACGCCGCAGATTCAATTGGTGACGATCGATGATCAGCCTATTTCTGTGCAGGGAATTTCTATCATACCGCTACCCGTCATGCACTTACGAATGCCTGTTTTGGGTTTTCGAATAGGTGGATTCAGTTACATCACCGATGCCAACTACATAAGTCCCGAAACCATGAACCGATTGGCAGGCACCGAAGTTTTAGTTCTGAATGCGTTGCAAAAAGAACCTCACGTTTCGCACTTCAACTTGCAAGAAGCCATAGCCATCGCTGAAAAAGTGGGAGCCCGGCAAACTTACTTTACGCACATCAGTCATAAGTTGGGCGCGCACAAAGCGATTGAAAAAGAATTGCCTAATTCCATAGCTTTGGGGTTCGATGGTCTAAGCTTCGAACTGTAAGTTTTGCATAACAACTATTATCTGATCAAGCCACTCAGCGAACAGCTGAATGCACTACTAAAGGGATTTAGTCTGGTTTCTTGCTTTAGTCAAAACAAAGATGAATTGGTATTGGAATTCAATAACGCGCACACTTCTTTCTTCATGAAAGCAAGCCTGCAGCCATCGTTATGTTGCCTCTCTTTTCCCTCCAGCTTTCATCGGGCAAAAAAAAACAGCATCGATCTGTTTGACGACATCATCCTAAAAAAAGTAGTAAACGTGCATTCATTTTCAAATGAACGCAGTTTAGCTATTGAATTGGAAGATGGTTGGAGTTTGCTTTTCAAAATGCACGGATATCAATCCAATGTTTTGGCTCTTTACCAAAACAAGGTGGTCAAAATTTTTAAAAATCAATTCAGTGATGATCTGTCTATTCAGCCGGAACAACTGCATCGCATAATTGCCAATAGCAAAGAAATTTTTGAAGCGAACCTCCATGATTTGAGTAAACACTACATTACGCTGGGCAAAGAGGTGATATCCTACCTTCAACACCATTTTGGTCGCTTGGCTACGCTTGATGAAAAATGGATGTTCTTTCAGCAAACGCTTTCTCAGTTAGAAACACCGGTCTATCGAATTGCGGAGGAGAAAGGAAAAATTCATCTCACTTTACTACCTGCCGAAAAAGTACTTTCTACTCACAAAACTCCTATCGATGCGCTCAACGAATTTTACCATCTTCACACCTCCACCGATTCATTTCAACATGAGAGGCATCAGCTGTTAAAATCTTATTCTGACTCGCTCAAGCGAATGGAAAGCTACATCGCCAAAAACCAAACCAAGCTAAATGAGATCGTCAACGACAAGCACTACCAGGTGTGGGCTGATTTGGTGATGGCACACATGCACGAAATTAAAATTGGCACTGAAAAAATCACGCTCGAGAATTTCTACACCGGTCAACCGGAGGAAATCAAGCTGAAGAAGGAATTGAATGCGCAGCAAAATGCGGAAGTGTTTTACCGAAAGGCAAAAAATCAACAAATCGAAATCAATCAGCTTTCTCAATCGATCGAAGCAAAGAAAAACGAAATTGAAAAGGTAAAGTCATTGATCGAGCAAATCAATGAAGCACAGGATTTAAAATCACTGCGGCCGTTTATCAAATCAAAAACGATTGCCAAAGCACAACAAGAACACATTTCTCTGCCCTATCATGAATTTACCTTCAAAGGGTTTCGGATTTGGGTTGGGAAGAATGCAGAAGCCAATGATGAGTTGACTTTAAAGTTTGCCTTCAAGGAAGATTTGTGGCTGCACGCCAAAGATGTGGCAGGTTCGCATGTGTTAATCAAACATCAGTCCGGCAAACCCTTTCCAAAAGATGTAATTGAACGCGCTGCTGAATTAGCCGCCTACAATTCCAAACGAAAAACAGACAGTCTTTGTCCGGTGGCCTACACGCCTAAGAAATTTGTTCGCAAGCGCAAAGGAGACCCTGCCGGAGCGGTAATAGCAGACAAAGAAGACGTGGTGATGGTAGTGCCTAAATTGTAATCACGAATTTATTGTCCTATTTTTCAAGTCAACTATGTGGGCGGTAGGCCAAAGCATCGTGTGTACCAATTCAATTTACCCAATTGATTTTATCTTCCGATACAATTTTAACCTTATTTCTCTAGCCAATTTGCGCTTTTTGCCTTCTCTAATGAAACACAATTGTGTATCTTAAACCCGAATTGAATTGACTCGCGTAGTCTCCTTAAAAGTGTAAGTACCTTCATGAAAATATGTTTTTTAGCATGGATTTTATCTTGTTCGTGGTTGCTTCTGTTTAGTCAGGACAAGTCCTATCCTGATTCTTTGAAATTAAAGTTAGCTGAAACAAGAGATCTAAATAGTCGGTTACTTATTATGTATAATCTTGCGGCAAGCTATCTTGATAGTGACCCAAAAGAATCGATCAAATGGAGCCAAAAACTTCTTACCGAATCTAAGGCTGATACTGCGCGTAAGTGGGAAGCTACCGCCCACGTTTTGCTTGGCCTGGGTCATGATATGAATGGTAATCTTACCATGGCATTACAAGAGCATTATAATGCACTAGAGATTAGTTCTGAGATTCACCAAAAAGATGTCATTATTGCATGCTATACAAATATTGCCGGGAATTACTATGAACTTACAGACTACCAGCGATCGTTGGAATTCAATGAGAAATTGCTGGCAGCGAGTATTGATAGTAAGGATAGTATTGGAATTGTAGATTCCTATTTCTTATTAATTTCCACCTGCGTCAATTTACAAAAATTTGAAACAGCTCATAATTACATCAACAAAGTCAAGGTCATGTTGAGTAAAAGCAAAAATGCAGAGCGCCAATTTGCATTACTTTCCGCTTCGGTCTACTATTTTGAAGCACAAAGCCAAATTGATTCTGTTCTATACTACATAGACAAAGCACTACTTATTTGCAAAAAAAATCCTTCCCTAACCCCGGAAGGGGGCAGGAAGTTTCTGGCTGCTGGAAATCCATACAATTTGACTGAGCTGTATCGAATAAAAGCAGCAATGATGGGAAGACAAAACAGACTCGATAGTGCGGACTTTTATTTTAATCTTTCTTTTAAGCTTCTTAATCAAAATTACTTTACTGATTCCGAACGAAGAGTTTGCTATAGCTACAGTGAATTTCTTATGAATAAGAAAAACTTTCAAGCAGCATCGAAGTATGCCCACCGCGCGCTCGCCCTTTCTCGACAGCAAAAAAAATATTTTGATTTATCTTCCGTTTCTAAATTGCTTTCTGATATTATGAGGGGAAAAAAGCTCTTAGATTCTTCGTTGTACTATCTCGAGCAACACATTCAATTTAAAGATTCAGCAATTAACCAAAGTAATATTCGAAAAGTTGAATCGTGGTCATTTGCCTTTCAAATGAAAATTAAAGAAAAAGAAAAAATAGAGTTGGAGAAACGAATAATTGCTGACAAACAAAAGCTGGATCAACAACGATTTATTATTGTTGTTGTTTTTTTACTTGTAGTGGTAGCAGTAGGCATCATTTATGCACAGCAAAAGGCTCGAAAAACGAGAGAGAAATATGTTACCGATCTGGCAAGGAAAAATGAGGCGTTGGAGAATTCAATTAAGAAAGTGAGCGAACTAAATCGCAGGCTTGATACCCTAACCAGTATTGTTGCTCATGATATTCGTGCTCCACTGAATTATGCCTATTCAGCTCTAAATATCCTGAAAATGTCTCCCATTTCATTTGAAAATAGTGAGCTTATTGATGCTGTAACCAATTCTATTGATCAAGGTTTTCTATTTATACATCAATTGCTGGTTGCAAAGACCATCAGAGAAAATCCATTAAAAAATGACCACATCCAGATAGCATCGCTAATAGAAAAGCAGATTGAAATGTTTAGGTACGCCGCTCAGAAAAAAAACATCACCCTTAAGGCGTTTGTTAAGCCCATTGATTTAGTCACAAACCAAGTTTGTCTTGAGAATATTTTGAGCAACCTAATTTCCAACGCGATAAAATTTTCGCCCCCTCATACCCAAGTCTCCGTCTCAGCCAAACGCTTAGAAGATGGTGTTGAATTTACTGTAAGTGATGAAGGAGCCGGCTTTTCAGATGCCGACAAAGAACTCGTTTTCAAAAGCTTTAAAAAACTTAGTGCACAGCCGACTGGCGGAGAAAGCTCACATGGAATTGGCCTTGTATCGGTAGCCGAATTTCTGGAAATCTTAGGTGGTCGGATTCAACTGATTTCGGAAAAAGGAAAAGGTGCTCAATTCATTTTTGTAATCCCCCAAAGGAAGATAATAGAACAAGAACCTAAATCAATTTGAAGTAAACTTTGAATGTACTCCCGTTACCTTGCTCGCTCAATCCTTGGCTGCTGACTTCCTGGTCCACACTCAAACAACAAGTTACCAATTGCACCACATGCAAAAACCGTACATTCTCTCAGCAGCCTGGCTATGGACATAAGGCTCTTTTTTATAGCCCCGAGGCAAAACAGGTTTATAATAGATTTATCAACCGATAAGTTCGGGATCACAATCATTCAAATCTTTGGGAGCAATTCCATTGAACGGTTTTTAATCAGTTACTTTATTTGCTATATTTCAATGACCGATAAAGTTTGCTAACCAAAAGACTAGAACGATGATCGTTTTCAAAAGCGAGGTGCTAATGGCCCAACAAATCGTTTTCAAAAAACAAAAGATCTTTGTCTTTAAATGGGAGGGCATCACTTTTAATGAAAAATTTAGGGTTAGTTCTGCCTCTGGCCTAGAGGTACTTCGCAAAAATAAACATGTGAATAGACTCATTCTGGATCTGACAGACCATTCTTTTCTCGTTCCCGATGATCTTATTTATATATCAGAAAGCAGTAGAAACCTTATTGCAAAAAACCATGGCGTAAAATACCGGCTGGCGGTTATTCTACCTTACGATCGCCTTGGCCAAAGTTCGGCACTTCAATATGGAAAATTCCTGCAAGAAACAGCAGCGATGAAAGTCAGATACCTGAATTCGCAGCGTGAGGCAATATTATGGCTGGTAGGTCTTGCTCCTTTTCCGATTCAATTATTTAATTCCGTAGCCAAAAAATTACTGAATTTTTGAGCTTATAATACTTTTTCCCCACCGAAATATCTTAAACCTATGAGCCAGAATCGTTACTTTACCCTTACCCATCTCTCGGAATCCATAATTCAATTTAAAATAAACAGTATAGATCCAACTCCATCCGAGTTCGATGAATATTTAAAAATACACACTTCCGAGATCTTTACTTCAACACGAGTGGCCTTATTATACGACATCTCAGAAGGAAAATTTCTCACGTCAGAGCAGCGCATAAGGCTAGGTAAAATGATAAGTCAGAATGCAGACTCGATGAAAAAGTCAATAGCTTGTGTTGCTTATGTAAACACTTCGGTAATGGCCGGTATTATTTTGAAAGGCATTCTATTGGTAAGCCCAATGCCTGTACCCAGCAAGGTGTTTACCACTACCGAAGGCGCTCTGGCCTGGTGCAATGAAATGCTTTAGCCAACCTTTCGAAAATAAAGGAATTGCAATATTTTTCTATGCGCCATCCGTATGCCAATTTTAATTACACTCTGAACAATTTCAGTAAAAAGAGTTTGCTGATTTTGCTAAATCTGATCCTTTCATGGGCAACATCAGCTTATTCTACCATTCATTCAGATACGATTTTCATAGCCAACAAAAACGAATTGGTAACCGCAAAAGATCAAATCCGTTACTTCATTGATTCAACAAACGCCTTAAACATCGCTGACGTCTCATCGTCTACATTCAACGAAAAGTTCAATAAGCATCCATCTGAGATCCCCAACTTCAAAGGAAACATAGGGAAGGTTTGGTTTAAGTTTATAATTGTCAATCACACCTCTGAACCAATTTATTTGTCACTCACTAACCAGTACATCCATCGCATTGATGTATTCGGTCAAAGCGGAGAAGATCCGCCATTTGAAATAGTGCAGACTGGTTTTTACAGACCTTTCAAATCTCGACACCTTGACTCACGGAACTTTCTAATAAATCTGGTCGATTCCGAAAAATCTGCAATCACGATTTACGGGTGTTTAGACGCGCCAGAAGGCCCCTTTTGGGTACCCTTAAAATTAGGTGCTTTACAAGCTGTTGTAAATGAAAACCGAATATCTGAATTCATCTCGATTTCCGTTCTCGGCATTATGCTAGCAATGATTTTTTACAATTTTTTCATTTTTTCTTATTTGAAAGATAAAGTATATCTCTACTATGTCTTTTATGCAATTGCTTCGGTGGTCTATTTTTTGTTTACCAATACCTTTCTATTCGAGTGGTTTTGGCCCGATAATCCAGACCTCAATAAGAGTCTGCTTCCAATTGGGTTTCTTTTTTTCACGGTAGTTCATTTTGTAAACAAAGCGCTCGACGTAAAACAAAATACTCCTTGGCTTTATAAAGTTTCCTTTGTTCTCTATTTTTTCGCCGTTATTCTTTGCTTAACTGGAACACTCGTCGGCCTTCATTCACTATTTTTTGTGAATCTGATGGGAATGAGTGCGCCTGTTTATATTTCGCTGGCAGTATTGTTTCAATTAAAAAGAAAGTCTTTTTACATTTTTCTTTTTCTAATTGGATGGGCTCCACTTATGGTCATGATCACCGTATTCTCCTTAATGCTCGAAGGCTTTTTTTACAATGAATTCATTCGGCTGCATGGAATTGAACTGTGCTCCGTTTGGGAGGCCATTATTTTTTCACTTGCGTTAGGGTATCGATATAGCTCCATAAAAAAGAATGTGACCGCACTTCAGGCAGAGAAAATTCAATTGATCGCTAGCCAAAACTTTTTACTAGAGCAAAGAGTACAACAGCGCACCGAGGAAATAACAGCCCAAAACCAAGAGTTAACTGCCCAACAAGAGGAGATTACAGCTCAACGAGATGTGATTGAAATACAAAAGAATAGTTTAGAAGAAAAAGTAAAAAGCCGAACATTGGAGCTCGCCAAAAGTAATAATCAATTGAAGATTCAGCTCCATAAATTGAATCAATTTAGTTTTATTACTGCGCATAATCTTCGTGCTCCCGTTGCTCGCATTATGGGCTTGGCAAGTATCTTCGACAAACAAAATCCATCCAATCCAGTCAATACTACATTATTGGAGAAAACAAGCGAGGCTGTGCAGGATTTGGATAAAGTAATTCACGACTTAGGCTTTATTCTTCAAATTCAAAATGACATTCCTATAGAAAAATCAAGTATTGATTTGGTCGAATTAATTGAATCGATAAAATTAAAATTCGAGGAAGAAATAGCCAAGACTTCTGCTACTATCAATTTAGCGTTACAAAAAGATATTTTGGTTACGAATAAAGACTATTTGAATAACATCCTTACAAACTTGATCTCAAACTCCCTAAAACACAGACAAAGTGAGAACCCTGCTGAGATCACAATTACTTTTCAAGAACTCGAATCTGTGTACAGACTAACGGTGGAAGACAACGGTGCTGGCATCGATACGGATTACTTCGCTTCCAAAATTTTTGAGCCATTCCAACGATTCAACGATTTTACAAAAGGGACTGGCCTTGGTCTTTACCTCGTAAAAACCCAAGTAACTAACTTGGGAGGTAGGATAAATTTGGTTAGCACACTCGGCAAAGGAACCAAAGTCACTATCATCATCCCGAAAACCACCGCCTTACTCTAAAGAAACATTTGTTGCTCGTCCCGCTGTTATTGTACTTCGTGTACTTTAATCATGTTTGATCGTCCGCGCTCTTGAATTGGCATACTCGCCAAAATAATGAACACATCGCCTTTCTTCACATGACCATCGCGTTTCAAAATTGCTTCCACATCGGCAATGGTATCGTCTGTAGACGATGCCTTATCGTAATGATAAGCCCGGGTAGCCCACACTAAATTCATGGTATTGATAATAGCCGCATTGCTGGTGAAAGCAAAAATATTGGCGTTGGGGCGATGCGATGAAGCTTTGTAAGCGCTGTAGCCCATTTGGGTCATGCCCACAATGGCTTTCGCATTTACATCTTTTGCCAACTTACAAGCTGTCAAAATCAAGCTGTCGGTAAAGTAGTTCGGCGACTTCGTATCAACATCCTGAAACTTGTAAAAAATACGTCCTTGTTTTTCTACCGAGCCAATGGTGCGCACCATGCTTCGGATTACTTCAATCGGATATTTACCCGCAGCGGTTTCTGCAGAAAGCATCAGTGCATCGGCACCGTCAATCACCGCATTGGCCACATCGTTTGTTTCTGCACGTGTAGGGCGTGGGTTTTCAATCATGCTCTCCATCATTTGGGTCGCCACAATTACGGGCTTCGAGGCGCGGTTACATTTTTCGACCAGCATCTTCTGCACCATCGGCACCTCTTCCATCCAAATTTCTACTCCGAGGTCTCCACGGGCTACCATCACCGCATCTGTCGCAGCAATAATAGCATCAATATTTTCAAGTGCCTCGGGTTTTTCAATTTTTGCTACAATGCGTGTGTTTGACTTGTTTCGGTTGATGATGTCGCGCAGGATTTCGATATCAGCCGCTTTTCGCACAAACGAAAGCGCTACCCAATCTACCTGGTTCTTCAATCCAAACTCTAAGTCAGCCAAATCCTTTTCAGTCAACGAAGGTGCAGAGACTTTAGAGAAGGGAAGGTTGATACCCTTACGCGGCTTTAAGGGGCCACCGTAAATTACCTTGCACACCACATCAATATCACGTACCTCCACTACTTTCAACTCAATTTTTCCATCGTCGATCAAAATCATGTCGCCGCGTTTTACATCGCGGGGCAGTCCTTCGTAAGATGTGCTTACCAATTCATTGTTACCCAATACCTCGCGGGTCGTAATAATCAATTCTTGTCCGGCCACGATCTCAATTCCCGGTGCCATATCGTTGACACGGATTTTAGGGCCTTGCAAATCCTGCAAAAGAGCCACGTTGGTGCCCATTTCTTTGTTGAGCTCACGCACATAGTTGATCACTTTCAAATGATCTTCGTGCTTGCCGTGTGAAAAATTTAATCTGAATACATCTACTCCCTCTTTGATTAATGCGTGCAGCATTTCTTTGTTGTTGGAAGCGGGGCCTACCGTGGCTACAATTTTGGTTTTGTTGTACGAGATACGTTCCATGTAAAAATTAAAAAATAAAGTAATCCTTCGATTTTAAAGCGCCCAAAGGTATAAAAGCTACCAATTCAACGGAAGGGATATGACGTAAGACTTCCTGCAAACGATTGCTTTTGCCCGGATCATCGCTTTGGGATAGCAAAATGAAATCGTAATGAGGAAATTCGGGCACCAAAATGCTCTTTAATTGCTCAGTTTCCACCGGTTTATTTTTAAAAAGCTTTAAAACGCTTACCTCGTTGTGAAAACTGAAATAAGCGAAATTTGCCTCCTGCCCGTTCTTAAACGTAATCGATAAATCCTTCTGCTTAACCAGTTTCACTTCCAGCGAGTTATTGATCTCCCAGGCCAGTTTATAGCCCTTTAATGGCGATAGTATTCCCAAAAGGTCAAAATCATAGGAATATTCAATATCAAGGCGCTTTTTCTTCATGGGAAACGAATACTCAAAAGTAAGGAAGCTGACGATCGCTTTTAAAAGTTTGTCAATATTGCGCTAAATCTCTTTATTTGCACCTGATTTTTGAATCCTTAAACCTTATTATCATGTCTGAAATCGCACAAAAAGTAAAACAAATCATCATCGACAAGTTGGGTGTTGAAGAATCTGAAGTAACACCGGAGGCAAGCTTTACCAATGACTTGGGAGCTGATTCGTTGGATACTGTTGAATTAATCATGGAATTCGAAAAAGAATTCAACATTTCCATCCCAGATGATCAAGCAGAAAACATCGCTACCGTAGGTCAGGCGATTAGCTACTTGGAAGAAAACGCAAAAAAATAAGTTTTGCAGATCGTTTTACGGTTATCATAAACTATGACTTTTAAAAGAGTTGTTATTACAGGGGCGGGTGCACTTACCCCTATTGGGAATACCCTTCGCGAATTTTGGGATGGTTTATCTCAGGGAAAAAGCGGAGCCGCCCCTATCACTAAATTTGATACTACTCTTTTCAAAACAAAGTTTGCCTGTGAGGTAAAAGGCTTTGATGCCTCCAACTTCATGGACCGTAAAGAGGCTCGTAAACTTGATCCGTTTTCGCAGTATGCCATGGTAGCGGCCGATGAAGCTATCAAAGATTCTAACCTTCCACTTGCCGAGCTGAATAACGACCGCGTAGGCGTTATCTGGGGTTCAGGCATTGGTGGGCTCTACACCTTTCAGGAAGAAGTGCTTGCCTTCTCTAAAGGAGATGGTACTCCCCGCTTCAACCCGTTCTTCATTCCGAAAATGATACCCGACTTGAGTGCCGGACACATCTCCATTAAATATGGATTCAGAGGTCCGAACTTTGTAACGGTATCTGCTTGTGCTTCTTCTACCAACGCCATTTATGATGCCTACACCTATTTAAAATTAGGAAAGGCCGATGTCATGGTATCAGGTGGGTCTGAGGCTGCTGTTTGTATTGCCGGTGTAGCCGGATTCAACGCGCTGAAAGCACTATCGGAACGAAACGATTCTCCGGAGACCGCATCCAGACCTTATGACAAAGACCGTGATGGTTTTGTGTTAGGCGAAGGTGCAGGTGCTTTGATTTTGGAAGAGTACGAACATGCCAAAAGAAGAGGTGCTAAAATCTATGCGGAAATCATTGGCGGAGGAATGTCGGCTGATGCTTACCACATCACGGCTCCACACCCGGAAGGTGCCGGAATTATTAAAGTGATGGAATATGCACTGGAAGAAGCCGGAATTAAGCCAGAAGACGTAGATTACATCAACACACACGGAACTTCCACTCCGCTGGGTGACATTGGCGAAATCAAAGCCATTCAAAAAGTATTTGGCGAACACGCCTACAAACTGAACATCAGCTCCACCAAATCAATGACCGGCCACTTATTGGGTGCTGCCGGAGCTATTGAAACCATTGCCTGCTTATTGGCCATCAACGAAGGCATCGTACCTCCTACTATCAACCACTTTACAGATGACGATGAGTTGGATTCGCGGTTGAATTTAACTTTCAACAAGGCACAAAAGCGGGAGGTGAAAGTGGCGTTGAGCAATACCTTCGGATTCGGAGGTCATAATTTCTCCGTGATCTTGAAAAAATTTGAGTAAGCACTAATCTGTGTGGAAATTACTCACCTTACCCAAACGAAATTCTCAAGAAGATAAAAAGCTAATTACGGCTATCCAAACCATAGCCGGATTTGCGCCCTCTAATCTGGCGCTCTACAAGCTGGCTACGTTGCATAGCTCCAAGTCAAAAGAGCTGGCCGGCTACCGCGAATCGAACGAGCGGCTGGAATACCTCGGCGATGCTATTTTAGGTGCCGCTGTAGCCGATTATCTGTTTAAAAAATATCCCTTCAAAGACGAGGGCTTCCTCACTGAAATCCGATCGCGCATCGTTAACCGCGAATCGTTGAACAATCTGGCGCGCAAAGTCGGCATTGGCTCGATTGTGCGCTTTGATCAGAAAAACACACAACTCAAGCACGTTATTTTAGGCAACACCTTAGAAGCGTTGATCGGCGCCATTTACCTTGACAAAGGATACCTGCGCACCAAAAAGTTTGTGATTGATAAACTTATTCAACCGTATTTTGATTTAGAAGTGGTGGTTAGTTCCAACACGAACCACAAAAGTAAATTGATTGAGTGGGCGCAGCGCGAGGGCAAAGATGTGCGCTTTGAATTAGTGATGGCCAAACCTGCCGGCAGCAACAGCAAAGAATTTGCCATTCAGGTTTTTGTGAATGACGAACCCTATGGCTTAGGGCACGGTTTCAACAAGAAAAAAGCCGAGCAAAGTGCTGCCGAAAAAACGTGTGTGGCATTGCAGCTTTAGCGAGGTGACCCAAAAAATTCTGCCGCGGTCAAAAAATCTGTACATTTACAAAGAATCATCATTCATTTGCCATGCAAGACAACTTGATTATCATGGGAATCAACGCTCCAAAAGAACATCAAGCCATTATCACACAACTGATTCATGGTCTTGCTGATCTTTACCTAAAAGATAAAACGCAACTATTCCCTTATCCGGAAACCATGATTGATGAAGGGCAGACGAGTCCCGCACCAGATATTTTACTGTACCATCATTTGCTTGACAAAACTGTAGCTATCATTGAAGTAACTCATTCGGTAGGTGTTAAAAAAGACAGTGCCAAAGTTTTTGACCTAATTAAAGATTATGAAGTGGAGGAAGGTTTTGTGTATGACTACAAAAAAAAGGTTTGGTATTCCATTGATAAGCTAACGGGCCATGCTTCGGAATCTTCATTCTGCCATGCGTTGAATATTCACCTCGATAGTCTGTTGACCATTCCTCCTCGAAAGAAAGATTGATGGCAATAAATCTTTTTGCAAAGTCACGTGTTTTACCAAGAGCATTATTTAGCTCATGAGCAGACTTTTAACGATTGGAGGCGCTACCGTAAATCAAACTCCGTTTGACTGGAACAACAATGTCAAAAACATCAGCGAGGCTATACGGCAAGCGCAGCAGCAAGGTGTTGTAATCCTTTGCCTTCCCGAACTTTGCCTGACGGGATATGGCTGTGAAGATCTCTTTTTGAGCGATTGGCTGGCCGCTAAAGCCTGGAAACACTTGCTGGAAATTGTACCGCTTTGTGAAAACATCACAGTGAGTGCGGGGCTCCCCATCCGCATAAAAGGAATCACCTACAACGGTGCCTGCGTTATCTCCAACCAAAAAATACTGGGCATCACTCTCAAACAAAATTTGGCCAAAGATGGCGTGCACTACGAGCCACGTTGGTTCGAAGCATGGCAAAGTGGAGCGACCGCACAAATTGACATGGAGGGACAAACTATTTCGGTAGGCGATTTGATGTATGAAGTGCAGGGCATACGTTTTGGATTTGAAATTTGCGAAGACGCATGGCGCAAAGAAAAACGCCCCGGCTATCAGCTCTATGCACGAGGTGTCGATTTGATTTTAAATCCAAGCGCCAGTCACTTTGCCATGGGGAAAAGCACCCTCCGCGAAAGCGAAGTAGTGATTGGCGGTTCTGAAAAATTTAAGTGTGCCTACGTGTTTACGAACTTGCTGGGCAACGAAGCGGGTCGCATGATTTATGATGGCGATATCATCTTCGCACAAAACGGAAGATTATTAAAGCTCAACAACCGATTATCTTTCCAATCAGTAAACGTGCAGGTGTGCGAAATCAATTTCGATCAACCGGAACTTACGCGGACACGTCCACTCACCGACAATAAAGAACGCAACCGCGAAATGGCCGATGCTGCTTCGCTGGCTTTGTTCGACTACGTGCGCAAGAGTAAAGCCAAAGGTTTTGTTCTGAGCCTGAGTGGCGGTGCCGACTCTTCGTTGTGTGCTGTGCTGGTGGCCGAAATGGTACGAAGAGGCACGAAAGAATTGGGCTTCGAAAAGTTCTGCGAAATGGTAGGCATCACGGTTGCATCCGATGTGAACGTGATAACCCGAGCACTCCTTACTTGCGCATATCAGGGCACTGCCAATTCATCCGATAAAACGTTGCAGGCAGCAAAAGAATTGGCCCTTTCGCTCGGCGCTGAATTCCATCATTGGCAGATCGACGATCAGGTTAATCTTTATGAGAAGTCGATCGAGTCGGTCATTGGCCGCTCGCTCTCGTGGGAACAAGATGACATTGCCCGCCAGAACATTCAGGCACGCACGCGGTCGCCGATTATCTGGATGCTGGCGAATGTGAAGCGAGCGGTGCTGCTCACCACTTCCAACCGCAGCGAAGGAGATGTTGGTTATGCCACCATGGACGGCGATACCAGTGGTAGTCTGGCCCCCATTGCCGGATTGGATAAACCCTTTATTATTCAATGGCTCAAATGGGCTGAAAAAGAATTGGGGTATAATGGCCTGCGCTATGTAAACAATCTTCAACCGACTGCCGAGTTGCGCCCACAGGAGCGCGCTCAAACCGATGAAAAAGATTTGATGCCCTACACCCTTCTGGTGGAAATAGAGCGACTGGCCATTTATGAAAGGCGCCCTCCTATCGAAGTGTACTCTATGCTGGCGCAGGGCAAAAGTGATCTGCCGTTGAAAGAATATGTAAAGAAATTCTACCGGCTGTGGGCGGCGAATCAATGGAAGCGCGAGCGCCTGGCTCCATCATTTCATTTGGATGATCTGAATGTCGACCCGCGCAGCTGGTGTCGTTTCCCAATCCTATCCGGCAGCTTTCAAGAGGAATTAATGGAACTCGACAACATCCACTAATTGTCGGGCGTTTATGAGCTGGTTTTATCGGTTCATGGATAATCTGCGTTCATCATTTCATTTAGAGCACCTCTAAAAACTTTTTTTTATCACCTCAACCCTTTCCCTTCTCCACAGAGAGAAGGGTGAAATTGAGTTTTTAGAGGTACTCTAACTTGATAAAAACTAGTAAAAGGTATGAGGGTAATCGACTATCTTTGCCCACGAATAATCAAGTGTTTACTCTTTTTTTAACGATCTACTCGACTTATGCTTAGCTACATCATTTGGAACGGCAGCCCGGAGATTTTCACCATCGGTTTTTTTTCATTGCGGTATTACGGACTGCTCTTCGCACTGGGGTTTCTGATCAGCCAACAAATCCTTTATTACATTTATAAACAAGAGGGTAAACCCGAAAAAGATGTAGACACGATCACCATCTATATGATCGTTGCCACGATCGTTGGCGCCCGTTTAGGGCACGTTATTTTTTATGAACCATCCATGCTTTGGAACAATCCGCTGGGTGTTTTTATGCCTTTTGAACTTTCCCCCTTTCGGTTCACCGGCCTGCAAGGTCTAGCCAGTCACGGTGGTGCAATTGGTATTTTGCTGGCACTGTGGCTGTATTGTAGGTATGACTTTTCATTTTCAAAAGCCGATGCCAGTCTCTCTGAAAAAGATGAAAAAGTAAAAAAGAAATCAAAGTCCGGTTTCTTCGTGAAGCGAAGAGATTTGCCGGGGCAATCGTATTTGCAAGTGCTGGATCGGATCGTCATTCTGGTATGCTTAACCGGTTGTTTGATTCGTCTGGGTAACTTTTTCAATTCCGAAATCATTGGCAAGCCTACCAACAGTCCATTGGGAGTCATTTTCATAAACAAGGTTGTAGACGATATCAGCGCCAAAGCCAATGGTGCCAATCCACTTCAATCGTATGAGATTGTGAAAGACAGTTCGAGCATAGCAAATGAAAACGGTCGTGTGCCATTATCACTCTACTTGTTCTTCAAAAAAGGAACTTCCGAGGCTGATGCACGTGATTTTGTTGAATGGCGTGTGCAACAAATCATGGCCCAGAATCGGGAATTTGTTGACGTCTCCAATGGTGCATTTGCCGGAAAAGTAGCTTTGGAAGCATCGGGCAACTATGCAGCGAAAGTATCTTTTCAGGGAATTTCGCGGCATCCCGCTCAATTGTATGAGTCCATTTCCTGTCTGATTCTTTTTGCTCTCCTGCTCGCGTATTGGTACAAACACAAACTGAATTTACCGGAAGGAAGGATCTTTGGAATTTTCCTCATTGCCCTCTGGAGCTTACGCTTTGCGTATGAGTTCTTGAAAGAGAATCAGGTAGCCTTTGAAGATGATCTGACTTTGAACATGGGACAAACACTGAGTATACCATTGATCATTGTAGGTGTGTGGGTGCTGGTTCGCTCCTTTAAAAAGAAATCAACAAATCCAGCTGCCTGAATAAGCACGGTAAGGTAAATTACCCGCGATGATACTGTTGATGTTTGGTTTTATTCTTGGATTTCAAGAAGCGGCTCCTTCAGCAGATACCGTTGCACGTGTTCGCTATGATACGACGGCGGTCGCACCGGATACCACTTTGTTCACTGTTAACCGGGTGTTGATCATTGGCAACAAACGCACGCGCGATCAAATCATTTCGCGCGAGCTTTCGCTAAAACCGGGAGACACCATACGCGTCAGCAAACTGGCTGAAACCATTTTGTGGGATCAGCGCAAAATCTACAACCTGCGTCTGTTCAACATTGTCACCGTTCGGAGTTTAAAAATATCGGCCACCGTTATCGATATTCTGGTGGATGTGCAAGAGCGATGGTACACATGGCCAACGCCGATTTTTGAATTGTCGGATCGCAACTTTAACGAATGGTGGCAAAACTACAACCACGATTTTGGCCGCGTAAACTTCGGCTTGCGTTTGGATCAATTCAATGTGCGCGGGCGCAATGAAACACTTCGGCTGATAGCTCAGTTTGGCTTTAGTCAGCGCTTTGAATTAAGTTACTCCATTCCCTACCTCGATAAGCGCCAAAAGCAAGGCATGAGTGTAAACTTTGATTACAGCAATCCTAAAAATCTGGCAGCGCTGACGGAAGATCATAAACTGGTTTTTGTGCGCGGCACTCAATCGCTGCGTATTTCAATGGGCGCACAAGCCAGTTACACGTATCGAAAATCGTTTTTCGAAACCCATGCATTCAGCCTTGGCTTCCGCTCAACTGAAATTGCCGATACCATTTCACGCAAAAATCCCAATTACTTCAGCAACAACTCGCTAACACAACGCTACGGCATTTTATCTTACACATTTCGTTCCGAGCATCGCGATGTGATCATGTATCCTTTGAAAGGATATCAGTTTTCGGGCTCCATACAACGAAACGGATTTGGCTTTGAAGGCAACGTAAGTCAATGGGTAGTGAATCTCACCTATGCCTATCATCTCCCTCTCAAAAGAAACTATTATTTCTCCAACTTTACCGCTGCTTACGTCAGCAGTCCCAGCAATCAACCCTATGCCTTGTATGGTGCGATGGGGTATCAGCGCCAAATTTTACGTGGCTATGATATTTATGTAATTGAAGGACCCACCTTTTTTGTAAACAAAACTACCTTCAAGAAAAAAATATTCTCGCGCGTGTGGCGCTATGAAAAAATGCCCTTGGAACAATTCCGGCATTTGCCTTTTGCGATTTACCTAAAAACGTTTGCCGATATAGGTTACACTGAAAACTATGCCTACTATCAAGAGAATCCTAACTTAAAAAATAACCGACTCAGCAATTCCTTTCTCGCAGGCTATGGAGGCGGCGTGGATGTAGTTGCGCCGTACGATGTTGTTTTTCGTTTTGAATATGCCTTTACCAAAGAAGGTGTAAACGGCTTTTTCTTCAACATCAAAAAAGAATTTTAACCGTAATTATGCAATAGAAAATTCTATTGCATAATTTGACGAATGAAAATCAACAACTTAGGATTAAATCTTATTTCGTGTAGTTAATGCGCAACTATTACCTTGCTAACATGAACCAATTGACGATTAGATCTAAACTGAACATAGTACATACCCGACACAAGGTTCTTAACAGATACACTACGATTACTTCGCTGAGGAAGATTGCCCGAATGGATAAGCTGGCCATTTGAATTGATCAGGTAAAACTGTAAATCGGGCAGCTCGGTATAAAGAAAAAGTTCATCGTTAACCGGGTTGGGATAGGCAATAATCTGGTTAGTTAAAGCTTCTTTCAAACCCGTGATAACACCTCCCCTTCCGGAGAGATCAACCTGTATCGGAACACTACTTCCATTTGACGTAATGACGAGGCTTCCTTTGTATTCCTTTGCTTCGGTAGGCTGAAACGATATAGGTAATACATAGGCACTTTTAGGAAGTATACTTGCCGATGCTGCACCGGTAAAGCCTTCCGGATACTCCAACTTTGTGATGGTAAGTGGACCATTCCCATTATTTGTTAGAGGTAAAACAAGTACCCTTGTTTGATTCACCCCGACTGTATTGAAAGAAAGCGTGTCTTGCACTTTTAGTTCACGTGAGGAACCGGACCCGGTAACGTACACCGTCAAGGGGCTGGTCGCTCCATTAAAAAATAAGCGAAGTTCTCCTGCATAACTTTCTGGTGTAACTGGGTTAAAGCTGACAGCAAGTTTAAGAGTGCTGTTTGCCATAATTGAATTGCTGCCGGTTGAGCCTTTAAAACCAATGGGATTCTGAACGCTGTCCAGCTTGAGAGCTTCACTGTAATTATTCTCAATACGCACATCCTTTGTAAAACTACTGCCCACATCAACGAAACCAAAATGAAGTTCCTTTTGAACCGATACCTGTGAGAGCGATTCATTCAAGGTGGCGGTAAAAATCCCACTGCCGTGCGTGGCCACGGCAACGAGGAAGGTATTGTTGCGTGAGGCTATCATGTCGACCGCACTATTGCCAATTTGATCAAGTGCAATTTTTTCCCAATGCGTATTTTCTCCATCCATCTGCTCAGTAGCAAATAGCCCGGTAGATGTGCCTACGAAATAAACTTTTCGGTTTCCCACTTGCGCAATTTCCAGCCAAACCAGAGCAGGGCCATTTCCGGTGCCATCGGAGTTTTCTTCCAGATTGCCAGCCACTTTCTGCCAATTGCTTCCAGCATCAACACTCCGATAGAGGCTGTATTGCTCGTAGTTGGAAATAACGGCAAATAACTCATTACCATTATCAGGATCTACTTTAATCTGATTTACGAAAGTAAACGCTTGAGCCGGAATTTTACCGCAAAAATGAGGACCATCATAGTCGCTAACGTGTGCTTTTTCGTAACGATAAAAAAGCAGATCCGAAGATTTTCTTGCCGCCATGTATACGCGATGAGTAGGTTTTTGTGAGCTTATACCAATAGCCAAAAGTGCATCATAGTCCACACTTCCTAGTGAAAGACTCTCCCACGAAGATAAAGGAGGATTTAACAAAAGTTGGTCAAGTTTGTTGTTTCGCCAAACCTGTTTTCCAACCGTAGTAAACATGACGTTTTTATCGGAAGGATTAAGGAAGAAAGGGTGAATGAAGCGAACGCCACCGAGGGCAGATCCATTGAACACAAATTTCTGTTCCAGCTTGTCACCTTTCCAGGTATTTACCACAATCGCGGCATTTTGAATGCTCGTGTACAACAAGGAATCGTTGAATGCTGCATATCCGCCATCAGCTCCCATAACGTTGCTCCAGGGCAACCCAGGTGCCCGTTGCATATGTGTGCCATTATCCTGTGTTCCTCCTGCCACCGCCTGGCTGGCGCCTTCCGTGCGGATGGCAACGGAATAGAATTGGGTGGCTGCGTAATTATTGTTAATTGGTCTCCAGTTCTTCGGCCATGCCGCTATATCCGCCAAGTAAACGCCACCATCGTTGATATTGAGGGCGAGGTTGGGATTGGAGGGGAAGAAAACCAAGCCATGATGATCCTCATGAGGTTCCGTGTTCATACTCACATTTGCCAGCGAGCTGAATCCATCGGTGCTACGATAGAGGTAAATACCTCCGAGAAACACTACTGCAGGATTGCTAGGATGAACACTTACAAACATGCAGTAACCCGATTGCGTGTTAACACGTGTGAAGCTGGGTTCCCGGATTTGAGTGATGACGGAACTTCGGTCAGTCCACACGCCTCCTGAACTGTTGTGCTGATAATGAAACAGGTCGTGCTCATTTCCCCGTGCGATGAAAAAATACACTTGGCTTTCGTCCGATGGTGCGATGGCGATACTAGCTCTTGGCGGTGCGGTTTTTTGGAACGAAGGAGAAATATTGGACCACGTTACGCCATCAGACGAACGAAATATCCCGCCCTGCGTTCCTGCGGCAGTCGCATAAATGATACCTTGAGACGTGACCGCCAGATTGTGATGAAGCCGGAAGCTCGTAGTACCCAATGTTCGTGCCCACGTTTGGCCGCCATCGGCACTTCGCATGATGCCTGCTGATGTTGCAGCGAGCACCACATCCGCATTGGTTATCGTTGGATGTACGGCCAATGCAATCACAGCAGAAAAACTGGCAGACGTTTGAATGGGTGTTGCCGAAGTACCGGGTAACGATACCCAGGTGGCTCCGTTGTCGGTAGACTTAAATAATCCTTCGGAGTTGCTCCGCGAAGAGCCCGAGGACTCCTGTGTTCCAACGTACCAGGTGCTACCCTTGCCTGGGCGAGGATCTTGTGTGATAGCCGATATGTTGATCATTCGGTCAGCTGATGAAATTCGGGTCCAGGAGCGGCCACAATCCCACGATTCCCATAATCCGCCAGAGACTGCGCCAGTAAAAATGTGGCATTCATTCGCCTTGTCGATAGCGATGGCTCGGGTGCGCGGGCCAACTGTAAAAGGGCCTCGGTGTTGCCAGACTAAAGGTAAATCCAGGGTGGATTTTTGACGTGCATTAATATAGACTTTTTGTGCCTCAATCATCTCAGAAACAAATCGCAACTCTCGCTGGCGCATGTTTTCGGGAATCTCGCCGGTACGTGGATTGCAAAAACGCATTTGATCGTAGTGTTCACGTGCTTTGGGGTCATCCTCCGTACCTGCGCTACTCCCCTTTTCCAATAGGGCATAAGTCCATAATTGAGACGTATCCAAATTCTTGTTGTGTAAAAGCACGCTTGCGAGAAAAACTACAAAAAGAGTGATTGTAACAACTAACAACAGCCTTGGTTTTATCTTCACTTCCATATATTTTAATTCACTATTGTCCGACTAAAATTTTAAAAGGGCGTCCTTTTTAAGGTCGCCCTTTATGGTTACGTTTAGTTACCACACTTCACATAGCCATGAACAAAGGTAAAAAATTTGTCGGACAGCCGATTCTTTCCCAAATACTTTCTTGCATATCTACTGATATTATCAAGCAATCCAGTAAGCAACATCAAAGTAACCGGTATTATAAACGTCTCCCTGTGCGAGTTCATCTGGTAAGTCTTTTATACGGTGTTTTCAGTTATTGTAATGGCCTTCGGGAGCTTTGTGAGGGCATATTGGCCTGCGAAGGAAAGCTGACACACCTTGGTTTCGATCATGCTCCCGCTCGCAGTACGCTATCCGATGCAAACAGCAAACGCAGTTATCTGGTATTTGAAACGATCTATTTCAAATTGCTCAAGCAATATCACAGTTTTATCTCGGACAGCCAGTTGAAAGGTCTCAGCATACGGAATTTGAAAATCATAGACAGTACCACCATCCGCTTGTTCAGCGACATTCTACGAGGAGTTGGCCGTAATCCGCTGGATGGTTCGCGCAAGAAAGGCGGGATTAAAGTCCATGCCCTGATGGATGCCTTTTCAGGGGTGGCGGAATTTGTAAGGATGACCGAAGCTAGGGTGCATGACCGTAAATTCCTCTATCACATCAAGCTACCTGCCAATAGTTTTGTAGTCTTCGATAAGGCCTATAACCAGTATCATCAATTTGCAAAGTGGACAAACCAAAAAGTATGGTTCGTTGCACGCATGAAAAGCAATGCCGTGTACCATGTCACCAAAGTAATCACCGACAATACCCGAAGAAAAAATGCAAAGGGCGTTCTCAAAGAGCAGTACATCACTGTGGGGTACAAAACCGCAGAGGAGACTTTACGATTAAAACTCAGACGGATTACTTTCAAATCCGATGATGGCAAAGTGCTCATCTTCATAACCAACAACTTTACGCTACCTTGTGCGCAAATCGCTTTGATTTACAAGTGTAGATGGTAGATGGATGATTGAACTCTTGTTCAAACAAATCAAACAAAATTTCCCACTCCGTTACTTCTGGGGTAACAGCGAGAATGCTATCAAAATACAAGTGTATGCAGTGCTCATAGCTCAACTATTAATGGTCGTTATCCGCAAAAAAGCACAGACCAAAAAATCATTTGCCGATATGATCACTGTAATACGGCTACATTTGATGAGTTATGTTGCCTTGTTCGATTTTATCAAAGATACTTATACCGCTTGGCGAAAAAGCAGCGACCCTCCTTTGTTCATCGCGTAAGGCAACTACCCCTAAAAACGAAGCGTCATTTTAAGACCTAATTCCCCTACGGAAATATGACTTTTTAGACTAGTTTAGTCGGACAAGAATG
>VYLQ01000033.1_pt1 | contig 51069 bp, 47 predicted proteins | sample 5115351 | NCBI WGS metagenome assembly VYLQ01 (sample SAMN12291776, study PRJNA351875) | freshwater metagenome | isolation source: freshwater lake | place: USA: Michigan, Lansing Lake | collected 2013-08-14 | reverse complement strand
TGGTGAAAAAGTAAAGGTCAGTTTCGTTTTCGAAACATCGTCCCTGAGGCAGGAGACGATGCGTGACGGTGTTGGTCAAGTATCGTCTCCCGTTTCGGGGACGATACGATTACATAATCTGCGGTTGGTGAAAAAGTAAAGGTCAGTTTCGTTTTCTAAGGCATCGTCCCTGAGGCAGGAGACGATGCGTGACGGTGTTGGTCAAGTATCGTCTCCCGCTTCGGGGACGATACGATTACATAATCTGCGGTTGGTGAAAAAGTAAAGGTCAGTTTCGTTTTCTAAGGCATCGTCCCTGAGGCAGGAGACGATGTGTGACGGTGTTGGTCAAGTATCGTCTCCCGCTTCGGGGACGATACGATTACAACCTGCGGTTGCGTGACAGATGAGATCAAGTATCGCCCCCGTTTCGGGGACAAAACGCCTGAATCATCCTTATTATAATAGGACGACTTAGTAAATAATACCCGCATCCTTGTAATGAGTTATATCTACCATAGGATGTTGCATATTTAGTTCATAAAATATTGCACTGGAATGAGGGTACTTAGTATAATCGTCTACAAGCTTCCATTTACCCTTTACTGGGTTCTGATGAATATAATCTAATTTTTGTAAAACGAATTTCTCAGTGTAACAAGGTTTTATATCAGAAGACGATTGAAAGACACGGTGTTTCTTCTTTCTTTCCCGCTCTTCTTGTTTTACTCTAGAGCTAAGTTTTTTTAACAATTGAGAATTTTCCTGCTTCTCTAATCTCTTCACAACTTCGTATGCAAGAAATCTCTTACCATTCGCAAGAATTGTATTTATAAGCTTTTCGGACCGGTTTAAGTGAATCAATAGATGAATGTGGTTTGGCATAATCACAAAGCCAAGGATCTGATGGTTATCTTTTATAAGAAGGTTAAACCATTTGTAAATTTCATCATAAAGTAGTGTGATTTCAAACAAAGAAATCCAGTCGAGGCAAGTAAAGCTACAGAAATAAGTTTGCTCTGTTTCCGTTTGTATTCGCTTAACTGACATTGGTCAAAATTATATAATTTGTTCAATAAAGTATACGGTAACGTGAAAAAACATCTTGTTCAAGTATCGTCTCTCAAATGACGAAAATATTCTTCACTCAGTACGCTTTACCTTTAGTGTAAGCATTGTCCCTGAGGCAGGAGACGATGCGTGACGGTGTTGGTCAAGTATCGTCTCCCGCTTCGGGGACGATACGATTACATAATCTGTGGTTGGTGAAAAAATAAAAGTCAGTTTCGTTTTCGAAACATCGTCCCTGAGGCAGGAGACGATGTGTGACGGTGTTGGTCAAGTATCGTCTCCCGTTTCGGGGACGATACGATTACATAATCTGCGGTGGTGAAAAAGTAAAGGTCAGTTTCGTTTTCTAAGGCATCGTCCCTGAGGCAGGAGACGATGTGTGACGGTGTTGGTCAAGTATCGTCTCCCGTTTCGGGGACGATACGATTACAATTCCGCCCGTTTGGTTCGGTCTATACGTCTAATTACTGAAAATACAATTCATTAACTTTATCCAATGGAAAACGCCAACGAACAAACCTTAAAGCTCGCCATGGGTGGCGATATTCATGCGTTTCAAAAATTATATGCCGAATTTCAACCGCAGCTCAAATCCTATTTGTATCGGTTGGTGGCCAGTCGCGAAGACGCAGAAGACATTGCACACGATGCTTTCATTCGCGGGTTCGATAAAGTCTCTACCTTCAAGGGTAAATCGTCTTTCAAAACATGGATGTTTCAAATTGCCACCAACCTCGCATACGATCACTTGCGACAATTCAAACGCTGGACGGTGAACACCAAAGAGATTGCCAAGGGCATTGTGATGAGCAATGAAACAGTGCGTAACTCCATTCTGAAGAAAGGACAAGAGTCGCCCGAAGGAACGTTCGATATGCGCGACCACATCGACCATTGCTTCACCTGTATGGGCAAAACATTGGCCATCGAAAAACAAGTGGCGCTGATCTTAAAAGACATTTATGATTTTTCCGTCAAAGAAATTGCCGTCATCATCGACAAATCGCAAGATGTGGTAAAACATCTCTTGCAAGATGCACGCCATACCATGATGGACATCTTCGACAACCGCTGTGCGCTGATTAACAAAAATGGTGTGTGCAACCAATGCTCTGAGTTGAACGGCATGTTCAATCCCAAGCAAAACCAACAAGAAGCGTTGAATCAGCTCGATCTAGTGAAGGGCTCTAAAAAATTTGATCGCGATGAACTCTTTGACATGCGAACCAAATTGGTAAAAGCCATCGACCCTTTGCGGGGAAAAGGTGCCGACTTACAAGACTTGTTGATGAAGTGTGATCGCATGGGGATGGGGGAGTTAGCCATTCCTGCATAAGCTTTCCCAAAATGTGTCCAGAAATATTATCGAGTTACTCCTAAGGTTTTACCCTCGTCCACTTTTCTGTTCGGCCAAACATAGGTAAACCGATATAGCCTGTTACTTCCAACGTGTTCTCATTTATCAACTCGATTTCGCTGCTATATGTTTTGCCGCTCTCCGGATCGTAGATGGTCCCTTTCCATTTGCCATCTTTGTAAATAAGGTTCGGAATAATTTCCAAGCCACGTAACTGCCGGCTGCGCTTCGATGGATCAGGATTCTGTGTATCGGTCAGGGGTTTACCTTGTTTATCTTGATCCATCTCCAACCAAATCATTGTGCCCGTAAAATTTTTCTCGCGTTGTACAATTTCAATTTTTGCACTCTTATCGGGTGTAAGCCAAACACCCACGATTCGATTGGATTGTGCGCTAAGCGATGTCAGTGTGAAAAGAAAAAGGATAGTAAGTAAGCGTTTCATATTTTTTTTGGACAAATATGAACGACTCGGTAAGCAATCGATTATAGAAACTTACTGAAGCGAATGAATTCGCGACTGAAGCGCATAGGCTATGTACCGATCACAATTTAAAATCATCAGCTAACCTCGAGCTGACAAAGACTTTTTGCGGAGCATCGTCCCTGAAGCAGGTGCGATGTGTGAAAGGAGGAGTCAAGTATGGTCTCCGAAGGGACGAGAAGATTAAAGTTGTATTGGCTAGTGTGCCAACCACGCTTTAAAATCAGCTTCTAACTTAACGACTGACAATGAATTTTTGTAGAGCATCGTCTCCGAAGCGGGAGACGATGCGTGAAGGAGATCTAAAAAGGCAATTTCGTTACAAAGGTGTGGTGCATAACAAACAGAATGACTAAGAGTAAGTCAGTAAATTTAGAGAATATGTCTATTCTATTCTTCGCTTGCAAACTTTATCATGTTGTATTATCACAAGCAAGTAAAGTCGCATACATGCTAATAGTTAGTAGAGGTTATTTTCAATCCGAATGCACCCCCAATGATGAGAAGAATAAAAAATATCCTTAGCAGGCCAAAAGGCTCTTTAAAAAAGACCATCCCAACGATTGCGGTGCCGATCACACCGATGCTGGTATATATGGAATAAGCCGTTCCAATAGGTAAGGTTTCCAACGCTTTTTGCAGAAACCCAAAACTGGAGATGATGCTCACATAAAATATGACAGTCCACCATAGATTACGATGATTGTCCATTTGTTTGAGGCCAATAGTCCAGACTATTTCAAGAATACCACCAATGAAAAGATACATCCAGGCCATATAGTTATGCGTTTGGTTACTTTTTTAATTCTTTAATCTGTAACTTCTTTTCTGGTATGTGCCGAGTATTGCAATGCAAACCGCCCCCGCCAAAATTAATAGCTAAAGGATTGATAGCTATTATCTTCCTGTCCGGAAAAGCTTGCTGAATTACCTGATATGCCCGATTATCTTTCTCTTTGATTGAATCTGTTAAGCCTTCCTCCCAATAAGAGGCCATTAGGACTACACCATTTGCGATTGTAAAATTGCAATAGCTCAATGCAGGTAAAAATTTTAGATCAGAAACCTTGGGATAACCGGAACCATCAAGCAGTGTATTGGCTCTGAACAACTTCTTCAGGGTAGCAAGTTGATCAACCAATTTCGGGTTTTCGCTTGCGTTATAAAACTGCGGCTCGGGTACTGGTATTCTTATGATTTTAAAAGGATTGCCATTTACATCGGTTTCATTCTTAAGAATATTGTAAGTCGCGTCTAACCTGTCTTTGTTTATTCTGTGAAGATCACTTTTAAGTGTTTCTTCTTCGGTAATCTCGGCCAACAAGATTGTATTTGAGTTAACGAAGCGACAGAATTCGTCAATATGACCATTCGCAGATGCACTTCTTAACACAACCCTGTTTCTATTTTCATCTTCTAATAAATCGTTGAATATGTGTTCATCATCGTAGGTTGGGTAAGGAAGCCAGATTATCTTCTCTAAGTTAAAAAGCTCTTTATATGCGCTATCTAAAGTTTCCTTTGAATAACCCGGGTTTCTTTTCAATTCAGTTTGTTCAACTAACATTAATACACCCGCACCATTAAATTCCTTCGCACCACCCTCGCTGATAATTTTTGATGTTGCGGATGTTTTAATGCCTAGTTCGTTAGCTATTTGTTTATCATAACTTTTCAGTGGATTATTCAAGTAACGTTTCACGAAGCAATCACCGTACAGATAACCATAAAATGACCAATTCAAGTCAACTACGGACAATTGATTCAGTGTGTCATACATCCATTCAGGACCATAATCTCTCGGGTAGTTACCCAATGGGAAATTGAAGGTGGCTTTCCTAAAAATGATATTGTCTACAGGTACTTGGTTAGTAGAAAGAATGGAGATGATGTGTTTTTTGTGACTGTTATTTTTGACATTTATGATTAGTTTATTGTTCGCCTCCGTTAGGCTTTTCACCATTTTAAGATGTACACTGTCAACCGAATATCTTGTTGACAAATCGCCTTCAAACCAAGTGAGTATTGTAGCATGTTGTGGTTCCCATTCCGCTGGTACTCTTTGTGCATTTGAACTCGTAGAGAGAGTGTAAAATACCAGAAAAAAAGATAAAAGTTGCAGTTTCATTTTTTGTGAAGTTTAATTTGTAGAAGTAAAACAAGTTTGATGAACCTTCCATAGAAATGCTCTTTGTCGAGCATCAAATCTAAGTCTCTCGGATTTTTCCTATAGTACTCAACTATGTCATCCGTAATTTGAGTCTCCTCGCCCCAAATTGCATCATAGATTACTTTATACTTTAAACTCATCTGTTTGTCTCCGTTAAACTATGAACTCGTGTGTTTGCTTTATTCGGTAGACACTGCAATGGTTGGCTATCTTCCAAGCCATGTAACAGCCGGCTGCGCTTCGATGGATCAGGATTCTGTGTATCGGTCAGCGGCTTGCCTTGTTCGTCTTGATCCATTTCCAGCCATATCATCGTGCCCCGAAAATTTTTTTCGCGTTGTACAATTTCAATTTTTGCACTCTTATCCGTTGTAATCCATACACCAATAATTCGATTCGATTGTGCTGGAAGTGACGTCAGTGTGAAAAGGAAAAGAATGGTAAGTAGGTGTTTCATATTTTTTTTAGGCAAATATGTGAGACCTTCTGAGCAATCAATCTTACAAACTCACTGAAGCGAATGAATTCGCGACTGAAGCGTTTTCCCTAGTGAGCCAACCACGCTTTAAAATCAGCAGCCAATTTGGGACTGACAATGAATTTTTGTGAGGCATCGCCGCCGAGGCGGGAGACGATACGTGAAAGAAGAAGTATATCTCGGTACAGCATCAAGGAATTATCTATTTTATTTGCTTCGATAGAATTGAAATGGAGCAGGCTCCGAAATAGCCTAAACCATCACGCTTTGGATTCGAGATATTTTTTATGTTGCCTTTGATATTTCCGGGTGGCAGGTCACCAGCCAACGAAAGCCCCTCTGCCGAAGTTAACCCGAACAATGCATTGCAATAGTTAAACATCGATTCAGAGATGTTGAGTTGCTGCATCTCTGCGTAGTCGCCTTTAACAACGGGAAAGTTGTCGTACGGCAAATAGTTAATCAATCGTTGACCATTGAAAAAATTGTCCTTCTGAATCGCCCTCAAGGCATTGCCGGGAGATGGATTAATTTTTAATGAGTCATTGATGAATAATTTCCATAAGTAGAAATTTTTTTCATCTACCGGATCTGTCATATGTAAGACTAAGAAATCGCCAACCGGGCTACCAAAACTGGAAGGAAAAAATTTCACACCAATGCTGTCCAAAGCCGGCCCTGAAATCAGTTTTTCTGTGGCTTGAAATGTTTGATTGGCATATAGAATTGTTAGTTGATAAGTTGTGCCAGGCTTTGCAGGAAAATTGGCTGCTTCATACACGCCGTTTCCGACATGAGCGTACACAAATTTTGCTGTTCCATCGGAAACACTTACAGCAGCGTTAGTGATTGGATTTGATAGTTCGTTAGAGGTGTAATTAGCGGAGAGAGATAAACGGATTTGTTGTTTGTTGATCGGCTTATTCAATCCGTAATAAACGTTCCCTTCAACTACAAGCCGAGGTTCATTGTCCGGAAGAGTGAGATCAATTTCGGTCTCACAGGCTGTGAGTAGCAAACCCAAAAGCGCAATTATAATCTTCTTCATTTTTAATTTTTTAACAAAGTGGATATAGTTAGAACTTAAAGTCGTAGGTGATGCTTGGAACAATGCCAAAATAAGTTAGCTGGTATGCCTTCGCGATGCCTGTGCCCATGCCGGTTTCGCTATTGCCTTTCAGTTGCTCTCTGAAGTAAATGGAAGCTGCATTTTGTTGATTGTATACATTGTAGATGCCGAAGATCCATTGAGCAGACCAGTGCTTACGTTGTTTGCATTTTAGCGTGGCCGAGATGTCTAGCCGATGATAATCCGGTACACGGTATTGGTTGCGATCGCTATACTCTGGCGTAACCAATCCATTGTACGTATATTTTGAAACGGGATAAGTTATGGGGCGACCTGTCTGATAAACAAAATTGGCGGACAGCGACCATCGCTTGTTGAGTTGGTAAGATCCTGTGATGGCAAGGTTATTTGGCTTATCAAAATTAGCCGGATAATAATTACCACCGTTTATTCCGGAGCCGCCATCGGTGCCGCTAATTTGTCTTTGAATTCGTGAGTAGGTGTAGCTTACCCAACCTGTTAATTTACCCGTATTTTTCTTAGCCATTATCTCGAAGCCGTATGCCTTGCCCTGGCCTTTTAATAAAATGGTTTCCGGATTTTCGTTGAAGAGAGGTGAAGCACCATCTATAAAATCAAATTGATTTTGCAACCATTTGTAATAGGTTTCAAAGGAAAGTTCATACGTATTGTTTTTCAAATTGTTAAAGTAACCGATTGCAACCTGATCGGCTATCTGTGGTTTGATAAACGTTGACGATGGCGTATAAACGTCTAATGGCGTTGGTGAAGTGGAAGAAGAGAGCAAATGAATATATTGAAACATTCGGTTATAACTTGTTTTAATCGAACTCTTATCATTGATTACATACGTGGCACTGAAACGTGGTTCCCACCCAACATTCTGTGCAAACGATTCATCTTCTTGCATAAATCTTTTTTCAGAGACAACGCCACTGCGATAGCTATTAATGGTGGCATCAAACACTACTGGCTTATCATCTTTATAAATTTTTAGACTATCGTTGGCTAGGCGCGCAAAATAGGAAACGCGGAGGCCATAGTGAATCGTCAACCGTTCGGACAGCTTTTGTTCATTGCCTACATAGAAAAAGCTCACAAACGCTTTGCGCTCTTTATAGTTTGTATTTTTGATGGTAGACTTGCTACCGAGTGGCATGATGGTACCCGGCTCGAAGGTGTGATAGGTAGTGCCCAACCCAAACGAAAAATTGTTGTTACTGAGATAATAATTAAAGTCTGCTTTTACACTGTAATCAGAAAGAGATGATTTCCATTGAAAACTGTTTGCCGGAAAAAATTTGATCTGATAATCGAAGTTGGAATAAATACCAGTTATGTTTGCAAAGAGTTTGTTGCCGAAGGTGTGATTCCAACGAAGGGTGGCAGTTGCGTTGCCCCAAGAATTTCCAAACGAAGCGGGCAGCTCCAGGTAGTCGCGGCCAAAATAACCAGACAAGTAAAGCCGATCTCGGGAGCCCAACTTGTAGTTCGTTCGCATATTCAAATCATAAAAGTAAACCTTGCTTCGATTGATGGAGGTATCAGATGACAGCGGTAAAAAAATATCGGCATACGAACGCCTCCCCGACAACAGAAAAGAACCAGGTGCGCTGCCATCTGATTTTTTTCCGAGTGGCCCTTCGAGTGTCAACCGGCTTGCAATCAGCCCAATGCCACCTTTGCCAGTAAATTTATTGCTGTTGCCCTCATTCATGTGAACGTCCAATACGGACGACAATCGGCCACCATAATTTGCCGGAATGCCTCCTTTGTACAGTTTCACACCCTTGATGGCGTCTGCATTAAAAACGGAAAAGAAACCAAACACGTGTGATGAGTTATAAACGACAGCCTCATCAAGTAGCACTAGATTTTGATCGGCAGATCCACCGCGCACATTGAAACCGCCTGCACCTTCGTTGACGCTGGTCACACCAGGCAGCAATTGTATGGCCTTGATGATATCTGCTTCACCCAATACATAGGGGATTTGTTTAATGGTTTTGACGTCTAACTGATTTACTGACATTTCATTCTTTGTCACGTTTATGTTTTCTTTTTCTGAAGAAACGACTACTTCTTCCAAAGAAATTGCAGTGGGCGACAGAAAAAAATCTTGTTCTTTGTTTACATCGATTGTGATCTTCTTGGCATACATTTTATAACCCAGGTAATTGATCCTTGCGGTGTACGTTCCCTTCTCTACAGAAAGTGAGAAAAAGCCGTAGGCATTAGTGGCCACACCAACCTTTGCTTCTGCTAATTCTATCGTTGCTCCAATTAAGAATTCATTGGTCACGCTGTCCTTCACATACCCCTTAAGAGATACTCTTTGTGCCGTTGCCCAAAGAGGGCAAATCAATAAAATGATCACAACGTATTTCATTGAGAATTTTTCGCTCATCATAAAACAATTTTTTGTAAAGAAATCAGTATGCTTCTACTTCATAGTTAGCTGCATAGGAGTTTTCTACTGCAGGGATGATCTCAAGTACTTCAAAATAAACGCTCCAAAACAAACTTTCACGCAAGGCATCAATTAGTTTTGTATAGTCGCGCTGATTGTCTGTCTCCCACATGATCACATCCGAAGCTTTGGCTGTGAAAGCTTCGGCATCGAAAAATCTCATTCTTACGGTAGGATATTTTTTTAAGATGGGTTTTATCGTCTCATCCAAAAACGCGAAACGTTCGCGGGGTTGTAGCTTCAGCCAATTGGTACTTGTTTTTACCAGCATGAAGTAGGTAAACACAAGAGGTGCTTTTTCGTTTTTTTCCATTGTCTTTTTGTTTTGTTAAATGCAAAAGTGTAGTTGTTGCACCCGACAAACATTGACAAATGATAAAAAAGCTATTTGCCTTTTAAGCGGCTGAGACTTTCTTGTGTAATGCCCAAATACTGGGCTACAATTTTATTAGAGATACGTTGAACGATTTGAGGATTTTGCTTCAGAAGCGCTTCATAACGCTGCTTAGCATCCATCGTAATGAAACTTTCCAAGCGCATCGTATTGATTACTGCTGCCATTTCTAAAATGGAAATGTAGAGGTTGTTCCAGGCGGGTATTTCTTTTCGCAGCCGTTGGATTTCCTCCTTCGATATGGATAGCAACTGCGATGACTCAACACTTTGAATAAACTCAAATGATGGTTGTTGGGTGATTAGGCTAGATAACGCGGTCCCAAATTGATTGTCAAACGCAAAAAAACGAGTAGCCTCGCTTCCGTCTTGTTGAAGATAAAACATGCGAATGCAACCTCGATTAACAAAGTAGGCATGTTTGCATACTTCTCCTTTGTTGAGCAAAATTTCACCTTTTGCGGTTTCCTTCAAACGAAATGAACGAACCACTTGCACCAACTCAGCCTCACTAATAACCACCCGCTCTCGAATATACTTTTCCAGCTGTTCCACCACAGCTATAAAAATGCAAAAAAAATCTTTATTTAACTAGCTAACGGTGGAGACAAAAACTGCTACGACTACCACACCAACAACTGATGAAGCCTTTTGGGTTTGCTGGTCAAGTAACAATTTTTTTTAGGTAAATCCATGCTACCAAATGTCAGAAGAGCATTGTGGTAAACTATTATTTGTTAACATGACGTATTGCCTGATCCATTATTGCCCTAAAGAAATCAAATTGTATTGGCTAGTGGGCCAACCACGCTTTAAAATCAGCAGCTCGCTCGCGACTGACAATCACTTCTTCTTTGGTCGGCAATGTGAGAAGGACTTTAATTTTTCCATTGAAGTGCGTGTGGTTGCTCTTGATCGAACTAAATGAAATAATGAATTGGCGATTGGCCCGAAAAAAATGCTGTGGGTTGAGTTGGCTCTCCAACTCTTCCATGTTCTGATCCAAAATGAGCATCTCGCCCGATTTTGTGTAAAGATGTGATGTTCTGTTCTCGCTGTGGATAAAAGCAATGTTGTCCACCGGAATACTTTTTAGCTCATCACGAAAGTGCACCAACAGTCGGGTTTTATAAATTTTCTCCTGACCAGCAATTTGCTGAAGCAGTCGCTCGATATCTAGACTAGATGGTGACGCTGCTTTGTAAAGCGTTTTGTATTTATCAAAAGCCGCACGCAGGTCTTCGGCTTTTATGGGCTTCAACAAATAATCGATTCCATTTACTTTAAATGCTTCAATAGCAAAGTGATCAAAGGCTGTAGTGAAAATGATGGGCTTTACCATTTTCATGGATTTGAAAACAGCTAAACTAAGTCCATCTGACAATTGGATGTCGCTGATGACGAGATCGTATTCTATGTTGGACTGAAACCACACAGTCGCACTTTCCACCGAATCAAATTCAGCAACAATGCGCGTGTGCGGTGCTACTTCTTCAATCATTCGCTTCAAGTGCCGAAGTGCCGGTTGTTCGTCTTCCAATAAAACAAGATTCATTTCGCTGGTTTTATTTTTGTTTACAAAATACAGAAGTCATTTCTGAAATAGCTTTCTAGGTTAAATTCAACAGGGGCAATCGAACACGAAAAACATCAGGTGTTTGTTCGATGCTAATTGTTTTTTTACTGAGCAGCTTATAACGGTCTTGAATATTTTTTAAGCCCAGTTTGCTGCTGTACTCCGTATGCAATTTGGGCTGAAACGGGTTTTCAACGATCAGCCAGTCTTGATCAGTGTAAATCGAAATCGTCAACGGGTGTTGTGCATTGATGATGTTATGCTTCACGGCATTTTCAACCAAATTTTGCAATGCCAAAACCGGAATGAATAAATCTTTGGCTGTCGGTGAAATGGTGGTGTGAACCGTCAGGTGCTCTCCAAATCTTTCTCGAAGCAAATGCACATAAGCATCAATCATTTGCAACTCTTCTTTCAACGGCACAACCCTTTGCTCCCGGTTTGATAAAACGTAGCGATAGACATCACTCAGCTTCCATAGAAATTGATTCGCTTTAGTTGGATTTTCTTCAATCAAAGAAGAAAGCGTATTGAAGTTGTTAAAAAGAAAATGAGGGTCGAGCTGTTGTGTTAAAATTTGAATCTGACTTTCCAGATTAGCCTGCTTCAATCGCTCGGCTTCTAATTGAGAAGTTTGCCAGCGCTGAAAGAATAATGCTCCAATATTTACACCCATCACCAAAAGACTGATCAAACCCGCGATGATAGCCGTAGGCACAAAGATAATTGTCAGATCATGATCCGTCCACTGCGCCAGATGAAAAACATAGATATACGAAGTCAGACAGCCAAATACCACCAAAACCGTCAACACAAGTTGTAAACTGCTTTGCGTGATAAATCGCGAAAAGGGACGCGTGGCCCAAGGCAGTATTTTCTCCAGCCAATCGCTGATGATAAAACTGATTTCTAAATTGATGGCAGACCAGGCTATCGCAATGAGAATGTCATAAAGATACGCCCATCCTCCATAGTTTTTATAATATTCATCAAAACTCTCATCCGACACTAAAAAGAACGAAATCAAGTAAAGAAAAAATCCAAACAGCGGAGAGCCAAAGTACCGCATCCAGATGCGCAGCGAATAGGAATCTTCTTTCATTTACCTGTTGGTTGATCTAAGTCGTTTCGCAAAGATTGTAAAATTATTGTCTTGAAAAACCGGAGCAGCAAAAACAGAATTTATTTTGCTTCTCCGATTTTTACTATTAGCCATTCTCAATTCGCAGGATTGATTCTCTCCAATTCAATAAGTGTGCTATTGATTTGCATTTGTATTTGCGCTATCCCAAACTGCGCTTGCGTCAACACCAACTCCGCATCTTTCACTTCCAACCATTTAATCAATCCTTTTTTGAATCGATCGGTTTGTGCATCCAGAGTTCGCTGAGCTGATTCACGCACTCTTTTCTGCACCTCCCATTTCTTTTGCAGTTCCTCGTACTTATTCCATTGCTGTTCATGCTCCAGCACTGCGCGGTGCATGGCATCCTGGTATTGTACGGTACTTTGTTGAACATCCATATTCGCTTGTTGTGCTCTCGCTTCGCGTCTGAATCCATTGAACAGCGGAACAGATAGACTTACACCTACAAACGAACTTTGCGGAAACTTCCAGTTGCTAAAATTTAATCGATCATCCTGCCCTTGCAATTGCCAGTTTCCGGTTAACGAAAGCACCGGTAAGCTGGAAGCATTTGCCCCTCGCACACTTTGCTTTGCCCAGACAATCTGAGATTGATAGGCGTCCAGGTCCGCGCGTTTCGCAAAATCAGGGTTCTCTTTTTTCACGCGGACTTCCGTTAAGAATTCTGTGTCCATCAATTGGATTTTCGTTTGCGCTTTTATCCCTAATTGATAGCGAAGCAGGTTGTATAAATTTTCTTCAGCATAGTGCAGTTGAATCAAATCCAATTCTTGCACCTGGCGATCTGTGAAAACACGGAGGGTATCCGTAGGAATGGTCAGTCCATTTTTCAGCAAATCACGCTGCAAGGCCAAAGCCACTTCATAGCGTTTCATCGATTGTTGAATAGCAACGCGCTGCGACTGAATAAATAAAATATCGTTGTACGTTTTCTTGATTTCATACGCAACCTGTTGCTCTGAGGCTCTTTGTTTGTGCTGCGCCACTTCTTTGCCAATAGAAGCTTGTTTACTCGTAGCAACTGTCTGCAAATTCAAAAGATCAAACGATGCATTCACACCCGCAGTGATGGCATGGTCGCTACCCGCCTTGATCGGTTGCACAGGACCAAAGACCAACTCGCCCGTGGCGGGATCGGCTGAGAGTGAAGGAAAAAAGACAACCGGAATTTGCGTGTTCTGAATATAGTTCCCGAATGCATTCACTTGTGGCAAGCGAAAACTAAATGCTTCGCGCTGCACAGCTTGTTGCTTGATCGTTTCCAGTTTTGCGATACGCACCGCTGCATTGTTTTCCATACCCAACGCCACCGCACTTTTCACAGAAAGTTGTAAGGTGTCTTGCGCTTGCGCTGATTCGCACAAAGCAAGACTGCCCACAAGGATGAGTACAATAGTAGGTTGTTTCGCCAACGCCCAGTTGAACTGACTCAACTTGATCGCAATTTTTTGAATGACGGCAAAAACCACAGGCACCACAATCAATGTGAGAAACATACTGCTCGTAAGGCCTCCCATGATGGCCCACGCCAAACCATTTTTTACTTCCGCTCCATTCCCTTTACCTAAGGCAATGGGCAACATACCAAACACCATCGCGATAGTAGTCATCATAATCGGGCGCAATCGTGTCTTGCCACTTTCTTCAATGGCATGCACCAACGTTTCGCCCGATTGTAAATTTTGATTGATACGATCCACCAACAGAATTCCGTTTTTGGCAACGAGACCTGTCATCATGATCATTCCAAAAATGGAGAAGATATTGATGCTTTCTCCTGTCAGCGCTAAGGCAAGCAATGCCCCAATGATCGCCAACGGAATGGAGAACAACACCACGAACGGATCAACCCATGAGTTGTACAACGCCACCATGATGAAGTACATCAGTAAAATGGCAGCAGCAAATGCCAAGCCCAGTGGACCAAAGCTGTCGTCCTGGTTGGCCAAGTCACCCTGAAAGTTGAACGACACGCCTTCTACATTTTTCAATTGAGTAATGGCTGCTTTTATATCTTCACCAACATCGCCAACGGGCCTGCCGGCAACTCCGGAAAAAATAGTAACAGACCCGTTTTTATTCGTACGCTCAAGCATGGCCGGTGTACTGATGGGTTCGATGCGCGCCACCTGACTTAACTCTATCAATTGCCCGGATGCACTTGGAATTTCCAATTCAGATAACGTTTGAATGTCTTGCTTGGCTGCAGGGTTGAGTGTGATGCGAATGGGAACAGTGGTTGTACCTTCTTCTTTTTTTAATTCATCATATCCCACCATCGCAATGCGAACGGCTGTGCCAAGGTCTGTGGCGTTTACACCCAGTCGCGCCATTTTATCCTTGTCGGGAATAATTTGTACATCGTATTTGCGCGAGGTGCCGCTGATGCGAATATCGTATGTGCCGGAAATGGAGCGCATGGTGTTGGCAAGTTCTGCTGCCACACGAGTTACTTCATTTCGGTTGGCACCACTCACCAAGAGCTGCACCGGAGCTTCATCGGCTGTACCAAACAAACCAATCATCGCTACTTTTACTTTGGTGCCGGGATAAGAAAGAATGGTGCGCTGAATTTCTCTTCCCAACTGTTGTATGGATTTCGTGCGATGATCTTTGCTTTTGAAGTTGATGTTGAATTCGAAGTTCCTTTCTTCCGGAGCACCCCATGCTTCAGCTGACACTCCATGGTTGGCCATGATGCGAGTGATGTCCGGAAACTGTTTCACTAGTTTACTTTCTACTTGCTTGCTGAAAGCTTCCGTTGTTAGCAACGTAGTTCCTGTAGGTAATTGAACCGTCACCGCCATTTCTCCTCTATCAATGCGAGGAGCAAACTCACTGCCTACAAAACCAAGTGCAGGTAATAAAAGCGAGCCAATAAACAAACCGAATGCAATGGCCATCACTTTCCCTTTGTTTTGCAGCGACCAAAGCAACAGCTTGCCATATTGCTCTTCCAGCAGTTTAAAATATTTTTCAAACCACAATCCAAATCTTCCTGGCCACGTAGCAGCCGACAAGTGCTCGAGTCTACCAAAGCGACTGGCCAACATCGGTGTGATGGTGAAGCACACAATCAAACTAAAAAGTGTGCTGATCACAATCACCATTGCAAACTCACTTACGATGTCACCTACCAAGCCTCCGGTAAAGGCAAGTGGTAAAAAGACCACCACATCTACCAGTGTGATCGCAAAAGCCGTAAAGCCAATTTCTTCCCGTCCCTCAATCGTGGCTTTGATTTTATCTTTTCCCATTTCCAAGTGGCGATAGATGTTTTCCAATACCACAATAGAGTCGTCCACCAGAATGCCCACCACCAAACTCATCGCCAGCAGCGTCATCAGATTAAATGTGTAGCCGAGAAAATACATGAAGATGAGGGTGCTCAACAGCGATGCCGGCAGCGACACCAACACGATCATAGAACTTCGCATGCTGTGCAAAAACACCAGCATCACCAATGCCACCAAAGCAATGGCCAACAGCAAGTCTACTTTTACAGCCGTAGCGGATGCGGTAGTAAACACGGAGCCATCTTGAGCAATGGTAAAAGTTAAGTTCTCGCTTTGATACGTCTGCTCCAGTTCTTTCAACTTGTTTTGAATAACAGAACTCATCTCTACAGCATTGGCATTGTTCTGTTTAAAAAGAATAAGACCAATAATGCTTTTGCCATCCAGGCGACTGGTCGTTTCTTTTTTCTTTGCATAGCGATTGATTTCTGCTACGTCGCTCAATCGAACTTCACTGGATTCTCGATTTACAATGAGTGTTTGTTTCAACTCATCGATGTCGATTACTTTACCGGTTACACGTATACCTTGTTGATAACCACGTGCCGTTAGGTTTCCCGCTGGCACATTAAACTCAGATTGCTCAATTGCCTGCACAATTTGTGATACGGAGATTTGAAATTGCTTGATCTTCTGCGGATCGATCTGTACGATGTATTCATCTTCTTCCAATCCAATAAATTCAATTTTGCCCATGCCCTTGAGTTGAGCCAGTTGTGGTTTAATTTGATCTTTCAGCAAAACCGACAATTGGTCATTCCCCATTTTCGCAGTGGCAGCCGCTTTGATCACCGGTACTTCGTTCACATTGAATTTGCTCACAAAGGGTTTTTTCGCTTGCGAAGGAAGTTTATCCAACACCTCGTTTACTTTGCGTTGCACATCCTGAAAGGCTTCTTCTACTTCGGCCCCGTAAATAAATTCAATGTTGATGAGCGAAAAATTTGGGTTGCTGCTACTGGTGATGCGTTTTACTTTTTCAACGCTTGCAATGGCTTCTTCAATGGGTTTCGTTATGGATTGTTCTATCTCCGAAGGCGATGCACCGGGATAAAGCGTGCTGATGCTCACGTATGCAATGTTAAACTTTGGCAATAATTCATAGTTCAACTTTTGATAGGCGACCAAACCACCCAATCCCAAAATGACAAAGACAACAACTATTAAAAGTGGTCGCTTGATGGATATTTCTACGATGGACATACGATTTTAGAGTTTTGAATTGATACTATTTACTACCTGCCCTTCAATCACATTCTCCACTCCTTTCGAAACGATGGTCGTGTTGACGCTCAAACCCTTTATAACTTCTACCTGATCCAACCGCGAGTTTCCAAGTGTGACAGGCTGCAACTTGGCCTGGTTGTTTTCAATGACAAATACGGCCGGAGTTTCACTGTTCAACACCAAAGCCGTTTTAGGAATGAGCAACACATCGGTTGTTTGTTGCTCATTAAAAAATGCTCGCAGCGACATGCCTGCACGAGCGTGCATCGTATTATCAAATTCAATCAACACTTGAAACTTCCCTGCCTCATTTGCTTTCGGATTCACAAATCGCACACGGCCTTTAATCGACAACCCGGGCATGGCATCAAGTTGAATGCTCACAGCATCGTTTACACGAACATTGCTCACCGCTCCTTCATTCATCCAAACCAGTGCCTTTAGTTTTTGCACATTCACGAGCGTAGCTACAGAGGTGCCGGTTTGCAGGTAGCCACCTACGTCTACCCATTTTTCAATGATCATTCCCTGAAAAGGTGCATAGACGGTACTTTCTTTTATTTGCTGTTCGATGGACTGCACGTTGTAACTCCATTGCATCATTTGCACATGCGCATTTTCTACATCGGTCGCAGAAATGTTACTGGCTGCTTGAAGGGCAACAAACTTTTCGTAATCCCGTTTCGCTTTTTCCAACTGAACAACAGCCGCTTTCAATTCGATTTCTTTCAGTTTACTCTCCACCCGACAAAGAGGTGCTCCCGCTTTCACCACATCACCTTGTTTGATAAAGAGCTGCGAAATTTTTCCGGTGGCCTCACTGGCTACCACTACTTCCTGATAGGGTTGAGTAATACCTTGTATTGACAAGATTTTAGAAACCTGCTGCGGTTGGAGGGTCAGCGATTCTACCGTAATGTTGACAGGTGCCTGCGCATCCATTGCCTCCTGCATTTTTGCCTTTTGGCTGTGTCGTAATTGCAATGCCAATGCCGCGGCCATTATGCCCACCAGCGCCACCGCGATAATAATCTTGATTGAGTTTTTCATTCTTTTTGATTTTTAGCAAAACAAAATTGAGGGGCAGCAGGGAGACCTTATTTTAGAATGTAACTGAAGCGTTCAAAAGGGCTACTGAACCAGCTATCAGAGCTTTGGCTTTTAAGCGGAAAAAACTCACGGGTATTTTTTCTGGCAAACCACTCACCACTTCACCCCAAAATCGTAGTCTTTCGCCCCGCAAATAGCAGCCATTGGCAACTTTGAACCTTATTTTTAAGTTTGTGGTGTATGGATCAATATCAGGCAATCAATTCCCCGGCCGTGAATATGGAAGAACGCACGTTATCGAAACGGCTATCCGACTGGCTCAACGCCCCTTTTCCCTTTTACCTGAACGATGAGCGCAAAAATTTTCTGCTCGCCTTGTTTATCAGTTTATTCGTTACCGGATTTCTCTATTTATTCAAAACTGAATCCGAACTGGAATTCGCCAACCAACTGGAATGGCTGCATGGCCTCATTACCTTTGGCGTAGTCTTGTTTAATGTGCTGGTGTTACCTCGCTTATTTCCGGCTTGGATGGACCCTACCACGTGGACAATCAAAAAATACATATACTTAAATCTTTTGCACCTGGTGCTGATCTGGTTGATAGCAACCATCATGGAAAAGTTATTTTTCTGCCCGTTTAACATGAGCTGGGCCAATGTGGCTGCTCATACGGTCGTGCAAGTGGCTATCAAGGGCGTAATACCGATTGCCCTTTGTACGTTGTTTTTAAAAGCGCAAATGCTTCAACAGAATCTTCATCAAGCAATCAAAACCAATCAGGAGCTTCAGAAAATTCAAACATTAAAAAGGGAATCTAAAGAAGCAGTAAAAACGGCGACTGTAGTAACGTTGTACTCCGATACCAGCGAAAGCCTCACCTTCAATTTGCCCGATTTGCTTTTTATTGAAGCCGATGATAATTATTCCACCGTTCACTGGAAAGAAGACTCTGCGATTCAGAAAAAGTTGCTGCGGGTAAATCTCAAAAACCTGGAAACACAGCTTAACAATTCCTTCACATTGCGGTGCCATCGCTCATACATTGTCAATGTAAATGCCATCAGTGCCATTACCGGAAACACCAACGGCTACAAGCTTAAAATGAACGGCTCCGATTTCTCAATTCCTGTTTCGCGCCCGAAAGGAAAAGAAGTGATGGAAAAAATCAGCCAGCTTCGAAATATGATGGAGGTGAGTTAGTAGGCCGTTTGCCCCAGCCTCTTTTCCGTTCGCCCCACCAGCCATTCATTTACATCAAACGCTACACACATTGCCCCAAAATGCGTAAACGGTTGACCTTTTGCGTTGGCGAAGCCGTTGTCATGAAAAAATTTAAATCCACCAATCATGAAAACACTCTTTACTTCCCTTTTGCTTTTGGCTTCCGTAATCACGTTTGCGCAAACCAAAGACTTCTCTGTCGATTTATCCGAGAGCAGCATCTCCATCAAACCGGGCGAGAGCAAGCAAGTAACCATTTCAATTGTTCGCTCTAAATACTTCGCCAAAGAAAAAGCCGTGCTGGGTTTACAAAGTGCATTGCCCCAGGGCATCACGCTTACCTACGAACCCAAAGAAGGTAATTTTGAAAATAGCAACGCATTAATCTCCGTTGCGTCAGATGCCACACCCGGCACCTACAACATTGTGTTGAGTGCCACACTCAATGCCAAACGCAAAGGTTCGATCTTAAAACTTACAGTGGGTGCCGATCAGATTGCTGCCAAGTAATAACGCCTATTTCGTCTGAAATTCGTAAACTTGTAGTCCTCTCCTGACTCACCTCAGGAGGGGCACTTGTAATACAAAAGACACGGCCTTATTCTTGAATGTAGTGATCCCCAATCCAGAAGATTTAGAACAAGTAAAGGAGTACATCGGTCGATTTATTTCATTCACCGATGAACAACTGAATGCCTTCTTGCAAGCAACGGAAAAAAAGCGAATCCCAAAAGGAAGCTATTTAATGGAAGGGGGACAGATTTGTGATTATGTAGCGTTCATCAACAAGGGACATTTTCGAACGTACTGCATCGTCAACCAGGAGGAGGTAACGTACAATTTTTTCTTCGAGGGAAATTTCTTCACTGACTATCCTAGCTTTCTCACCCGCCAACCGTCTTTAGAATACCACCAGGCGTTGGTTGATTCGGAAGTGTTGATTGTTTCCTACGAAAAAATGCAACAGATATATGCGCAGGTGCCTGCTTGGGAAAAATTTGGGAGGCTGATTGCCGAGTTTATTTTGATCCGCATAGCTGATCGAAATCGAGCCATGCTTTTTTTAAGTCCGGAAGATCAATACCTCGACTTGATGAAAACGCGCCCTAAAATCTTTGAAAAAATTCCTCAGCACTACATTGCTTCGTATCTGGGCATTCAACCCGAATCACTCAGCCGCATTCGCAAGCGATTGAGTGAATCCAAAAAGTAATCCTCTTTCTTTAAATCATTCCCACATCTACTGATTTCATTGATCTAAGTTAAGAAATCGGAAACCGACTGTTTCTTCTTAACCCGAATCAATGCAATTCGTATGATTGCACACACATATTTGCAAACACAAAAAATTGAAAAGAAAATGAAGCGAACGATTTTACTATCCGCAATCTTATTGCTCACCACTGCACTGTGGGCACAAACTACACAAACCATTCGTGGTAAAGTGATCGACGAGGTTAGCAAAACCCCACTGATTGGAGTGAACGTTGTTATTGTATCTGATGGGGGAACATTGCTGGGTGCTTCCAGCGATGAGAATGGCGACTACCGAATCGCCAATGTGCCACTGGGTCGGCAAACCATTAAAGTGAGTTACATCGGCTATGAAGAACAACTCATTCCCAACATCATTGTCACCGCCGGCAAAGAAGTGATCTTGAATTTATCACTTACTGAAAGTGCGAATCAACTAAATGAGGTGGTGATTACCGCCAATTCAAAAGAAGATAAAACCGCCACCAACAACGACCTAGCCGTGGTCAGCTCTCGCTCCTTCAACATCGATGATACGAAGCGTTATGCCGGTGCGTTGGGCGACCCTTCACGCATGGCTTCCAACTTTGCCGGTGTGGTGGGTGGCAATGATTCACGAAACGACATTGTAGTTCGAGGAAACTCACCTACCGGTATGCTGTGGCAATTGGAGGGACTGAACATTCCCAATCCCAATCACTTTGGTGCACTCGTAAGCACGGGTGGTCCGGTAAGTATGCTGAATAACAACAACCTCGACAAATCTGATTTTATGACCAGTGCATTTCCGGCACAATATGGAAATGCCGTAGCCGGTGTGTTTGACATTAAGTTGAAAGATGGCAACAATCAAAAATTAGAGAAAGTAGCGCAAATTGGATTCAATGGTTTTGAATTAGGCGCTGAAGGGCCATTGTCGAAAAACAAAAGAAGTTCGTTCATCATCAACTATCGCTATTCCACGCTAGGTGTTTTTCAAAAGTTGGGAATTGAGTTTGGCACCGGAGGCAACACGCCTAATTATCAGGATGTGAACTATAAGTTTACTTTCCCGTCCGGCAACAATGGAAAGTTCACGGTATTCGGCATTGCGGGAAGTAGCGACATCGATTTGCTCGGTAGCAAAGTAGACCTCAAGAAACAATCAAATGATTTGTATGGTGATGAAAACCAAGATTCATACCCACGTTATACAACCAATATTACCGGGCTTAGCTACGAAAAGAACCTAACCAAAAAGAGCTTTGTGAAAATGACATTGGGTTATAGCTCTACCAATGAATCATTCACCAGTGATTCGCTCACGCGGAATAGCAATTTAGATGTGGTCGGAAAATTCAAGCGTGCCGAAGCCGAATTTACCACCCGCAAAACATCGTTGGTGGTTTACTCACGCACCAAATTCAATGCGAAAAATTCACTTACCTCTGGTTTATATGTCGACTACCTCAATTTTGAATTGTTTAATCGTGATTTATTTGCCAACGTAAGTAAAGATACAATACGCTTAAATGCGAAAGACAACAACTGGTTGACACAAGCCTACTCGCAATGGAGACATCGTTTCAACAGTCAGTTTTCGTTCATTGCCGGCGCGCATCTGCAACATTACAGTTTAAATAACCAAACCGTGGTAGAGCCTCGCGCCAGTGTGAGCTATCAAATGAATGCGAAGAACTCATTGAGCTTTGGCTATGGCTTGCACCATCAAGCTCCGCTCATCACTACTTCCTATACACAACTTACAACCAACGGTGTTGCCACATTCCCAAACAAAAGCTTAGACTTTATTGCTAGTCAGCACTATGTGCTAACATACGACTGGAATATCAACGAATCGTTGCGATTCAAAGCTGAGGCGTACTATCAGGAATTAAGTAACCTGCCGGTAGAACAAAAATCATCCTCATTCTCTTCGGTCAACACAGGCATAAGTTTTGGCCCCGATAATGAAGTAAACTTGGTGAGCAAAGGAAAAGGAAGAAATTATGGAGTAGAGTTTACGTTAGAGCGATTCTTCAGCAAAGGATACTACTTCTTAGTGACTACCTCTTTGTTTGATTCCAAATACAAAGGCAGCGACGGCATTGAGCGCAACACGGCTTACAACACACAATATGTATTGAATGGATTGGTAGGTAAAGAATTCCGCGTAGGTAAAAACCGAAACTTCCTAAGCTTCAATTTAAAGGTGACAACCATTGGCGGTCGCTACCTCACGCCACTTAACGTAACGGAATCGGCAACGCAAGGTCAGGCGGTGTATGATCGTGCCCGCGCATTCAGCGAAAAGCAAAGCCCTTATTTCCGTACCGATTTCAGAATTGCCTATCGCAAGGAATACAAAAAGAGTACACTCGAAATGGCCATCGACTTGCAAAATGTGACGGGCAACCAAAACATTTTCTCGCAAACGTATAACACGCGCACCAACTCCATTGCTAACCAATACCAGCAAGGATTCTTCCCGGTGCCGTATGTGCGATATACATTTTAGAGCACCTCTAAAAATTCAATTTTACCCTTCTCTCTGTGGAGAAGGGAAAGGGTTGAGGTGATAAATAGAAGATTTTTAGAAGTGCTCTTTAGTTGGTAATAACCAAAAGCTCTGTTGCGCAAGTGACAGAGTTTTTTTTTATGCGGTGATTTCAGTCCAATGAAAACGAGTACATTTTCTTGTACTGCTGTGGAGTGAGCCCGGTGTATTTTTTAAACACATCGCGGAAATGATTGAGGTCCTCATAACCGGTGCTGTACGATATTTCTTTTATGTTTTCATTTCCACCCTCCAGCAATTTTTTGGCGTGCTCTACTTTTACGCGTTGGATGTATTCGGAAGGAAGGTTGCCGGTAGCGGCTTTGAATCGGCGAATAAAGGTTCGCTCACTCAGCAACACTTCTTCCGATATCTGACTGACGCTAAGTTTATCGGTCACATTTTTTTCAATGAAAGACTGCGCCTTCAGAATATCTTCGTCTTGGTGAACTTTTTGCACAGAAAAAATAGAGTACGACTGCTGTGAGCTTTTGCCTTTATCCACCAAAAACATTTTTGCACAATAGTTTCCCAGAACCGCTCCGTAATATTTCTCAATCAGGTAAATACAAATATTCATAAATGAGAGTGTAGCACCACCAGTCACAATATTTCCATTGTCCACAATGATCTTCTCGTCCAGTAATTTTACGGATGGGAACATCTGTTTGAAATACTCCGATGCAAACCAGGAAGTAGTGGCTTCTTTGCCATCGAGCAAACCGGTAGCCGCCACAAAAAAGGCACCGGTGCATGTACTGCAAATGGCAGCGCCTAATTCATGTTGTTGTTTGATCCAATTGATCAGGTTTGGATAACTCGATACCAACGCAGCCATATTGCCCACAGCAGCAGGCACCACTATCAAATCTGCTTTTTCAACTTGTTCAAGTTGAGTATGACAAATCAATTCGTATCCATTACAGTTTACAGATAGGGATGGTTCAGCCGAAGCTAAGATTACTTCAAATGTTTTTTGATGTGCATTTTGCGGCATCAATTGATCGCGAAAGGCTTTTGAGTAATTCAGAATGTCCATAATGCCTAACACCGACGTTGGCACATTACTGGAAATAACGGGTACAATTACTTTCATGCGTTAATTATAGTTGATTTCAACAAATCAAATATCACAATGTTTTGGTAGAAAATCCTCGTGTTGTCAAATCTACCCCATCAGGTTGTCTCATTTCCCATGCCTCCGCGCATAAAAAGCCCTGCACCTTTGTATCAACAAAACACAAAAACAAATGAACACGACCGAAAACAGTTTAAATTGGTTCGAAATTTCAGTAGCTGAAATGCCTCGGGCAAAAAAGTTTTATGAGTCCATTTTCAAAGTGAAAATGGAAGAATCGCAGTTGGCGGGAAGCCTCATGGCGTTCTTTCCTTCTGCCAATGACAGCGGAAAGGTGGGTGGTGCTCTGGCGCAAGGCCCCTTTCACAAACCCAGCATCGATGGTAGCAAAATCTATCTGAACGCCAACCCCAATCTTTCTACCGTTTTAGATCAGGTAGAATTGAATGGCGGAAAAATTGTGTTGCCGAAAACATCCATCGGCCCCTGGGGCAACATGGCCTTTTTTGTGGACACAGAAGGAAATGTAATCGGTTTACACTCTAACAATTAAAACAAATTTACCTATGGACAAATTATTAAATCTGGGGAGATGGATTTTCCCTGCTTCGTTTATCATGTATGTGGGTTTACATTTTGGCAAGCCCGATGTTGGCGCGGCCTTTGTGCCCGACTATCTTCCGTTTCCTTACTTCTGGAATTACTTTACAGCCGTGTGCATCATTTTATTTATTGTCAGCGCCCTCAGCGCACGTTACGACAAGCTTGCCTACACGCTGATGGCATTGTACGTTTTGCTGATGGCACTGCTCGTGCATTTGCCACGCGCCATGGGGCATGAGTTGGGCACAGAAATGATGGCTGCTGACTTCGCCCGTGAAAAAGAATTAGAGATGGTCAACTTCTTCCGCAACATCATGGTGATGGGTGCCTTGCTGGCCTTCGCCAAATTTGTGGCCAAAGACAAACGCGTGGTGGGCTAAGCGTTATAAATGTTTTGTGCGCAAGATGTGTCTATTGCGAAAGTAAAATTCAACGGCCAGCCAATTGGGTACCCAACTTGCCCACGCAATGATGGCGTATGCAATGGGCTGGCTTAAATCGAAAAAGTAGGAAGCGAAGAAAATATACAAACGCAAGGCAATGGCTGCAAGGGTAAGTGCGAAGCTGCGCCACATCCACACTTCATGCTCGGCTACATTGCCTTGCTTAATTTTGACCACGGCAACGCTGGTAAAGTAAAACCACAACGAGGTTTGCAAGAGAAAACTGATGAGTACAGCTATGCCGCGGTCAACAAAGAAACTCATCACCAATCCACCTGGTGCGGCAAAGAACAAAACGCCATACACATAAAATTTACCCAGCATTCGATGGAGGCGAGTCCACTTGTTGCGAAACCACGTGGACACTTGTATAAAACCAACCACGAGTATCAGGCCGCCAATAATAACATGCATGTAATAAAAAGGTAGATAGTAGCCGGAAGCCACGGCTTGTTCTTTGATTTTCAAAAAGCCATAGCTGGGATCAAAATTCAGGTAGGTAAGTGCGTTGATCGTTAGCGCAGCACCCAATAAGAAAAGAAAACCCCACGTAAATTTTTTCACGATTATCAGATGGGCTTTGCAATTGGCCCCAGAATCTTCGCCAGAAAATCAAGATTGTATTTATCGATTTCGGAGGCTCTCGTGTAATGGGTTTGGTAATCGAGTGTTTTCGGGTAATACTTTTGATCAACTAAATTACCTGCCATTTGATAGTTTTCGAGATAAACTTCATTAGTGATAAGGTATCCATAACTAGCAAGTATTTCTATCCGCATGTACTCCAATGTTTCCTTGCTTAGCATTGTAGAAGTTCCCTCACGCTGATTCTCCGGAAGGGTAAAGTCGTAGGTTTTAAAATTGCCCGTTATATAACTGCTGTCCATCTTCACGTACTTAGTAAAGCCAAACAATCGGTTACTAGCCACGCGCTCAAGCTTACCGCTTTCGAACTTAAAGAAAGAATAAGAGGGCAAATTTATTTCCTTAAATGTAGGCGATGGTCCTTCTTCATAATAACCCGAATATGATGCTTGATAAAGATTTTCGTCTATTCGTTTAAAGGTAAATCCTTCAGTCCCCGAAATATCAAGTGCATTTATAAAGCGTTGATTTTTGTCGAGAACACTAATTTTAGACTCTGCATAAAATTCTCCTCTTCCACCAATGTATCTTGTTTTAATGCTGTTAACCAGTAAGGCAAATGATTCGGAAAGATTAAATGAATATTGATTCGTGTTTTCCTTATACTCATTTCCAAACGAAAAAATCTTATCTTCATTTGGCTTTAAGGTTATAAAATCAGTTTGTACCCAATCGAATATGTTGTTATTAACTAAAAAACCGGGAGCAACAATGATTCCTCTTGATTCGTAGTTGTATCGCTCACTTTGAGCAAGGTTGATAATCAGCTGTTGATGATCGCCACCCAAAACAAAATCCTTTTCTGTCAGATACGTAAACTCGCGAATGTACTTTTCTGCTTTTTCAGTGGGAAAGTTTTCATGGAATTGATACGAAGCATCCAGCCATCCAAACACCGTATCTTTTTTTACCAACGCCTTTGATTCTCCCTCTTCGTAGGGAACAACCCAAGTATATTCGGCTGGCACCAGCATCTTGCCGTTCAAATCATAATACCCTACTTTGCCATCGCGCTTTACTTCAACTGCATCAGCGATGTTGATGCTCGGGTTACCGATCAGGTCATACTCAACCGGTACAACTACTTTACCATTTTCATGTACCAACCCCATTTTGAAAGTTGATGGCGATTTTCCATTCAATGAATCGAGCACAAATTTTCCACTCACTGCAAAGTAGTAGGTGGTGTCTTTGTATTGTGTGTACCAAACTACCGAGTCATAGTTTTTTTGCAATTGCATGGCACGATCGTAATACACTTTAAGTTCTTGCAATCGCTTGGCGAGCAAATCTCTATTCTCTACTTTATATTTTAATGACTGATAGGCAGTATAAACCTCTTCACCACCAAAACGATTGATGTAAAATTTGCCGGCCTTCTTCTGCACCAGTTTTAACGCGAGGTGTTTCACCACCATCTCTTCGCCCTCGGCAACAATCTCGACAGGTAAATCAATGAACAGGTAGCCATTTTCCCATTTCCCTGTAGCTTCCGCATAGCGAATGCGAGTAGAAACAAACTGGTTTTTGTTTTGTAGTACGGCTACACCCTTCAGGATTTCTTCTTCATTTTGGCCTGAAAAAAACATAGCCAATATCTCCCTATCAGATTTAGTCAACACGCCTCTGAACTCTGTTAAAAATTGCTCGGCATCTTTGTCGAGCTTATCGTTCTTCATAACAGTACAAGCGGCCACACTAGCGGCGAAAACGAAAACGTATGCGTAGATTTTTTTCATACTGAATCTTTGATCATTCAATATTAAAAACTTAATTCACTTGTTTCAAGCTCTTACCCAAGTCCTGGCTATTTTTACTAAAACATTTTCGCTACAAAGTGGGGATTCTAATTTTCGCTTTTACGAATCGGCGAGTAAGCGATTACAGCATGAACTAGTCTTTTCTACTGTCACGGTTTTTTCAGCGGTTGTAATTTCAGGTAGGTCATGCTTCGCCAGAGCAATTCAACCGGGCCGTAATAAAAATGAGCAAGCCACCATTTGCTGAATACGATTTGAAGACCAAAAACCACGATGGCAATGGCACTCCACGTTGCAGCACCATACTCTCCCAGTAAACCGAACCCGTAAGAAAACAACAACAACGTGCCTACCAATGCCTGCGTCAAATATGTGGTTAAACCCATTCTTCCTACTTCATAAAAATTCATTAACAGTTGATAGCGCCTTTCTTTTTGAAATGCCAGCACCACCAGACCCACATAAATGGCTGCCAGGGAAGCATTGAAAACATCATACACAAAGCCTCCCACCAAAAATTGTTGGGCTTGGGTCATTTCAATTTTTAATATGAAAATGATTAGGGCCATCGCACCGGCAACAACCACGCAACTCAGAAGTGCCCACAAACCAAAGCGGATCAGTTTTTTAAAAATCTGAATTTCATCAAACCATTTTTTTCTTCCTGCATACAACCCCAATAAAAAGAGGCCGAGCGTAATGTATATTCGGCCAAACTCAATTTGAAATTCGAATTTGCTCTTCAGTTCGTACCAATTTGCTTTGATTATTTCCAGATAACTACCGGACTTCAACGTGTCATAATAAATCTCCAATGGCTTCTGATCTACTTCTGCCATCACATTGGGTGTAGCTCCCGCAATCACATCGTAGAGGCGCAACGCCACGGAAGGAATATTAAAAACCAACAGCAACGCAACCACCAGCAATGCCTTGTTGGGAAGTCGATACAACAACAGCAAACCAAATCCCAGCAAGGCATAAATAGTAAGAATGTCTCCGCGATAATGCAGATGGTGTAACAAGCCGATGCAAAACAAACAAATCAAACGCCAGGCAAAGCGAATCAAAAAGGAAGGCGAGCCATCGCTTTTATCCAACTGAATAAAAAAGCTGAGCCCAAACAAAAACGAAAAGATCATGAAGAATTTCCCCATGATAAAAATGCCAATCAATGCCTCTACAATGGAATCGGCTAAGTGATGTGCGCCTAGGTTCTCGTGAATTTTGGGCAGTTGCCCGGCGTAGTATTGTTCGGTAAAATGAACTAGAATAATCCCCAGCAGGGCGAATCCTCGCAACACATCAATAATTTCAATTCGTTCCTGGCGCATGTAGCGAAATGTACTTTTTTATTTTGATACGCGCTCCAATCCTTCCTTGGCTTCTTTCAAACTTCCATCCATTTTTAAAGCTGCTTCAAATAATTTTTTTGCTTCGGCTTTACTGCCTTTCTTTTCTTTGATCTGTGCCAGACGCATATTGGCTCCTGCATGTGATGGTTCGTTTTGCTTGGGTGTGTAGGTTAGATATTTTTTCAAACACTCCTCACCTCGCTCCAGCTTTTGGCCGCTGACTGCACTTGTTTTTCCAAATTGATACAAAGCAAGATAGTCTTCCGGATTCTTTTTGAGCGCCTCCTCAAAAAGTGTAAAGGCTTTGTCATACTGTTTTTGGCCTGTATAAAAATTAGCGAGTCCCGAAACATAGGCAGGATCAGCTTTTGCCATTTCTATAAATTCCTTCTCTGCTTCGGCAGTTTTCTTTTCGTGCATGTACACATTTCCCATCTGCCGATGTCCTTCGGCAGGCTTTAATTTTATAATTTGATTAGCCACTTCTTTTGCTTTGTCTACGCTACCTCCCATAAAGCCGGGGGCTTGCAGATAATATTGAATGAGCGAAGTGCGTGCATCTAAATTTTTCGCGTCCAAAGCGATGGCGTTTTCCCACGCCTTCTTCATTTTAGGAGCCAGAATACCCTGCTTAAACATATTCGCGTCTTGAGCTATGGTGCCGTAAGTATTACCCAACCAATTGTGATAGTCGGCTACTTTGTCGTTGGCTTCCACTGCTTCTTCAAAATAATCCGAGGCATCGTCATATTTCTTTTCATCAAAGGCCACACGTCCCAAATAGTATCGGGCGGCCGCAAAGTCTGCCTCTTTCTCACCTACCGGATTGAGCAGTTTCTTCACTTGCTCCAGTTTACCTTGCTCATACAATGCCTTGGCTTGTTCTACTCTTGGCTGGGCAAAAACAACCACACCCGAAATCCAAAACAGTGTGGTAAAAAGAAAAGATCGATTCATAGTTTTTTTTGGTTTCTTCTAAGACTGAAAACGGTGCCATTAGGTTGTCTCTTACGCCGAAAATAAAATAGGTATTATTCAAAGAGCGCAAATTATTTAACGGCAGCATCATATCAGAGAAAAATTAACTGTTTACTTTCGTTGGTATCTACCACATCCGTTTATGAATAAACTCACCCTCCTGCTCATTCCATTCGTCATCCTTAGCTGCTCGACCAAAAAACCTTCGGCACCTACGCTTCATCAGGCGGTGTCCATTCACTTTGACGCATCCATGAAACCGTTTTACCATGGCGTTGCTTCGGGCGATCCGCTGCCCGATCGTGTCATCATCTGGACACGCGTAACACCCGACGATTCGGTGAGCAGTGTGCCCGTAAAATGGGAAGTAGCCGAAGATGAAAAGTTCTCTTCCATCTACCAATCAGACACTACTTCTGCATCAGCCTTGCGCGACTACACGGTGAAAGTAGATGTTGATGCTCTTAAACCCGATCATCTGTACTACTACCGCTTTACGGCGTTGGGAAAAACGTCGATCGTAGGAAGAACCAAAACAGCTCCGGTAGCCGCCAAAGACAGTCTGAAGTTTGCTGTTGCCAGTTGTGCCAATTGGGAGTTCGGCTATTTTTCGGCCTATGATAAAATGGCCGATCAACCTTTGTTAGATGCGGTACTTCATTTGGGCGATTACATTTACGAATATGGCGTAGGTCGCTATGGCGATACTACGTCGGGTCGTATCAATATTCCACCCCATGAAATCGTAAGCCTGCAAGATTATCGCACACGCTACTCGCTCTACCGACTGGATAACGGTTTGCGCCGCGTTCATCAACTGCATCCTTTCATCGCCATTTGGGACGACCACGAAATCGCCAACAACTCCACCGTAAGTGGTGCGCAAAATCATCAGCCGGAAGAAGGCGACTACGAAAAAAGAAAAGCGGCTGCCAAACAAACGTACTATGAGTGGATGCCCATCCGCGAAAGCAAAGAATTGTACAGAGCGTTTTCGTTCGGTCCGCTGGCCGATGTAATCATGCTCGATGAGCGGCTCGCCGGGCGCGATCCGGAAATTACCGACATCAACAATCCTTCGTTGAAAAGCTCCGAGCGCTCAATGTTAGGAGCTATGCAATTACAATGGTTTGAGAATACCCTGCAATCATCGAAGGCCACCTGGAAAGTGATCGGCAACCAGGTTATATTCTCCGATGTTTTCATTCAAGATATTTATCCTAAAATGGAGCGCAACCTCGACTCGTGGGATGGTTTTCCATCAGAAAAGAAAAAGCTGGTCGACTTTATTCGGGCAAATAAAATTCAGGATATCATCATCACATCAGGCGATACACATGCTTCGTGGGCTTTTGAAGCCGCTGTGGACATTACCAAAAATTATCAGCCCTTCGCCGTTGAGTTTGGTGTAACGAGCATCTCTTCTGGAAACTTAGATGAACGTAAAGCGGCAGATACCGTGAAGATGATGGAGCAAGCCTTGTTGAAGCGTAATCCACACATCAAATACAACAATCACCGCGATCACGGCTATTTACTTCTCACGCTCTATCCTACTCAAACCAAAGCCGAGTGGTATTTCATGGAAACATTGAAAAAGCCGGTGTCAAATCAATACCTCGCCAAAAAATTTATGGTCACAAAAGGAAGCAGTCGTTTGAAGGAGCAATAGTTTCTATTGCTTCTCAAACACCACCTGCAAATTGGTGAAATCGTACGCGGCTTTCACAAAGTCGACCAACTGTTTCCAATCTTCTTTTTTCACAAAATTGGTGCTGTAAATTTTAGATGCCTTGATGATGAGCTGATCACCTTCTAAGGTTGCGCTGCTGGTGAATGACCCATATTGATTTTCAACTTTGGTGTTCAACTTATCGGCGCCTGTTACTTTGTAGCCGGCCGGTATTTTTACTTTCACTTCATACTCAAACGTGCGGGCAGCAGGCAAATAAGCATTATACTTTCTGTCATTTTCTTCCTCGGCAATGTTTACCTGGCTCTCAATTAGTCTTCCGACACTCACCAAATAGTTGGGGCCTGCGCGTTTGGTTAAGCCCTTCAACGAAAAAGAAAAGTCGAAGATAAATTCCGGCTTATCGTGCCAGCGACCCAGTTGCACCACGGTTGGCTCACTGATATCTTCGATGGGCACATCAAACTCACCTTCCATACTTTCTTTCAACCGCGTCTTAAATTTCTCGGGGCGTGCTGCCAGGTAATCGTCGCGCTTCTTACCAAATTTTTTCTCGAATTTTTTCTCTTCTTTCATTTCAAAATGAGCCTCTTCCTCTGCCTTGTAACTATAAAAATCGGTAAGGATGTTTTGAAAATAAATGCGACTACCACCTGTTGCCAATTTTCTGGCTTGCACTTTGGCGATACCCTCATTTAAATCGGTAAACTCTAACGTATAGGTAGCTGCCGTGCGATTCTGCTTCGCTTCCACCACGGGTATCGTCACTCTTTTCAAATTCCATTTAGATGGGCTCAAAGTTCCCAAGCCTGAATAAACGGCTTCGCCTTGTAAATCCATGTCAATTTCACCAATGATCGAGTTGGCATCCATTCGGCCAACATAAAACGGTTTGGGCGTGTTTACCTTTAGCATAAACGACATCTCGTTTTCAAAAATGAGATCGTTAATGGATGAAACCTCACGGGATATACCAATCAGAAATTCGTGGGGAATGTCTTTTGACTTATAATAATTGGAAAGAATAATCATATCCCGATTGACAGCACTGGATGGACTATTATCATTTAAGACTTCCACTTCCGCCAAATTGGCAAAGCGAAAATTCCTTAATGCATAGTAGGCTTCTCTGGCAATTTGATCCTTATCTTTTACTCCTTTCAGTTTTTTGCTGATATGCGATTTAATGTATGACTCCGTTACGCTTAGATCAACATTAACAATGTAGTTGTAATAATATGACAACAAATCCTTGACCTCCTTAATATCAACTTTTGATTTAAGCACACCGGGCTCTCCTATAAAAAGAGGAAGTTGACCAGCCACCATAGCGGAAGCATACGTTACTTTAAATTTAACGGCTGGCAATTCGCGATAAGGAAACAACCACCGCACGTCTTTTACGCTTTCGCGATTGGCATCCTCCAGATAATAAAAACTGCGGTCATCTTCTCCTTGTGTCAATTTAAAACCGGGTGCACCGTTAAGGGTTTTCAAATTGATGTAACATCTTCTCAGAACCTCAAAAGATATTTTCTGTTTCAGAATCGGGTATTCCGAATTCAATTGAAACAAAACCGGATCAAATGTATAATACTTTGCTCCGCTCAACGAAATGTTTTCTTCTTTAACGATGTAGTAGTCCAGAATATCGCCCACCGCCAAATTGGGAATTGCCAACTTGTAGGTCTCTTGTTGCATGCCATTGTAGGTCTCGTTCTCCTTCACTGCCTCACTCAAAGGCACCTCAACGTGCGATCCATTTTGTTTAACAATCTTAAACCCTGCATACGAATTTAACTTATTCGATCCACGCAAAATACTTCCATCGAGGGTGAATTGCGCATAATCCTCAATCGCCTTTGACGTGAGCAATTTAATCCGTACATGTGTAAAGCGATCGTAATTCAAATTGGATACGATCGCATCTTTCCGATAGTAAAGCACGTTGGATTTGGCGAGGATCACCGCTTGCTGATCTTTCCACTTATCGGGCACCTGAGTAACTTGAAAATCTTTGTCCGTATTGCCCCACATCAATGCCTTCACTTCGTCGGCCCGTTTTTTATTGACGTTGATTCCTTGCGCCTGGCTGCCTCCCACCCATAGCAAGCAGGCAATCACTACTAAACTGTACTTTTTCATTCGATAGATTACTTCTGTTTTAACGTGATTTGATTGTTGTAAAAGCCTTTCACCTCTTGTATGGCACTATTCCATTTTGCGAATTCAGAAGTAGGCAATGTGTTTTTTAATATTTTAATTTCGCGGGTGTAAATTATTTTGTTGCCGCTTAATTGATAGCGCATGTCAAACTCATAGTGTAGATTTTTAATTGACAACGGCTCGGGCAAATAGCTCAGTTCGTAACCTGCAGGAATCGTCAATTCCATTTTTACTTTTTTAAATGATCGCGAACTAAATTTGAAAGGTACCGTACGATCTTTTTTCATTTGCGCATTCGCAAAATCATCTTCAAAATCCAAATCAACATACAACTCCTGATTGTTTTTGTACAGTTGATTTTTTAGCAAGGTGCCACACCGAATCATCAACACCGAATCGCGCTGCAACCCACGCACAACGGGTTTATCAAACTCGTCTGGGTTTGCCCTGCCCGACAGATAGCGTTTCATAAAATTGCTACGGTCATCCGTCTTCAACGTATTCCAATAATTCAAAATGTTCTTCTTAGTTTCTCCATTCAATGCTGTCACGCCCGTTCCCTTCAATGCATTATCAACAATAGAAAACTGCCATGTGGCCTCTTCGAGGTACAAATCAATAGACTCTTCGGGAACCCGGCTCAACACATAGTTTGGCCCATTCTCAATTAAAATTTCCTTTCCTTGAATGCGCTCGGCATGTTCGCCCATAGCGTTTTGTTTTTCTGTAGCATCCAAAATCATCTGTTTGTCTTTCAGCATGACAGTACAAATCATATGATTATCTACCGCCAGCGTTGGCAAATCGTAGGAATACGGAATTTTATTGGTTCCAATCCAGGTTAGGCGGGCATCGTACCCAGCTATCTTCAGCATAGCTTTGGTCAGATTGGCCATGCCTTTGCAATCGCCATAGCGTTTGTAAAATACTTCACTCGCATCTTCCGGCTTAAAGGCCGCTATGCCATCTTCAAAAGCAATGTATTTGATGTTGTCTTGCACCCAGTAATAGATAGCACGAATTTTCTCTTCATCGCTTTTTTTATTTTTAGTCAACTCTGCCACCATGGGTTTGATGGCATCATAGTTCGTGTTGAGTTGCGCCGTTAACGAAGCATACCAGTTGTACAAATCTTTGGTAGACGACAGCACCGGCACACGTTCTCCTTTGGGCGATTGATACGATTTGCAAAGCACGAGCACATGCGGAATAAAATGCAAATAACCTGGCTGGTTCTCCTCTTTGGGCAAAGCGTCAATATTTTGAATGGTGAAGCTATACATTTTCCCTTTGGCCGATGGCGTAATCCGCTTATCGATTTTATAATTTCCAAAATTTCGCTCGATCAATTCCAACTCCACGCCTTCAGGCACAATGAAATTTACTTCTCTCGATTTGCTGGGCATGTCCTCATGAAAAAACACCTGCGTCAAATACTTCGGGTCTTTGTATAAAATGCTCGACTCGTAGTTGACCACTTGTCCCAGCTGACTGAGCTGTGCGCGGTAAACACATACCTGACCATCGGAATAAAAAATATCTTCACTCACTGCACTTCCACAGTATTTATCGTGAATTTGATTTCTGTCTTTTTCTGTTTTGAGGGAATAACTTTCTATGTTGATCCGGTTGTTAGCAAAATTTCGAAGCATCAGCGATGCATTCAGCTTGAGGGCGATGTATTGATTTTTGTTTTTCTCTCGGGCTTGCAGGGCACCTTCAGAATCAATAAAATATTCATACGTTACCACTGACTTAACCGCGGCAAGCTCTGCTTTATCAAATATTTTTTTCAACGCTGCGGCCTCCGCAGTGGCGGCTTCACTAATTTTCTGTGCATCTGCACAGAAGGCAACAAATAGAAATACGATAACTGTTTTCGTTACCGTTATATATGGGCGTGGGCGAAAGGATCGCAACATCTCTTCAGAATTAGGTAAAAGATTCAAAGATAACAAGCAACTTTAAATTTTGGCTATTTCAATTTCACTAAATTTACCCAACACTCAAATTCGTTTCTTCACCTATAACAAGATAGTAAGCGATTTCCAGCCATGTGTTGTTGACTTTAAAAAATAATGACTAACGTATGAAAACTCCCCTTACATTTTTATTTGTGATAGCGGTACTATCAACTGGCTTTGCACAGGTAATCGGAAGCACTTTTCCGGAAATGAAAATTGAAACAGTGAATGACAAAACCGTTCTTTTACCCCAGGATACAAAAGGAAAATACACGTTGTTGGGACTCGCTTATTCCAAAAAATCAGAAGAAGAACTAAACAGTTGGTTCAACCCCATATTCAACAAATTCATTCACAAGCAGGAAGGAATGATGGCCAGTTTTGCCTATGACGTTAACGTTTACTTCGTGCCCATGTTCACAGGCGTCAATGCCGCCGCTACCGGCACCGCCAAAAAGAAAGCACTAAAAAATACAGATCCGCAGTTGCTCCCCTACATCCTTTTCTATCGGGGCGAATTAAAAAAATACAAAGAAGCGCTGGATTTTGAAAAGCGAGACATTCCTTACTTCTTTGTGTTAGATAAGGAAGGCAAAATTGTGTACGCCACCTCCGGTGCTTTTTCAGAAGCAAAAATGGACGCGCTGGAAGAAGCAATACAAGATTAGATTAACAACGTAGCTTCAATTTTTTTTACTATGCACCCGATTACCAAAGAAAGTATCATCGAAGCACACGAGCGCATCAAGCCGTACATTCACCACACACCCGTGCTCACGAGCGAAAGCATCGATGATCTGGCTGGCTGTCGCATCTTTTTTAAATGCGAAAATTTTCAAAAGGTGGGTGCCTTCAAAGCAAGAGGTGCTATGAATGCCGCCTTGTCTCTCTCCGAGGCGGATGTTAAAAAGGGATTGGCTACTCACTCTTCAGGCAATCATGCACAGGCATTGGCGCGCGCAGCCAAAATTTTAAATACACCTGCTTACATTGTTATGCCCCGCACAGCACCTGATATAAAAAAGCGCGGTGTACGCGGATACGGTGGCGAAATTTTTGAATGCGAACCGACGCTACAAGCACGCGAAACAACTTTGGCAAAGGTTATTGCCGACACCGGTGCCACTGAAATTCATCCCTTTAATAATTATAAAGTGATGGAGGGACAGGCAACAGCCACCAAAGAATTGATTGAAGCCGTAAGTCCGTTGGATTACATCCTCGCTCCCGTGGGTGGTGGTGGATTGTTAAGCGGCACGGCGCTAGCTGCTAGCTTTTTCTCACCCAAAACAAGTGTGATTGGAACAGAACCCGCCGGCTCGGACGATGCTTTTCGATCGCTGCAAAGCGGCAAAATTGAAGAAGCGCAATCCAACTCCATTGCCGATGGCCTACTCACCAAGCTGGGCGATAAAACATTTCCAGTAATTCAGGATGGAGTCAAAGAAATCATCACCGTCACAGACGAAGAGATCATTGCAGCCATGCGCCTGATCTGGGAACGATTAAAAATTATTGTCGAGAGTTCATGCGCCGTTCCCTTCGCTGCAGTATTGAAGAGCAAACAGAAATTTTTAGGCAAGCGTGTTGGAATTATTCTATCTGGCGGAAATGTGGATTTAGAAAAAGTAGGGAAATGGTTTGGCACTAATTAACCGGCTTGCCTGCGGCTTTCCAATTCTTAATGCCGCCTTCAAGTTCAAATACTTCATACCCCTTTTCACGTAAAATTACAGCGGCCTTTGCACTGCGTTTGCCACTGCCACAATACACAAACAATGGCTGATGCGGAAGTGAATCCAGCTTGTTGGCAAAAGCATCGTCATACACGATATTTTGTGCTTCCATTATTTTACCGTTGGCTACTTCTTCTTCGGTACGCACATCCAACAAAATCGCGTTAGTTGTGGATTTATACGTTGATTCAAAATCGCCAGCTGATAACACTTTTTCGGAAGGAGCTGTAGTACACGCTAGCGCCAAAATCGCAATCGAGAATATCTTTTTCATTTACTACTCATTAAATCCGACCTAATCTTTCCAATAAGTTTTTCGTGGCGCGAATGCCTTCGTCCTCCGAAAGTTTGCCTCCTTCATATTCAATTCCGATATAGCCGGTGTATCCTGCCGCTTGTACGATTGGAAGCATCTTTGTATAATCGGTTTCTATGCAGTTGCCCTGCTCATCAAAATCATAACTCTTGGCGCTTACTCCCTTGGCAAAGGGCATCATCTCAGTCACGCCTTTGTAGCGATCATAGTTTTCTATGCACACCTCTTTTTCACGCTTCAGGCAGAAATTTCCAAAATCAGGCAACGTGCCACAATTCGGAAGCTGAACACCTGCAATCACTTTACTCAACCACTCACCATTCGAAGAAAATCCGCCATGATTTTCCACAATCACATTGATATTGGATTGCGCCGCAAACTCACTGAGCGAGTGCAGCCCATCCATGCCGGCTTTAGCCACGTCTTCGGCGCTTCCTTCTCCATAGCAGTTAACACGAATGGAATGACATCCTAAAAACTTCGCTGCCTCCACCCACTTGTAATGATTTTCGACTGCCTCTTTGCGTTTCTTCGAATCCAAATCTGCCATGGCACCTTCGCCATCACACATAATCAAAACGCTGGTCACACCATTGTCATCGCATCGTTTCTTGAGTTCAGCCAAATACGCGGTGTCCTTTGCTTTGTCTTTGAAAAACTGATTGACATACTCCACCGCCGAAATTCCAAAATCATTTTTTGCGCGCACGGGAAAATCAAGATTGTCCATTTTCTTTTCTTGCAGCGTGCGATGCAGCGACCACTCGGCCAATGAAATTTTAAAGAACAAATCTTTTGTAGCTGAGGCCGCCACCGAGGTAGAATCTCCCGTCGATTCGCTGGTAGATTTGCTCGTGCAAGCCGCTATCAGTCCGGCTGTTAAACTGTATCCGCCCAGCAGACCCAGGCTCTTGATAAACTCTCTTCGGTTGGTGAAGTGCATACAACAATGTTTTGAAAGAAAGTTAGCAAACTAAAAACGATTCGCAACACCTCTCATCAAAATGGCTGACCGTGCGTACTTTTTACCAAGTAGTGAGCCAGCGGTTTGGCATAACGGGCAATGTCTACTGCCAAATTCGATGTCCACTCACTGCCAAATAGTTGCTGAATTTGACGGCCCGCCCACAATCGTTTTGCAAACAGATCATTCCAGCGTTGCCGATACGTTCGCTCCATCGCTTCACGCGAAAACCGATCGTTACAATATTCGTCTACCACCTCTGTCACAATTTTCGAAGCATGAATGGCGATGGCCATGCCGTTGCCACACAGCGGAGTAATCATTCCGGCTGCATCGCCACACATCAGCACATGATCTTCTACCGGAGCTTTGGTGGCAAATGAAATTTCATTGATTACTTCCGGCCGCTCCCACAAAAACTCAGATTCGGTAAACAGCTTTTTTAAATACGGATTACGAAATAGAATTTGTTTTTCCATCTCGGGCAAATTACCAAACCGCTTTACGTTATCGCGATGAGTTAAATAGCACAAAGTGCTTTTGCCATCCTCCACATTGCTGATGCCGCAATAGCCATCCTTAAAATTATGTAATGCAATTCGATTAGCCGGATGTTGTGTACGAATGTGATACTTCACACCAACATAAGGCGATCGTTTTTTCAAAAATGGTCGATGCAATTGCACATCCAACTTCGATCGTTTGCCAAACGAACCGATCACTACATCACTCTTATGAGTTCCGCGATTGGTTTTTACTTCAAATTGGTTGTCTTGAAAATGGATGGATTCAACTTCGGTGTTCACCAAAACGCGCACACCCGCCCGAACACAGCGCTGATACAAAAAATGATCAAATGCATATCGGCTTATGCCGAATCCTCCTAAATCCAATGAAACAATGGCTTCGCGCCCGCTCACGGAAGTTAGTTGAAGTTCATTTATGTGTGGCGGCTCAAATTCAGTCGGAAAAAGATCCAGCGACTTCAAAAAGGGGATGGTTTCGTTGGAAATGTATTCGCCGCACACCCTGTGAAAGGGATATTCCTTCTTTTCGATTAACACAACCGGCACTTTTTTTCTTGCCAGAATATAAGCGGATATCAGCCCAGCCAATCCCCCTCCCACTATTACAACCGTTTTCAAATGTTCATTAAAAATTAATATGGTCTCTTTCGATCAATTCGTTGGTAAATGGTTACAAAGTGCGGAACTTATCCATCAATCCAACGTCTATATGGTTATGACTCCCCAAGTTACTCAATCCGAAACACTGAATGTTTTAATGGTCGGTAATAATCCGATCGAATTAAGTTCCATCTTAAATCGCCTCCATGAGGTACGGGGCGAAAAAATCAACACCGAGTTTGCATTTGACTGGAAAAGCAGCTTGCAATGTTTGGCTTATTTCTCGCCTTCACACATCATTATCGATGACAACATTGGAAAACAGGAATTGCAGCTATCTGTTCTCAAACTCCAATCATTTCGCAAAACAAAAAACATTCCGATCACCGTTCTAAAAAATTCGAATTATCAGGAAACGTTAACACAAGGAATTTTAAACTACGTACTCAAGTCAAATCTGGCTCCAGACTCACTTTATAAATCGCTCAGTCATTCGTTGAAGTACCGACAAGCACAAGACTATTTGCAAGAAGCTTTCCGCAAGAGAAAAAGTCAGTTAGCCCGGCTTCTGCATTTATAATAATCAGATCTGATTTTCCAACACAAAGTCTTTTTTCATTCGCACGCCCTTGCGCAAAATTTCTACTCTGATCTTGCGGCCTGGTTTGGAGTTAAAAAAGTTATTCACCTCACTCAATTGGTAATCTTGCACGCTAATACCATTCACAAATAAGATTACATCACCCACACGCAGGTCTGCGGTGGATGCAGTTGTGTTGGCACGTACATCAGAAATTTCATACTCACGCAACTTCTGCCCTATGGCGCGTAAAGTAAGGCCACTGAGGCTATAATAAAATTTCTTGCGGAAGGATGCATTCTTTTTGATGTACATCATCTCTCCGGGAAAATTAAAAATCACAGTAAATCGACTGAGCAAATCGCCACCGATGGAGCCATTTCGGGGTGAAAAGTTTTTACTGCCCACAGAATCCCGATAGGCATAATCATCTGGAAAGCTCGTGATCAAATTGTTTAGTTCATACTTCCCGATTTTCAGCGACTTGGTGCGGCCAATCTTGCCGGTGATTACACCCGCAATGCCTCTTCCCAAAATACTTGAAATATGTTTCGCCGGCATGCGCAGTCGTGTATCCGAATCCTCCTCAATCAATAAGCCATGGCTGGCTCCTGTGTCCACCAAAAACTTGGCGTTCATCGCCGATGAGTCGCGCACGCTGATGTTCAGTTCAACAAAGGGTTTGGTGTCTTCTATTTGAATGGGCAATGCCTGATAACTTTTTTTCGGCTTAAAATAATCCGGTTGAATCAGGGTCATCTTCTTTGCTTCATAATCAATCATCACCACAAATCGACTGAACAACTCATAGCCCAGAATACCGTGCACATCAATGCCCATCGAGTTCTTCAGCTCCAGGTAATCTTCTTGCAACACCAACATCGAATGCCCCTGCCCGTGCACCCCCGGCATATCAAAAGTTACATTCGATGTGATGAAAGCGTCCACCAATTTTTGTCCGCCTGGGCCCGACAAAGAATACTTTCGCGTGTAGGAAAGATTGAGAATATCACTGTACACTTTCTGCGTCAATATCGCTGTGCGAACTCCCGTGTCAATGATAAATTTTAGTGGTAAGCGATTGTTCAAAATCACAGGCACCACAATGAGATTGTTATGAATCTCAATCGGAATATCTACCCGATGCACACCATCCGGAAATGAGAATCCTAAAGTTTGCTGGCTATAACTCCGTGTAACTGAAAAGAAAATAAGCAGGAGTAGAATTTGCCTCATTGCTGCGAGCATAGTTAAAGCTACTGCTTTTTTGCAGAACCTAACTCGCTTGTACGGAAAATGCCCCCAATTGGGTTAACAATTGCCTGGGCTGCTGTTCCACTTTTAAAACTTCCAGACTGCCACTGCCCAAAAATCCGTAGCGAGTCATCAAATTCATTTGAGCGAGCAGGTGATCAAAAAATGAGTTTGTGTTTAAGATTCCTATTGAGCTTTGGATCAGACCTAGCTGGCGCCAGGTTAAAATTTCTGCTAATTCGTCCAGAGTGCCCCATCCACCCGGCATGGCTATAAAGGCATCCGCTAACTCTGCCATACGCTGTTTGCGCTGGTGCATGGTATCTACTACCTCTAGTTCCGTAAGCCCGTTGTGAGCTACTTCTCTGCGTTGCAAAAATTCAGGAATAACGCCAATCACTTTACCGCCAGCCACCAGAGTGGCATCTGCCACTATGCCCATGAGCCCTACATTTCCACCTCCATAAACAAGTGTATGCTGAGATGATCCCAACAGGCTTCCCAGTTCACGGGCAGCCTCCTGGTAGATGGGTTCTGTACCGGTGGAAGATCCGCAAAAAACGCAGATGTTCATCCGTCGATTAGTGCTTTATATCATGCTCGTTGTTGCTGACTTTGTTATTGGGGAAAAGCCAGATTGATGCAATCGCCAAAACGAAAAGCGCTAATACAATTCCAAATACTACCATAATTAAAAAGCGTTTATTTTGCCAAAAGTAAATGGATAACATTAAATATTTGCAAATTGGAGGTTAAATATTAACTAGAAGGTTCAACGCGCTTTAATCATGAAGAAATTATTTTTGATACTTGGAATCGTGGCTTTAATCATCATAGCCGCATTGGTGTACGTTCGCTTTTTCTATACCAAGTCTTTTAGCCCGGAAGGCGAAATAGCTTTTGAAAATGGCAAACTCAAAATAGGTGTTTACTACAACCGCCCGTCTAAAAAGGGGCGTGTCATATTTGCGAAAGACGGACTGGTGCCCTTTGGAAAAGTATGGAGAACCGGTGCCAACGAAGCGAGTGTTTTTAAAACCAATCAAGCCCTCGATTTCGGTGGAAAAACACTGGAAGCCGGCGAATATAGCCTGTGGACAATTCCGGGACAGCAGTCGTGGAAAATTATTTTCAACAAAGAAATTCCGGGATGGGGTGTTGGCTTTGACGGCCAAGCACAGCGCAATGCGGAAACCGATGCACTCGTCATTGAAGTTCCGTCGGTTACACAGGAAAAAGAATTTGAACAATTCACCATTTCGGTAGAAAAAGCCGGAGAAGACATGGAGCTCCTTTTTATCTGGGATAAAACGTTGGTAGCTGCACCCTTTTCAACAAAATAATTTATAGTCCTAATTTTGAGGTAGAATGATACAAGTAATCCCATCCATCGCCATCCGCAAAGGTAAAGTTGTTAAAATGCGTAAGGGCGATCCTGCCAGCGAAAAAGCATACGATGAAAATCCAGTAGACCTTGCCAAGCGATTTGAAGATCACGGCATTGAAGTATTGCACCTGGTAGATTTAGATGGAGCCGAAACCGGAGCACCCAAAAACCTGCACGTGCTAGAGCAAATTGCCGGCTACACCGATCTTAAATTGGATTTCACCGGAGGAATCAACACCGATGGTGATATTGGAAATGCGTACAACTACGGAGCCGATTATATCACTGCGTCCAGCATTGCCATTTCCAAGCCTGAATTGTTTGCATCATGGATCGTTTCATACGGTCGCGAAAAAATTACGCTGGGTGCCGACGTTACTGACATCCAATCAAAAAAGGTTTCTTTCCGCGGATGGCAAAACAAAACAGATATCAATCTCTTCGATCACCTGCAATATTTCTACGACAAGGGGTTGAAATATGCCAAGTGCACCGACATCTCGCGCGATGGTGTTCTGGAGGGCCCTGCATTTTCTTTCTATCAAGAGATCATTACTAAATTTCCCGATTTAAAAGTGCTCGCCAGCGGTGGCGTGCGCGGTGCCGACGACATCAAGCGTCTCAACGACATGGGTATATTTGCTGTTATCTTTGGCAAAGCCTACTACGAAGGCATTCTCAAACTGGAAGATCTGAAGCCCTTTTTAGTGAAGTAAAAACATCTATTGCGCAGGTGTAAATAAGATAGCCTGCGGGGGTGCTGCTGAAATACCGTTTTTCATAAGTGCGCGATCTGCCTGTTGACTGTGCCGAATCAAATGGGCAATCAAGAACCTAAACACATCGCCCAGTTTTAATCGGATGAAAGGTGCAATCGAAATACCCACTTTCACTTTGTTAAGATCAAGTTGTCTGGAGGTGTGCAATAGCTTCAATAACGTTTCTTGCTGATCGATAAATTCTGCTATCACCTGATGGCTCTCCAGAATTTTTACTGGTGCATGATCTTTGGGTGATTTCATTTTCAATCCCAACGATCCGTTTTCTTTTGGCAACATCATGTTTGTAAAATAATTTCCTAACCAACCGGAGTTGAAATAGTCTGTGGAACCAGCCGTAGCCTTTTCAATGGCCTTTTGAATGGCCGGCAAATAAAAGCGACCATAGCTGTTCAAATGTTGCAGACATTCATTGGCGCTCCATGCATTGGCAGAAGGTTTTAATGCAAATTGAGGGTGCGGCAAAAGCTGCCATTCGCCAATGGCTTTCTTTAGCAAGTACTCGACCTGGGTTTCGAGTTCGGAAATTAATTGCTGCTGTCGATAGGTTGTCATCGTTTCTAATTTTGAAGCAAATTGCAGCCAATCGCTTTCATAAATCTTGGTGCAGACAAAGATTTTATACTCTGACTGTTGCCAGTAGTTTGCTAAAGGTGGCGGCATCAATTCCTAAATACGATGCAAGGTATTTATGTGGAATCAGTCGAAGCACTTGCGGACTTCGCTTCAAAAGCGTGGTAAATTTCTCTTCTGCACTAAATGTTTGCAACTCAATTTGTCGCTGCAAAGCGCCTTTCAAAGCGTGAGCAGTCGCCATACTCAGCATCCTAGCCAAATTTGGAAACTCTAGGCACAATGCATTGACCTGCGCATAATTTGTTTTTAAAAATTGACTCTGTGTAAGCGTTTCAAAAAAATAATTAGATGGCGTTTGTGTTAAAAATGAATCGGCCACACCTGAAAAAGAAAATGGATAGGTAAAAACAATTGTGGCTTCTTTATCATCCTTTGTAAGATAATAGGCTCTCTGCACGCCTTCGGTAATAAAGTACAATGTTCGTTCGGTGTCTCCTTTGGCCGTAAGAATGGTTTTACGTTTGGCTTCGCCCGGTTGCCAGATTGCAGAAAAGCTATCCCATTCTTCGGGAGCCAGTGGATGTATTGAATCAACAAACCGATTCAAATGAATAATGGCTTCCGGCTGGTTCATCCCGAAAGGTAGAATGGAATAGACACGCAAAAAAATACCCGATAACTTTCGCCACCGGGTATTTACCTAAACCTACATCTATTTCTTAATTCACTGTTAGATCAAATTCCACATCCAAGTCACTATCGCCATCGGAGAATGTACTGGTTGCCGACTTTAAATCGGGTTGATGCTTTAAAACAATCCTGAATTTGCCGCTACCTGTTGCGTTAATGGTTGTCCAAGCTGTACTTAATCCCAGTGGTAAATTATTGATGTCTTTGTCATTGTAATTAACAACGTCTGTACGCGCATCGATATTTCCATTGCCTGCCGGATTTGAAAAGGTATTGTTGGTCCAGGCAAAAAAGAACATATGCTCAACTGCTTCCTCCTCCACTTCTTCTGTCACATTATACTCAGGCGCAGTGGTGGGTGCCAATTCATTGATCATCGTGATCGTAAGCGTATAGGTCGTATTTTTCACCAGGTTAATCGGGCCGCTGAGTACGCGGTTAATCGGACCATCATTTCCATCCGGGTCGGTAACGTTTACAACAACCGGGCTTCCAGTTACTGGAGTAAAGGTGAATGTTGCTTTCGTGATCGCTTCCTTTATGTTTTCAGGTTTAGGATCATCTTTCGAGCAACCTGACAGAAATACCAACGCACCAGAGAGCAAAACCAAAAAGCTAAATCGAATAATTTTCATATAGGTTTATTTAATGCAACAATGTTGCAATAATAACCCCTTCTGTTCAATTGTGCAAATTAAAAGCTGTAATGAACCCCCAGCGTGATGTTTCGGCCGACATCATCCGCAAAATAGCGCAGCCGGTTGGTGTACTCGCGGAAGGATTGGTTGGTCAGATTATCGGCAGAGAGGCGAATTTCGCATTTCGAACTCTTTAGTTTACAGGTTGCTCCAACTGAAAGGGAAATCAAGGCGTAGCCATCGGGAGCAGCCTTAAAATCAAAGTTGCCGGGGCGTTGCGCAACAATGTCAATACCCTGTGCCTGAGCTTCAATGATTTGGCGAGGTGTAATTACCTGTGGCGCTCGGGATTGGTTGGCCACCCACCGCAATTTCGATTCGGCATTCCAACTCCATCTTTTTTCCGGATTGGATTCATACCGAACGCCTAAATCCACCCGATTGGCTGGAATAAATACCAGGTAATCGTTTTGCGTTTCGTCAGTAGCGCGTAAGTACGATGCTTTCCCCGTAAGGGTCCAAAATGAATTGAGCTTATAGTTTGAAAAGAAATCTATGCCCATAAAAGAAGCATCGGTTTGCGTGTAGCGGAAGTATGGAAAAATACCCCGAAGTCCTTGCGTAACTCCGCGTGGCTTGAGGTAAATAAAATCAAAAATGTAATTCACATATCCGGTCAGCTCAGTTGTGAATCTGGGTCGATCAAGTTTATAGCCTACCACCCATTTGAATGCTTTCTCCACATTCACTCCGGATTTTTCGTAGGGCTTCACTTCCGAAGTTATTTCACTCAACAATAATCCATATTCGATCGAGGCGGCACTTTGGTGTGTTCCAATGCTGTATAGCTCGGCCACATTGGGCGGTCGCCATGCGCTGCTGAGTGAACTGGTGAATGTAGAAGTATTGGTTAATTTTCGTTTTACTGAAACCGTGCCGCTGGCATTCTGAAAATCAATATTCGAGTGATAGCGTTTATTATTAAGGTCAAAGCCAATTACATCATAATTTTTCACATCGTAGCGCAAGCCCAATTCCAACATCCACTGACGGAGGCTAATTTTTTCTACCACAAATAAGCCCATGGTGATGTGATCAAAATTGGGAATGAAGGGAATGGTTTGGGTGCCATTAATCTTGCTATTGTTTTGATAGAGCACGTTGATTCCCCAACTGCTTTGCCAACTGGGCGAATGGGTTCGCTGCCACTCCGCATCAAGTGTCTGTGTATATAGCTGAAACCCAAGCGCTGGAATTTCCCTAAGCGAGCCCCTACGAAAATCATATTCCGTTCTCCGATTACTTTGTAAGCCATACTGCAACCGAAATTCATTTTTTCCCTTTTCTATATGTGCATTGATCTTTACCAAATCATGTTGCACCGACTGGCGTGGCTGCTTAATATCGTAGGTAAAATCAGTCGTATATTGAGGCACTGCGCGTTCCATTGCATTCGCTAAATCTTCTATTGTTTCGACCGAAGTGCCTCGTAAAATGCCAATGGATGTATTGAAGTGACTATAAAAAACATCAATGCCACTTTTCTCGGTGTGATAAGCAGTGGACAATGAAAAATTTTGCTCATCAAAGCCGGTATTCGATAACACGTAGTTGGCAGCACGTGAATCGCCTGCCTTTTTAATGGTGCTTTGGGCGCGCCAGCCGAAGCCCGGCCATTTTTTTGAACCGCCCTCTAAAAATCCGGAAACAATACCCATTCCGTTGTTAGTGGCAACGATCGAATGCAGTTGACCTCCAACGCCAGCTTCGGTCGGTAGCTTGGCTGGGTTTACAAGCACAACACCGCCCAGCGCATCCGCACCATATTTGATGGCGGCTGCATCTTTGATCACTACAATATTCGAGGCTATAAACTGATCCACTTCGGGAGCGTGCTCTACCCCCCAGTTTTGTCCTTCTTGCCGAATGCCGTTGTTCAAAATCAAAACACGCTGGCTATGCACACCATGGATCACTGGTTTGAAAATGGCAGGACCGGTTTGAATCGTGTTGACACCCGGAATCTCACGCATCGATTCGCCCAGTGATTTGCCCATCGTTTCTTCCAATAATTTGCCGGAAAGAGAACTGTAGGTCGAAGTGACTGCCAGATTGGTATGTTTATCTTCTATCACCACTTCATTCAATGAGGTGCTGTCACTTTGCATGGTGATCGACCAGGGTTTACTGAGGGGCACCTTCAGATTGGTGGTAATGGTTTGGTACCCTACATACCGAATTTCCACCTCGTATTTGCCGGCACACAGTTGGGTCAATTCAAACTTGCCGGCCTCATCGGCAATCACGCCCTTTTTTTCTTTGGTCAAAACGAGTGTGGCTCCTGCCAGCGGCATGCCGCGCTCATCCTCTACTTTACCCGAAACACTGTACGTGCAAGGCTGCGCCGAGCCGGCTAGCGGTATAAAAATCAATAAAACGAAGGCAATCCTCATTTTGCAACAAAGTTGCGAATATAGAGAAAAGCAATTGTTTTCATGGCTCATACTTGTTGAGTGGCTCACTTGTTGACGAAACGGAAGGTTCCGTTGAGAATTTTTGATCTTCTGAAGATGATCTACAACAATATCAAAAGAATGCAGTCAAATTGAATCGAGTAAAAACTCCTTATTCTGAAATGACAAAACGAACATTCTTGATCGTTGTTTTTGTGTTCCATCATGCCGTGGCTACTTCTTTTTTCGCTGATTCTACTTCTTTTCAATGCAAACAATTGTTGAAAGCAGGGCTTGCTTACCAAAACGAAGGAAAGATTGATCAGGCATTGCAATCGTATTTTTCAGCGCTGCGATTAACCGGTGACATGCAGGAGGGATGGGATGCGGCCATCGTAAGCCAACGCATTGCCGGTTTGTACGAACAATATTATCGGTATGAAGAATCGTTGAACTATTTGAAAACTACCCATCGATATTTTCAACGTGCCGATAGCGTGTTGGCATTTGCCAAAGTAAGCAACAATGTGGCGTGGCATTTTATCAAGCTGCATCAGATGGACTCTGCTTTGCGCTATGCAGAACAATCTATTCAATCTTTTCGAAAATTGGATAAACCACCCACTATGGCATACTGCATTGCGCTGGAGTCGCTAGGGGAAATTTATTCCTTCAAAGGAAAAGATGATTTAGCGCAGGCTACACTTAAAGAGTGTCTTGACTTAGGACATCGTTCTAAAAATGAAGTGATCATTGGCTTTGCCAGCTATGGTTTAGCGCTCAATGAATTTAATCATTCCCGATATGCCACTGCCCAAGCGTATATCTCCCGCTGCATACCGATTGCCGATCGGCATGCCACTGGCGCATTGCTGGCTGATGTTTACCGACTTGCTTTCCAGATTTATGACTCATCTCATCAACCAACAGTAGCCTATCGTTACCTGAAAGTCTACCAACAACTGCGCGACTCGCTTTATACGCAAGATGTAGAAAAGAAGGCCGCCATCGTGAATGCCAACTATGAAATTCAAAAAAAGGAAAGTGAACTAAAGGTGTTGGCACAAAACAACGCCATTCAAAAACTAGAACTCGATCAGCAAATTCTAATGCGCAATGTGGGCATTGGAGCGCTCACAAGCGTGGTACTCATCAGCTTGCTCGTGTATAGCCGCATTCAAAGCAAGCGAAGATTTGAAAAACAAGAGTACGATCGAAAAAAGGAAGAGCTGGAACAAGCTCGATTGATGCAACTTTCGTTGCTGCCGCAAAAGCCCTTTCACGAAAACGGTATTACCATTGTTGGAAAAATGCAAACTGCCACCGAAGTGGGTGGCGACTATTTTGATTACTTTAAACTGGATGACCACCGTGTATTGATTGCCTTTGGCGATGCCACAGGGCATGGCACCACAGCCGGGATGATTGTAACCGTTACGAAAGTGGTGATTGTAAATAACCTGAAGCAAATTCGCGAAAGCAATAATTTGTTACCGATGGTCAATGCCATCAATGAAGCTTTAATCCAGACTTTGGCTGCCCGTGGCAAAGGCATGTCCTTGCAACTTGCTATTCTTGATACTGGCGCTCAAACTGTGTCCATCACTTCGTGTGGAATGCCCTACCCACTGATTTACCATAGTGAATTAAAAACATTTCAAGTAATGGAATTGCGCCAGCCTCCACTGGGGTTTCTAAAACAAATCATGGCCAAGGTTCACTCGATTCCCTTTACATCGGCTCACACGCTTGTTTTAGTTTCCGATGGAATACTCGAGCGATTCAATGCACAAAAAGAGGAATACGGCCTTGACCGTCTACTGCTTCATCTTCAAAACACGCTTCAGTCTGGCAACTTGAGTTTGACAGGCTTGCTCGAAAATACATTCGAACAAAATGATTTGTTTGCCAACGGAATCGCTAACCACGATGACATGACGGGTTTGTGTTTACGAGTAACCAGCTAATTGATCTGATGTTAATTTTAATCACGAGAGACGCTCGCTATACTCTATCACCTTTTTTCGGTTTACCGGCCCACCATGCCCAAGGTAATAGCGATCTCCGGGGTAGGACAATACTTTGGTGAAACTATCGCGTAATGCTTTGAAGTCATCATGAAAAGGCGTGTGCTTGACGCGCGAACGAAGCATGATGCCGCACAGCAGAATACCCGATGCCATCATGTCCATAATTATTGCTTCTCCATTTTCTAAGATGATGGAGAGTGATCCTTTGGTATGCCCGGGCGTGTGAATGACAACCCCATCTACGCCCCACGGGTATAGCGAATACACTTGGTCTGCCTTCATCACAATATCAATGGAAACTGGTAATGTTTTTTTATTGATCAAGTTTTTCCGCAACAGGTTCCAGATCGGCTTGGTTGGTTTCATGGTCGTTGTATCAGGCTGACCGGTGCGGAAGTAGGGCTCGTCCAAACGGTGGGCGAGTACCGGCACGTTTAAGATTTCCTTCAGGCGAGCCGCACTGCCAAAGTGATCAATGTGTGCGTGCGTTAGAATCATCAAGTTAATTTGTTCTTTTGCAATTCGGAGCTCATTTAATTGATGCATGATGTTCGCTTCACTATTCGGAACACACCCGTATCTACCAAAATGTAATGGGTGGAGCCCTTTATAAGAAAACAGTTGATCATGCCCATTGGGGCAATGGAAAGAGGAAGTGGGCATCGGTCATACAGGGAATAATTCAAACTGCCCCAAGTTACGAAAAGGATCCTGCTGTTTGAATGCACTAAAACTGCTTCAGGTAGGTAATCTTAAAAACGCCTTGTTGATTCACCAACCGACTGTTGATTTGCGTGTCGGGATTAGTAAAGTCCTGTCGATTATCATTGAGTACGAGAAAAATGAATGACAACGGTTTGTACTCCCATTGGAGGCGTGTGTTGAATGTATTTCGGTTGATGGCTGAATTATATTGATAAAAACTAATCCATTGCACGCGTGGATTTAAAGCCAGACGTATTTCTGCTGTGGCCAGATCTGTAGTTACGTTGGAAGATGAAATGCCTAAATTTCTTATTTCATTGTGCCGATAACTCAACGTTAGCGCCACA
>VYLQ01000030.1_pt1 | contig 58505 bp, 56 predicted proteins | sample 5115351 | NCBI WGS metagenome assembly VYLQ01 (sample SAMN12291776, study PRJNA351875) | freshwater metagenome | isolation source: freshwater lake | place: USA: Michigan, Lansing Lake | collected 2013-08-14 | reverse complement strand
CGTTGCAACAGCCGGGGTGCCACTGCTCCAAACTCCACCTGCCGTGGCATTTGTATAAGTAGTCGTAGCACCAACGCAAACATTGGTTGCACCAGCAATGGCAGCAACAACTGGCAAAGCATCTACCGTAATGGTTCTTGTAACCGTGGTCGTACAGCCGGAAGTCGTAACTGCATAGCTAATCACCGAACTACCAGCACTAACACCTGTAATAACTCCGCCCGCTGTAATCGTTGCAACAGCCGGGGTGCCACTGCTCCAAACTCCACCAGCCGTGGCATTTGTATAAGTAGTAGTAGAGCCTACGCAAACATTGGTTGCACCAGCAATGGCAGCAACAACTGGTGAAGGATCTACGGTAATGGTCCTTGTAACCGTGGTCGTACAGCCGGATGCGGTAACTGCATAACTGATCACCGAACTGCCTGTACTAACTCCCGTGATCACTCCGCCTGCTGTAATCGTGGCTACTGCCGGAGTGCCGCTGCTCCAAACTCCGCCTGCCGTAGTATTGGTAAATGTAGTCGTTGAACCAACGCAGACATTCGTTGAGCCTGCAATGGCTGCAACAACCGGCAATGCATCTACAGTTATGGTCTTAGTCACTGTGGTAGTACAACCGGAAGCCGTAACCGCATAACTGATCACCGAACTACCTGCACTAACTCCCGTGATCACTCCGCCTGCTGTAATCGTAGCTACTGCCGGAGTGCCGCTACTCCAAACTCCGCCTGCTGTAGCATTGGTATATGTAGTTGTAGCACCAACGCAAACATTCGTTGCACCTGCAATAGATGCAACAATTGGAAACGGATTACTTAAGATATCCACCTGATCTGAGCTTCCGGGAGTACAAATACCACCAGAATCAATGATTGTCCATCTAAACGTATTCGTTCCTGCGTTTAGCCCTGTAACGGTTGCCGTGGGTGAGTTTGCGTTAGGGATAAAGGTGTAAGATCCTGCAGTAACAGCAGTCCAGGTACCAATCTCCCCCGAGCCCGGTGAATTACCTGACAAAGCTGCCGAAGTTCCGCAAACGGCGAAATCACTTCCCGCAGCAGCGGCAGTAGCAACAGGCATTGGAATAGTAACGCTTAGGGTACAATTATTTGCGTCCGTAATAAGAGCAGTATAAGATCCTGCATCAAGGTTAGCTAGTGTTGTTTGAGAACCACCTGACGTTAATACGGCACCATCAGGTATAGCCGTTGGGCCCGTCCATTTAATGGTATATGGAGCAGTTCCATTTGAAACAGTTAATTGTAACTGTCCATTCCCGAGCACAGGTGTTGCGTTACAATCCGGATGCAACAACGAAGAAACGGAGCTTAATGCGTTGGCGGAATTAACATTTATGCCTAGACCTCCGATGTTAATAAAACCCGAAGGACTACAATTAACCCTAACTATATAATCCCCATCGGGTACTAAATCAAATTGAACGCCTGAAGTATATCCTGGCGGTAGCGTTGGAGATGTATTTATTGTTACAGATCCAAAAGGAGCCGAAACGGGGCCTGGAGGTGATAAGCTAAAAAGTATATACGAAAGTGGAGTGGTTCCATCTTTAAAGAAAACAGTAATTGTGCTGCTGCCACTGGAGTTATTACAAACTTGAATCAGCGTATTAGCTGGTGTACCCGACGGGCATCCCGCATTTGCGCTAAAACTCGCACAAATAAATAGCGAAATTAAGGTTAAGGTTAGTTTACAGAATCTCATCATAATTATCCAGCTTTTTCAATGAGATGGATTCCTTCTATACCTCCAATCGTCTTAGTACACCCAGAGACTCCCTCGAACTTCACCAAATAGTCAGATGGTTCCAGACCTTCAATTGAAATCGTTTGGTCTGTTGAAAGCATTGATTCGGTTTTAACAAGCTTGATTTCTCCGGTAATACTATAAAGTTTCAAAGTATAGTCTTGGTGCGGCCCCCCAATTGAGATTTCAATCTTGCCATTGTTCTTTTTCCAATCTGAAGGAATTACGTTATAAGAAAATTTATCTGTGCATTGATCTTGAGAGAAGGAGGTCAAGTGTAATACTAAGGCACACAAAATAAGGGGGACTAAATATCTCATGGGGATGAAGATTTTAAAAAGCTAGGTAGTATAGATAATTATCAAAAAAATATTGTAACCATAAATTCCAATAAAGATGCATCAAACTAAAAAAATCAGCTCTTTGAAAAGCCTGCTTAACACATTCAAGTACTATTTATATCAAAAAATGACTTTAAAACTTTCGATTGAGTATTTCGCTTAAAATAAAAGCTTTCTTAAATCCCTCCGGATCTTGCAGATCCTTGACATAGGCAAGTGCCGGAACTACCTGATTCTCTTGCTGATACCCCTTAAACTGTCCGAATCGAACCTCTGTATCCTCAATCTTCATCGTTTCTTCCAGCGAGGGTCGATTAAAGGCAGCTTGCTTCGCTTTTTCGTATGTTTCAAAAGTCTTGTCTTGGTCTCTTTTGCGATAATCCACACGTTCTTCTACAAGCTCTTCTTCCAATTCGTCATCATAATCAACGAATTCAGGTCTTTTTGCCGGAGTGAACACTTTTACTGGAGCAGGAACAGGTGTCGGAGTTGTAGCAGGTTTAGAGGCTTGAATTTCGCGCAATAAATCTTCGAAGGATACCGGCTTTGCGGTGGGCTGCGACGGATTGTTAAATGGCTCGTCACCTCCAAAAGTAGGCGTACCCTCCTGCTGTTGTTTCTTTCTGCTTCTCGCAATCAATGAAACAACCACAACAATTGCCCAAATCCAGAATTGTATATTATCCATTAACGACAAATATATCTATTTTTTGAATTAAATGGCCATTTTGAGTCAAATTAAGTACTGGATAAAATGTGCATGAATTGGGAATAGCCTACTTTTCAAATGCCAATCGGAAGGTTATCTTTGCCGTCTTATTTTTTTAACAACCACTTAATTTCTAGCGACTCATGCAATTATCGAAACTGGAGATCAAAGGATTTAAAAGCTTTGCCGACAAGATTGTCATCAATTTTGACGAGGGCATTACCGGCATTGTGGGGCCAAATGGCTGTGGTAAATCGAATGTGGTAGACTCCATTCGGTGGGTATTGGGCGAACAAAAAACCAGTGCACTCCGATCCGAAAAAATGGAGAACGTAATCTTCAATGGCACCAGTCAACGTTCGGCCCAGCAAATGGCAGAGGTATCTCTTACCATCAATAACACTAAAAATATTCTCCCCACAGAATATTCTCAGATTACTATCACCCGTCGGTTGTACCGTTCCGGCGAAAGCGAGTACCTATTGAACGGAGTTGCCTGCCGCTTGAAAGACATCACCAACTTGTTTTTGGATACCGGTGTTGCCTCAAACAGCTACGCCATCATAGAACTCGGCATGGTCGATGACTTGCTCAATGACCGTGACAATTCCCGCCGGATGTTATTTGAGGAAGCCGCCGGTATTTCCAAATTCAAAAAACGAAAAAAAGAAACACTCAAAAAACTGGAAGATACGGATGCCGATCTGGAACGCGTAGAAGACCTTTTGTTTGAGATTGAAAAGAATATGAAAAGCCTGGAAAAACAGGCCAAACAAACAGAGCAATACTACAAAATCAAAGAAGACTACAAGGAGAAGAGCATTCATCTAGCCCGAGTAGTGGTTAACAAGCAAAAGGATAAGTTTAGCGTACTCAACAAACAGTCGGAATCTGAGAATGATCGAAAAACAAAACTGACAGCTGAAATTGCTGAGAAAGAAGCGCTGATTGAAAAGTCAAAATCAGAATTGATCTTAAAGGAAAAAACACTTTCCTCACGCCAAAAGGCAATCAACGAATTCGTTTCTAAAATTCGTCAATACGAAAGTGACAAGCAGATTAAGAATGAACGCTTGCGTTCATTGAACGATCGGATTCTGAATCTAAAAGACCAGATTGATCAGGACAAAAAGAGTAATGAGCGTGCCCGGTTTAGCATTCAAAGTCTGGATACTGAAAGAGAATCAGCACATGCCATCTTAAAAGAAATCACTGATAAGTTGGATGCGCTAAAAAGCGAATTTGAAGCGCAGAAAGCAGCAACCTACACTCTTCAGGGCGAATCGGATGCGTTGCGTCAGGTGCACCGCGCCAAGCAGGAAGAATCTTTTCAACTTAATAAGGATTTAGAGATTCGTGAAATACAGATTTCTTCTTTCACGCAGGAATTGGAACGCACAACCACCGACACACACCAGCAGAGTACCAGCCTCGCCGAGTTTGAAAAGAAACTGGTGTTGCTGAACGAAGAAATTTTACAGAAAAACTCGTATCTCGAAAAATTAAAGCACGATGAGGAAGACACGTTTCAGCGGATAGCATCACTCGAAAAAACCATTGAAATGATTCGCGAGGAAATGACCGAGAATGGTCGTAAACTCGATTCACGTCAAAACGAATTTCAACTTACCAAGTCACTGGTTGAAAACCTCGAAGGTTTTCCGGAAGCAATTAAGTTCTTAAAGAAGAATGTAGGCTGGACCAAAAATGCGCCTCTCCTTTCAGATGTTTTGTCGACCAGCGAAGAATATCGGGTAGCCATTGAAAATTATCTGGAGCCTTATCTGAACTATTACATTGTTGAACACGAAGCGGAAGCATACGAAGCCATCAATATTTTAAGTGATGCAAGCAAAGGCAAGGCAAACTTTTTCATATTGGATGCCTTCGAAAAATTCAGCTCTTCTCCTATTCAGATGTATCCCAATGCCTTTCCGGCAACGCAGATCATCGAGTTCGATCCGAGGTACACCAAACTGATGTCGTTCATCCTCGACAAAGTTTATATCGCAGAAGGTGACATTAAAAACATGTCTTCAGATGGAGACAGCGTATTCATTACCAAGAGTGGAAAAGTAACAAAGCGGAAATTCAGTTTATCGGGTGGATCGGTTGGATTGTTTGAAGGAAAGAAAATAGGACGCGCTAAAAATCTGGAGAAGCTTGATAAGGAGATCAAAGAACTTACCAAAAAAGTAGATGACATTCGCCACTCACTGATGGATCGTCAACGCGAGCTTGAGCGATTGAAAAACAATACTCTCAAACAGCAGATTGAAGAAGCGCAAAACGCTATCAAACTGGTAAGCGATGAGCATATTTCAGTTCGCACGAAGCAAGAGCAGTTCTCGGCTATGTTGAATAATGCTGATTTGCGCAGAGAAGATATTCTGGAAAAAATAGACACGTTGAATGCTGAGATACAAGATCTTCGTCCGAAATCTGAACTAGCGCAAGTTGAAATGCGACAGCACGACGAGCGTCTGAAAAAATTGGTCGGTGAGCTTTCTGTTCAAAATGAATTACTCAGTCAAAAGTCGGCTGCATTCAACGAGCAGAACATTTTCTATCACCAGCAAGAGAATCGGGTAAAAAGTGTGGAGCAAGAAATCCGATTCAAACAAGAATCGATGGAACAAAGCACGGTTCGAATTGCGACCAACTCAGAAGAATTAAAGAAGAACGAGGAAGAGGCAAAAAACATCATAGAGACGACTCAGAATAATGATGTCGATCTCATTGCCATGTACACCGAAAAGGAAGAAATGGAAAAAGGTCTTAGCGAGGCCGAAAAAGAATACTATTCCGGCCGTGGCGAGATTGATCAGTACGATAAAGATTTACGCGAAACACAACATCAGCGCCAGAATATTGATTCGGTACTGATGGAGTTGCAAGGTCAAATCAATGAAAGCAAACTGCAACTCAATTCGGTGAAAGAACGCCTGTCGGTAGAGTTCAATGTCGATTTGGATTCGGTGATCGGTGAATCAACCACGGAAGAAACGGAAGAATTGTTGAAAGCAGATGATGATAAATTGCGCGCCGAAGTAACGAAGATTCGCGAAAAGCTCGATAACATGGGCCCCATCAACCCGATGGCGATGGAGGCATACAACGAAATCAAACAACGCAACGACTTCATCATTGCGCAAAAAGAAGATTTGCTCAAAGCAAAAGAATCACTCTTCAGCACCATTAATGAAATTGAAGGTGTTGCCAGCGAAACGTTCATGGTTGCGTTTCAACAAATCAAAGATCATTTCATTCGGGTATTCCGCTCGTTGTTTAATGAAGGAGATGATTGTGATTTGAAACTTGTAGATCCGAGCAAGCCACTGGATTCTGAAATTGATATCATTGCGAAACCAAAAGGCAAGCGACCATTAACGATCAATCAACTTTCGGGGGGAGAGAAAACACTGACAGCTACTGCACTTCTATTCAGTATGTATCTGTTGAAGCCCGCTCCTTTCTGTATTTTCGATGAGGTGGATGCTCCATTGGATGACGCGAACATCGATAAGTTTAACAATATCATCCGCAGCTTCAGCAAGGATAGTCAGTTTGTCATTGTCACTCACAACAAGCGCACCATGACTACCACCGATGTAATCTATGGAATTACCATGGTGGAAAAAGGAATCTCACGCGTGGTGCCAGTAGATTTAAGAGAATTAGCATAAAGAATCATCACTCAACAAAAAAGAGCGTTGACACCCGTCAGCGCTTTTTTTATGTGGTTTTCTTCATTTGGCCAATGTACAGCGCAACAATAACGAGCACTGCACCCAGAGCCGTCAAAATCGTAAATGGCTCATCTAACAAGATAGTTGCATAAAGCAGCCCAAACACCGGACATAAGAATAGCCAGATAGAAGCCCGAACGGCATCATCCTTCAGCAGGCGCAACCACAATTGTACCGCGCCAATAGAAACCGGAATTACCAGCCAGGTAAGCGATAAAAAGAATTTTAAGTCAAATGTGTTCTTCTTTCCAGTCTCAAACAAAAATACTAGCGGAAGCAGCATTAAACCTCCAATAAAAACTTGCCACGCATTGATAGTGGTGCGTTGCAGTTTCCATTGAACAGAAGCATAATAAACGGACCCGATGGAATACATGAGCATGCAAAGCACGATCAGTAAAACGCCGGTGATAGTAGCATGGCGGGTTTTTAAGAGTGGCAATGTGGCCAATGCCACCCCACCCATCCCGATAAAAATGCTGAGCCACTCACGCCACACGACTTTCCGCTTCATGGCTTGCGCCGAAAGAATACCAATTAATAATGGATTTAAAGCAATGGCCATCGTGGTAATGCCGGCTGCTACATTCTTTAAAGCGATTATAAAAATGCCGAGATACAAAGCCGTGTTGAACGCACCAAAAACAGTTACTTGCCACCACTCTTTGCCTGAGGGCAGCGCATACCGCATTACCCCATGCGAAAACACCAAAAGTATACTGCCGGCGGCTAGAAATCGAATGGTGAAAAAAGTAAGGGGCTCTACCGACTGAATCCCAAACTTGCCCGCGGTAGATGCTGATGCCCACAGTAGCGCAAAAGCAATTCCGGTAAAGATGTAATTCAGGTTTTTCAATGCGGTGCGTTAAGTTACAAACGTTAACCGACTGTCGAACCGGGGCTCACTGCTTCGTTGGGTTGCACCAAGCGCAGTTTACCATCTTTATCTTCAGCCATCAGTATCATGCCTTGCGATTCAACACCCATTATTTTGCGTGGCGCCAGATTCACGAGAATAGTCACTTGTTTTCCAATGGTTTGTTCCGGAGAAAAATGCTCGGCAATTCCACTCATCACAGTGCGCTTATCAATGCCGGTATCCACACTCAACTTCAGTAATTTCTTTGATTTTTCTACCCGCTCTGCGGAGAGTATGGTTCCGATTCGGATATCCATTTTCGAAAAATCATCAAACGTAATTTCTGACTTGGCAGCCTCTACGGGCTGGCTGGCCAACTCTATTGCTTTTTTAGAATCCAATAGTTTTTTGATCTGACGTTCGATTACCTCATCTTCAATTTTTTCAAACAAGAGAGAGGCCACTCCCAGAGAATGACCTACGGGCAGCAGATCGATCGATCCGGTTTTGCTCCAATCTGCCTGATTGAAATTCAACATGCCTCGCAATTTCGTGGCTGTAAATGGAAGGAAGGGCTCGACCACAATAGATAAGTTGGCCGCTATCTGCAAAGCGATGTGAAGGATAGTTCCCACACCCGTTAAATCTGACTTCGCCAATTTCCACGGTTCTGTTTCAGCCAAATACTTGTTGCCCAATCGAGCCATATCCATCACCAAAGCTGTGGCTTCGCGGAAACGGTAGGCTTGAATAGAGGCTCCAATTTTTTGCGGTAGTTCACTCAAATCATGGATCACTTTCTGATCAATTTCTGAAAGTGTGCCGCGTGCCGGAATCTGATTGTCGAAATACTTTTGCGTGAGTACGAATGCGCGGTTAACAAAATTTCCAAAAATGGCAACCAATTCATTGTTGTTCTTCGCCTGAAAATCCTTCCAGGTAAACTCGCTGTCTTTCGTTTCCGGCAAATTAGTGAGCAAGGCATACCGAAGCACATCCGGCTTATCCGGAAAATCGGCCAGGTATTCGTGCATTTCGATAGACCACCCACGGCTGGTCGACATTTTGTCGCCTTCCAGATTCATGAATTCATTGGCTGGCACATTCTCAGGCAAAATGTATTCGCCTGCGGCTTTGAGGATAATGGGGAAGATGATACAGTGGAAAACGATGTTGTCTTTACCGACAAAATGAACAAGCTTCGTTTCACTGTCTTGCCAGTAGGGTTTCCAGTCGCTGGCTTTCGCTTGCGGAAAATCGCGCCGGGGCGTTGCAAAATGGAATTTCTTTTCCTCCATTTCTTTGAACAAGGCTCGGGTAGCTGAGATGTACCCGATGGGAGCATCAAACCACACATAAAGTACTTTGCCTTCTGCATCCGGCAGAGGCACCTTGATACCCCAATCCAAATCGCGCGTCATAGCCCGGGGTTGCAAGCCTGCATCTATCCACGATTTGCACTGGCCATATACATTCACCTTCCAGTCGTCTTTGTGCGACTTCAATATCCACTCGGTAAGCCACGATTCGTAATTCTGCAAGGGTAAATACCAATGTTTGGTCGATTTCAGAATAGGCGCATTGCCTGTAAGTGTAGACCTGGGGTTGATTAATTCCCGCGGGCTGAGTGTTGATCCACACCGCTCGCATTGATCGCCATATGCATTAGGATTAGCACATTTGGGGCATGTTCCAACAATGTAGCGGTCGGCCAAAAAGACGTTTGCCTGATCGTCAAAATACTGCTCGGAAACCTCCTCGGTCAATAAGCCTTTATTGAAGAGGTTGAGAAATATCTCCTGTGATGTTTCGTGATGTATTGGCTCGCTGGTGCGATGGTACATATCAAATGACATGCCCAACTTGTGAAAACAATCTTTGATCTGGGCATCGTATTTATCAATAATCGCTTTCGGGGTAGTATTCTCCTTCAATGCCTGATTGGGGATGGCAGTGCCGTGTTCATCACTGCCACAAACAAACACAACATCTTTGCCTGTAGACCGAAGGTAACGCACATAGACATCGGATGGAATGTAGGCTCCGGCTAAGTGCCCAATATGCTTCGGACCGTTGGCATACGGCAAGGCCGCAGTCACTAAAAATCGTTTGAACTCTTTGCTCATGGGTTTACTAAAAACTGGGCAAAGATGATAAAATGTAAAGAAAAAAAGATTAAAGCGTAACCTTCATTTTTTTGGCATCTTCCAGCGCCTCTTGCTCTAATCGCAAAAGGTCGGCCTCCAATTCTTTGCGTTTGGCAATGATCGATGAAATATCACTGGGTAAAACCACTGTAAAGATGGTTCCGTCTTTGGTCGATTTTTCCATCTTGATTTCGCCACCCAGTTTGTCCGTACATACTTTAGCCAAATAGAGGCCAACCCCACCTGTTTCAGATCGCTCAGACGCACGCATAAACATGTGGAACATCGTATCCACTGGCACGTCCACTATTCCTATACCATTGTCCTCTACTTTGATGATCGTTTGCGGACCAGCCTTAATGACGGTTACTTTAACATAGGGCTTAACGCGGATGGAGTTATTATAAAACTTGATGCCATTATCCACTAGATTTTCAATCACGATTTCCAATAAAAACTGATCTGAGATGGTTTTACCATCATCGCCTGTTACTTCATAGGTCACTTCAACGCCCCCTTCTTGGCAAATCTTTTCCTTTGATTTGACGATACCATCCATTAATTCAGTAAAGTTAATTGTTGCTGGATTTAACTTCGCTTCATTAATCTTACCGACGGTGGTAAGCCGTCCTAAAATCTTAGCCATTTTATCGGAATGAGACAGGAGTTTTTCAAGGATGTTTCGAACTACTTCATCGTTGGTCTCCATTAGCCCCAGATTGCAGAGACCCTGAAAAGTCATCAGCGGACCCCGTATATCATGCGAACTTTTGTAAAGAAAGTTATCCAGTTCTTTGTTCACCTGAGTAAGCATCAAGGTTGATTTCAACAAATCCGATGTCCGCTCACGTACACGCTTGTCAAGCTCCTTATTCTGACTGGCCAACTGTTGATTTTTCTCTTCAATGACGAACTTTGCTTTGGATATTTCATTATTTGCCTTTTGTTGCTTATTTGTTGCAATCAAAGAAACAATCGCGAGAGCTAGAACAAGAACTGCGATGGCAATCACGAAAAAATACTGACTATTTTGTTTATCGATCAGCGCTTGCTTCAACTCCAGCTTAATATCTTTTTCCTGTATGGTTTTAATGTTTTCTCGTTCGGCAAAATTGGTTTGAACTTTGGCTAAATTTTTGATAAGCTCGTCGCTATAAATGCTATCCTTCAATTGAATGTACTTAGCCTGGTATTTAGAGGAGTTTGCGAAATCCTGCTGGGTACTATATATCTTTGAAAAGCACTTGTAGACTTCAATCAGCGATAGACTGTAATTTGTTGTGTTGGCGATTTTTTCGGCTTCATTCAAGTATTCAATTGCTTCCTTTTGAAATCCTTGATTTTCTTTGACAATGGCCAAATTGAGCAAGCTTTCGATTTGAAACCGCTTTTCGCCATTTTGTTGAGCCAAGTTAAGTGCCTTTTCAAAATAGATCAAAGCCTCATTATTTTTAGACCGTCCAGACAGTGAAATGCCCATGCTAAAGTCAGCCTCAAGTTGTAACGTAGGGCTACATTCATTCCTGCAAATTTCGAGGGCGCTACGAATAAACTTCTCGGCTTCTTCATAATTCTTTTGTTGATTATAACACAACGCGATATTAATGAAAAGATGTTCTAAATCGTAGTTGCTGGAGATGGACTTCTTTACCTCCCACGATTTATTATAAAACTCCAAGGCACGATCATAGTCCCTCAACTTGAAATATACAAACCCGATATTGTTATAAGTAATAGCCAACTCATCTTTATTGCCGAGTTTTTCATTGATAGTAATAGCTTTGAAATGGCAGCTTAAAGCCTTATCGTGGTTTCCATTCAAAGAATAGACAATAGCTAGAGTATTGAGGATTTTTATCTGGTCATCATCAAAGTTGTTGCGGCTGGCAATCATCAAACCCTCGTTCAACTCCTTAATGGATAGCGATAACGAATCTATTTTTCGATAAATAAAACCATTGGCTCTTTTAAACTGAACAATTCGCAAACTATCGCCCATTTTATAAGATAACGCTAATGCCTGCTTTGATGTAGAAAGAGCCAGATCAATGTCTTGGTCGAGCGTTAACCGAATCAAGTCTCTCATCAAATCCAGTTTCCTAGCTCCTGATTCAGTTTGTATTAAACGAGATAGTGAATCTATTTTCTTATCTGGCACTTGACTCAAAACAGACAAGGGAGCAATGCTTAAAAATACAATCAGAAAACACCACTTGAAATAGTTAAGGTACATAAGTTTGATATCGAGAATCATTGCAATTTTTTTTTGAACAAAGCACCTCACCTTTGATGCGAAGTTTTAAGTGAAACAAAAATAAACCAAAAACCAAACAATACTATATAATTTTTAAGCTATTCTCCTCTCCCCACTTTTTTATTTAGTATCTCAGCCGAGCTATGTGTTTGTAACACTATGCGTTTAATGAGACTAAAATAATTGAATGGAGTTAGGAGCTAATGAAGTTTAATCTATTTAATAAAAATCAAATTAATAGAGACATTAAAAATTTTCATAACGAAAACCAAAGGCAAACATTCACATAAATAATTAATCAAATCACTAAACCATAACTACTATTACTATGAAAAAACTATTCTACACATTCGCTTTACTATCTGTTTTAGCAATTGCCTTTTCGAGCTGCACTAAAGAAGAAGTTGCTCCACGCGCTGAATGGACCAACAATACGGGTGGCCACGTAAGCGACAGATTCTAATTGACAACATCTAAAAAAATTTAAAATCATTCTAAAACCATAATTCCTATGAAAAAGATACTCTACACTTTCGCTCTGTTATCCGTACTTTCTATTGCCATATCTAGCTGTACAAAAGAAGAAGTTGCTCCTAAAGGTGAATGGACCAACAACACCGGTGGCCACGTAAGCGACAGATTCTAATTGACAACAACTAAAAAAATTTAAAATCATTCTAAAACCATAATTCCTATGAAAAAGATACTCTACACTTTCGCTTTGTTATCTGTACTCTCAATTGCATTTTCTAGCTGTACAAAAGAAGAAGTTGCTCCTAAAGGTGAATGGACCAACAATACCGGTGGCCACGTTAGCGACAGATTCTAATTGACAACATCTAAAAAAAAATTAAACTCACTTTTAACTATAAATCATATGAAAAAGATACTCTACACTTTCGCTCTGTTATCTGTACTCTCAATTGCATTTTCTAGCTGTACAAAAGAAGAAGTTGCTCCTAAAGGTGAATGGACCAACAACACTGGTGGCCACGTTAGCGACAGATTCTAATTGACAACATCTAAAAAAAATTAAACTCACTTTTAACTATAAACTATATGAAAAAGATATTCTACACTTTCGCTCTGTTATCTGTACTCTCAATTGCATTTTCTAGCTGTACAAAAGAAGAAGTTGCTCCTAAAGGTGAATGGACCAACAATACTGGTGGCCACGTAAGCGACAGATTCTAACTGCTTCCAACTAAAGTATAACTATTCTAAATAACAATTAGTCATTCTCACTTGGAAAACCTTATCCATCTCTGATATTTCTTGTACAGCAAAAGTTCGTCTGTGTAGAAAAATCAATAAACCGGGGGATATGCCGAGTGATAAGAAATAGCCAAATGATAACTTTTAACTACACCAAATCGGCAGATGTTCTCCAAGAGTTTACTTCATTCTTTGAAGGAAACATGGAAAACATATTTTATCGAGTTGTGCTGGGAGTTCGAAAAGTTATAAAAGAACTTTCGGGGAGGTTAATTAATCAATTGACGGCTAAAAGTAATATTTATTTGCCTTTTATCAAGAAAATTCTAATCCTTTTCAATTTTTAAATAGGTCCATTTCAAAAAACTTTAAACGCAAATACCATGAAAAACAAAAAAATTGCTGCACTGATTCTATTTGTAATCGCTACTATTTCTTTGTCATTTACCTTCTCTGGAAGAAAGGCAAAAGCCTCAGTATCAGCTCAAGAGATTGAACAGAAGCAAAAAAATGAGCCATTAGGAGGTTTCGTTTTAGAAAGCGGTTTATAATTCAAGTACCCTTAGTGAGATGGAATGATCGCTCATCGCTCATTCAGTTAGCACTAAAACGTGCGTATAAAGGCTTTGGGGTAATCATTTTAGCTCGCATTTTGTCAAGTAAGTATCTGGCCCCACTGTTTTATGTTAGAATTGTGACATAAGATTCTGACCGAAAACGCACAAATTTACTTCAAATCTTATCTTTTGTGATGAAATATTACATCTCAATAAGAGAAATTTTAGGTAAAAATCGCTCGAATAGCCTTCGTTTTAAGGCTTATTAAATAGGTTTCTAATCCCTATATCTGGTGTGCAAAACAGGTATGTAAGGGTATTGAAATGGTACTCCCCTCCTTACTCGTAGCGACGATTTCTACTGTATAGTTAATTGAAAAGGCAACCGCGCCTGGACTCCCTGCAGTTTTTTAATGTTCTTCAACTGCTGGTATTCTTTGTAGTATGGTCCCAATTCGCGTTGTAATGCGTTGACTCTAGCGGCATTATCCATTCCGGTCATCCATTCTTCAAATATGTTTTTGTATTTGGGGTAGAATTTAATCTTGTAATCTTCTTCAATGCCTGCTTTTTTTGCGGCTATCTTAACCGCATCTTCGAAACTGCCGAGCACGTCTACCAAGCCCTTCTCTTTTGCCTGAATACCCGACCACACCCGACCCGAAGCCACTTTCCGAAGATCATCAACTTTCATTTTTCTACCTGCAGCAGCCTTGGTAGTAAATGAATCATAAATTCTTTCTGTGCTTTTTTGCCATATCGCTCTTTCAACCGGAGTAAGCGGTCGTGTTACCGTCATCAGCTCTCCCACTTCACCAGTCTTTACCTCTTCAAAGGTTATTCCGATCTTGTTATCCAAAAAACTGCTCAGGTCAAACAAAACGGAGAATACCCCTATCGATCCGGTGATGGTGGTGGGTTCGGCCACAATCGTATCGCAACTCATAGCTAAGTAATAGCCACCACTGGCCGCGTAATCGCCCATAGAAGCTATGATTGGCTTTTCCTTTGCCGCCAAACTAACTTCTCTCCACATCACATCAGAGGCCAGCGCGCTGCCTCCGGGTGAATTAATTCGCAACACAATGGCTTTCACTTTTTGGTTGGTTCTTGCTTTTCGAAGTTCTTCAGCAAAGGTATCTGAACCAATAGTTCCCGGCTCAGCCTTACCGGGCAAAATATCACCATCGGCAACAATTACCGCAATTTCATTTTTCGAACTGCTGTATTCGTTCACTGTCTTGCGGTATTTGCCATATTTAATAAAGTCAACATCATCCTCCTCTCCCAGTAGCAAGCGTGTGCGCAACTCTGCCAACACTTGATCATAGTAAAGAAGAGAATCAACTAGATGAAGTTGCTTGGCCTGCTCAGTGTTAGTAGCCAACATTTTGTCGGAAATTTCCTGCAGGGTTTTGGGTTCTATCTTACGGGCAGTCGCTATATCTGATACGATACTTGTGTTAATATCTTTCACCAACTCATTCAATTGAAGTCGATTGGCATCACTCATTTTATCTAACATGAATGGCTCTACCGCACTTTTGAAGTCGCCTACTCTAAAAATCTCTGGTTTGATATCAAGCTTATCAAACATCTTCTTAAAAAAAGAAACTTCTATGGCCAACCCGTTGAACTCCATTTGACCTTCCGGATTCAGGTAGACTTTATCGGCAGCCGAGGCCACATAATAGGCTTGTTCAGTCATCATTTCGCTGTACGCAATCACCCACTTGCCCGAATCTCTGAACTCCAACAGAGCCTTCCGAATCTCACTTGCTTTCGCATAGCCGCCTTGGAAAAAGCTAACATCTAGGTAAATGCCCTTGATATTCGAATCATCAGCGGCAAAACGCAAAGCTTGCTTTAATTGAAGCAATCCAATGGCTCCTTCGTTGGCACCCGGAATGGGCAATCCTTCGAACGGGTTGTCCAACTCCATTTCAGTAATCATTCCATCCAATTTCAAATGAAGGACTGAGTTTGCCTTGACAATCACTTGTTCATTTGAAGACGACAACGAGCTGACGGCGGCAATCAAAAACAGAAAACCGAAAATGATAATTAATATGAATGCTATCAGCGAGCCGAGGCAAGAGGCGAGAAATGATTTAAAAAAATTCATTGGATTATTTTAAGGAGACAAAAGTACTCAATCGTAAACGGTTAATAAAACAGATAGTTACCTTCGCAATTCATTCCAAGAATAGGTGAAAATCGATTTGTATTATCTACTGCTGGGCAGCAACATGAACCAGCCCTTCGAACAACTGAAGTTGGCTTGCTCAAAACTGGCTCAACAAGCCGGAAAGATTAAGCAATACTCCAGCATCTACCAAAGTGCTGCTTGGGGCAAAGAAGATCAAAATGATTTTCTTAATCAGATTGTTGTTATAGACTCGCACCTGAGCCCCTGGGAAATGTTGCGCTGCATTCAGCAAATTGAATTGGAAATGGGTAGGCAGCGGGAGGTGCGATGGGGTGAACGAACCATCGATATTGACATTCTTTATGCTGACTCGCTGGTCATTCAGAACCCAGAGCTGACTGTGCCACATCCAGAAATTCAAAACAGGCGATTTACTCTGGTTCCATTGAATGAAATGGCACCGGAATTTATTCACCCGTCCCTTCAAAAAACGAATTCCGAATTACTTGCTGCGTGTGTTGATCCTTTGCCGGTGACGCGTTACAAACTTGATGCCTCTACCTTAGGGGCTATTTTCTTGATTAGTCCCTGAAGCACTTTTCCGGGGCCGCACTCAACAAATTGGGTAGCGCCACCTGCCACCATGTTTTGCACGGATTGCGTCCAACGAACGGATGCGGTTAACTGGCTAATCAAATTGGCCTTAATAACCGAGGTATCAATCGATGGAAGGCCGTTTACATTTTGATAAACCGGGCATATGGGTTTATGAAAGGAAGTCGATTCAATGGCGGCGGCTAATTCTTCGCGCGCCGGCTCCATCAAAGGAGAATGAAAGGCTCCACCTACTTGCAAGGGCATGGCACGCTTGGCACCGGCTGCCTTCATCTTTTCGCATGCGATTTCAATGCCTTTGAGCGAACCGCTTATCACCAATTGTCCGGGACAGTTATAATTAGCAGCTACTACCACTTCGCTGATGGAAGCGCAGACCTCCTCCACCACGTGATCGTCTAAGCCCAATATGGCAGCCATGGTAGATGGATTTATCTCGCATGCACGTTGCATGGCCAAGGCTCGTTTGGAAACCAGAAGAAGCGCATCTTCAAATGATAACGCCTGATTAGCCACCAAAGAAGAAAATTCGCCAAGTGAGTGACCTGCCACCATTTCTGGCTTTTGTTCACTTTGCGCGAGGGCAATGGCTACAGAATGAATAAACACAGCCGGTTGAGTCACTTTCGTTTGTTTCAACTCGTCGGCAGAGCCGGAAAACATACTATTTGAAATATCGAAACCTAAAATCTTATTCGCATCGTCAAATAATTTTTTGGCAATTGGGTTTGTGTCATAAATGTCTTTGCCCATTCCCGTGAATTGAGCTCCTTGACCGGGAAATACAAATGCCTTCATTGGTTTATAGTGGTTATGGTTGTTGCTCTGATAGGTCAGATTTTGGCTGACTTCAAAAGTCAAATCTAAAACCTTATTTTAGAATTCGAAATTAATCCAGAAAACGAGCTTTCAACTCAGGTGTTGGAATCATACAACTGTCTTTTTTCCCAAACCACTTGTAGCGGTTTCGGGCTATCCAATTATAGACCCCGTTTCGGATGGGGGCCGGAATTATCTTAAAAGCATAGAGCATTGGCCAGAGGCCATCTAGTTCACGAGCCACTTCCAATGCCGCACTGCTGCGTGTGAATACTTTTCCTGATTTGATAAAGATGATCGTATCAAAGTGCTGCGTCTCAATACCGGCCTCCTTTAAAAAGTTCTGACCAAAATTTGATTGAAGCGAGGCAAACCTAAACCGAGACTTACTATCGCGTTGAATCACAAAGGTGACACTGGAAGTGCAGAGGTTGCAAACACCATCAAAAAGTATGACTTTGTCTATCGAATGATCTGCACCCATCCACGGATTGTTTTGTTTCGTTTGGAAGGATCGACTACATCAAAAACAACTTGTGCTTCGTAGTAATAAACACCTGCTGACAAGTCCTTTCCGTTAGTGTCTCTTCCATCCCAATCAATATGGATCGTTCGCTCGCCACCCGATTGATAGGTAAATACTTCACCTCCCCATCGATTGAATACAGTGAAGGAAACACTTTGCACAAATCGTGCACACTTTTTCTGAATCTGCTCCAGCTGAGATCCCTGCATAACTCCACAATCAGAAGTTACAGTTCCTCCATCCACTTTTATATTGCGAATATTATAAGCACTAAATAAATCATTGCATTTATCTCCATTGGGAGTAAACACATTGGGTAGTTCATAGTAAGGGCAATTATCAAAGCAAAACGATTCACTCATCTCGCTCCTGTTTCCGGCTCTGTCGACAGCTACAATCTTATAACAACGTGCAAATGACAGCAGGTTTTTATCTTCATATTCTGTTACTGAACCAGGCACAAAGGTCAAGCTATCAAACTGCCCTCCTACTTTGCTAGCGTAATAAATTACATATCGTTGAATGCTTTGTTTGCACAAAACTTTGGGAGCATCCCAAACCAATCGATTAGAGAAAACCTGACCATCGGCGCACGATTGTGCCAGATCGCAATCGGTACCTTTTAAATCCACAGAAAAAGTAGGCTTACATGGTTTTACTTTGTCATCGGGCTGCGCACACATGATCTGTGAATAGTTTCGCAACTCACTCGGTATAGCCGGATTTGGATTACCATAACTTCCGATTGTTTCAACCCTGTAACAATAGACTTTGCTGTTATCCAGACCTGTATCGGTATAAACAAAACCCTGGTTCGGATTTACTTCAGCAATTTTCACCAGCGGGTCACCTTCTAAACCCCGGTAGATCACATGTTGCTTGCCACTAGCCTTATTTGACCATGGCACAGTGGCAGACCATCGCAACTCCAGCTCTTGTAGTCGCGAGGTAATCTCGAGTCTTACAGTAGATGCGGACTCTGAGGTACCAACAAGTAAATTGTTATCATCGTAGGCAGTGATTTTATAATTGTACACTTTGTCTTTCGTGTTCATGCCTTCATCAACGATACTTGTCGCATTGATTTTGCTAGGCGTAATCTTGATGCTATTGGCATCCCCAGAAAAACCTTCCGCTCTAAAAACCTCGTATTTGAAAGGTCGTGGAATGGCAATATTAGCCTCTAAAGGCTCTACCCAATTAACTCTGATAATGCCATCGGTAGCCGATGTGTTTTCGATTGAAACTTTAGTGGTAACCGGCACATCTAATTTGAAAGGCGGAATACAGACCTCATCGGACACAATACTTTTACCACCTTTGGGGTCAGGAAAGGAAGCAACTAACCGATAGCAATATTTTGCACCGGCTGCTAGCTTTGTATCTTTGTATGAAGTCAGACTACTGGATACCGTAGCAATTTTAGTATATCCGAAAGATGCGGGCATTCCCGTTTCACAATCACCGGGCGTACCCGCGAAGCTGTCTACTCTGCGCCACACTTCAATAGAATCTGCAGAGGGGGCACAAGAATAAGGTTGCCAGATAATCGTGGCAAAGCGATTCGGAATATCCGGGGTGGCAGAAGTAATGAGTGGTTTGGGAGCAATCACCTTGATTCGCCAGGTTTTAAAGCTTACTAAAGATGGACCCTGAGCCGGTTTATCACTTACCTTGAAAACGACCTGATAAGGCTGGTCTTTCACATGATTGCATTTGGTGGCCCACGTAAATTCTAATGGAGCGGGGCGTACAGAAGTAAACACCGGAGTGCTCGGAATGACTTTAGCAGGAGATGGATTTAATATAAACACTTCCGAAAATGCTTCTAATTTCAGTTGATCAGCTGGGTCAATGTCTTTTCCGTAAATAAATTCGTGTAAGACAGATCCCGCCACCACGCACGTGTCTTTAGGTACCTCCAACTCGGGACGATTATTCTTACAATCTTCAATGATAATCTGCATATCGCGTGTAACATAGCCGATTTGTTTCCATTGCGTTCCCACTTTACGCCACTGAATGATACGAAAAGCAATATTATATTCTCCGTTAACCCCTGGTGCATTCCATTCAATAGTACCTGTGCGAGCATCTATCTTAAAGGTAGGTGGGCCATCGCCTGTCTCATTGGCCTTCGAATAGTCAATTCCTATTTTTTCGTAAAATTCTTTCGTATTGGGATCACGATAATTTAAAACTACAATGCCTTTATCTTGCTTAGGAATTGCGAATTCATACGATAGGCTATCGCCATCCAAATCATAAGCTCCTGGGTTATGGAACCACGCAGCACCGGTACAACCTTTATCAATCGGCGGAACGAGTAGATCAGGGCTGTTATCGCAGCCAATGGTTGGGTCAATAAAAATTACTGTTTCCAAGTAAAAAGGAGTATCGATGGAGTTGCCAATATTCAATATCCCTCCGTTCCGATTACGTTCTCTGTACGAAATAACATATCGGCCAGGCCCCGGAAAAGTGTGTTCTACAGAGTCTTTCACAAAACCAATACCATTGCCCAAATCCGTATTTTCAATTCGTGGTCGAATACTTAATTTGCTGTCGCCGAACCGCAGTTCACCACCTTCATAGCGAACCTGAGAAGCTGTATTGGTGTAGGCTCTGATGATAATGGTGTAAGTCAAACTATTGCAATCCTTTCGTTTAACGGTGATTTGACCAGCCCGTAAATGGGTAGCATGCGCCTGTAAGATGCCTGCTATTAAAGCGATGCCCGCTAGAATGACTATTCGTGAATACTTCATCATTTTAAAACTCAAAAATACAACAATACCAACGATCCAATTGTTTCCGTGCGAATTTCAATACTTCCGCTAACCTTTTTATTTATTACGATAAAAGAGTTAACGAACCATTGGAGGATTTATTCAACGAAAGGCACTTTTTTATAAATCTGTAGTACCTTTACTGCCATGCGTGTAGTAGGTGAAATTCCACATCCGGAAATAAAGATAACTATCTTTCATTGGAACAATCGCTTTTTATTAAAACTCGAATGGGGAGCGTTTGAACAGACCTTTAAAGTGGACGAGTACGAATTTAGCTCGGATGAGGAGATAAAAGCAATTTTAACACCTGAATTTCTCCAACAAGCTACAACACGCTTCGAAGAAATGGCCAAAAGCCTTCAAAATGCTACTCTAAACCTTTAAAGTTTGCGAATGAGGGTGGACAAATTAACTTTGGCATCCTGTTCTGAATAGTTGATGGAAATTTTAGAAGAAAAGAAAAACAAAAATAAGCCCTACAAGCCTATTCTTGATGGTATTCCGGATTGGCCGGTATATCAACTCAGTAAAAACCGAAAGGAGTTTATTGAGGAGGTGACCGAAAAGTCAATCAGTCGCATCAAAGAATTGAGGCCGCAGCTGAAGCAGTTGATAGACGACTTGCAGGCAACGGTTTACCGTGAGCAAAACCGGATTAAACGAAATCGCTGGCGGGTCGATCCAAAAGACGATCCTAAGTTTTGGGCAGGCGTAAAAAACGAACTGGTTGACCTAAGTAATAAAAAGGAAGAAGAGGTCAGTGCGGCAGTAGATGCCATCTTATATAAAATAATTCATCGTTACGCATCTGAAATAGCCGGTAATTTTAAAGCCTCCTCCTATCGCTTGGCGCGTGAGGTGATAAAATTTGGCTTTTTAAGGCTCCTAAACGGCACTCGAATCAAAAAATTCGGCGCCTTTTTTCGCAATCGCTACACCCTGCGCGACAAGATTCACATTGTTGGGAAGGTGAAAACTCTTCGCAAACTGGCCAAGCAAGGCACTGTGGTAATGGTGCCCACCCATTTCAGTAATTTAGATTCCATCCTGATCGGTTGGGTGATTCACTCCATGGGGTTGCCTGCCTTTATCTATGGCGCAGGGCTCAATCTTTTCAACATCAAAATCATCGCCTACTTTATGAATAGCTTGGGTGCTTATAAAGTAGACCGCAGAAAAAAGAATTTACCTTATCTGGAAACATTAAAGATGTATTCCAATCTGGCGATCCAAAAAGGGGCGCACAGTTTGTTCTTTCCCGGTGGCACCCGCTCCAGATCAGGGCTGATTGAGAAGCAATTGAAATTGGGATTGCTCAGTACCGCCATAGAAGCACAGCGAAATCTGTACATGACAGAGGGCGAAACCAAAAAGATTTTTGTGGTGCCTGTTACCCTCAATTATCATTGTGTGCTAGAAGCTCCCGAAATGATTGAAGACTACCTGCAAGTGAAAGGGCAGGATCGTTATTTCCCTGAACAGGATAAGTATGGCAGTTTTCAGTTGATCAAATTCTTGTTTAAATTTTTCACCAACCCGTCCAGCATTTCCGTGTCGATCGGCCCTGGATTGGATGTGATGGGAAATTATGTGGATGAGAATGGAAACAGCATCGATGCACAAAGGCGCATCATCAACACACGAGATTACTTCATTTCAAATGGAGACATCAACATAGATCGCCAGCGCGAAGACGAATACACGCGTATGCTCAGCCAACGGATTGTAGCTGAATATCATAAAATCAACCGCGTTTTTGCAAGCCATTTGGTGGCATTCATCGCATTTGAAATCTGGCAGAAAAAGCATCCAACGCTCGACTTGTTTAGTTTGCTACGTGTTCCTGAAGAAGATTTAGAAATTGAGTATGCCGAGTTTAAAGAGGTGTTTAAGCGGGTGCGCAAACAGATTTTCCTCATGAAAGAGCAAGGCAAAATAAACTTTGCCACCCATTTGAAAGGAAAATCAGATGGAGCCATTCAGCGTGGGCTTGATAATGTGGGGGTATTTCATTTGAACCGCCCCTTGCTGAAAAACAAGAAAGGAAATATCATCACGAAAGATTTATCGCTTCTGTATTATTACCATAACCGATTGGTAGGCTACGATCTCGAACAGTTCATTTAGCCTGACTGCTGCTTATGCCTACTTCCGACCGACATTTAAAATCCAACGAAGATAAGCCGGTAGGCGTAATCGGAGCCGGCAATTTTGGAACTGTGATTGCTAACATACTGGCCATTAACCGGCCTGTATTACTCTACGCGCGCGACAAAGAAGCAGTTAAGCAAATCAATGAAAAAAGAGTTAACCGAGGGCATGCTATTCACGACAATGTAAAAGCAGTAAACGACTTAAGCGAAGTTGCCCGTTCATGCGATATTATTTTTCCCATGGTACCATCTGCTCATTTCCGGCAGATGATGAAAAATCTCTCTTCTCACCTACAACCTTATCACATACTCATACACGGTACCAAGGGGTTTGACATCACGTTACCAAAAGGTGAGACGATTGAGAGCGTTCGTGTACTTAGCCGCAAGCAGGTTAAGACCATGAGTGAAGTTATTCGCGAGGAGAGTGTAGTCGTACGAATTGGTTGTTTGGCCGGACCCAATCTGGCAAAAGAACTTTCACAACGCCAACCCGCTGCCACTGTAATCGCGAGCCCGTTTGACGAGGTCATTCAAATAGGGAAAAAACTACTTCGCAACGATCGTTTTCAGGTGTATGAAAACAGAGATATTGTGGGGGTAGAAATTGCTGGCGTTCTGAAAAACGTAATTGCTATAGCTGCCGGCGCACTAAATGGTCTTGGCTATGGCGAAAATGCCCGCGGACTCTTGGTAAGCCGCGGTGCGGTGGAGATGGTTTATCTCGGCCGCGCTTTAGGCGGAGATGTAAAGGCATTTTTAGGCGTAGCAGGCATTGGTGATTTGGTGACCACCTGCAACAGTCCTATGAGTCGAAACTTTACTGTTGGGTATCGGTTAGCAAAAGGAGAAACGCTGACAGAGATTCTGGCTGACATGGAAGAGATCGCCGAAGGGGTAAACACGGTACGCATCGCAAAAAAATGTGCTGATTTTTATAAGATAAGAGCCTTGATTACCGACCGACTGTACAAAGTTCTTTTCGAAGGAATGACGGTGGAAGAGGCTTTGGAATTTTTAATGCGCTTTCCCCTTAGCGCCGATATTGACTTTATTTAAAAGCAGCTCTGATTTTTTCTGCAATCGCCGTAAATTCTTCTTTGGATAACACCAATTTTGGATTGGTAAAATTAATATCGCCGGTGGTATTCATTGGAACCAGGTGAATATGAGCGTGAGGCACTTCAAATCCAATGACCGATACACCAACTCGCTTGCAATTCATGGTCGACTGAATAGCGATTGCCACCCGCTTCGAAAACACAACAAGTTTGGTTAGCTCCTCGTCTGAAAGATCAAATAAAAAATCTTGCTCATGCTTGGGAACCACTAGCGTGTGGCCCTTCATCAATGGATTTATGTCGAGAAATGCCAGGCAGTCGGCATCTTCGGCAACGATATACGCTGGAATTTCTCGGTTAATGATGCGTGTAAAAATACTGGCCATTTTTTTTTGTTGATTAGGCTTCGATCTTCACAATCTCAAATTCCATTTCGCCGGCAGGTGTTTTTATTTTTGCACTATCTCCCATTTTTTTTCCCAACAATCCTTTGCCAATGGGCGACTGCGTTGAAATCTTTCCAGCTTTTAAATCCGCTTCCTCTTCAGAAACCAACATGTACGTCATGGACGCTGCATTTTTTTTGTTCTTAATCGTCACTTTCGACAAGATAGAAACCACCGAAGTATCAATTTTAGATTCATCGATCAAACGCGCGTTGCCCATCAGGTCTTCGAGCTTTGCAATTTTCGCTTCCAAGTGACCTTGCGCATCTTTGGCTGCATCATACTCCGCATTTTCGCTCAAGTCGCCTTTGTCTCTCGCCTCGGCTATTTGCTTGGCAATATCAGACCGACCTTTCGTTTTGAGGGTGTTCAATTCGTTGGTTAATTTTTCCAACCCTTCTTTGGTGTAATACGAAATCTGCTTGGCCATTTTTATTATAACTTTATTCTATCCTACCATTTAAAAAAGAAAACAACGGCCACACATTTTGTGCGGCCGTTGTTAGTACAAAAGTAATTGATATTTCTTGAATATAAAATCCTTCCGTCAGGCGCCTACCAATTCAGGTATGCTTGCCTTCACTTGTTCCAGCATTTCATCATCGAACAAAGCGAGGTAAAGTGTTTTTGCTTTGGCCAGTTGCTCGATCGTAATACCTTTGGCTCCCCGTAAATCTGCTTTATACAAACTGGCATTCTCAAAATCAGCACCCATCAAATAACTGTTTCGCAAATTCGACTCCATCAAAAACGCATTCTTAAAATTTGTTTTGATCAAAAATGCTCCTTCAAATTGTGTCTTAATCAAAAATGCATCTTTAAAATTTGCTCCGCTGGCGTACGCGCTGTTTAAGTTGGCCTGATTGAGGTTTGAGTTCTCTAAATTGGTTTGATTAAGGCGCGTGTTTTCCAAATTCGTTTCAATCAAGGTAGAATTTGAAAGATTGCATGAATTTAGGTTTGACGATTTCAGGTTTACGTAATTAAGGTTTGTACGCACCAGATGGCAGTTCACAAGATTAATTTCATAAATCTTGTGTCGGTTCAAGCGCTTGATATTTCCTACAGTTCGAAATGCGGCTTCATCTGATTCCCACAAACGAAAATCATCGATTTCATCTTTGTAGGTACGAATGCGTTGGCGTATCTCTCCGTTCTGATTTAGCCAGTAAAGCAAAATACCAATTACAGCAATGTCGAAAATCATGCCGTGTGCTTCGGCCAATACCTGCATCCAAAAACTTCTGAAATCTGCAATGTAGTAAGGTAGGCTTAAACCAATGACGATCACCGCCACAATCACCAAAACAATCGAACTCGTGAGCAATGGCTTCTCAACTACCTCATCAAACTTGTCAGAAATTTTCTTTTTTAATTTATCTATCCTTGACATACTGGAGGTCGCTATGTGCTGAATTTATTCAAATGTAAAATTATTGAACGAATTTGTGTGCACCATTTTCATAGGAAACTTACATCACTTTCTGCTTCTTTCAAAGCAATAAATGAATGGTTAGAAAGTACGTTGTGAGTCCCAGCAAATCGCTCATAGTCGTAATAAATGGACCAGAAGCCAACGCTGGATTAAAACCCAATCGATTGAGGATAAGTGGGGTTACCGTACCTACAAACGAAGAAAAAAGCACAACACCAAACAAAGCGATGGAAACCACAATGGATAATTGCTGATTGCCAAAGAACAGCAGCGTTGTTGCCAAAACTAATATCGAAAGAAAAAAACCATTTAGCAAAGCCACACTAAATACTTTCGAGAGGCGCTTCATAAGCCCTTCATCCACAAAACTGGGGTTGACTAAACTTTGCACGACCAATGAAGAGGACTGAATGCCCACATTTCCACCGGTAGCCTGTATGAGTGGAACAAAAAAAGCGATAGCGGTAATCTTCGCCAACTCGGCTTCAAAGAAACCCATGAAACGAGCGCTGAGCATGCCACCAAAAATACCGATGAGCAGCCAAGGCAAACGGGCTCTTGTATTTTTCCATACGGTATCATCTTCTTCAACGTCTTCCGTTATACCCGACATGATCTGCCGCTCTTCTTCGGCTTGCTCAGTAATCACATCCACCACGTCGTCAATGGTAATGCGGCCTACCAGTTGACCGTTCACATTTACTACGGGCACCGATTCCAGATCGTATCTTTTCATTACGTCGGCTACTTCGGTATCTTCCTGATAGGTTTCAACAGAAACCACATCATCATCATAAATATCTTTAACGATCGTTTTCGGGTCTGTCAAAATTAGTTTTTGCAGTGCTACACGACCCAAAAGTTTATCGTGATCGTCAACGACATAAACCGCATAAAACTTCGTAACATTTTCGGCCTGCTTACGAATCTCTTCCACACATTGCACCACCGTCCAGTTATCGCGAGCTTTAATTAATTCTTTGGCCATCAAACCACCGGCTACATTTTCATCGTAGCGCAAGAGATCAATTACCTGCACTTTTAAATCAACCTCAAGCCCGGCAATGATGCTCTCACTCGTTTTAATCGGCAACTCGTTCAAAATATCTGCTGCATCATCTGAATCCAACTGGTTTACAATCTCTGTTATCTCAGCCAATTCATAAATCTGCAAGAATTTTTTACGCGTGTCGGTATCCAGATCGTTGATGATCTTAGACCGGGTTTCCAGTGGTAGTAAATCCAGAACGTATTTAGACTCTTCGCTGTTAAATTCGTACAGAAGTGAAGTGATGTCAGCCGGATTTACCTCATGAAGACTTTCATAAATAAATGTGCCATCGTGTTCATCCAAGGCTTGTTGAAAGCGATCGCGAAACTCTTTCGTCAATTCAAATTCAACAAATGCTTTCACCCGATTCTTCGATTTGTTTTGTGAGATCAATAAACTGCTGTACAGAAAGTTGCTCGGCTCTTTTATCCAACAAAGGCAGAGACACAATTGAAGCATTCAAATTTAGAGTTTTGAGTGCGTTTCGCAAGGTCTTTCGTCTATTTTGAAATGCTTGCTTTACCAGACGTTGAAAAAACTCTTCGTTGCACCCCAGGGTAGTGCGGCCATTGCGCGTTAATCGAATGACTGCCGACATCACTTTAGGAGGTGGATGAAATACACCGGGCGGAACTTTGAATAAATACTCGATATCATAATACGCTTGCAAAAGCACACTTAGAATACCATACGTTTTGCTTCCCTCTTTCTCGGCAATCCGATCAGCCACTTCTTTTTGCAACATGCACACCACTTGCTTCACACGCGTGCGCTCTTCCAGCACACGAAAGAAAATTTGTGATGAAATATTGTAGGGAAAATTGCCGATGATGTGATACTCGGTTGAAAGCATCGCTTGTAAATCAAGTTCCAGGAAATCACCCTCTACAATTCGATCTGTCAACTGCGGAAAGTGCGTTTTTAAATAGGCTACCGACTCCCGGTCAATTTCTATGAGCGTTAAATTGACATGTGGTTTGGTGATCAAAAACTGCGTGAGCACTCCTGTGCCGGGCCCAATTTCAATCACATGCTCTGTATGGGTATCGAGCTTCAACGCCTCCACAATTTTAGAAGCGATGTTTTGATCTTTTAGAAAATGCTGACCGAGGAATTTTTTAGGCCGAACCATGCTTACGCTTTGCAACTTTTTCCAAAGTTCTGGAATACTTCGCGAATTGTTGGCCTATCTATGAATATATAAATGTATGACCCCGTTGTGTTTCACTATTACACCACCTATTGAACGGGTAGCTTAGAATTGATTACCTTTAAATTTTTAAACCATCACATGGCAATTGAGAAACCCCGAATCGGCATTACGCTAGGTGACCTGAATGGCATAGGCACAGAAGTAGTGATCAAAGCTTTAACTGACAACCGCCTGCTGACCATGATTACTCCGGTAGTCTATGGTTCCACGCGCGTGCTCTCTTATTATCGCAAGCTGATGAACATGGAAGAGTTTAACTACAGTCAGGTAAAAACCAAAGGGCACTATTTACCAAAGGCGGTAAACGTGGTCAACTGCTGGGAAGAAGCTATCGAAATTCTGCCGGGTCAGCCAAGTAAGCAAGCCGGCCGTGGGGCACTTTTGGCCTTGAAACAAGTGGTGGAAGATGCAAAAGAAGGATTGCTGGATGCGATTGTCACCGGCCCCATCGATAAAAATACCATTCATGGCGATGAGTTTCCATACCGCGGGCACACCGAATTTTTAACCGAAACGTTTGGTGCGGGCGAAAGCCTGATGCTGATGGTAGGGCATGATTTGCGGGTAGGTTTGGTGACCGAGCATGTACCCATTAAAGACGTTGCTTCATTGATAACCAAAGAAAGAGTGGAACTGAAAATCCGTCTTCTAGAAATGTCTCTGAAGAAAGACTTTTCCATCAGCAAGCCTAAAATAGCGGTGCTTGGTTTAAATCCACACGCCGGCGATGAGGGACTGCTTGGCACCGAAGAGAATGAGGTAATACGACCTGTAATTGCCGACTTAAAAAACAAAGGCAAGGTCATTTTCGGGCCTTTTGCGGCGGATGGATTCTTTGCTTCGAATCAGCATTTAAAATACGATGGAATTTTAGCCATGTACCACGATCAGGGTCTGGTAGCTTTTAAAACATTGGCCTTTGAAGAAGGCGTTAATTTTACCGCAGGCCTGCCGGTGGTGCGCACCTCCCCAGACCACGGAACCGCTTACAACATTGCAGGTAAAAACCTAGCCGATGAATCATCGATGCGACAGGCGATATACACGGCAACCGATATTGTGAAGAAAAGGTTAGAACAACTGGGCGATAATAGTTAAGCGTTCGGCGATCGTTTACGTAGTTTGAATCAATTTTCCGCTGAATGCAGTTGGCTTTAATAGATTTGAGGCATTAATTGGCGCATGGATATAATAACGAAGAAGAAGCTAAACATCTTGATTCAGTTGGCCGAGGCAGACAAACATTTTGCTAAAGCAGAGCGAGAGATGATATTTAAAATCGCCAACGATAAGAACTTTCCAGAACCGGAAGTACTCGCCCTCATTCGAAACCCCGAGCCCATTGACACCCTGGGTGCCCTCTCTGCAGATCAGAAATTTGAGTATCTGGTGGCTTGCATGGATCTCATTCATGCCGATCAAAAACTCTTCGAAAGCGAGCTAATCTTCTGTAAAAGCATTGCCATTAAGCTGGGATTCAAAAAAAACGTGGTCGATTATTTTGTGGATAACTTTTCAAAAAAGCCACTGAATGACATTAAAACCGCTGTTTTTGCCGATTATTACTAAGTTCGGGTTGCCCCCTTCCTATCCAAAACAGCAAAAAACCCATCAAAAGGGTCACAAATTCAATAAATCCTGATAAATTTGCCCCTCATTTTAAAAGCCCTCTGGGGTGAATGATTTTAGTATCAATATTCTAGGACTAAGCAAGAAAGAGCACTCTTTCGACTTCCATCTTGGTGAAACTTTTTTCACACAGTATGGCAAAGAGGTTGTTTCGGGCGGAGAATTTGAAGCCAAAGTTATACTCAACAAAAGGGAAACGCTCATTGAAGCTGATTTTACCGTTCAAGGAAAGACACATTTAATATGTGACAGAAGCCTTGATCCTTTCGATTTTCCGATGGAAATTGACAAAAAGGTCATTTTCAAATTTGGAGAGAAAGCCGAAGAAATCAGCGACGAGATCATTGTTATTCCTCATGATCAGGATGTGCTTGATGTGGGACAGTTGATGTATGAATTTATAGTGTTGGAAGTGCCCATCAAAAAAATTCATCCACGATTTGAAGATGACGATGAAGAAGAAAATGAAGAGGGAAAGCTGATTTATCAAACCGAAAAAGATGAAGAAGCGATTGACCCTCGCTGGGAAGTGTTAAAGAAGTTAAAACAATAAGTAAATAGTAAATAAACAAGATAGGTTATGCCAAATCCCAAACGAAAAACCTCGAAAACCCGCAGAGATAAGAGAAGAACGCACTACAAAGCGGTAGCAAAGCAATTCTCGATGGACCCTACTACCGGAGAAAGCCATTTGCCACACCGTGCGCACTGGCACGAAGGTAAGTTGTACTACAAAGGAAATGTAGTAATGGAAAAAGAAGTGGCGTAAACAGCCCAAATGATTAAGTCATTGACTATCTGTTTAAAGTGTGATTTTATTCTTGCCCATCAAGGCAAAACGTACTAAGTGTGTTTAAATAAATGCCCGGTTTCACCAACTGGGCATTTGCTTTTTTAGTAGTCCGGTGAAACGAAGAAATTATGAGTAAAATTAGAGCAGCGATTACGGGTGTGGGTGGATATGTGCCCGACTACATTCTCACCAACAAAGAACTAGAGAAAATGGTAGAAACCACCGACGAGTGGATCACCTCGCGCACCGGCATCAAAGAGCGAAGAATTTTAAAAGGCGAAAATCAGGGCGTGTCTGTCATGGCCATTGAAGCTGTAAAAGATTTGCTAGCCAAAACAAACACCGATCCTGCTGAAATTGATTTAATCATTTTCGCGACCATTACCGCAGATATGACCTTTCCGGCTTCAGCCAACATTGTAGCAACCGCGGTAGGTGCAACCAATGCTTTCAGCTATGATATGGGCGCTGCCTGTTCCGGATTCATTTATGGATTAACCACAGGAGCAAGCTTTATTGAAGCTGGCAGATACAAAAAAGTAATTGTAATTGGTGGCGATAAAATGTCGGCCATCTTAGATTATACCGATCGTACTACCTGCATCATCTTTGGCGATGGAGCTGGATGTGTTTTACTCGAACCTACTACGGAAGATGTAGGAATAATTGACTACATGCTGCGCAGCGATGGAAGTGGAGAAACTTTCCTGCACATGAAAGCAGGTGGCAGTCGAATTCCGGCATCGCAAGATTCGGTGGATAAACGCTTACACTATGTATATCAGGAGGGATCTTCTGTTTACAAATTTGCTGTTACCAATATGGCCGATGTAGCCGCACAAGTAGCCGAACGCAATCAACTCAACAAAGACAATATCGATTGGTTAGTACCTCACCAAGCAAACAAACGCATCATCGATGCCACCGCCTCGCGCGTAGGCATTGCCGAAGAAAAAGTAATGATGAACATTGAGCGCTACGGAAACACCACCGGCGGCACTATTCCTTTGCTACTATGGGATTATGAAAAACAATTAAAGAAAGGCGATAACCTCTTAATTGCAGCCTTTGGTGGTGGATTTACCTGGGGCTCGGTGTATGTGAAGTGGGCCTACGATCCAAAATAAATAAGTAACAATTACCTGAACTATAAATTGAGAATTACCAATGGCAACTGTATCTGATCTAAACAAAGGAAGTTATGTGCGCTACAACGGTGAAGTGGTGCAAGTGGAAGAAATGCAACACAGAACCCCGGGAAACCTTCGCGCTTTTTATCAATTAAAGATGAGAAGCTTGCGCACCGGAAAAATTGTAGAAAACCGTTTCCGCCCAGGAGATGCAATTGAACAATTGCGTGTAGAAACCAAAGAGTATCAATATCTCTATCAAGATGGCGACAGCCTTGTGTGTATGGACAATGCCACATTTGAACAAATTTATTTGGACAAAGTATTGTTGGGCGACTCTGTCAACTACATTAAAGAAGGTGTTACACTCTTAATCGCATTTGAGAATGGAACTGATCCCATCACTGCGGAAGCACCGGCTCACGTCAACTTTGTAGTTACGTATACAGAACCCGGAGTGCAAGGAGATACAGCTACGCGCACACTAAAGGCAGCTACCATAGAAACAGGTGCTGAAATACGAGTTCCGTTGTTTATTAACACCGGCGACAACATTAAGATTAAGACTAGCACCGGTGAATACGTTGAACGCGTTAAATAATCGACCCTATGGCTACAAAGAAAGAAATTGGAACAAAAGGTAACGGAATAAAAAAACCAGCAACTCAAACCCAATCAGAAATGAAAACGAACGAGATACGCGACCTTATCGACTTCATTGCCCAATCTGGCCTCAATGAAGTTGACATTGAAACCAAAGAGTTGAAACTGCACGTAAAGCGTGAGCCCGATCAAAAAGTAATGAAGTCTGCTGCTCCCGTGATGGCCGCTCCGGTTATCGCAGCCCCTGCTGCAGTTACTGCTCCGGCCGCTGCGCCTGCTGCACAAGCGCCAAAGGCTGAGAAACCTGCTGCCGCTGCAGTAAAAGGATTAGAGATCAAATCTCCGATGATCGGAACGTTCTACCGAACTTCCAATCCCGATTCACCTCCATTTGTTTCTGTGGGCGATAAAGTTACCAAAGGACAAACGGTTTGTATCATTGAAGCTATGAAGCTTTTCAACGAAATCGAATCGGAAGTATCAGGCACTATCGTAAAAGTAATGGTCGAAAATTCTTCTCCGGTAGAATACGATCAAGTGCTTTTTGTGGTTGAACCCGATTAATTCAATTTTAGGATTTACGAAGTAAGATGCCATTGCACACTAATCGTGCATGGTGCATCTCAAGTCAAAAAATCTAAAACAGACATTATGTTTAAAAAAATATTGATTGCCAATCGTGGCGAAATTGCCTTGCGTGTTATTCGCACATGCAAAGAGATGGATATTAAAACCGTGGCGGTTTACTCAACAGCCGATCGTGAAAGCCTACATGTGCGGTTTGCCGATGAAGCGGTATGTATTGGTGCTCCTCCTAGCAAAGAATCTTACTTAAACATTCCACGCATCATTTCAGCTGCGGAAATTACCAATGCAGATGCTATTCATCCCGGCTATGGTTTCTTATCTGAGAATGCCGAATTCTCAGCCGTGTGTCATGAGTATGGCATTAAGTTCATTGGCCCCACACCAGAGATGATCAAGTTGATGGGCGATAAAATCACCGCCAAGGATACGATGAAGAAAGCGGGCGTGCCTTGCATTCCCGGTTCTGAAGGTTTGCTGGAATCGGTAGAGCAAGGTATTGAACTGGCGAAGAAAATTAAGTTTCCAGTCATTGTAAAAGCAACTGCCGGTGGCGGTGGAAAAGGAATGCGCATCATCAACGATGAAAGTGAATTCCGTAAGGCATGGGACGATGCCAAGCGTGAAGCGGCCGCCTCATTTGGAAATGATGGTTTGTATTTAGAGAAATTTATTGAAGAGCCACGCCACATTGAAATTCAAGTGGTAGGCGATCAATATGGCAAAGCATGCCACTTATCTGAGCGCGATTGTTCGATCCAACGCAGACATCAAAAGCTGGTAGAAGAAACTCCCTCTCCTATCGTATCGCAAGAGCTTCGTGAACGAATGGGACAAGCGGCTATTCAAGGTGCGAAAGCAATTAACTATGAAGGTGTTGGAACCATCGAGTTCTTAGTGGACAAATACGGAGATTTCTATTTCATGGAAATGAATACCCGTATTCAGGTGGAGCATCCGATTACTGAAGAAGTTACGGATTACGATCTGATCAAAGAACAAATCAAAGTAGCAGCGGGTGTGCCCATTTCAGGTAACAACTACTATCCTAACTTATATGCCATGGAGTGCCGCATTAATGCGGAAGATCCGGCCAACGGATTTCGACCATCTCCAGGAAAAATTACCAACATCCACATGCCGGGAGGCCATGGTGTGCGGATTGATAGCCATGTTTATTCAGGCTACACCATCCCGCCGAATTATGATTCAATGATCGCCAAGCTCATTGTTAGTGGGCAATCCAGAGAAGAAGTGATCACCCGCATGAAGCGCGCATTAAGTGAGTTTGTCATTGAAGGTGTCAAAACCACCATTCCATTTCACCTGAAACTGATGGACAATGCAACTTTCCGGTCTGGCAAGTTCAACACTAAATTTTTGGAAACTTCATTCGACTTTTCTGAATTGAAATAGTCTTCGTTCATCAAATCAATCAAGGCCCGAAGAAATTCGGGCCTTGATTTTTAGTAGGCTTTTCGGCCAATGTAGTTTCCGGGTGGATTGTAATTGCACACCCAGATTTCCTGATTGCCGCATTTCGCCATGCCACAACCTATCTCGGTGGTAGTTTTCCATACAAGTTGGGTGTAATGCCCGCAAACAGAATTTTTGCACTTACCATTGATGCTATCGTAATAGATCACTTCCGATGCCCACGCATCTACTACATCGGCTGCGCTGCTGTGCATACCGGATGACCAATAAATGTTTTCGCCATATGCCGAACCGTTCCATCTCCCTTTGGTGGGTCGATGCTTCATAGCGCACCCGCGTTTGGCAAGTTCATTGGCCCATGCTTGCGCAAAGGCAGCCAATTTATCAGACCAAACTACCGGTGGCGTTTTTACCTGAGACCGCCAGTGGTTATGGCGCTCAACCATTCCCTTCATGCGCATTGACTCCCTGTTGCCTTCGGGCATCAATGATTGAGTGATGACCATCACGAGCAACAGCACCACACCACGAACAAATTGTGAATTTCTCATGAGGCTCAGTCTTCAACTTCAAAGTATACCTCATTAAACAATGGTTCACCCAGCGAGGATATTCCTTCTACTACCATTCGATACTTGCCGGGTGCCAACGGCGCCTCAAACGAGATGATTCCATTTCCATTCGCGTCATTTGTTTTGATTTTGGGATTCCAGTATAAAGTGGAAGGCGAATTCTTGATCTGTTGTTTAAACTGGCGCGGCTTAGCGTAGCCCATCACCCGAAGTACTTCCACGGATGGACTCTTAATTGCAATGGGGTCAAAATCCTTGCGTGTGTAGACGGCCAGAATACCATTGCCTCCCAAAGAACCATAGAGAACGTTCACCCCGGTTTTCACTTCAATTGTTTCTACAGTATTAGGATCGATGGCGGACAAGATACGTTCTGGTTTACCAGTTACAACTACATCATTAATTGTTACTAATACTTCTGCCGGGTTCAATGCTGAGCTAGATTCTCCGCCTTTGGCGAGATACACAAACATCTCTGATACGCCACCCTCACCTACACCCTGCCGGATGATCAGACCAGGCACTTTACCCGGTAAGGTTTGAAGTAAGTTTCCATAGCTTGTGTTAAGTTGTTTCCGTGTGACAACGTAATCCGGTCTACCATATGGTCTATCCACCCGATCAAGTTGTTTTTCCATGGTCGTGCGCGATGCCTTAACCTCGACATTCTTGAGTACTTTGGTATTCTTTAATTGCATTTCTGTAGGGTCGCCTTCTGCAACTTGCACCTTCTCTCTACTTAACTTCAGGTCTACATCTTCAAACTGAATCGGTATCACCGCCTTCTTTTCCTCTTTGTATTGGATTGTGTTGTTCTTTTTTCCACTCATTGGCTTGATTACAAATTTTCCGGTATCGTAAAACACCAAATCTTTTACATGGATCAATCCATCTAAACCAAGGTTGGCCGTTGTAAAATTAGCTTGATCTACCTGTAACACTTGAAACGTAGTGCCTACTTTTTTGTCCAAACGATCGGCACGAACTAAAAATTGAACTCCGTACTCAACAGGATAATCCAACTGTTTCTTAAAAGGTCTCAGTTTCGGTTCTTTGATCGTCATCGCTGTTTGAATTGGTTCCCCTATTTGCATAGGCACTACCTTGCTTACATCGGTAACCGAAACCGAAAGATGTGCTGCTAATGGTTCGCCCTGATCATCTTTGACATGAACCTCGTACTCGATTGGTTTACCTGTGTAAAATTTCGGGGTACGCGGTTGCAGCACTAAGGCACTCGTAATGGAGGTTTTCGGTATACTGTCTGGATCGGACTTAAAAAACTCTAACGTATGCAGAATGGGAATGGGCTTCACGTACATGCTATTGTCGCCAAAGTTGCGATTGAGGTTGGTATATACACGCAGGTAATAATTGCGGGTCTCCGGCACCTGAGGAATAACCAGTTCACTTACAAAAAGGCCACTGTCAAGACGTACCGTTTTGCTCGTCACCAGCACTTGATTTGTTCGGTCGATTAATTCTACATAGGCGGTGCGGCTCAGCGAGTCGCGCCACGCCGGCTGATTGTAGGAAACATAGCCTTTCATCCAGATGGTGTCGCCGACATAATAGTACGGTTTATCGGTATGTACATAAATCTGTTCCTGAAAACGAGACCAGTCGTAGACATCTCGTTGCCGGGCCTTTGTCTCTTCCGGGCGGTAATCGAGAGGAAGCATTTTGGCTACCCGATCAGAACTCATGTCGCCCGAAACCACCACATCGGTTGGGTTAAGCGGATAACCGTCTTTGTTCACAATAACCTTTCCTTTACTGAGGGTGATCCAGCTTACAGCACCGTCTACATCTGCATAAACCGGTGTGATTGTTCGCTCCTTCAAATTATGCACCTCTACGGAGCCATTTAACGATATCTCATAGGTATCGCTGGCCATATCCCGAAAAACGATACCGGCTGTATCGTAAGCCACTACAGTATTCCCCAACTCTGTATAGAACAAATCGGAGCGGAAGGTTGCGTTTTTATAGCCGTTGGCAGGTGTATATAACCGAAAACCCTCGCCATTGATTTTGTTTTCGATAATGGCCCTAAACAGATGGTTAGTAGATCGCAGGTAGGCTTTTCGCCGTGCTTCTTTCCATCTTTTGTTTTGCTTTTGATCTTTGCCTTGCATTTCTGAAAAAAGAGCATTTCCGGCGATGATGTATCCATCTTTGGTAGACCACAGGTTGGCCAGATAAAACGTAATGTTATACCCTAAGGCGTTATTGGTTATCTGAATGGGTGCCGATGCCTTGGCGCGCAGCTCATTGTCGTTTTTGGTATCTTCAAAATCAATCACCCACGGGTTTAAAATTTTACATTGCCCTGCTTGTTTGTCGTTGCCGAAAAAGACCTTCACAAATTTTTTGAAGTTTCCCTCCCATTTGTCGTCGCGAGTAGAGGTTACTTCTACACCGCCAAGTTCTATTTCAGATGGAACTAACCTGATAACTCCCAGATGAATATCGTTTTGACGCCACGATACCTTTGTGCTGTAGGGTAGATAGCCCACAAACGAGACAACAATCTCATACTCGCCGGGCTCTTGGTTGAATTTCAATTCAAAGGCGCCATTTGTATTAGTTACAGTGCCTACGGTGGTATTGTTGATGAATACGTTCGCGGAGGGCAACCCTTGGTTGGTTTTAGCATCCTGCACGATGCCGTCTATTTCTTGTGTAAATCCGTTTTTACCCAACCCTGCAATGATCATGCAACTGAAGAGGAATTTTCTCAAAACTGAGTTCATAGCCATTTCATTTCTTTTTAAAGCTAACCAAAAGAGGGCAGTCTAAAAAGGAGTTGAATTAAAGAAAAAGGCCACCCAAAAGAGGTGGCCTTCGATCAAATCCGTTGATCGCTTCCTACTCGTGCTTACCAAACATCACCAAATCATTCACATTTATTTCAGTGATATACCGCTTATCACCATTCTCTGTCTCATAGTTTCGGTGCACTAATTTGCCTTCCACGCACACCTCCATGCCCTTCTTCAAATACTTTTCTGCCACGCCGGCGAGCTGACCCCAAATAACGATGTTATGCCACTGCGTATCTTCTACTTTGGCACCTTTTTGATTCTTATAGACATCCGTGGTGGCAATCGAAAAACTTGCCTTCTTTGTCTTGTTGAATTCCTTTACTTCTGGATCTTTGCCCAATCGACCAATTAACTGCACGGTGTTTCTTAAACTTTTCATAATTTTAAAGTTTTAAAAGTGAATAATTATTTTATTTGAACAACTGTGGGGATCAGTCATCGACGATACAAAGGTGCAAGGCAAAATGAAGCGTAGCCGTAGGTTAGTCAGTTACTTTCGTTTATATTCGCTTGTAAACGTTTACAATCGGAAAATATGGCTAAAATAACCGAAAAAGCGTGTTTGGAATGTGGAACCAAGATCAATGGCCGTGCAGATAAAAAGTTTTGCAGCGATCAATGCAGGGTATCTTTCAACAATAAATTGAATAGTGACGATACCAATTATATGCGCAACGTGAATTATACGCTTCGCAAAAACAGAAGAATTTTAGTAGAGTCCAATCCCAGCGGCAAAACCAAGATGACCCGAGATCAACTTTTACTGAAAGGGTTTGATTTTAGCTATTTTACCAACACCTATAAGACCAAAGACGGTGCAACTTACTATTACTGTTACGATCAAGGCTACTTGGCCATCGACTCTAACTGGTTTCTGCTGGTGGAACGAAAAAAAAATAATAAATTCTAACTATAACAGGCTACTATTGTGCATCGAACCGTATATATCGCATAACTTAAACTAACTTCCCCATGAAATCCCCAAAAACAATCAAATTCCTAAAAGGAGAAAAGGTATCGGTATTGCCTTGGAAGAAAACCCCAAAAGGCCACCGCTACGCAGTTACTAACTTTGGACGGACCATCAGCTTTACGGATGATGTGCAAACCGGCCGACTTTTAAAATCAGCAAATCTGGGTGGCTACCCCGGCATTTCGTTCCGCATTGGCGATGAAAATCGAAGCATTAACATCCATCGTTTGGTGGCACAAGAATTTGTGAAGCAGCCAAGTAAAAAACACAAAAAAGTAATTCACCTGAATTATAAAAAAGATGATAACCATTACAAAAATTTGAAATGGGTAACAGTTGAAGAACAATTTGTTCATGATAAGAAGAACCCGAACTATGCCGACCGGGGTGGAAACTTCAAGTTGAATGCAGACAAAGTGCGTGAGATAAAAACCAGTTTGCAAAAAGGCAAATTTACCTTGCGCCAAATTGCGAAGAAGTATAAAGTTAGTGATATGCAAATCTATCGCATACGCACCGGCGAAAACTGGAGCCACATCAAAATCTAATTCGAATTCATCGCATGTGGACCTTACAAGGTAAAAAAGCATTGGTTACAGGTGGCACCAAAGGAATCGGGCTCGCCATCACCAAAGAATTTCTTGAACTCGGTGCCGAGGTGTTAGTCGTAGCACGCGATACTAAAAGCATTCAGGGAAAGTTAAAAAATTCGGCCAATCTATTTACCATGGATGGGGATGTGACTGATTCTGAATTTCGGAAGCAATTGATCGCAAAAATTGCTCATAATTGGAATAAGCTGGACATCCTGGTCAACAATGTTGGTACAAACGTTCGCAAAAAGTTTGTCGAGTATTCTGAAATGGAATACCGACAACTTTTTGAAACAAACCTTTTTAGTTGCGCTGAAATTTCGCGCCTGGCGCATCCTCTACTTAAAAATTCGGGCAACGCGAGTGTGATTCAAATTGCCTCGGTGGCCGGTAGTGTCGATGTACAGTCCGGCCCACCGTATGGCATGACCAAGGCAGCCATCATTCAATTGACGCGGCATCTGGCAGTAGAATGGGCAACCGATGGAATTCGTGTAAACACGGTATCACCCTGGTACATTGAAACACCTCTTACTCAACCGGTGCTATCTCAACCTGCCCGACTTGAAAAAATTCTGGATCGCACCCCTATGCAGCGCGTTGGCCAACCCGAGGAGGTGGCCAGCTTAGTAGCTTTTTTGGCCATGGACAAAGCAAGCTATATCACCGGCCAGAACATCATGGTAGATGGCGGGATGAGCGTGAAGGGGCTTTAAAATAGAACCTTGTTACCTATCAACTGTTAGTAAAGTCTACTAATTTCAGGTTTCTTAGTCCAGCTAGTCCCAAATTTAAATTCATCGCTTGCCTGTTTTGATTTATATCCTGTACTTTACAGGACTTTATGAATTATCAAAAGACAATTAAGGCACTGACGCTTTTAGCAATTTTGCTAGGTTCGTTCCTGTTTTCTTTTGCCAATAACTCCCAAAGAACAAACCCAGATCATGATCAGGAAAATTATTCGATCGGCGAGACTCCTGACAACGATAGAATATCATTTATCCGAAACATTGAGGAAGAAGTTAATACAACCAGGGTAAGCCTGTTTGTGAATGATTTATCTGGAAATACATGGCGCTTTCAATTTGAAAATGCCAATAGAAACTCTCGCAACTTCATTAGAATTGAGCCGATAAAGACTTCCAAATTGTATCTGCAATTTCGGAGTATATTGATTTAAATAGGCTTCTTTTCCCTTCGTTGGCTATAAAGCCAATTCCTTTCACTACTACTAATTTTAATAATCATGAGGACTATCATGCTCTTGTGGTTGCTAGCTTCGATGCATTTTGGTGCACTAGGCCAGCAATCCAAAACAGATACATTAAGTATTACCTACGATCAGGCTAAGCTACTATTGGTGAAGCAAAACCTATCATTGGTTGCAAATCGCTACTCAATTGATATTGCCGATGCCGAGGTTATTCAAGCTAAACTTTGGAACAATCCTAATTTCGTTTGGAATCAGGACATCTATAGCAATGAGCAAAACACTTACTTCAATGCAGACTTGCAAAAGCTCATTCAGATTGAGCAGATATTCTCAATTGCAGGCAAACATACGAACACCGTAAAGTTGGCAAAATTGGGGTTTGAGCTGAGTAAGCTTCAATTGCAGGATGTGATGCGAAGTTTGCAGTTCGATTTGGGAAATCACTTTTTTGCGTTAGAGGCAGCGCAACAAAAACAAGCTCTATACGAATCTACCGTTCAGAGATATAATCTACTGATCAAAGGCGCAGAAGAACGTTTACGTGTTGGGGCCATGGCAGCCAATGAAGTATTGCGGCTTCGCTCCGAACAAATTGCAGTACGAGCGGAAGCAACCCAAAATAAAAATGATGTATTGAATGAATTAAGTGCTATTCGGATTCTTCTAAACTTAAATGAAAAAGTGTATGTAAAGGCATTGCAGCCTGCTACACCATCAAATCTTGTAGGGTCACTTGACCTTCTGCTCGATCAGGCATTAGAAAGCAGAGCCGATTACTTAATCAGCAAAAAGCAAATTGCCTTTGAGAATCAAAACTTAAAATTGCAACGCTCCATTGCAGTTCCTGACTTGAACATTGCCTATCAGCCACATGACAAAGGGAGTAACTACGTACGCCCCTATCAAGGTGCTAATTTGGAATTCAATATTCCGCTCTTTAACCGAAACCAGGGAAATATTAAAATGGCAAAAGCAAAAATTGCGCAATCTGAAGCCAACGCTTACTTACTCGAAAACACCGTTCGCAACGATGTGTCAAGTTCATATGATCAATTCATTAATAGTCAAAATGGATTTCAGGATTTTACTAATGATTTTTTGAAGCAAACCGAAGAATTGAACACTAATGCAAATGAAAATTATGGTAAAAAAATTATCAATATTCTTGAATTCATTGACCTTCAAAGAATTTACATGATCAACAAAATACAATTCATTGATCTTCGAAACGCGTACTTAAAAGCGATCAATCAACTCAACTTCTCTGTAGGAAAAGAAATAATAAAATAGAAACGAAATGAAAATACGATACTCTTTCTTATTGCTCAGCATCTTGATGCTGGCCTGCACAAAAAAAGAACAGCCCAAAGATACCGGCACATTCCGACTCAGTGAAACCATCTCTAAAGGAAAAGAATTAGCAATTGCGAAGTCTGACGTGGTTAAAACCGAACTCATACTAAATGGAAAAATCACACTTAATGAAGATAAAGTTGCACGTGTATTTCCACTGGCTGGTGGTTTTGTAAAAGAGCTCTATGTAGAGCTTGGCGACTATGTAAAAAAAGGGCAAATTCTGGCGATCATTCGAAGCCCTGAAATTGCAGGATTTACACGAGAAGGAGTGGATGCCGAAGCGCAACTACGAGTAGCAGAAAAAAATGCTCAGGTAGCCGAACAACTCTTCAAAACAGGAAACATTTCTGAAGTAGAATTAATTAACTCTCGCAAGGAATTGGAAAGTGCCAAAGGTGAGGTAGAACGCACCCGAGCTGTGCTTGATATGTACAGCGCTGGTAAAGAATCCATTTACCCTATCAAATCTCCAGTATCCGGTGTTATCGTTCAAAAAAACATCGCCCTGAATATGGAGTTGCGAACAGAAGACATTAGCCCCGTATTTGTTGTTGGGAATTTGGACGAAGTTTGGGTGATGGCAAACATCTATGAATCCGACATACCAAACATAAAGGAAGGATATCAGGCAGAAGTTATCACTACATCGTATCCAAATAAAATATACAATGGTAGAATAGACAAAATATTCAATATTATAGATGCTGAAACCAAAGTACTTAAAGCACGAGTTACCTTACCAAATAACAACTTCGAGTTAAAACCAGAAATGTTCGCTCAAGTAAAAATCAATTACAACGAGCCTTATTCCAAAGTTGCTGTACCATCGAGCGCGATCATTTTTGATAAAAGTCGATATTATGTGATGGTCTACTTGAGTGACACGAATATCGAAACTAGAGAGGTAAAAATATTTAAAGACAACAAAGGAACAACCTATATCGATGAAGGACTTAAAGATGGCGAAAAGGTTATGACCAAATTCCAGTTATTGGTGTACGATGCTCTTAATGACTAATCTGTAACAGAATGGAAAATCTTGTTAAGGGAATTATATCGTTCTCGCTGAAGAATAAATTCTTCACTTTTTTTACTACTGGCGTTTTAGTCATTGCTGGCATTTGGAGTTACATCAAAACTCCATTGGAAGCATTTCCGGATGTAACGAACACACAGATTATCATTGTAACGCAATGGAATGGCCGTAGTGCAGAAGAAATCGAGCGATCGGTAAGCATTCCGATTGAAGTGGCCATGAACTCCGTACAGCGCAAAACCAGCGTTCGATCCATTTCCATGTTTGGTCTATCTGTCATTAAAATAATTTTTGATGACGATGTAGAAGATTTCTTTGCCCGGCAACAAGTAAACAACTTACTGCGCAATGTCAATTTGCCGGAAGGTGTAGATCCGGATGTGCAACCACCTTATGGTCCCACAGGTGAAATTTTTCGTTATACGTTAGACAGCAAGCGAAGCACTACAGAATTACTTGCATGGCAAGATTGGGTGATTGATCGTCAATTACGCGCAGTACCCGGAGTAGCGGATATTGTATCTTTTGGAGGCTCGCGAAAAGTTTACGAAGTAAATGTAAACCCGCTCATGCTGTCAAAGTACGATATTACTCCACTTGAGGTATACGAAGCTATTGCTAAAAGTAACGTCAATGTTGGTGGCGATGTAATTGAAAAGAACGGACAAGCGTATGTTGTGCGCGGAATTGGATTACTCACCAGTATCGCAGACATCGAAAATATATTAATCGAAACCAAGCATGATGTACCTGTATTAGTAAAGCATGTTTCCGATGTGCGCGAAGGCTCACTTCCTCGTGTAGGGCGTGTAGGGTTGGACGAAAATGATGACGTGGTGGAAGGTATCATTGTAATGCGCAAAGGAGAAAATCCGGCTCAGGTTTTGGAGCGAGTAAAAGCTAAAATTGCTGAAATCAATGAAAAAACGTTGCCATCAGACATTAAGATGGTAACATTTTATGATCGCGATAATCTGATGGACTATTGCCGTGAGACGGTGTTGGGTAATCTCATTGAAGGCATTTTGTTTGTCACCTTTGTAGTATTCATTTTCATGTTGGATTGGCGAAGCACCGTTATCGTTTCGATCATCATTCCTCTGGCATTGTTATTCGCTTTTATGTGCCTCAAAGCAAAAGGCATGTCGGCCAACTTGCTGTCGATGGGTGCAATTGATTTTGGTATCATCATTGATGGTGCTGTAGTAATGGTGGAAGGCTTGTTTGTGCTACTCGCTCATCGTGCTCATGAGTTGGGAATGGAACAATACAATAGCTTATCTAAACTAGAACTCGTAAAAAAAGCTAGTTCAGAATTAGGAAAGGCAGTGTTCTTTTCAAAACTAATCATCATCACCAGTTTAATTCCTATCTTCTCGTTCGAAAAAGTAGAAGGTAAACTTTTCTCTCCGTTGGCCTACACGCTTGGTTTTGCTTTGTTGGGCGCGCTATTCTTCACACTTACCTTAGTTCCTGTACTTTGCAGTATTCTTTTTGATAAGAATGTGAAAGAACGCCATAATCCTCTAGTGAACTTCTTCAATCGCATTGTTTCTAAGGGATTTGCATATACATCTACCCATAAAAAGCGAAGCATCTTTGCTGCTTTGCTTATCCTCGTTGGTAGTTTATTCTCTTTCAACTTTCTTGGTTCCGAATTTTTACCAACCCTGAATGAAGGAGCCTTATGGGTAGAGGCTAAATTGCCTATGAGTAGTTCAATCAATGAAACCAACAAATTCGTTTCTATTTTCCGCGAAAAGCTAAATGAGTTTGATGAAGTAGAATCGGTGCTTTCACAGATCGGTCGATCAAACGATGGAACCGATCCTTCCGGATTTTTCTATGTGCAATGCCAGGTAAATCTCAAGCCTAAGAAAAAATGGAATCGAAAGATAAGCACCGATGAATTGATTGAGGAAATGGATCAAAGACTGAAAGAGTACCCGGGCGTCATTTACAATTACTCGCAACCGATTATTGACAACGTAGCTGAGGCTGTAGCCGGCATTAATGCGTCATTGGCAGTTAAGATTTTTGGCGACAATCTGGAGAAGATGAATTCCATGGCGGACTCTGTAGCTCAAATTCTAAAAACAGTTCAAGGCGTAAAAGACTTGGGTATTTTACGAAACATCGGGCAGCCCGAACTAAGTATTGTGCTCGACCAATCAAAGATGGCTGCTTATGGAGTTACCATTGCCGATGCCAGTGCCGTTATCGAAATGGCGATTGGCGGAAAAACTGCGACAAAGTTTTTCGAACAAGAAAAGAAGTTTGATGTTCGTGTGCGCTACGCGAGTGACTTCCGAGGATCGGAGCGCGAAATCAAAGAGTTAAAAGTACCCTCACTAAAAGGTAACAAAGTACCACTTAAGGAAATTTCAACAATCAAAACCGTTACTGGCCCTGCTTTTATTTATCGGGATAACAACAAGCGATTTATCGCGATCAAATTCTCAATTCGTGAACGTGATTTGGGTAGTACCATTGCAGAAGCACAGGAAAAAGTAAATGCTCAGTTAACCTTACCAAAAGGTTACAGCGTGACTTGGAATGGCGAATTCGAAAATCAGGTAAGAGCACAAAAGCGCTTGCAAGAAGTAGTACCTGTATGTATCGTTCTCATATTTTTTCTCTTATTTATTGCTTTTGGAAATGCAAAAGATGCCGGGTTGGTCTTGGTAAATGTTCCGTTTGCTATGATTGGTGGTATCCTTGCGCTGCACATCACCGGTACCAACTTCAGTATCTCAGCCGGTATTGGTTTTATAGCGCTGTTTGGAATTTGTATACAGAATGGGGTGATCCTCATATCCGTATTTAAAAAGAATATTTTCGAAGGCCTTCCTATTAAACTTGCTTTGTCGCGAGGCGTAGAAGAGCGCACTCGTCCGGTGGTTATGACAGCGCTGATGGCTGCCATCGGGCTTTTGCCAGCGGCAATTTCAACAGGTATTGGTTCTGAAACTCAAAAGCCATTAGCAATTGTTGTGATCGGAGGTTTGGTAAGCGCAACCATATTAACCTTGCTTATTTTTCCTTTAGTATTTGAATGGGGCTATCGCAAAAGTTTGTCGGTAGTTGTTAAAGAAGACATTAATAAAAAAGATTATGAAGACTTTGGACATTAAAAAAATAATGGGTGCCCTACTTTTAATAACGGGCACGTTATCGATGAACGCCCAAGATCGCGATAGCGTAACTGAAAAAACTGTTTGGGATAAAAAATTCCTGATTGGAGCCACCTTCAATAATGGAATAGTAACCTTTAGTGGTAATGCGCTGGCGCAAGAATATTTCCTGCGCCCCAGCATTGGCGGTGCTCTCAAAGCAGAGTTTTACTTCACTCCAAATATCGGGCTTACAGCGGGGCTTGGTTTTCAGGTAAAGGGGGCAGGAATGATTACACCCGATAAAGTAAAAGGTTTAGGCAATTCAGATAGTACCTTTCGCGCACGAATCAAAATGTATAATTTAGAAATTCCGATTGCCATCGTCTTCCGTGGGTTTGAAGTGATTAAAGGAACTCGGCTGCATGCCGAACTCGGAATATCTCCTTCCAAAATCTTAAACTCTGAATACGTTTTTTTGAGTGTGGAAGATGGATTTCATTTAATTGAAGATCACAGCAATCGTTACTACAAGTCCGATCTATTTATTAATACAAGTATTGGTATTGATATTAATGCAGCTACGTCCTGTATATTTCAAGTGCACTTGTATGGAAACTGGGGAACTCAAAATGTATACGAAGGCAGCGCTTTTCCTAATAAGGATGGCCGCAACAATCTGTATGGCATCAAGCTAGGTTGGTTGTTTTAGATTCTGAAATTAAATCCTTTGTTGTGCCATTTTCACTGCCAATCCAAAATACATCGCGTAGCATTTGTTCTAAAATAGTTGGTGTGTTTGTTACTTTTTTTTGGTTCGGCATAGAGAGTAGTTTTGCTCAAGAGAACCTCACCGAAATGACAGTAGATCGACCAGGGTTTGCTGAAACTCCGTATACCGTTTTACCTAAAAAATGGCAAATCGAAACAGGCTTTGACTATTTTAACAGGTATGATAGCAAGCTTTTTAACTTACCTACCGTGCTGGTTCGAACCGGCTTATCTCGCTCAGCGGAATTACGTGTAACTATACGCGAGGCTGCCGAGGAAACTCCTGAAATGACAGGCATTGGATTAGCTCCTCTTTCTATTGGTATCAAAAAGCACGTACTAAAAAAAAAGAAGTTTATTCCTGAAATGGATGTGCTGGCCGGAATTGTTGTGCCCGTATTTTCATCTCCTCAATTCTCCAGCAAAACCGGTACTGAATTTTTACTTCTGTTCGAAAATGATTTTGGCAAGAAAACAGCCATCAATTACAACATCGGTTTTACATGGGATAGCAGCCGTGGTGAACATGTTTTTACCGCTGACTTCTGTTATAACTACTTGCCCACCGATCGACTAGGCTTGTTTGTAGAGTACTTCGGATTTGGACCTCAAAGTTTACCGTCAGAAAATGGTTTCGATGCGGGTGTTACCTATCTCTTGAAATCAAATCTGCAAGCAGATTTATCTGGTGGATTTAGTTTGGTCAATGCCCGCGACAATGCATTCGTTTCGGTGGGCATCACTATCCGTATTTAAAATCATCAGATATCGGCCTTTTTTAATTTCAGGTAACTGAAATAATTAAATAAGAATGCCCAACCCAAAGCAATCAGCACGGCGGTAATGCTTACCGTATCCTGAATTTCCTGAAACGCATAGCGTGGAAACGGAAGAGGTACCAGATTGGTGATGGATTCTAATGGAAAAAACTGCTTTAGCCACCCGATGCTGGGCTCGAGACTTTCTCTAAAAAGATTCAATTTTACGATGCCCTCAATCATGTGCGACAGCATCAGCAGCACGATGGTAAGTCCGGAACGCTGCACCAACATACCCAATAGTAACGCATACGAGAGGAAGGCGAATATTTCCAGAAAGTAGGCAAACAAAAATTCAGAGCCTGTAAGAATATCCATTGCGGAAAGCTCTGGTGTATAAATCAATCCGGTAACGGCAATAATGAGTAAAAGCATTCCTACACTCATCAGACTTAGCAGCACATTGGTTAGCACTTTAGAAAGAACAAACTCAAAGCGGCTCATGCCATCAATGATGTTTTGACGCAACGTGCGGTACTGGTATTCGTTGGTGATGGAAATTACAACCATGATGGCTAATACTAATTTAAACAAGCCGCTTACCCAAATCAGGTTTTGCCAGATGTCCGGAAAATGATAAAGTGGAATTCGGTTAACGTTCAACGACGACCCGAAGTCTTCAAATTTGCTGGCAATCCATTTCAGAATTTCCATGCCACTGGCAGTGGTAAATCCTAACGTAAGAAAATACAACCCGCATATCACCCAGAAGGTGCGATAGCTGGTCATTTTCTTTAAATCAATTTGAAGCAAGTGAAGCATGGTAGTTTTCGATTTAATCTATGTACTTTTTTTGATTGAAGTATAGCCTTGGTAAGGCAGGCTTTTAATGTGCCTCTGCCAGAATTTCCAAAAATTGTTTCTCCAGTGATTTCTTTCGGGTGGTGAGGTGCGAAGTAATGATACCCCGCTCGAATAAAAAGCGATTCAAATCCTGGCTGTGGTATCCCTCTTTCATCATTACCTGAAAAACACCGTTCTCTTTTTTGATCGGGCCACTGCCCACAAATTCCTGTAGCAAAACACCCAGATCATCGTGATATGCCATTACCTCTACCGTCTCCTCTCCTTTTCCTACGTCATCTACTGGGCCACTGTGCATCAGTTTGCCTTTGCGCAGCACCGCAAAATGAGTACATACCTTCTGTACTTCATCCAACAAATGGCTGGCAAGAATAATAGTTTTACCATCATCGGCAATGCGCTTGACTATTTCGCGTATCTCGGCAATGCCCATCGGGTCCAACCCGTTGGTGGGTTCATCCAATATCAAAATAATGGGGTCACTGACCAATGCCGAAGCAATAGCCAGGCGTTGCTTCATACCCAATGAATACGTTCGGTACTTATCATTTTTACGGGCAGATAAATCTACGATGTCGAGCACTTTGGCAATGTTGTTAGGGTTCGCCCCTTTGATCATGGCATTCAGCTCCAGATTTTTCTGACCGCTCAGGTAAGGATAAAAAATGGGGTGTTCGAGCACGGCTCCAATCTTTTTGCGTGTGAGGTGTGTGGCAGGTTCGCCAAACCAACTGAACGAACCTCTGGTGGGGTTCGTTACTCCCATCAACATACCCAGTGTAGTTGTTTTCCCGCTACCGTTGGGCCCGAGCATACCAAATATCTGGCCGCGTTTTACCTCTAAGTTTAATTGATTAACTGCGCAAAGCTTACCGTAGTTTTTGGTGAGCTGGTGGGTGGAAAGGACTACTTCACTCATAGAAGATAATTAATGGATGGACAAATAGTGCCGGAAGGCTTGGGGCACCTCTAAAAACCTTCCTTCTATCACCTCAACCCTTTCCCTTCTCCAGAGATAGAAGGGAATAGTGAGTTTTTAGTGATGCCTTGAATCTATACTTATAGTTAGTTATTTTTTTTCTTGGTTGCCTTCTTCTCTTCCTCTTTGGCCTCTTTTATGGCTTCGTCTATCTCCTTCATCTTATCTTCATCACTGATCATAAAATCTTTGACCTTTCTGCCAATGTCTGTGCTGCTGTCGAGGGTTTTAAAAAGCGATGACACTTTATTCAACGCCACTTTACCCAATATATCCAACACATACAAACTGGCTGAATCGCTGGCTAAGATAACAGTGCCCTTTACGTTTCCATCTGTTTCGCGCAGCAACACATCAAACTGGCGACCATCAAATCGCCCGGACATTACTTCTTCATATTTCTCTCCCTGATAGTTCTTTTTCAACTGGCCGTACTCCTGCTTTTCAAACTTCGACTTGGCTTTGTTGATCATCACAAAACGCATCTTCTCAATGTCTTTGATCAGCTCGTCAAATTCCTTGTCATCTTTTTGATTGAGCATGCGCAAGGTATTTTTATAAAAGTAGAGTGAAAGGCCATCGTATTTCTTATCGAGATCTACGGTGGTTTTGGTTTGCGAAAAACCGATAAAGGGAAGAAGGCAAAGTAGAAGTACTGTTTTCATTTCGATAATGGTTTGTGTGCTTAACGGTTAATAGCCAAAGAAGATGTGATTTGTTAAAAATAAAATCACCCATGCACTATACTACAAGCACATGGGTGATTGATTTCATGTTCTTAATTTTTCTTTTCTTTCTTCTTACCGTTGTCTTTTATTTTATCGAGGTTTTGCAAGCCATCGATATTTACCGAGCGACCGATTTTTCCCATCTCTTTCAAATCAATTTCTCCGAACAAGGTCATCAATAAAAATTCGTCGTTGCCTCCCATGATCATCACCAATTCGCTGATTTTTCCACCCGACTCTTTGGTATAAAACTTCATGTCTTTATCCTTATCACGAATGGTCATCAGTTCTTCAAATTCGCCCGTAGGGATCATCGCCATCGCCTCTTTGTATAAATCACGCGACAAGCGGGTTTCATCTCTCTTCAAAATTTTCAATCCTTTTATCTTGCTGATGGCGCTGATCATGGCTTTTTCTTCGGGCGTGTTGCCGTCTAGGTTGGCCATCATGCTAAACATTTTTCCGCTGATGTTTACCTGACTGAAGTTTTCATCATTTTGATATTTTGAAAAAAACTTGGCAATGGCATCGCTCTGAGCTTGTGCGGCTACCGCCATCATTACCATTGCTGCTACTATCATTGACTTTTTCATACGTTCTTTATTTTAAGATTTTTAATTCAATTTTTAAATGTTCTCTTTTTTCTCATCTGCCCTTTTGCCCTGTATTTTTTCTTCCGCCTCGTTAAAGATGTTTATTTTCCCTGCTTCCTTGTGTGCTTTGTTAAAACTATCGGAGATCATCATCAACGCTTTTTTGGTTTCTTCAAGCGCCAACTTAGGATCGCTAAACGTATCTTCCGATTCTACCGGATATTCCTTGCGCACCTCTTCGCGGATAAAATACCCCGCCACCACTACCACCAACACACCGGCTGCTATGCGGGCGATGTTAAAATACATGGCTACTGATTTTCCCTTAGGTCGGTGTGCCACTATTTTCTTCTTCACCTCCGCTTCAAAATTGCTTTGCCCCACGCTGAGCTTTTGCTGCTCTTCAAAGTAGCGGAAGAGTTGCGCTGTTTCCTTCATCGACTCGGGCACCTGACCCCGGAAGTACTCCTTCAACTTTTGCTCTTCCTCCAGCGAAGTATCGCAGTTCCAATACTTCTCCAGCAGGTTGTTCAATTCAAGAGAGTCCATAAGCATTTAATTTTACTAACTTTTCGCGCACCGCATTTCTTGCCCTAAACAAATTCACTTTTACCTGGCTCATGTCCAGTTCCAAAATCTCACAAATCTCGTTGTAGCTATACCCTTCTATGTCTCGCAAGTGCATCACTTGCCGTTGCTTGTCGGGTAGGGCCGTCATTAATTGGTTAATTTGTACCATACTTTCATCTAGCTCTGTCCGCTCCAGCGGGGTTAAACCTTCCTGTCGAATTTCAAATCCATCCTCCATCGGGTCGGTGATTTTGCGTTGTTTGGATCGGAGCCGATCGAGCGACAGATTTTTGGTGATGCGCATACACCAAGCCTCCATATTTTCAATCGTGGCCCATTGCTCACGTCCATTCCACACTTTAATCATTACCTCCTGCACCACATCGCGGGCCTCCTCCTGGCTGCCCAACAACCTGAATGCAAAGCGAAAAAGCTTGTTTTTCGTTGGCAATACCCGGGTTTCAAAAGATTCGAAATTCATCGTTTCAATAGCTAGACGGCACGGTTTGGTAGATGTTACAAGATACAGGAAAAATTGTTGAGTAGGTTCTTTTGGGGCGGCCGGGCGGGCTATCCGTTGCAAGTCCTCGGGGTGCGAGGCGCACCCCTGTGGGCTTTCCACTACTATCCCTGCCGCAAGGGCTTTGATAGTAAGTTTCATTTTAAATAATGAGGCTTACAGAAGTTTATCAAGTGTAACTCATGAGTTGCAAACACATGAGAGCAGTACAGACTACGGATAGCTGGGGGTTTTTCAGATGGATTAATTGCATTATCATTAAGCAAAGCACTCATAGAACAACTCAACCTTTGCAAGGTCAAGTTCTTTTATCTCAGGCATAAAAACACTAAAGGCCATCCATTCAGACATACTCAATGGATAAATCTGATAAATCTCTGGATCATTATCCCTAGTAGTTATTATTTCCTTAAGTCGATCTAGCGAAATATCCTTATTGATTGGATATTCGTGTAGCAACTTTTCCCCATCTTTTTCATAAACCGCAATTACTCTCGTTACATTCATAATCCTAATATTTATCGACTACATAAAGCGGTGGAAAAATTACTGAATAGGTTCTTTGGGGGCGGTTATAAGGCTATTCTCTAAACTCCTCGTGGCGACCGCAAATCTCCGCTACTGCTAGGTGCCGCTTCTATCCCGGTCGCTGGGCTTCGGTATCACTAAATTACATTGAGAATGTTTGTGTTTTTCATTTGCCGTAGCTTAGAATTTGTGGATTTCAATAGGTAGTTAAACCCTGCTTTTGATTATATCTAGAATTTGGTTTTTGAGTAATGTTTGTAATTTTTCTAGGTCACTCTGAAGTATGAATTCTCCGTAATTAAAATTTATTTTAAATATTGACGAATACTCTACTATAACTTCAAAATAATACATCGTAAGATCAAGCTTCAATTTGGCTCTGATTTCGATTTCCGGTTTCGCTTTTGCCCCTTTCAATCCATAAAGAATTAACTTCCATTCAATTTCCTCAATATGCTCATCATAAATATCTAGCCCAAATATTTTAACCTTTCTTGGCTCAGTAGATTTTAAAAAAGGGCTTTCCAAAATATTTTTCTTTTCAAATGACTCTGGCATGCCGTTCACAAAGTGAAACTCTTTACTTTCACTGTAGAAGTCACTAAAATGATTTAAAGAATCTTTCATTGCAGGCCATACACTCGTAGTAAACCAAGTGAAAGTTTCATATAAAACTGCAGGATGCTTAGTTTGAAAACTCACGGACCTAAGTTGTGTTGATAGGATAGCTATTTCCTTATCAAGATCATCTGATTCTTCTACGCTTTCACTTTTTGCAGCCTTTATACTTAACACCATAGACCAAACTAACTGCTCTCCAACATACTCTACAAACGCTTCAAAATCTCCAACATCTGCTTTGTTCAAGGCGTTTAAGTAATTCTTCTTATCGGCGGATTTAATGATCACAGGGGGAAACCCATGACGCAACAAAACATAGTTCATCAGCAAACGGCTGGTCCGTCCATTGCAATCACCAAAGGGATGTATTCGTACAAAATCATAGTGAATCCGCGCTGCCAAATAAAGCGGATGTAGTTCCTTTTCCGTTTCTGCTTTTCTATACCACGCCATCAATTCAGCCATCTTTGCAGGCGTTTCTTCCGGTGATGTGTAATGAAACATTTCACCATTCTGCAACCGAACCGAGTTAGGTTGTTTTTTATACTCTCCCGGTATAATCTCCTTTCGAGTGGGTTGTCCATCCGGTGTTTGGGCGTTGCCCCAATACGGCCGAACGAGAATTACTTTGTTCAGTTCGCGAACATCTGCCTCCGTTAAATCTCTGGAAGAATCTTTTGCATATTCTTGAATAAGCTTAATCGCAACATCATGCGCTTTCATTTCTTCATACTCGCGCATGTCATGATCACCCGTAGTCTTATCAAAAATCAGAAGTAACTCCGTCTGACCGTAGGTAAGCGTATTTCCCTCGATGTGATTTGAATTATAATTCCATTCTAACCTGAATTTTTTCCAAAGCCTTTCTTCATCCTCTTTTTTGAAAGGCTTCAATTCGTTTAATTGATGCAAAAGAGAATCAACTTGGTTGTATCTATTTGATAAATCTGCCATATCACTCAATAAACAAACTCTAAGTTATCAAGAAATAAGCAAATGTGAGTTTGTTTTCTCAAATTGAGCCACCATCCGTTAAATCAATATACCCAAACCCGACAAAATCATCATCTACACGGCCTTCGACAATGTGATCGCGGCCAATATTGCCAAGACAAAACTGAAACTTTACCGGTTTATATCCACTGAAGAACGATTTGTTTCCCGGTGTGCGGCTTCACATCTTCGAACAAGATGCAACCCAAGTGAAAAAGATTTTCGAGGAAGATTTTTCAAATGCCTTCACTGTCCCGAGTTTGTAACACTGCAAAACTCATGAGAGTAGCATAGACTTGTTTCAAAGTACTTAGGAACAAACTAAGGACAGCAATACAGACTAACGCAGACAACGGATAGCTGGGGAATTAAATGATCAACTTCCGAAAAGAACTACTTAAAATCTTTTCGTTTTAGTTTGCCCTTGATCCGTTTTGGCAGGGGTTTACCTGATTTATAGTCAGCCAGAAGCACTTCCAGATTTGCACTGCTGTAATGTTTGACTTGTGAAATGCCCGATATTGACATAATGGTACTGAAACCAACAAGAACGTAGTTGATAGCAGGCGGACCTGAACTAACAGGTATTGTTTGCGAGCCAGAAGAGCCCTGATTTATAGTAACGGAATTGGGTTTGTATGCTACTGTGCCGATTAACATTGCCGTACCGATGGTGCCAAATAAAATGGCTCGTGTGGTGCCGCCCTTTCTTTTCCTTTGAAACATATTGGTGAGTGCACGTACCGTATCCGAAACGAGTGGTGGCTTCGCAACAATGGCGGGTAATTTGGCCGCAACGGATTTATCGATTTTTTCTATTTGCCTTTTCGCCTGAGCAGGCGATGTTAACCGAAATGAAGGCCTTCCAACCACTACTCCAGCAGCGATACCACACTCAACAAAATAAATTTCACCTGCCACTACTTCAACTTTAATCGATGACTCACTTTCTGTGATTCCGGAAAATAATTGCTGTCCTGCAGGGCATTGATAGGCGATAATGGTGTTTGATTTTATTCTTCCTATTACCTGACCATTATGTAGTAAATCATAGCCGATAAATGATCCCGCAAACTTACCACCCCGGTAAAAGTATACTGTGGCTAAAGAATCTTGTGCTTGGATCGACAAGCTGGAGATTGATAATAATAGGAATATTAACTGTTTCATTTTCTTTAATTATTTCTAAAGCACTCTAATTCCATTATTATGTTGCAAGTAACCATGCTATCTTATTGTTTTTCAACGTTAATTTGATTTAGGTGAAAATCAATTTTTCTTAAACCGTCAAAGATTTGCGGCTCAATGAAGTTTACTCTTTAAGTTGCCTCTTCCCAGCCTATAAATCCACCTTGCCATTTATAATCGTCAAGGAGGACTTTATCAAGATGAAAACAAGCCTCTGAGTGCTTGTTAAACCCATTCTGATTCTTTAGTTGATCAATTGCCATGCGTGCATTGCCCTCAGAGGAAAATATGCCAATTAATTTGATCTCATCTACACCTTCAACTTCGTAGGCATGTTGTACTAGAAAAACATACTTGTCGTTACTCATTGTCATACTTTTTTATGTTATTCAAAAGCTCGATCGCGCCAAAGCATGAACTTCCTTTGGCCACCAGAGCCTACTTCTTTACTGGCAAAAGATTGCTGAAAATTCACCAAGACTTTGGAATGTCAAAGGTTTTTAAAATCTCACCGCCTTTAAGAATAATCTGAGTAACAGGTATTAAATTCTCATTGTACTGGTCAAAACGGGTTACCAGACAGTCTTTCATCTCATCATCAAGGTATACACTTGAAATTAAAGTTCTTTGAATTACAATGTTATTGGATAGCTGTATGTATTCTTGAATTTGGTTCGATCCATTATTCCAATAAGTAATTTTTTTAATGACCTTATGGCCTTTCTCATCTTCCAGAAAAAAATTCAAAAAAGAAATTCTACTGTGTTCAAAGTTAATATACTGTCTTGGTTCGAGAAAATGCTTTTCAACAGAATCAAAAATAGAAAATTCCTTTTCGTCTGAATCATAAAATTGCTCCTTATCAAGAGTAAGATATCTCCAGTTTTTCTCATCAACCAATTTGTATCTTATTATTGGATCTTTCATACTTTCATTACCGCACCAGTTACATTCCATACCAACTTTTCTGTAACACGAATGCCAATATCAGCAATTTACGTTACTTGTAAACCTCTTTAATCCAAAAAGGACGGATAACATCGTTCTACTATTTGGTCAATACAATTTACGTTAAACCAATTTGGCAGACACTGTCTGCCAAATTCAAAATCAATAAGCCACGAGTTGTTTTCTTGGTGTATATTAACCCATCCTTTTTTGAGTAATCTCTCTTCTCAGAAATTCTTATCCCTTGGCTTTCAATACTTGATTTGTCCCATCAGCATTTCTGGTGCATTACCACTCGTTGTACTTGTACAATCTTGCTGGGCGCGTAGGCCATCTTATCTTGTTCTTTTTTGCTCCTCCTTGTAAACAACTATATCATCAATATAATAAAATATGGCATGATCATTTACAAAGGAAGGTTCCCGAATCCTCTCGACAATGGTGCCTTTGTTGGTAAAGAAGTTGCCTATCAATAAATAACCTGCGTTGGAGTCGGCTGTGAACGTTGAGACCAATTTGATCCATCCGGTAGTGTCCTTGAGGACATTCGTATGATTGACCTGCGGGCTGAAGTTGAGGTACGCGAACCCTTTGCGGTGCACCAGTGTATCAGAAAAATAAAGGCCCAAATTGTTGCATACATGCGTTGATTCCTTTAAAATGTTAACAGAGATTTCCGTGTGGTAACTCTTCCCTTTCTCCAATCTATCGATGAGTTTAACTTGTAGATAACTACGCAAATCGGAAGGATTTAAGACCAAAATACAGGCTACCCTTGCGCTAGTATTAGCCCCAAGCCTTTCTTTTGAAACATAATTCCAACATGACGGGTCGACAGAATTCGAAAAGATTTCAGGCCTGGAGTCGGTTGGACTGGACCAGTTTTTATTCTCCTTGTTAAATTTCTGAACAGTTGGAACAAGACCACAGCGAACAATGGTCATTTCTTCAAACCCAGGATTAGGCACCAAGTTTTGGGACAGCCCCATGTTGACCACAATCATATTCAAGGCTGTCAAAAATGCAAGGATAGTTCGATCAATTGAAAGGGTCATAAGTATGCTAAGATTACATTGGTATAACTGTAGTCATCGGTGCCTTTAAAGTCAAAAAGGTACGCAGCTTTTCATGGGCGGCCCCTCGTACCTCGGGTCAGGCTGTTCGCTCGGGTTCACCATACACATACACTAAACTTAAACTTTTTCAGGCCTAAAGTAAATACCTTTCATTTTCCATATCAGCTTTTCTGTAACACCAATGCCAACATCAGCACTTTAAATTACTTGTAAACCTCTTAATGTAAAAAAAGGAGAGGTATTAGCCCATCCTTTTTTGAGTAACCTCTCTTCTCAGAAATTCTTATCCCTTGGCTTTCAATAATTGATTTGTCCCATCAGCATTTCTGGTGCATTACCGATAATGTCGTCAGCTACTTTTCGTGGTAAAGATTTATAGTTAGTCCATTCAACATTGTATAATGTTACTTACATTTCAATCATACTATTAAATACACTACCGCACCTATTGGATTGTCTTGTATGCAACGAAGATGTATCTATTTTTATCCTGAATTAAAATAATCGTATCTGACGATTCTCTCTTGATTAGAATATCTCCTTCTTTTACTGTGCGTGTTAAACTCACTTCTTCCCCATTTTCAAGTCGCTTCGCCCACGGAAGAGTAAATTTTTTATTTGAAGTCGAAGTTATTCTTGCCGAGCGTCCGTCCTCCGAGAAGACTTCAGAGACAGTATCACTAAGCGAATCCTCTGTGCTTAAAGCTGGATATTGCCTATTTAAATAAACTCCACCAAAATATAGCCCAACTGCAACTAGTATAAATAACGAGATAATGAATGCGATAAATCGGAAAGCAAAGTCTATCTTGTTCATTCCTCAATCAATTTAGTTTGTCCGAGATTTAAGTTTCCACTTACTGGCGATCCTTCAATACCTATGCCGAAAGAAGCAGTTTTGGAGATAATAAACATATTCGAACCAAGTCCATTAACCGGGGCAATCGAAAACCCTTTCCCTACACTAAGCACACCGTAGATGTTCATGTCAATTCCTACCGAAAGTCTGGCTCCAATGTGGTCTTTGATGCTAAAATTATATGGATTTCCTGAAAGATTAACGTAGTAATACTCGGTAAAGACTACATTTACGCCACCATCGATTCCCGCTAACGCAATACCAAGATCATGGTATTGGCTCTTACTTCCCTTTCCGTCAAAAACATGTATTTTCCCTCTTTCATAAACACCACCTCCGATCCCGGGAACTGCCTCTACATTTCCACCAACTGAAATCGCATTTGGTCTTTTAGTAGCTATGCGCAAAAACAATTCGAATAAACTTGTACTAGGATCAGGCCCACCGTTCCTTGTATCTACCCCACTTCCCTGCTTCAGTTTTGTTTCATCCAACAAACTCTTCTTATCCCCTTTTCCATTCGGAATAAAACTATAAGTCTTGACAAGCTTAGAAAGAATCCTTGCAGACCGCCAATTGCCTTTTGTAATCCATTTATCGCCAGTCCAAGATTGACCTTCTACTATTCTACCTCCGTTTTCCCCACCACTCTCTTGCTGCTGCTTAAAAGCTACTGCCCATGATTCAGCTTCTTCTCTTGAGCCAAATGTGATAGCACCGCTAAATCCATTTGTAGACGACCAACTACTTGCTCCACCTTCCCCACTACCACTCGTGGTATTCCATA
>VYLQ01000069.1_pt1 | contig 59278 bp, 66 predicted proteins | sample 5115351 | NCBI WGS metagenome assembly VYLQ01 (sample SAMN12291776, study PRJNA351875) | freshwater metagenome | isolation source: freshwater lake | place: USA: Michigan, Lansing Lake | collected 2013-08-14 | reverse complement strand
GGGAGAACCTAATAACCAAGTGGCTAAATCATCGGAGAAGTTTTCGGCAATAAATTTACAAATATTATCAAACATCTTCAGGGATTACTTTCCGTTTCTCCTAGGATACCCTCGATCGCTGGTGTTGACATCCTGTATTTGCCGTAACTATTGCCGATGAGAATCGTAGCGCGGAATATATTATCGGCAAAATTCAATTCTAATCATCGACTAAACTCTATAAATTTCAGCAAATTTATCACATCTTCCCAGAAATTTCTTGACAATTACTAGAGGAAGGGGTATAGTGGGAGCAAATTTTCTGAAGTTTTATGTCCCTATCTAAAGTTATCAATCACGGGGAGGGGGAGAAACATAGCTTATCAAAGGCTCTGCTCAAATCCTTTTCCCTAGTCACGGCCACTGCGATCGGATGTATTAGTATCGCCAGCAGTGCCACTGCGGCCGATTTTAAATTCGCTTTCGGTAGCCAAGGTTCGGGGAACGGTGAGTTCAATTTCCCCTCCGCTATCGCTGTCGATAGCGGGGGTAATATCTATGTAGCCGATACGTTCAACGATCGCGTACAGGTATTCAACCCCAGTGGTGTCTTCCAGTCCGCTTTCGGTAGCCAAGGTTCGGGGAACGGTCAGTTCTCGACCCCCTACGGTATCGCGGTCGGTAGCAGTGGTAATATCTATGTAGCCGATACGGACAACGATCGCGTACAGGTATTCAACCCCAGTGGTGTCTTCCAGTCCGCTTTCGGTAGCCAAGGTTCGGGGAACGGTCAGTTCCAAGGCCCCTACGGTATCGCGGTCGGTAGCAGTGGTAATATCTATGTAACCGATACGGGCAACGATCGGGTACAGGTATTCAAACCCAATGGTGACTTCCTGTCCGCTTTCGGTAGCCATGGTTCGGGGAACGGTGAGTTCAATGGACTCCAAGCTATCGCCTTCGATAGCGGTGGTAATATCTATGTAGCCGATACGTTCAACAATCGGGTACAGGTATTCAACCCCAGTGGTGTTTTCCAGTCCACTTTCGGTAGCCAAGGTTCGGGGGACGGTCAGTTCGAAACCCCCTTCAGTATCGCTGTCGATGGCAGCGGTAATATCTATGTAGCCGATACGTTAAACGATCGCGTACAGGTGTTCGACTCCGGTGGTGTCTTCCTGTCCACTTTCGGTACCCAAGGTACGGGGAACGGTGAGTTCAGTATGCCCCAAGGTATTGCTGTCGGTGGCGGTGGTAATATCTATGTAGCCGATACGGTCAACAATCGTGTACAGGTATTCAGAACGCCCGAACCTTCTAGTATTATCGGATTAGGCATACTAGGGGGCGGTTTAGTGGTGCGTCGCCTCGCTAAACGTGGTTAATTGCGCTTGGGGTGGGGAGATGAGCCGAAATTTCCCTAATTCCCCACCCTTTGCGGTTAAAAGCTTTAATTGTGCTGCTGTCTTTGTAATTGCTTGATCGCGTTGGGGGATAAATCGGTAAATTGGGCGATTTCTGGGATAGGAAAACCAGCAGATAGCATTTTTAGAGCAATTTGTCGAGCTTTTTCTTCTTTACCCTTTTCCTCGCCTTCCTCTAAAGCTTCTTGATAGACCTTAGTTTCTCTTAAATCACTTAAACTAAACATTTTTTCAATAGAAATCGTGCAAGTTAATTATATGTTACAATAGGGGGCTAACTAATTTTCCCAAAAAAATTAGTTATTCATTACGAATGTACTGAATAAGAACTTAAAGTTTAACTTTTAACTCAAAACTCTTTAGATATGCTTGAATTTGGTTATCAAAACCTCTTTATTTAAGCAGCGAAAACTATCTCAATTTTTATAATTGAGAATAAATTCTCCTTGACTTGATTAATGTTTGGCAACTTTTAAGAAGCAGCTATACCTATCCCAGGGTGAGAGCATCTCAAACGCTATTGACAATTGGCCAATTTTGTAATCCGCGCGGGCATTTCAAGTGATACCAGTCAATCAGAATAGTTACGAACTCGACCCATTTGATCGATTTTTGCTTAACAATTGAGATGGCAAATTCTCCTCAAATATGCCTGAATCGTGGGTAAGCAACCCACATAAAGTTCATTTTGTCAAGGATTGTTAAGATGCGCTTACCCTGATTACTTACCCCTCCTTCTCCTTCTAAGGGTAAGTCCGTCGCCATCCGAAATTCACTTTTACTTTCTAGATCACAAAACTCAACGATTCTTACCTCTACTTCTCTTTTTTCTGCTCCTAGTTTGACCATTTTCCAGCATTTCTAGCTTCAGATCATTTTTTACCCTTAAAACAAAGTGCTTGTCTTTTTTCTCTAATAATTTTCTGATTCTTTCATTAGAAGAAAAGCCTCTGTCCATTACCCCAAACCAATTTACAGGAATTTATTCGATAGTTTTTTGCCCTTATGAGCGAGTCATGTCCTTGACCAAAATTGATCACAATCCCCCCTACTTCTGTGGTGATAAGTAGTTGGACAAAAGTAAAGTTAACTGTCGGGTAAGGAGTCAGTAGTCAGGAGTCAGTAGTCAGTAAGAATTGCGGCAATTTACATTTCTTAAGATAGACAACAGAATTTATGTTTCCTTTTTTGCTTACTAACCTTTTATTTAATTCATTTATGATTTTCTCAAATGGTTCTGTCTCTCGGATTTTACTCGCCTTAGAAAACGTTGACGTATTGACATTAATTCCTAGCATTTTCAGGCGTGCGCTTAAGTCTCTCATGCTAACGATACTTTTATCCAGCGCCAAACCTATCCAACAGGACACAAAGGAAATGTACTTAATGCAGGATAGTCGTTTTTGGGGAGTGGCTTGAGAAGCTCTTTCATTAGTTTTGGGAAAATTATCAGCATGGCTTATTCACAATTATTAGAGATTGGATTAAAAAGTTAAAGTAATCAAGCAGAACTATGTTGGTCGGGGTTTCATCCCATCGGTAAAACTGAGGAGCTTCACCCCGACATTTTAAGATAAAAATGTTCTTCCCAAAGAAGTTGTAGCTAACTACTTAACTGAATCTGGTAGGGTGCTATCACAGAATAGAAGACTACATCTATTAATTGCTGAGGTAAACTAAGTTTAACCGCTCTTTTTTAACTACTTCTATCGCTTTCGGGCAAAAAAATTAGGCATTTTCGGTTTACCATAGTCAAAGTGTGCTTTCTAGGCTGATGACTTTGACTAAAACTCCCGTGATCACAAACCGTCGTTTTTCCCTACGCAATCTCTTTGAGACTTGCATGGCCCTGTTGGTATTATGCAATTATATTCTTGTTATTTTCGATTTAACCTATATTCCCCTGCGAGATTTTTGGTTACAGGGACGCTTGCAAATAACCTTATTAAGATTTAATGAACCAATAAAACTCGGGACGATTTCCTTTCAAGAATTACAAATACCTCCCGATCAACCCCTAGAAATTCCCTTTGTTAAAGGAATCGCTAAGTATGATCTGGTGAAAGGGATTAAACCCTATCGCAGTACCAGTGAATATTTATATACGGTTAATAAACTGAATGAACTAATCAATCAAAAGGCATTTAATACAGAAGTTAATCGCCAAGAAGTCGAGAACATTTTGTCCAATTTGCGCCAAAAAAGTGTCGATATGATCGATAATAATCCCTTTGCCTCGGCGGAGAAAACTGGGACTTTAGAGAAGATTAAAAATAAAATGCGCTTGCGGGTTTTTAAAACGGAAAATGTTTCCGCAAAAGCAGCCTTTCAGAAGTTTTGGAGTTGGGATTATCTAAGTCAAAATGGCTGGGAAAAAGAGTTGAAATTTTTTAATCAAGAAATTCAACCTTTAATAGAAACTAATTATTTTCGTCCTCTCGGAGAAGATGGGAGACCGATAGATAACTTTGAGGCGATCGATTTTTTATTTGGTACCATCTTTTTCTGGGAATTTATGCTGAGAACTTGGTGGATTGCTCGCACTCATAAAGGCCTACGTTGGCGCGAGGCTATGTTATGGCGATGGTACGATATTTTTCTCTTTATTCCTATCTGGAGATGGTTGCGATTTATTCCTACCGTTATTCGCCTAGATCAAGTTAAAATTATTAACTTAAGAGTGATTAAAGAACAGGCAGTTCAAGGGTTAGTTGCTCTGATTTCTAAAGATATTACTGAGATAATTGTCCTGAGAATTATTAATCAAATACAGGAATATATTCGACGAGGACAAGTGGAGAAACTTCTCGATCAATCTCTCAATGGCGGCTATAATAATCTCAATGATACTAATGAAGTTGTCGAAATTTTTCGGTTAGTAGTTAATAGCACCGTTGACAAGGTTTTACCGCAAGTTAAACCAGAAGCAGAAGCTTTAATTAAATACAATATCGAGAAAATTCTCAGTCAAACTCCCGCTTATCAAAGCTTATTGCGATTACCCGGCATGAAAGGGTTAAAAACTGACTTGAGCAATCGCTTATCTAGTCAATTGTATCAATCCTTTGTTAATATAGCTGAAAAGATTACCCAGGAAGACGAAGTTTTTGAGCGTTTATTACAGCAATTAGTCCAGCGTTTCGGGCAATCTCTCGCCGGGGAATTACAATCCCGTCACAGTCTAGAAAGAATCGAGATGTTATTAATTATCTTCCTAGAAGAAGTCAAATTAAACTATGTACAAGAATTTTCGGATGAAGACTTAGAAACTATCCTCGAACAAACTCGCTTACTCAACTCTAAAAGTGCAGAAATTACCCCAGGAGAAACCAGAAATCCTCGTCGTCTTCCCTAAAAATTAGTGATCATTGATTAGGTAATATTGCTTGATCTTTTGATCACTTTTATACTAAAATATCCGATGGAATCCCATTACTCAATTAACCTAATTATCTACTCCCATGTTAACAAAAATTATTCTCGGTTTACTTTGGTTAGGCTTCGGATTATACGCTTTTTTACTAGCACCCCCCGACCAACCAGATACAATGAATTTAATTATCGATCTTTCCACTGGCAAATGGCAAGATATTAACCCGTTAATTATCGCTCTTTTTAACCTGATGGGAGTTTGGCCACTTATCTACACTAGCCTTTTAATTATCGATGGTCGTGACCAAAAAATCATCGCTTGGCCCTTTGCTTTTGCCTCCTTTGTCGTGGGAGCTTTCGCTATTTTACCCTATCTAACCCTCCGTCAACCCAACAGCAATTTTACTGGTAAAAAAAATCTGGTCATTAAACTTTTAGACTCTCCTTGGTTGGGAGTAATTGCTCTAATTACTGCGGCAATTTTAATCGCTTACGGATTAATCAACGGCAATTGGTCTGATTATTGGCATCAGTGGCAAACTAGCCGTTTTATTCAGGTTATGAGTTTAGATTTCTGTCTTTTAACCCTATTATGTCCAATTTTGCTGCAAGATGATCTAACCCGACGGGGATTAAAAAATCCTTTCCTGTTGCCAGTAATTTCCCTATTGCCTCTAATCGGTCCGGCAATTTATTTAATTATTCGTCCTCGCTTAGGGGAGAATTAGGGGTAAGGGGAAACTCAGCCTAGTTATCACTTATTTTTTCACTATTTCTTGACAAGAGAAGTTCATATTTAACAGAAATTATGCTGAGGTTCCCCTAAAATACGAACAAAGAGATTAATGTCCAGATTAGAAGGAGTATTTACCCTTGTTAGAGAGTCAAAAACCACCTCAGATTTACTGCTTTCAAGCTGATTATCTTGCCTGCCAACAATTTAACCCCCAAGAGATTCCCGCATGGTTATCCTTAGAAGTAAACTGGCAGGGTTATAGAATTCACACCCTACCCTGGGTAGCAGATGTAGCTAGGGTATTAGGATTATTAGCGATCGAAGATACCCCCCAAGGGTGGCAAGATTATTTAGAAAGCTTGGGATTAGCCAAAATTAGGTTAATGGACAGCGAGGAGTTTTTTGAGGATAAATCTTTATCGGGATGTTAAAAATGCCCTATAATTGGCAATTTAGTGATGATTCTACCGGTCAATTTATGCCTTATAAACTACTCTTCGTCTGTTTAGGAAATATCTGTCGTTCTCCCGCTGCCGAGAATATCATGAACTATCTGATTGAACAAGAAGGATTAAGCAATAAAATCCTCTGTGATTCTGCGGGGACTGCCGGTTATCATATCGGTTCTCCTCCCGATTCTCGCATGAATACGGCGGCCAAAAAACGCGGTATTCCTCTGCAAGGGACAGCTAGACAATTTACCCGCGAGGATTTCGAGAATTTTGATCTAATCTTAGCCATGGATAAAGCCAATTATCAAGATATTTTATCCCTAGATCGGACAGGAAAATATCAAGAAAAGGTCAAGTTAATGTGTGACTATGCTCGTTATCACCCAGAAAAAGAAGTTCCCGATCCCTACTACGGTGGTCGTGAAGGTTTTGACCGCGTAATCGAGCTACTTTTAGACTCCTGTGGCAGTCTTTTGGAGGACGTAAAAAGCAAAATTTAAGTTTTTCTTTCAGCTAATCGATTAATCTATGTTCGAGGGAAAAACGAACCAATTCGGCGCGATTGTTAGTAGTTGTTTTCCTGAGTAAACTGCTAACATATTTCTCGATCGTGCGAGAACTAAGATGCAGTTTTTGCCCAATTTCACTATTAGAAAGTCCCCGGGCTAGATGTTCTAACACTTCCCGTTCGCGATTAGTTAACTTAAAATCGTCCTGTAAAGAAGAAGTTAAAACAGCCGTAGTTTGGGGGCTTTCTTCTGGTTTTAATTTCTGGTATTGACGTTCACTTTGCACCATTTGCGCTCGCTCTAAAAGATTGCGAATAACTGCTTTTAATTCCTCCATCTCAAAAGGTTTAGGGAGATAGATATCACAACCCACTTGATAACCGCGAATTCTTTCCTCTGTTGACCCTCTTTCGGTTAAAAAAATTACCGGCAATAACCTAAATTCTGGCTGTTGCCGCACCTTAGTCACCAAAGAATAACCGTCTAAACGGGGCATTTTGATATCCGATACCAAAAGATGGGGATGATAGGTATCCAATAAAGTCAAAGCTTCCAAACCATTACTCGCCGCTAGCACACTATAACCTGCTAATTCTAAATAGTCTTTGACCGCTAGGCGGACACCGGGGTCATCATCGGCAATTAGAATCAAAAGAGGCATAGAAATTAACAGGACAAGGTTAAAAAAGTATTCATAGCCTACCATCCCCTGAGCTTTGCTATCGTCTAAAAAGCTACAGAGGCCGTTGTCACTGATATTATACTAGCAGTTAGCCGTCAGCTTTTTTCTCCCCATCTCCCCATCTCCCCCAACCCCTATCCCCTTTTTTGCTTTTTACTTAAGATGACAGATTATTTGGTTTCCCTGACAATTTGGGCGGGTATTTATGCGATTTTTGCCCTCGGTTTAAATCTACAATGGGGATTTACTGGCTTAATTAACTTTGGTCACGTTGCTTTTGCCACTTTAGGGGCTTATGCAACGGTTTTATTAACTTTACAGGGTGTACCGATGATTTTTGCCGCCATTGTCGGGGCGCTCCTAGGGGCGTTGTTGGGATTGGCTATCGGTTTTTCCACCCTGAGATTAAGAGCCGATTATCTAGCAATTGTCACCATCGGGGTGTCTGAGTTAATTCGTTTGCTGGTGCTTAACGAGGATTGGTTAACGAAAGGCAGTTTCGGACTACAACGTTATCCCCTACCTTTGGATATAAATGCCAGTTTTCCCGTCAAATTATTAATTATTGCCCTGTTTACCCTGCTTGCTATCTTTGCTCTCTGGCAATTGGGGCGCAATCTGCAACGACAATGGCGCGAAGCTGGGCAAATTAGCGGTAAAAGCTATCAACCGACGCAAAAGAGGGCTTTAATCTTTTGGGGGGCGTTAGGGGCGATAATCCTGCTTTTTCTGTATATAAACGGCGTAATTGCCTTGAATGACTATAATTACAAAGCCGGGCTGATGGTGGTAGTTTTAGTCCTCCTCGCTCTCGTTTATACTGGTTTAGAATTACTTTTGCGATCGCCTTGGGGACGCATCCTCAAAGCTATCCGGGAAGATGAAGAAATTCCCCGGGCTTTAGGAAAAAATGTCTTTTGGTATAAGTTACAATCTTTGATGTTAGGGGGTGCGATCGCTGGTTTGGCCGGGGCTTTTTTAGCATGGCAATTAACCACTATTTACCCAACTAATTTTGAACCATTATTGACTTTTAACGCTTGGATTATTATCATTCTCGGTGGCTCTGGTAGCAATGCCGGCACCTTACTAGGATCAATAATTTTCTGGGCCTACGATTCCCTGACTCGCTTTATTCTGCCCCAATTAGAGATTTTTAATGATAGCCAATTAGGGGCTTTACGGATTATGATTATCGGCCTGCTGCTCATGGTTTTAATGATCTGGCGACCCCAGGGTATCCTGGGCAAAAAAGAGGAGTTAACTTTGGGAAAATAATTTCAGTTATCAGTTATCAGTTATCAGTTATCAGTTATCAGTTATCAGTCATCAGTTATCAGTTATCAGTTATCAGTGATTAGATTTGAATATTAAGTGAGCAGTATTAAATAGCAGTTTTCTAAGGACTTAAGCAAAATTAATTACACATTTAAATAACCCTATTGCCTATTGCAAGAGTGCCTATTGCCTGTCTCAACTAAGAAATTTATTTCCCACGACTACTTACTGTCTTTTCACTGATTACTGTTTAATGTTTACTGATAACTGATGTTTATCTGATCAATTATGTTACTTTCTGCCAAAGGATTATCGAAAAGTTTTGGGGGCATTTGCGCCGTCAATAATGCTTCTTTGGACGTGCCGCAGGGCAGCATCACCGGGTTAATCGGACCAAATGGAGCCGGCAAAACCACACTTTTTAACCTTTTATCTAATTTTATTCGCCCAGATAAAGGGGAAGTTTTTCTTGATGGTCAGCCGATTCATCAGCTGCCTCCCTATCAAATTGCCCTGAAAGGATGTGTGAGAACTTTTCAAGTAGCTAGGGTATTATCCCGATTAACAGTGTTAGAAAATATGCTCTTAGCTAGTCCGGGGCAAACGGGAGAAAATTTTCTCAAAGTCTGGTTTCAGGGGGCAAAAATTCGCCAACAGGAACAGGAAAATCGTCTCAAAGCTTTGGACATCTTAGATTCGATCGGTCTAGGGGAAAAAGCGCAGGATTATGCGGGAGCTTTATCGGGAGGACAGCGTAAATTATTAGAGATTGGCCGAGCGCTAATGACCGAGCCAAAATTAATTTTATTAGATGAACCGGCCGCCGGAGTTAACCCCACTTTAATCGCTCAAATCAGCGACCATATTATCGAGTGGAATCGTCAGGGAATTACCTTTTTAATTATCGAGCATAATATGGATGTGATTATGTCCCTTTGTCACTACGTTTGGGTATTAGCAGAAGGGACAAATTTAGCCGATGGCATTCCCAGCGAAATCCAAAAAAACGAGCGGGTTTTAAAGGCTTATTTAGGAGACTAAAGCTAATTTTTGCACCTGTTCAACAAAGTTAGCCAGAATTTTTAAGCCATTAGTCGAGGATTTTTCCGGGTGAAACTGCACCGCTACCAAACGATCACGAGCGATCGCTGCCGTCACCGTTTGACTGCCGTGGGTGACGGTGGCAGCAGTTAGATGACTATCAAGGGGATCGACATAATAGGAATGGACAAAATAGACGTGAGGATGCGGGGGTAATCCCTGCCAAAGAGCATGATCCGGCTGGGTGAAGTCTAACTGATTCCAACCCATGTGGGGAATGGTAATGCCAGGTTCCGAGCGAAAACGGCGCACTGTCCCCGGAATAACCCCTAAACCCGCCTCTTGACCTTCCTCCGATGTCTCAAAGAGAATTTGTAAACCGAGACAGATACCGAGAAAGGGTTTACCATTAGCGATCGCTGCTTTGATCGGTTTTTCGAGATGACGAGCGCGAATTTGCCGGACAGCAGGATCAAAAGAACCGACTCCGGGTAAGACAATAGCGTCAGCTTTTTCGAGATCGAGGGGAGAATCGGTAATTTTCGGCACTGCACCCACGGTTTCGAGTCCTTTACAGGCAGAGTGCAGATTTCCCATGTCGTAATCGATGACAGCGATTAAGGTCATTGCTATATACTGATCAAGCGATAACTTTAGTTTAGAGCAATCACGCCGCTAGATTAGGTCTTGACTCAGAAGTCGCCAGTTCAAAAATGAAACGCACGACTCCTCAAGAGTTGAGGAAGAAAGTCTCATCAGGTAATGTCTGGTCATGATCACAAAGAATCAGACCGACAAATTTCGATGAAGTGTAACCCAATTTGGTATCGACGACCGACTCCCCAAAACGAAAACTTCGTACCTCACCATTAAGATAACTGCTCTAATTATTAGACATAATACACAGAGCATAAAGCTTAAACTGGTATTTGTCTAAAGCCTTCTTGATGGCATCAAGAAATACCTCCCGACATTCCCGCTTCGATAGTTTGAACTCTCGGTTATTGCAGCGTGTGGTGACGTGGTAGGAATAACCAGCTTGAAGATTTCGAGGTTTTCTAGGCATATTTAAATTCTTTAAAACGGAGTAAGTTTTATGTTAATAACAAAACCCCGCTTTCAGACCTTTGCCGAATATCTACAATATGAGGATAATTCAGAGGAATATTATGAATTATTTAACGGAGAATTGGTAGAAATGCCACCCGAATCAGGACTTAACTTTCAAATTGCCAATCGTCTTTTTCTAGTCTTTGCTTTAATGCTAGGAACCGATAGAGTGAGAGGACATGGTTTGGGATTAGAAGTGAGAGGCGAACCGAAAAACCGTTACCCTGACTTAACCATTATTCGAGAAGAACATATTAAACTACTTTCCCAGAGAAATACGATTCTTCTTTCCATGTTACCCCCCTTATTAGTCTTTGAAGTGGTTAGTCCTGGGGAAATCCAAAGAGAGAGAGATTACATCGCTAAAAGAATTCAATATCAAGATTGTGGGATTCCCGAATACTGGATAGTTGATCCTCAAACTCAAACTATTTTAGTCTTAGAATTAAGAGGAAATACTTATACAGAATCTGGTAATTTTAGCAATAATGACTTAGTAAAATTATCTATATTTAATCAACTCAATTTAAAAGTTTCTGAAGTGTTTAATTAGGCAAATTAACCCCCATGATTACCGTCGAACCGATTATCTTAAACTTAAAATTCGTCAATTTAAGCGATGAGCAATTTTATCAACTTTGCCATAATAACGACGATTGGCGAATTGAACAAACTGCCCAAGGAGAATTAATTATTATGCCCCCGATTGGTGCTATTAGTGGGAATCGAGAATCAGATTTAAACGGCTTTGTTTGGTTATGGAATCGTCAAACCAAACTCGGTAAAGTCTTTAGTTATTCCACTATCTTTACCTTACCCAAGCGTGGTAAACGTTCCCCTGATGTCGCTTGGATTGCTAATGAACGCTGGGACGCTTTACCCCGAGAAGAACAATAAAAATTTGCCACAATTTGTCCTGATTTTGTGATAGAATTAAGGTTGCGTACTGATTCTTTAAGTCAACTCCAAGCAAAGATGCAGGAATATCTTGATAGTGGCTTAAGATTGGGTTGGTTAATTGATCCCATTAGTCAACAGGTAGCCATCTATCGCCAGAATCAGGAAGTAGAAATCGTCTCATTACCAACCACCTTATCTGGGGAGTACGTTTTACCCGGATTTACTTTAGAATTACCCATTTTTTGACGACAGGAAATACCAAAATGATAGCAACTGCAACAATTTCTCCTCAATTAACCATTCCACGCCTAGAAAATGGGGACAAGCTTACTCGTCGTGAATTTGAGCGTAGATATAAGGCTATGCCAAATCTAAAAAAAGCAGAACTCATTGAAGGAATTGTTTATATTATGGCTTCTCCCCTCAGAATTAAGAACCATGGTGAACCTCATGCTCAGATTGTTACTTGGCTAGGTTTTTATCAAGCCTTTACTCCCAATCTGCAATTAGGCGATAATTGTACGGTTCGTCTTGATGCTGATAATGAACCTCAACCCGATGCACTATTAAGAATTAAAAATGGTGGACAATCAACGATTAGTGAGGATGGCTATGTCGAAGGTGCGCCAGAGTTAATCGTCGAAATTGCAGCGAGTACCGTCTCCCTTGACTTACATCAAAAACTCAATGTTTATCGCCGTAACCAAGTGCAAGAATATTTAGTCTGGCGAGTCGAAGATGGAGAATTTGATTGGTTTAGATTAACCAATGAAGAATATATTAAACTTGAACAGAACTCAGAAGGGATAATTTGTTCCCAGATATTCCCTGGACTATGGTTAGATAGAGATGCTTTATTAGCCGGTGACTTAGCCCAGGTTTTAGATGTTTTGCAATTAGGAATAGCTACGCTCAAACATCAAGCTAGTTAGAGTAATCTAAATTTAACAAAAACTTCACAAAAATTCATAAAAAAACTATTGACTTGACGACCAAAGAAGGAGTAATGAAAACCGATAAAATCTTTTATACCCTATTTCAAGTCTTTCCCGAACTTCTCTTTCAACTGCTAGGAGAATCTCCCAATCTGGCGCAAAATTATCAATTTAAATCAGTCGAAATCAAAGAATTAGCTTTCCGACTCGATGGGGTATTTATTCCCGATGCAGACCACCCGGATTATCCGCTTTACTTTGTCGAAGTTCAATTTCAAAAAGACGAGGATTTTTATTGGCGATTCATCACTCAGATCTTCCTCTATCTCAAGCAGTATAAGCCTGAACGTACTTGCTGTCCCGTGATTCTGTGGGGAAAGCGCCGCTTGGACATTGGGTTTCCCATCGCTTACCAAAATTTGCTAAACTTAGAGCAGATCCAACGAATATATCTCGATGAAATCGAGGCTGAATCTCCTCCCTCTCTGGGGATAAGTATCCTCCAGTTTATCGTCATCAGTGGGAAAAAAGCACCCGAACAAGCTCAATCCTTGATTGAGCAAACCCGCCAACAGATTATTGACCCTAACACTCAACGAAATGTTATCGAGTTAATCGAGAAGATTATTATCTACAAATTTCCGCAGAAAAGTCGCCAGGAGTTAGAAGCTATGTTTAATCTCACGGAATGGAAACAAACCAAGTTTTATCAAGAAGCTAAGGAAGAGGGGAAACTTGAAGGGAAACTTGAAGGGAAACTTGAAGGAAAACTTGAAGGAAAACTTGAAGGGAAAATGGAAACAATTCCCCTTCTGGTTAGGTTGGGACTTAATGAAGAACAAATTGCACGGGAATTAAATCTAAGAGTTGAGATTGTTCATCAATTTATTATCAATCAGAACAATTAAAACTTTTAAGAGATTGCTTCGGGGGGTGAAGAAGCAGGGGAGAGGGGGAGCAGGGGAGTACAGGTTGTTGCTCTCATAGTAGGTTGATTCATGAATCAACTGGCGTTGCTGATTTGAGATATGAATCTTCTTTTGTGGTATTTTTAAAACCTAGACCCAAACTAACTTTTGGATGGGTGCAAGGTTGTCATTCATACCTTGATTCAGCAACGCCCTCTTTCTTAACAAAAATTTACCTAAAAATTATTGACTTGGATTGGCAGTGCTGCTACAGTGTGAAAAACCAGAAGTGTTGAATGTTAAGATTTTGAGGATTTTGTACCTCTGACAGAATTACTTAAGCTATGATTAAGGTAAGATTTACTTACTCATACATCACAAATGACTCGAGTTACTATTGATTTACCAGTCAGTTTAGCTGAAACCGCCCAATGTTTAGGAAAGGCTACGGAACGAGAGTTATCAGAGGTTTTAATTGATACCTTAGAAATCATTTTACCTACCTTTAATAATCTCTCAGCAGTGGGCAATCATGTTGAAATTTCCCATCTGTTAGATACTGAAGTGATTGAATTAGCTAATTCAAAAATGGATGTTGTTCAAAATCAACGCTTGGGAGAGTTACAAGCTAAGGGAAAAAATACGGGTTTAACCGAAGCTGAAGGCTATGAATTATCAGTTTTAATCTCAATTTACCAAATGGGACAATTAAGAAAGTCAATAGCCTTGGCTGAAGCCGTTAAAAGAGGTTTGAGAGATCCTTTAATACCATGAGCTTTCTCACAGAAACTTTGCGCCAAAAAGTTAGACAACGGGCAGGAAATCGCTGTGAATATTGCCTCAGTCACCAGGATTATATTATGGGAAGATTACAAATTGATCATATCCAACCTTTAACTAAAGGTGGTGCTAATACAGAAGATAATTTATGTTTAGCTTGTGAATTATGTAATCAATATAAGTGGACACAAACTGAGGCTATTGATCCTGAATCTGAGCAGTTAGTTTCCTTATTTAATCCTCGCCTTCAAAAATGGCAAGAACATTTTTCTTGGAATCCAGACGGAACAGAAATTAAAGGGATAACGGCTTGTGGTCGTGCCACAGTTGTAGCTTTAAGATTAAACAATAATCTGGCTGTTGTTGTGCGTAAAAATTGGGTTAAAGCTGGTTGGCATCCACCTGATTAGTGAAGCAGGGGAGAGGGGGAACAGGGGAGAAAGTGTGATTCGCAAACTTTACTTTTCCTTAACAATAATTTACCTAAAACCTCTTGACATTGTTGGCACTGTCATAAATTTTTTTATCAAAAATAAACTTATTGGAGGATTTTACCCCATGAAAACCAAGAAACTGACACCCCGTAACTCTGCTCCTGTCCAACGGGAAAATGCCGCTACCGTCTCTCGTGATGGCAATGCGATTGCTCCCCAATGGCTCCGAGGGATTGCGCATCCCTTTGCGGGAGACGACGCGGAGTAATGCTCCCGATTCGAGCATCGAACTTCAAATCATGTCAAAAGTCTTTTTCTGCTTGCCAGGGTGCGCGGTTTGCCCCAACGAATTGACGTACAACCCTTGTTAATTCAGGGCTTTCTGTTACCTGGCACGCGGGAGAAGCTTTTGAGCGAAGTGATTAAAAAAGTCGGGGATTTTCTTAAACTCTGAGAATCAAAATCAAAGATTTACATAAATCCCCGACTTTTGATCTTTAATCTAACACTTGAAATTATGATAGTTGCCGAGATTCAAAAAAACTCTCTCAAAGAGCAAAGAATACAATTTATCCGTAATCATCAACAAGCTTTTGATGTTGAGCCGATTTATCCTCTGGGGCTGTTTGAAGATTTTGTTATGGAAATTGAAGGCGATTGTAATATTTATTGAAGCCTCCTGTAAGATAGAATTAGATAAACTCATTGCCTCACGGTTTATGCTCTTTTTTAAAGATCAGTCCCAAGAATGGCAAAAATGTCTAACTCAATCTTTAGCTTTTTTTCGGCAAGTTGAAAACCGAGTTGGTGTTCAATTAGATTATTCCTTATTACAGAAATTTTTAGGACATAACTTTGACTTTAGCAAACTAGAAGTTCTCGGTGCTGGACTTGATTTAAGAACTAATTTAGCTGATTCTAGTTTAAAAATACACATTAGAATTAAAGATTATCCTGAAAAGCTACAAACTGCTCTCGTTTTAAGTGATGGTGCTGCTGACAGTGATTATTTAAGTGAATTTGTTGAGTTAATTGGTTTTGATTTTTACTTTAATGGTAAAAGTGAAATCGAAATTTATGCCGAACTTCAAGAAGATGATTTTTTCAGACCAGAAACCATCAATTTAGTCTGGCGACATTTTCCTGATTCAGTCTTAAAACCTCTGCAAGGATCAAGTTTGTTTTTCACGGGTTTATCAAAAGCAAATAATAACCCAGTGCTTTACTACCATCTCAAAGGTCGTCAAGATTTAACCAATTATTTTAAAATCAATGATACAGCCCAAAGAGTTCACAGTTTTTATCAACATCAAGATATTTTACCTAATATGTGGGTAGGTACTACTCAAAAAGAATTAGAAAAAACGAGAATTGAGAATATTCGGCTTTATTATTACAAATCCTTCAAGATGGAGTAAATTTTATGTTGATGATAGAAGTAAATGAATTAAAACAACTCTATGACGTTGATGATGATCAACTAATTTAGTAACTTTTCCTACTGAATGCTCCTACTCCCTAGAACAATTACTTGATCGTTCTTGGTTGCCCAATCAAACCTATTAACTTATAACTAATAACTAAATAATGATTCCAGGATTGCAAGCATTACACAAACTAACCCAGGGTTCCCCAGAGATTACTGTTGCCATTCTTGATGGTGTCGTAGATACTCAGCATCCCTGTTTTCAGGGAGCAAAATTAACTCGACTGCCCACCTTAGTATTACATGGTGCAACCAGTGGGCAGATGTCCACCCATGGGACTCATATTGCTAGTTTAATTTTTGGACAGCCTAATACAGAAATCGAAGGAATTGCCCCTCAGTGTCACGGTTTACTCGTGCCAGTTTTTTCCGATGACCGACGGCGACTATCTCAACTAGATTTAGCCCGTGCGATTGAACAAGCCGCCGAAAATGGAGCGCACATTATTAGTATTAGTGGGGGGCGCTTACCGATACTGGAGAAGCAGAAGACTGGCTAGAGCGTGCCATTGAAATGTGTAGCCAGAGAAATATTCTTGTCGTTGCGGCTGCCGGAAATGATGGTTGCGAGTGCCTCCATGTTCCAGCCGCCCTTCCCGCTGTCCTAGCAGTGGGTGCTGTTGATGCTAGAGGGCATCCCCTCGACTTTAGTAATTGGGGGGAAACCTACCAAAATCAAGGCATCCTTGCCCCTGGAGAAAACATCTTAGGGGCAAAACCGGGCGGCGGGACAATACAAATGAGTGGCACTAGCTTCGCTGCGCCCATCGTAGCAGGAGTAGCGGCTTTATTACTCAGTTTGCAAGTGCAGCGGGGAGAAACACCTAATCCCCACGCAGTCAGGGAAGCATTACTAAAAAGCGCCCTTCCCTGTCCCTTGACAAACAGTGAAAACGAACCAAAATGTTTAGCCGGCCTGTTGAACATTTCGGGGGCAATTAAACACCTAACCGGAGAAACCATGTCCGAAACCATAGAAACCCAAGCAACAGTAGAAGCTTCCGGCTGCGGCTGCGGTGGTACACCTGAAACCACCGAGGTTCAACGCCAAAATCTCGAACTGAGTGCCGCAACCAGCGCACCGTTAATCCCCGTTGTTGCCGCCCAAATTCCCAACCCTGTAACAACCTCTCAAGGAGTATCCATGCCTGAAACTACCACTAAACCTGTTACCCCCAGTCAAGCTGCTGAACCCGCTGGCGGAATCGTCTATACCATTGGCACTTTGGGCTATGAATTCGGTACAGAAGCCCGTCGGGACACATTTAAACAACTGATGCCCACCGCCGTAATTGGTGGGATTGAAGTTCCCTCTAACCCCTACGATGCCCGCCAGATGGTGGATTATTTAGCGGATAACCTCTCAGAAGCCAAATCCTTAATCTGGACACCTTCCATTAATCTTCCGGTTCTATCCCTAATGCCCTTAACTGTTCCGCTAGGCGCTCGGCTCGTTGTCGTTCCCGCTCGGCTCGTTGTCGCTCCTGTTCGGCTCGTTGTCGTTCCTGTTCAGTAGATTCCTGGGAAGTTAACAACAAGTTACCTTCCCCATCCCACCAGCGAAGCCAGGGAAAGAACTGATTTTGGTATTCCCCTTGCCAAATTCCTAACTCTACCTTTAAAGGAGTAATGGGATAATGACCGCGCTGATTAGGAGTCATTTTTTGGTAACGACCATTAACTAACTGGTACATCTCGATCTGGGCCTTGTTAACTTCATAAATTCCATAAAAAGGAATTTGAATCGCTCGCTCATAGATCCAAAATTTACCCTTAACAGGCGTTTTATCCCGTTCTTCTTCACCATTGCCAGAGACAAATTCTAAGGCAATAACCGGTTCAATGGTTTCTTTCCACATCACAAAGGAACGGCGAACTTGACCATCAATAGTCGTGGGGACATGGGGAACATAAAACCAATCGGGAGCAACAGCACCCTTTTCTAGAGATTCTGGATGCTCTGGCAATCGCCAATAAATCCCACAATCTCGACCTAGGCAGTAATTACCATCAGGATGTAATTGCTCTAAAAGGGGTGTAATAGTATCCGTTAAAAGGTCTGCTTGGGGAGGCTCTTGATAGTTTTTCACAAAACTTCCATCTTTATCGGGGAGTTGGGTGTGGTCGGGTAAAGGGGAAGCACAATACGCTGTGGTCGAAGGTTCCTGAATTGTGGTTGAGGATTGTACCGTTTGGGTCATTGCACTCATCTTTAATTCCCCTATTTTTGTTATCTAGCTTTTATTCTATAACTGTTCTTGAAAACCTGCAAAAACTATGCCTGATCTCAATGCTATCCCCGGAATGACCGCTCTTCGCTCCCATACCAAAGGCGATCCACGCATCAAAATCGCCGTTCTTGATGGACCAATTGATTTAGACCGCGCCTGTTTTCAAGGAGCAAATATTACCCGTATTAATCCTTATTGGTCCGAAGAATTTCCCATCGATCCCCAACACTTACAAGCCTTTTTAGATGTAGAAAAAAGTGGCAAAAGTGATGAAGAAAAAGAGGAAATGTTTAAGGAGGCGATTCCAGATGAAAATATCCGCCACAGTTTGCATTTGCGCTTCCATGCTAACCATATTATCAGCACCATTTGTGGACAGCCAGATTCACCGGTAGAAGGGATTGCTCCTAACGCAACGGTGATTAATATTCCCATTGCTTATGGGAATGACGATTTTATCAATCCTCTCAATCTTTCTCGGGGGATTAGTAACGCGATTGAACAGGGAGTTAATATTATCCATTGTGCCGCTTGTCACCCAACTCAAAGCGGATTAGCTCACGAATTTATTGATAAAGCGATTCGTCAAGCACAGGATAATAATATACTCGTTATTGCTCCTGGTGGTAATGATAAAGGAGAGTGTTGGTGCATTCCTGCGGTATTAGAAAATGTCCTGACCGTAGGAGCGATGAAAGATACAGGAGAGCCATTTAAATTCAGTAATTTTGGTGGTAAATATGCGACTCAAGGGATTCTTGCTCCCGGAGAGAATATTCTAGGAGCGCAACCCGGAACTGATGACCCCATCCGCAAAAAAGGGACTAGCTGCGCTGCTCCAATTGTGACAGGAACGGCCGCTTTATTAATGAGTTTGCAATTAGAACAGGGTTTATCTCCTGATGCAGAAGCTGTGCGAGCAGCCTTGACTAATAGTGCCATTCCCTGTGATCCCAACGAAATAGAAGAACCAGAACGCTGTCTGTTGGGAAAAATCCACATCTCTGGAGCTTATGAATTGCTGACAGGAGAGACATTAAAACCCGTTGAAGCTAACAACAATTTGGCAGCTAATATCAGAGAATCGACGGTAACTCCAGTGACAGCGACAACCTCTGTTATTCCCTCTTGTTCAACCGAGATAGCGAATCAGGGAATAACTGCAATCATTTCAACAGCAGCAACAAGACAACCAGCGATCGCTCCTAGCAATGCTTCAGAAAATATTTCCTCAACTGGATTAATAAAAAATCATCAAGCACATAACAATATTGTCCTAAATAATGTTGTTCCTAGTCAACGCTCAAACCTCGTTTATGTGTTAGGAACCTTGGGTTATGATTTCGGTACAGAAGCACGTCGGGATACTTTTAAGCAGTTAATGCCAACCATCACAATCGATAATCTTGAATTACCTCCCAATCCCTACGATGCGCGGCAAATGGTAGATTATTTAGAAACTAATCTATCAGAAACTAAGTCTTTAATTTGGACAGTGAATTTAGAACTAACTCCCATCTATGCAATTAAACCAGTGGGAGCTTTTGCCGCTGAGATTTATCAAGTCATGCAATATATGTTAGCGGGTCAAATATTGCCAGAAGCTGACGAAGATTATGTGGAAAGAGTGAGTATTCCGGGTATGCTGACCGAGGAAACTGTGAAACTTTTTTCCGGTCAAATTATTCCTGTCCTCAAAGTTAATAGTCCCCGGGGAATGTATGGCTGGAAAGTTAATACTTTGATTGAATCAGCGATAGAAACTGTTAGCGCGGAACATGAAATCGCCGATGAATCTAGGATGCGGCGTTCTCTGACCAGTTTCTTGAATCGCATTTATTATGACTTACGCAACGTCGGACAAATCGCCCGGGATCGCGCCTTAAATTTTGCGGCTACTAACGCTTTTCAAGCTGTACAAACCTTCTCCCAAGCAGTAGCAATGGGAATGGAATTACACAGTATTGAAGTAGAAAAAAGCCCCTTTTGTCGCTACGGAAGTGAATGCTGGGATGTGAAATTAAAATTCTTCGATCCCGAAAATGGTCTGCGCGCTAAACGAGTTTTTCGCTTTACCATTGATGTTAGCGATCGCACCCCTGTAACTTTAGGTGAAGTGCGTTCTTGGGCTGTTTCTAAATAGCCTGAGTCTGCTAAGTACCTAAGCAAAAAATGATTAACCAATAAGGCCAGGGTTAACTTGTCAAAATTGTACCAAATGTACTTAGCAAAAATGTCGATCAAATTCAATTATAATTAACTTCTTATTCAAAATTTTAGTTAATTATGCGTTACAAACTTTTAGGTAATAGTGGTCTGCGGGTTTCCGAACTATGTCTAGGAACGATGACATTCGGGGAAGATTGGGGTTGGGGAGCGGATAAAGAGGAAAGTCGGGCGGTTTTTCAGGCTTTTGCGGAAGCGGGCGGCAATTTTCTCGATACTGCTAATATCTACACTAACGGAACCAGTGAAACATTAGTGGGGGAATTTGTCAAGGGCGATCGAGAAAAATGGGTAATCGCCACGAAATATTCTCTCAACACTCGCCCCGGCGATGTCAATGCCTGCGGAAATCATCGAAAAAACCTCTTTCAAGCGGTAGAAGCTAGTTTAAAGCGTTTAGGTACTGATTACATCGATTTACTCTGGCTTCATCTTTGGGACTCTCTCACTCCTATCGAGGAAGTGATGCGCGCTTTCGATGATTTGGTCAGGATGGGAAAAGTGCTTTATATCGGCATTTCTGACAGTCCTGCTTGGATTGTCTCCCAAGCAAACACCCTGGCCACCCTACGGGGATGGACACCCTTTATCGGACTACAAATAGAATATTCTCTCAAGGAACGCACCCCTGAACGGGAATTATTGCCTATGGCCAAAGCATTAAATATCGGGGTGACAGCTTGGAGTCCCCTGGGAGGAGGCGTTTTAACGGGAAAATATAATCAACCCAACCCCGTCGATGGTCGTTTAAGCATGACCGACCAACCTTTTCAAATTCTTGATCGCGATCTGAAAATTGCCGAGACCGTCCTAGAGATTGCCAGAGAAATCGGCAAATCGCCGGCACAAGTGGCGTTAAATTGGCTCAGAAATCGCCCTAACGCCGTAATTCCCATCATTGGCGCTCGAAAATTGTCCCAATTGCAGGATAATTTAGCCTGTGTAGATTTTAACCTTACTGGGGAACATCTGCAACGACTGGATAATATCAGCGCCATTTCCCTCGGTTTTCCCCACGAACTTTTAGCCAGTCAATTTGTTGGCGATATCCTATTAGGAGGAGTAGCAGCACAATTGGACCGATGATGGAAGTTTTTGTTTATGGAACCCTGAAACCTAAGGAGAGTAACTATTCTGCCTACTGTGCAGGAAAAGTGATCAACTCTAAAACCGCCTATACAAAGGGGCATTTATACCATCTTACCGCCCTCGGTTATCCCGGACTGACCGAGGGGGATGGCTGGGTGAAGGGAATTTTATTGACTTTTAACGCAGATTATGATATGGGGCTTTTGGATAGTTTGGAAGATTATCAACCAGCAAGACCCCCAGAAGAAAACGAGTATCAGCGTCGCAGAATTCCTATTTATAATTTAGAGCGAGAATTAATCGGCGAAGCTTGGGGATATATGATGACACCGGCAAAAATAGCTTTTCATGGCGGTATTTGGCTGCCTTCCGGTTGCTGGACCAGTAGCGATCGAGAATAGGGATGAGGGGTCCGACTCTGTTAATATATATCAATTAAAAGCTTAATCGTGAAAAAATTATGTATCTACTCCTAGAAGTGGCCAGTGGCAAATTCCCCGTTTATTTTGTGGCAGTTTATGTGGTCGGTTTTCTCGCTGCTGTCAGCATCGGTTCGATCGCTTGGTATAATTCTAAACGCCCGGTCGGTTGGGAAGATGCCCAAAGACCCGATATTATCCCCGAAGTGAAGACCGAGGTAGATTCTGATTCTCAATCCTAGAAAAAGGCAGTTATCAGTCATCTGATGCAAGTTTTCAGTTCACTGTTTACTGTTCACTGATAACTGACAAATCGCCAACAACCCAGAAAATAATCGATATATTCGATCGATTTGGTGAATAAGTCCCCTATAATCACTAACATTGCCCATATCGATCTTCACAGAAGCGGGAACAGTATGCGAATTCTATTTGTGGGTGCCGAGGCCGCCCCAATTGCCAAAGTTGGGGGAATGGGGGACGTAATTGGGGCATTACCGAAAGTCCTGCGTCAGCTAGGTCATGACGTGCGGATTTTTCTGCCCTACTACGGTTTTCTCCAGGAAAAAATGGACATCCCTTCCGAACCCATTTGGTCAGGATTCGCCATGTTTCAGGATTTTTTAGTCTATGAGACGGTTTTACCCGACACAGATATTCCTCTCTACCTCTTTGGTCATCTAGCTTTTTCTGGACGCAATATCTACGGAGGCGAAGATGAGGCCTGGCGATTTACCCTATTTGCGAATGGTGCGGCGGAATTCGCCTGGAATTACTGGAAACCGCAAGTTATTCACTGTCATGATTGGCATACGGGTATGATTCCCGTCTGGATGCACCAAGACCCCGATATTAGCACCGTTTTTACTATCCATAATCTCGCCTACCAGGGGCCTTGGCGGGAGGCATTAGAAAAAATGACTTGGTGTCCTTGGTATATGCAGGGCGATAATACCATGGCCGCGGCGGTTCAATTTGCTAATCGCGTCACTACCGTTTCTCCCACCTATGCCCGTCAAATACAGACCCCCATTTATGGCGAAAATTTAGAGGGATTATTGTCCTATATTTCCGGCAATCTGGTGGGGATTGTCAACGGCATCGATACGGAGGTGTATGACCCGGCTAAAGATGTTTATCTTAAGCAGAATTTTACCCCAGAAACCATCGAAAAACGTCTGGCCAACAAAATTGCCCTGCAAGAAGAAGTGGGGCTACAGGTCAGTAAAAGTGCCTTTGTCATGGCGATGGTGACGCGTTTGGTGGAACAAAAAGGTATTGATCTAGTGATGCAAATTTTAGATCGCTTTCTCACCTATACTGATGCACAATTGATTATTTTAGGTACAGGCGATCGCTATTATGAAACCCAACTGTGGGAGATGACTTCCCGTTTCCGGGGGCGAATGTCCCTGCATCTTCTCTATAGTGATGCCCTTTCCCGTCGCATCTATGGGGGGGCCGATGCTTTGTTAATGCCTTCCCGTTTTGAACCCTGCGGCATCTCCCAATTAATGGCCATGCGTTATGGTTGCATTCCCATGGTACGCCGCACCGGTGGTTTAGTCGATACGGTGTCTTTCCACGACCCGATTCAGGAAAAAGGAACAGGATTTAGTTTCGATCGCTATGAACCTTTAGACCTATTTACCTGTATGATCCGGACTTGGGAAAGTTTCCGTTATAAACAGGATTGGCAAAAACTACAGCAACGGGCAATGACTCAGGATTTCAGTTGGTATAAATCCGCTTGGGAATATCTGAAAATCTACAAACAAATCACGGGACAATCGGATCAATTATCCGATGAGGAAAAAGATAAATTTGTCGCCCTGACTAGCAGTTAAATCCTGCTTAAGTAGGGGTGAAGAGGTCTCACCCCTACTGGCGAAAAATTAATCAGTAATGGCGTTGAGAAGAACTTCCGCTAGGGTCATATCTTCCATATCATCGATAGTAATTGTGTCAACGATATCGAATTTAGCCCCCGCCGATTCTAGCTGATCGTCTAAAGCTTTAAGAAATTCCGTCGCTTGTCGATCATGACCCACTTGAATCAGAGAAATGGCCAATTCTTGATCGCTATCAAGTTTTCGAGAAGCTTCGATAATTTGACGCATCACCGCTTTGCGATCATCTGGTTCTCCGTCGGTAATCACCAGAATAGTTTCTCCGTTTGGTTTAGTTTTGCCGGCAGTTTTGCGCTGAAAATAATTATCAAGGGCATCTTGGAGAACAGCTGCTAGGTCTGTCCTCCCCATCGGTTCATTTTCTTGATAAATTCGTGTCACCTTATCGGAAGTAACATTATCATAGCGTCGGAAACGTCCAGAAAAAAGATAGATAGTGATGCCGTCCGGATCGATTTCCTCGCACTTTCTAGCCAAGGCAAGGGTGGATTCTTGGGCAATTTGCCAACGGGTTTTCTCACTGGGTTGATCAGCAGTGGACATACTGCCACTTTTGTCAATAATCAGAGTATAATCTCTGTCTTGTACAACACTTTCACTGGCCATAGGGGCTATACCTCCAAGGGATTTGCGCTCATCCTAGTCTAATAATTATTAAACTCTAGGATGGAAACTCTACCTCGATCGACTAGGGTTTTTTAACTATTGGGGGGGAGACAGCGTAACCAACAGCAGAAACTATCGGCAGAAAGCCGGTCGGGCTAAAATGAAAAAAGTATGAAAATTATTTCCTTAGCCGATGAGTGATAGCCAATCGATCGCCTCAACCGAGAAAAAGCCTGAGCATCCACCTTCTTGGAGTTTTTGGACGGTGTTTAGTTCCACCTTCCTAACCATATTTTTTGCTGAAATCGGCGATAAAACCCAATTAGCCACCCTTCTGATCAGTGCTGAATCCCGATCCCCCTGGGTGGTTTTTGCCGGGGCAGCCACCGCTTTAATCACTACCAGTCTCCTCGGTGTCCTGATTGGTTATTGGATTGCCCGTCGTCTTTCCCCGAAAACTTTAGATATCGGTGTCGCTATCCTTCTCCTTTTGATCACCGGTTTACTGATCGGCGATATTCTCTAAGTGATCAGTGATCAGTGATCAGTGATCAGTGATCAGTTATCAGTGATCACTGATCAGTGATCAGTTATCAGTTATGAGTTCACTGTTTACTGTTTACTGTTTACTGAAAAAAAGCTTCCCACTTCCCCACTTCCCCACTTCCCCACCTCCCCACTTCCCCGCTTCCCCACTTCTCCACTTCCTGGAATTTATGAATTGGCAATTATTCGGACTGACATTTATCACGGTTTTTTTGGCAGAAATAGGCGATAAAAGTCAGTTAGTAGCGATCGCTCTCGGTGGCAGTTCCAAATCACCCAAAGCTGTCTTTTTTGGCTCAATTACCGCCTTAATCTGCACCAGTTTCTTAGGAGTGCTTGCGGGGGGCAGTATGGCGCAGTTATTCCCCGCTAAGATATTAAAAGCGATAGCGGCCATTGGTTTTGCGCTGCTTGCTGTCCGGCTGCTTTGGCCAGATTCGGATTGATAATTGGGTTTGCGGCAAAAAGCTTTTCCTGGGGGCAGGGTGTGGGGTGTGGGGTGTGGGGTGTGGGGTTTTACGGATTTTCAGGTGGTCAACTACCTAATTTTCAGGGAAAAAGCCCCGGAATTTTATCCCCGATCACTCCAATGGTTGGCACTTTTTGAGGTCAAAAAAGTCTAAAAGTCTTATCCAACAAAGTTTTTAGATTTATTGTGCAAGATTTTGAGAGAATCGTGGTTCAAAACCTTGCATCTTCATCGGCCCGCGTCCTGTAGGGGCGAAGCATTCGGGCAATAACCTATCGGTGAAACCGTAGATTTTCTATCGGAATGCTTCGCCCGTACTTTTTGCTGCAAACCCTAATTAATTTTTGAAGGTTCAAAAACGGCAAAAATAAGGATTAAATCGCATAAAGTATGTAAATAGACCATTTAATTGATTATTATTCATTCTTAATTCTCCCGACTCCTGCCTCCCGTCTCCTGAATCCTGCCTCCTGTCTCCCGACTCCTGATAGCTAAAAAACTGAGGCAAATTCCCGAAAAATAATTAATTTTTCCGAAAAAAGTAGTAAAATTTACAAAAAACATCGAAAAAGTAGCGAAAGTTACAAAAAAACTGCTAACCTAGCCGTAATATCACACAGATATTCGTAGAAAGATTCCCGAAAATCTCCTCAGCCAAAACATCCGTGTGAAGTAGCTAATATTGTCAGCGAGGTTAGTTCAAGATCATCATGTCAAATTTAGGACGACGTAAATTTCTCCTGTACGGTTCTGCCACTTTGGGAACCAGTATTCTGTTAAAAGCTTGTGGTGGCAATCAAAGCCAAACCCCCACGGCCAGTCCTAGCCCAGCTGCTAGTCCCGCCCCGGCTTCTGGAGAGACCATTAAGGTGGGTATTCTCCACTCCCTCAGTGGCACCATGGCCATCAGTGAAACCAGCGTAGTCGATGCGGAAAAACTGGCGATCGAGGAAATCAATGCCGCCGGTGGTGTTCTTGGTAAACAGATCGAGGCAGTGGTGGAAGATGGTGCTTCCGATTGGCCAACTTTTACCGAAAAAGCCACCAAACTGATCGATCAGGACAAAGTTGTGACCGTCTTCGGTTGTTGGACTTCCGCCAGTCGTCAGGCGGTTTTACCCGTGTTTGAAGCCAAAAACCATATGCTTTGGTATCCCGTCCAGTACGAGGGTCAAGAGTGTTCTAGAAATATTTTCTACACTGGGGCTGCCCCCAACCAACAGATCGAGCCGGCAGTCACTTGGTTACTGGAAAACAAAGGGAAAAAATTCTTCCTTGTCGGTTCCGATTACGTTTTCCCCCGCACTGCCAACACGATTATTAAAGAGCAGTTAAAGGTAAAAGGCGGCGAAACCGTGGGCGAAGACTATCTACCCCTAGGTAACACGGAAGTTACCCCGATTATCACCAAAATTAAGACGGCTTTACCCGATGGCGGCGTTATTTTTAATACCCTCAACGGTGACAGTAACGTGGCTTTCTTTAAACAACTGCAAGCGGCCGGTTTAACTCCCGATAAATATCCAGTCATGTCGGTGAGTGTTGCTGAGGAAGAAGTTAAACAAATTGGTAAGGAATATCTCCTCGGTCAATACGCTTGTTGGAACTATTTCCAAACCGTAGATACCCCCGCTAACAAGAAATTTGTTGAGGCTTTTCGAGCTAAATACGGTCCCGATCGCGTCACTAACGACCCCATGGAAGCGGCCTACATCATGGTCTATCTCTGGAAGCAAGCGGTGGAACAAGCGGCAACCGCCGATGATCTCGACAAAGTTCGCGCCGCCGCCATCGGACAAAAATTCGATGCTCCCGAAGGACCGGTGCAAATGTTCCCCAATCATCATATCTCCAAAACTGTCCGGGTTGGTCAGGTGAGAGATGATGGTCTATTTGACATCATTTGGTCAACTCCGGGGGTGGTGGATCCGCAACCCTGGAACCAATTTGTCCCCGAAACTAAGGGCTTTGCCTGTGACTGGACGGATCCGGCCAAGGGCGGTAAATTCAAAATGGAAAAATCCTAGTTTGAGGAGTTTTTCCAGACAATAACGAGAGTGAGGTGGGCATTACTGCTCACCCCACTTTTTAAAGCTTAAAAATGCACAGGAATAACGAAAAGTGTCAGCATTATTAGAAGGATTATTTAATGGTATTAGCATCGGTTCTGTGCTATTGCTGGCCGCTTTAGGACTAGCGATTGTTTTCGGACTGATGGGGGTGATTAATCTCGCTCACGGTGAGTTAATGATGTTAGGGGCCTACAGTACTTTTGTGGTGCAGAATATCTTTAAAGGTTTCGGTTCTCCCCTCTTTGATACTTATGTTTTATTTGCCCTACCGATCGCTTTTTTAGTGTCAGGATTGGCGGGATTATTATTAGAAAGGGGGGTGATTAGGTTCCTCTACGGCAGACCCCTAGAAACGCTGCTGGCCACTTGGGGAGTCAGCTTAATTCTGCAGCAATTTGTCAGAAGTGTCAACGGCTTATTAGTAATTAGTTTAATAGTTTTCTGTCTCTTATTTTTTGGGGCAATGACGGTGTTAAGTCGTCGCCTAGATTGGGAGAGAATTCGCAATTTAGCTATCGGTATCACCCTGCCTTTATCCCTAGCTATCGCTGGATTATTAGGCTATCTTTTATCTTTTAATCCCGTTCTCGCTAAACCCTGGTTTAGTGCCAGAAACGTCGATGTCACCGCTCCGGTTTGGTTACGGGGAGGTTTACCTTTACTGGGGTTTCAGATGCCCTATACCCGGATATTTATTATCATTTTAACTGCCATTTGTTTGTTAGGGACTTATTGGTTTTTAAATAAATATTCTTGGGGTTTACGCATTCGTGCCGTCACCCAAAATCGCCAGATGAGTGCCTGTTTAGGTATTCCCACCAATCAAGTGGATGCTTTGACTTTTGCCCTCGGTTCGGGATTAGCCGGAGTTGCCGGTTGTGCGATTAGTTTCTTGGGTTCCGTCGGTCCAAATGTGGGACAAAATTATATCGTTGATACTTTTATGGTAGTGGTGGTGGGAGGAGTGGGTAATCTCCTAGGAACTATTATCGCAGCCATGGCGATTGGTGTGGCTAATTATTTAATTGGTTCGGGAACTTTTGCCCTGATGTCTGGTTCCGTGGCAGCACTAAAACCCCTAACGGATTTCTTCACCTTTTTCTCCACCACTAGCATGGCAAAAGTGATGATTTTTGCTTTAATTATTGCTTTCTTGCAATTCAAACCTGCGGGAATTTTTCCTCCTAAAGGACGTACTGCCGAGTTATAGATTATGATTACCGAAACCATCACTAGAAACGAATCCCGACAACGGGAAAAGAAAAAGTTAATCACGGAAATCGCTGTTATTGTTGGATTGGTGGTCATCTTTGCGCTGTTACTTCCCTTAGCTTTGTCGGCTTTCCGTTTGCGTTTATTGGGGCGATTTCTTTCCTTCGCTATTGTCGCTTTGGGGATAGATTTAATCTGGGGTTATACGGGTTTATTAAGTCTTGGTCATGGCATCTTTTTTGCCCTCGGTGGTTACGCTTTGGCCATGTACCTAAATCTTCAGTTACCCCCCGGACAAATGCCCGAATTTTTTACTCTCTACGGGGTGACAGAATTACCTTTTATTTGGCAACCTTTTTATTCCCTACCTTTGACAATTCTAGCCCTAATTATCGTACCAGCGATCGTGGCGGGATTGTTAGGTTATTTAATCTTCCGCAATCGCATTAAAGGGGTTTATTTCTCGATTTTGACCCAAGCGGCTTTACTGGTATTTTTTAACTTTTTTAACGGTCAACAAAAGTTAATTAACGGCACTAATGGCTTAAAAACCGATACCCAAACAATTTTCGGGTTACTGGTGGGTTCCGATTCTGTTCAAGTGGCCTTTTATTTACTCACAATTGTCTGTTTACTGGCTATTTATCTGCTCTGTCGTTGGTTAACTACGGGCAGATTTGGGCGCTTATTAGTCGCCATTCGCGATGATGAGGTGCGGGTGCGTTTTTCCGGTTATGATCCTACTTGGTTTAAGGTGTTAGTTTTTGCCATTTCTGGGGCGATTGCTGGTGTTGCTGGCGCTCTTTACACCGTGCAAACGGGTATTATCACTCCTAACTCTATGGATGTGGCTTTTTCCATTGAAATGGTGATTTGGGTGGCTGTGGGGGGACGTGCTACCCTTGTGGGGGCAGTTATCGGTACTTTATTAGTACGCATGGCCCAAACTTTTTTAAGCGAACAATTTCCGGAAGTCTGGGTATTTTTCCAAGGGGCCTTATTCCTAATTGTGGTGACAGTGCTTCCCGATGGTATTCTCGGTGGAATTAAACGTTTGCTGACTCATTTTGGTTTCCGCAAAACTTTAATTACCTATCCTAGTATTGAGGAAGCTCCAGAAGTGCAACTGGAAAAAGAACAATTAGAGCATAAGTGATCTTATTCTATTAGTATTCTCCGAGTCAGGGGTCGGTCGTCGGTCGTCAGGAGATAGGGTGATAGGGTGATAGGGTGTTGGGGTGATAGGGTGTTGGGGTGGTCACTGCGTACACGTTGCGGGGGGTGTTAGGGTTTTGGGGTGTTAGGGTGTTAGGGTTTTAGTTGAAATTCCCCCACTTCCCCACTTCCCCACTTCCCCACTTCCCCCCACTTCCCCACTTCCCCACTTCCCCACTTCCCCACTTCCCCACTTCCCCACTTCCCCACTTCCCCTATACCCTGTTCCCTCTTAGAAATTATGACTGGAAAAATCTTAGAAATCGAGAATCTTACCGTTAGTTTTGGGGGTTTTAAAGCTCTTAATAATCTTAATTTTAGTATGGATACGGGAGAATTGCGGGTGATTATCGGTCCCAATGGTGCGGGAAAAACCACTTTTTTAGATGTGATTACGGGGAAAGTGCAACCCACCATCGGACGGGTATTATTTAAAGGTCGAGATCTCCGCAAAATTCCTGAATATGCGATCGCTCGTTTAGGTATTGGTCGCAAATTCCAAACTCCTAGGGTATATTTAAATCTAACTGTGCGAGAAAATCTCGATTTAGTTAGCAACCGGAATAAAAATGTTTTCTCAACTCTTTTCGGTCGTCCTCCGCTAGAAGATAGCAAAAAAGTTATTGGTTTATTGGAAACTATCGGGTTAACTGCTAAAGCTGATTTACCCGCTTCTTTACTGTCCCACGGGGAAAAACAACGCCTAGAAATTGGTCAATTAGTAGCCCAGTCACCAGACTTACTGCTAGTAGATGAACCCGTGGCAGGATTAACCGATGAGGAAACGGAAAACGTGGGTAATTTGTTATTAAATTTAGCGGAAAGTCATTCAATTATTGTCATTGAACACGATATGGAGTTTGTCCGGCAAATTGCCCGTAAAGTCACGGTTTTACACCAAGGAACTGTTCTATGTGAGGGGAATATGGAGCAAATTCAAAATGATCCGAAAGTTATTGAAGTTTATCTGGGTTCCTCGGAAGAATAAAAAGTCAAACAATTAAAATTAGTTACAAAGGGTTGACAATGTTACACATATCTGATCTCAATGTTTACTACGGAGAAAGTCATATTTTAAGAAATGTTGATCTTAACATTAATGCGGGAGAAATGGTCTGTTTAATCGGACGTAATGGCGTGGGTAAAACTACCCTATTAAAAACCCTAATGGGTATCTTAAAACCGCGAGCGGGAGTAATTAATTATGAGCAACAAAACCTGATTAATAAAACCTCAGATCAAAGAGCCAGATTAGGACTGGGTTATGTGCCGCAGGGTAGGGATATTATTCCCCGTTTAACGGTAAAAGAGAATTTAATTCTCGGTTTAGAAGCTTTACCCACAAGGAGAAAAAATGCCACAATTCCCGAAGAAATCTTTGATTTATTTCCCGTTTTAAAAACCATGTTATCGCGGATGGGAGGAGATTTAAGCGGTGGACAACAACAGCAATTAGCCATCGCTCGCGCCTTAGTTGGGGAACCAAAATTATTAATTTTAGATGAACCCACGGAAGGAATTCAACCGTCAATTATTCTCGAAATTGAAGCAGCGGTACGGCGTATTGTTGCCAGTAAAGGAATCGCCGTTTTATTAGTAGAACAACACCTGCATTTTGTCCGCCAAGCTGATCGATATTACGCCATGCAGAAAGGGGGAATTGTTGCTTCCGGTTTCACGAGCGAATTAAGTCAAGAAGTCATTCAGCGATTTTTGGCGGTTTAAACTTAACTTTTTCCTTGATATATGACTCAAATAGTCGTAATTGGTGGCGGGGCAGCGGGATTTTTTGGCGCAATTAAAGCGGCAGAATCTCACCCAAAAGCTGGCGTTACTATCCTAGAAGCGGCAAAAGAACCCCTAGTTAAAGTGCGGATTTCGGGAGGGGGACGCTGTAATGTCACCCATTATTGTTTTGATGTTTCCCAATTGGTTAATTATTATCCTCGCGGTGGCAAAGCACTACGGGGTGCTTTTAGTCGGTTTCAACCCCAAGATACTATTAAATGGTTTGAATTGCGGGGGGTAAAACTCAAAACAGAAGCGGATGGACGAATGTTTCCCAGCACCGATAATTCTGAAACTATTGTTAATTGTCTGCGGGAAAGTGCGACTTTTGCTGGGGTTGATTTAAGGCTAAATTGTGCGGTTAAATCGGTAAAAAAACAGGAAGAAAGTTTTTTAATTGAATTAAAAAGAGAGGAGCAAATTAGGGCAGATAAGCTGTTAATTGCGACGGGAAGTAGTCCTTTTGGTTATCGCACCGCTCAAGATTTAGGTCATTCTTTAGTCTCTCCTGTCCCTTCTTTATTTACCTTTCAAATTGCCGATGCTCGTCTGAAAGATTTGTTAGGAGTTACTGTGGATAAAGTGCGAGTTCGTCTTGGGGGAAGCAAATTAGAACAAATCGGACCCTTGTTAATTACCCATTGGGGAGTTAGTGGACCGGCTATTTTAAAACTTTCTGCTTGGGGAGCGCGGTTACTTCACGAGCATCATTACCGAATGCCTTTAATAATTAATTGGTTGGAGGATTATCATCCTGAAAAATTGCGAGAAATTATCTTACAAACTAAAAGTGAATATCCCAAAAGAAAACTCTTTAATTATTGTCCCTTTGAGCAGTTACCTAAGCGTCTTTGGCAGAGTTTATTAAGTTACTTGACTGTTAACTCGGAAACTCCCTGGGCCGAATTATCTAAAAATACTCTCAATCGATTAATGACTGAATTACAGCAAGGGGAATATCAAATCAAAGGAAAAGGGGTGTTTAAGGAGGAATTTGTCACCTCTGGGGGAGTGAATCTTCAGGAAGTGGATTTTAAAACTATGGAAAGTAAAATCTGTCCGGGGTTATATTTTGCTGGTGAGGTACTAGATATCGATGGAGTCACGGGGGGATTTAATTTTCAAAGCGCTTGGACTACTGGTTATCTTGCTGGACAAGCTATGGGCAATAGATAGCAGTATTGCCGGTGTATTAGGCAGCCCCAATACACCCGACGGCAATCAAACTCTGAGAAAATCTCACCTTAACTGATAGTTGATAACCGATTCCTTGATGTTGTTATTCCCAAATTGGACCGGCTGCAATTATTTCTTGGGAGGCAGTGGTAAATTGACGGAAATTTTCCACGAAACGATGGGCCAATTCTCGCGCCTGTAGGTCGTAGGATTCGCCATCTTGCCATGCTTGTCGCGGGTCGAGGATTTTTTTGGGAACTCCGGGGACAATTTCGGGGACGAGAACCTGAAAGATGGGATGAGGATGGAAAACTACTTCCTCTAAATCCCCATTTAAAGCAGCGGAAACCATAGCGCGGGTGTGTTTGATCGAAATGCGATCGCCGACTCCGTAGGGACCGCCGGACCAACCAGTATTAATCAGATAAACGGAGGTTTCGGGGTGTTGTTCTAAACGTTCCCCTAACATTTGGGCATAGACGAGGGGTGACAGCGGGAAAAAACATTGACCGAAACAACTGGAAAAAGTCACCTGTGGGGCAGTGATTCCCCGTTCCGTTCCCGCTAATTTGCTAGTATAACCGGAGAGGAAATGATACATCGCCTGGTTTGTGGTTAATTTGGCGATTGGTGGCAGTACCCCAAAAGCATCGGCAGTTAAGAAGATAATAGTTTTCGGGTGGGTTCCCATGCCGGATACGGCACAATTAGGGATATAACGCAGGGGATAGGCGGCGCGGGTGTTTTCGGTCAAACGTCCATCATCGTAGTCGGGAAGGCGATTATCGGCGGACAGGATCACGTTTTCGAGAATAGTGCCAAATTGAATCGCCGCCCAGATTTGGGGTTCGTATTCGGCACTTAAACGGATGGTTTTAGCGTAACAACCGCCTTCAAAGTTAAAAATGCCGTCTTCTGACCAACCGTGTTCATCATCACCGATGAGGCTGCGTTTAGGATCGGCGGAAAGGGTGGTTTTCCCCGTACCGGAGAGACCGAAAAAGAGGGCTGTATGACCGTGTTTATCCATGTTAGCGGCACCGTGCATCGGTAAAACCCCTTGTTTGGTCATCAGGTAGTTCATCATCGAGAAGACGGATTTTTTGATTTCGCCAGCGTAGCGAGTGCCACCGATGAGAACGATTTTTTTGGCTAGGTTGAGGACGATAAAGGCTTCGCTGTTCAGGTCGTCATCCTCGGGATCTCCCTGTAACCCCGGCAGGGCAATCACGGTAAAATCGGTGTGATGGGCAGCTAGTTCGATCGCACTGGGCCGGAGGAATAACTGATGGGCAAAGAGGTTATGATAGGCGATTTCGGTGACGACGCGCACGCCAAAGCGATAATTAGGATCGGCCCCGACGTAACCATCGAAGATATATAGGTCTTTTCCCTGCACATAGGCGAGGACTTTTCGGTATAATTGCTGGAATTTTTCCTCGCTAATCGGAGCGTTATGCTGATTCCAGTCGATTTCTCCCTCGCTACTGGTTTCTTTGACAATGAATTTATCTTTGGGGGAACGACCGGTATATTTACCCGTTTCCACCACTAAAGCTCCATTATCGGCTAAAACGCCCTCATGACGTTCGATCGCCTGTTCGACTAATTGCGGTACGGAAAGATTGCGATAAACGCGACCGAGATTTTTCATGCCTAGGTTTTCGAGGCCGTAGGTGGAATGAAATTGATTTTCTAATTCGTAGTAGAAATTGACGTTTTCGGCGCGATCGGACAAGGGACAAGAGATACTATCATTGGTCAGCGTGTGTAGAGTCAGCATAATCCCAATTCTCCTGATAATTTAGTTGTCGGTTTAGAGCTAAGTTCCAAGTTTCTGATTAGTGCAGTCATAGAAACTAGAAAAACTCCGTTCTCTGTCTTTTTCACTCCCAGACACCTAAGAAGCTATATTGATTAGTTTATTTGACGATATTTGCCTGATTAATCTGGTCTTTCGCTGTCGGTAAGCCAATTTTAGAGCGGTAATTCAGGATTATTCGTTTATTTACCCTTCATCTCCCAGTCAGGGTTTTTACCTTTTCCCTCTTGCCGATCTAACTGCTTTTTTTAGCTATTTTTAGTCTAGCTGTACAATAGGATACAGACGATGTTTTTTTTACAAAAGTTAACAGCTATAGCGGTTTTCACAGGAACGAGGTAAGTAGGGTCTGCTGAAAAAGTTTGTTGGTGGGGACAGGGTGTGGGGTGTGGGGTGTGGGGTGTAGGGTTTTACCGATTTTGAGGGGGTCAATTACCTAATTTTCAGGGAAAAAGTCCCTGAAATTTCCCCCCGATCTCTCCCAGAACTGGTACTTTTTGATTGACAAAAGGTCTAAAAGTCTTATCCAACAAGGTTTTAAGATTTATTCAGCCAACCCTAGCTAGAGATGGGAAATTCTCTCCTATCGTCTTGGGGACAATCGCTTTGAGGCGTTGCTGATTTTAGATATGAATCTTCTTTTGTGGGATTTTTAAAACCTAGACCCAAACTAACTTTTGGATGGGTGCAAGGTTGTCATTCATACCTTGATTCAGCAACGCCCGCTTTGATGCGGTGAGCGTCGAATTAGGTCAGTTGAATCCCGTTAGTTGATATTAATTGTGTTTATAGCGTTTCCCAATCTCATGAGGTACACCAAAATCTTAACTCCTGACTCCTGACTCCTGAATCCTGACTCCTCAAAACCTAAGACTCTGCACCTCACAACTATGGGAATTGCTATAATTGAGTTTGCGATCGAGTTGAGGGACAGTCAAGGGAGAAGGCAAAGGCGAATGGGACATACTGCGTCACAATATCTCACGGAATGAGGATGGGAATCCCCAGCATGGAGAGATTGAAAGTCGCGACAGTTAAGGGTCAATAGGATGCGATCGGCATTTCTAGCATAGTCCAGAACTATGAAATCTGGCTGACTCATCAGACCAGCTTGGTTAACTGTAATCACTTCATGTCCAGCCTGTCGTAGCAATTTCACCAACACTTTATCTTGGGCATCTTCATCAATGAGTAACTTTAGGCTCAAGGGCTACTCCTCTCGCTTCTAGGTAACGACGTTCTGCCTCCGCTTCCTGCTGCAACAGTTCTTGATGAGTTTGGCAGTATTCAATTGCTTCGAGAACGGCGGCTAAGGGTAATTCTTTGCTGTCGGCGACTTCTTCAGGAGTCATTTTGTTGGCGATCGCATCTGACCAAACAGTGAAAGCTGTCAGCTTGCTGCCTTTGACGTATAGTTGCTGTCGCCAGGAATGAGGACGTTTCTCTAAATACTGCCATTGAGTTTTCGCTACGTTGGTAGTCATGCTGAGGCCTTGATCAAAGCTGGTATCCCTAGTTTATCAGCTACTGAAGCAGCGCACCGTCGAAGGCGGATCTCTTCGAGATCGCACTAACCCAATGTTGTTTGGTGTTGTAACCCAATCGGATTCACAATAATTCTATCTTCCTGTTTTTTAACCTCAGCAAGATCGTAATTCATCTGGAGGCGCAGCCAGAAAGCAGGGGTACTACCGATTGTCTTTGACAAACGCACAGCCATTTCCGGGGAAATCCCCGCCTTGCCATTGATTAGGTTAGATAGTCTAGAGCGTGACACGTTCAGCATTTTTGCCGCAGCCGTAACGGTCAATTCAAGCTCTTCAATCGAACTTTTGACAATTCTGCCCGGATGTACGGGATTTTTCAGGGTCATCATGTTTTTTCCCTCAATGATAATCTACAAGGTCAATGTCGAGAGCGTTTCCATCTTCAAATCGGAAGACAATGCGCCAGTTACCTGTAACACGGACGCTCCAAAAACCTTTTAACTCTCCCGTCAGGGGGTGTAATCTGTAACCAGGGATATTAGCCTCCTCTACACTTTCCGCTGCCGACAAAATTGAGAGAATTTCCTCGATTTTGGGGATCATGTTGGGGCTTAATCCCCTGCGTTCTCCCCTTTCGTAAAACTGTTTCAGTCCTTTATGTTGAAAACTCTCAATCACTCAATTGTAGCCTGTAGCCTAACACTTTAATTTTGACTATTTGATTCGAGGAAATCAAGGAGATTAGCACAAGCGTACGCCACCACACCCATCACCCATCCTGAAAATCCCCAAATCACTGAAAATCCTGATGCTGACAAGGAAGTAGTGCAGATAGCAGCCTAAGCCATGAGGAAGAGGAATATAAAGATTTATTAAACTGTAGCTTTTGATACAGTTATGGGGGGGTAATGTGTATGCTTGTTTTTGTTCGCCTTTGGAGTTGGCTTGGGGTGTTGCTTGACTTGGCTGGGAAGGAGGCGATCTAGCGATCTGTACTCGCACTCATTGAGGAGGACTTTACAATGCAAATCCTACGGACTATTACCCTCGTTCTTGGTTTCATGATGGTCACCGTGCCTGCGCTGGGCGCCTCAATCACTTGGAGGCCAGTAGAAGGCATTGCCAATAACTCGGCTGGCGAGGAAATCTTGACTACAGGGACTTACAAATTTGCTTGGAACGCACACGACAGCACGAGTACCACTCCAGGCGATCTCGTGGTGCAGGGTATCACGTTCTACGAAGACCCCGAGGCACTTCGGAGTGGCGGGGGGGTTTTTATCGACAAGTCGAGCTTGACTATTGCATGGACGAGCGGCACTGTTGGAAACTCCGTGAATACAGGATGGAGCGGTAACTTCCGGACACTCATGGACAGCACACTCGCCTCAGGGTCTGGAATTAATGCTGGAGTCAAGATAGCGAATCTGACCCCAGGCAATTCCTACCAAGTCCAGATTCTGCTGCATACAGAAGCTGCGGGAGGACTCACGCAGCCCCGTCCCGTCTGTGACACCGAGCTTTCCACGAATTGCACGCCAGCCATAACGCACTTTACCCTTCCTGCGGAGAGCGTGGTAGGAACCTTCACTGCTGATGCGTCTTTCCAACAGATTGTGTTCCCAAGCGCTGTAGGCCGTGCTGTCTTCAATGCCATAGCAATCTCAGAGGTTACAGCAGTCACCGCGGTTCCTGAACCCACCTCAGCCATCAGCCTCCTCGCTCTCGGCACCCTCGGCGCAGCTTCAACCCTGAAGCGCAAACTAAAATCATCCCAATCCACCGAAAAAGAAACCACAAAAATAGGCTAAATTGCATCTAAAATACCATAAATGCCCCTTCATTCAGTCAATTGAGGGGGTTTATTTTTTTATATCTCTTTTTTGGCAATAGATGCTATAATGAGGGATCAATATTTAAGATTACTTGCTTGATCGTGGACTTTGAGATTATCAGCGCTATCACGAATATCGAGATTATTGCCACAGGAACAGGAATTATTAGGTAAATGGAGAAAATTAAAGGGCATAGCCCAAGTTCAGCTTCCCAATGGTATAGTAAGGTTAGCTGAAGTCCATTGGTAGGAAGCTCATGGCATCGGCAAAAAAGAATTTAAGCTCAAGTTACCGTTTCTAGATTGACCATGAAAATAGAGTCATCTCCAACAAATAAGTTCGCAGTTTGTCTCAATAATGAAGGCTACGAAGCTTCACTAGAAGTTGGCAAAATATACCGCGTTATCCCTGATGAGACAGCAGAAATAAACAGTCTAATTCGGGTTATTGATGAAAGTGGTGAAGATTACGCTTTTTCTGTGAATCGGTTTCATGCTATTGAGTTACCAAAGCCAATAGAAGAAGCTTTATTATCAGTTGCTAACTAGAACTTTCCCAATCCACTGAAAAAGAAACTACAAAAATAGGCTAAATTGCTTCTAAAAATACCATAAATGCCCCTTCATGTTATCTTGAGGGAGCTTATTTTAGGGAATTTATTTTTACAATCCAAATCAATCATTAATGTTACCAGTGTAATACTAAATCTGGTTATTAAAAACTGATTATTTATTCTCCCTATTGCCTTTTGCCTATTGCCTTTTGCCTGTCCTGATATGTAGCCCATACTCAACGGATTTAGTATAAAATAAATAAGAGGGGTTATTCATAATGAGTCCACATCCCTATAACTTTGATAACTTTACTCTTCTGGAATAAACTGATAAACCAAACGATGCTGACAGAACAAATTAAACCTTTAGCCAAGCAAAAATATCCACTGCTGATATTGACCAACGTTCTAAACCTTTAATCACTGCTAAAGACTCATTATTTCCTTCAGTTGCAATATGTACTTTCGGTAATCCTGTTTGAAAAACGGTGACTGACTTTGCTGAAGGATCAATCAACCAACCTAATTCTGTTCCTTGTTGTAAACAGAAAATAATCTTTTCCATCCCTAAGGTAACAGATTGTTCAGGAGACATAATTTCAATAATCCAATCGGGATAACGTAAAAATTGATCGGCCATTTCTCCATCTAGATCTCTTGGCAAATTCTCCCAACGAATCACCGCAATATCTGGCACAATTGAACGTTCTGCAAAAGTACAACGCAATTCAGGTAGAGCATAAGCTAATTTTTGAGGTTTAGTCTGTTGATTAATGGCAGAGGCTAACTCAAATTGTAAGATGCTGTGTTTTCCTTTGGGCATAGGTTTTTGAGTGACAATTCCATGATAATATTCCCTAGCAGGCTTAGTTTCTGGAAGGGCAAGAAATACTTCGAGGGAAAGGGCTTGTTTATCTTCTATTGTGGCAAACATTAGATTGATTTCTCCGATCTTGAGTTATTTTCTATTATAAGCTCCTGACTCCTGACTCTCAGGACAATTTTTTATTCTTACCATAAGTCTAATCTAAAAATACGGGTTTTTCTTTAAGCTCTAGCACGAAAAATTTGATTAGCAGTGAGGTTTAACTCTGGAAAAATCCCTGAAATAAGACGTTGATCCTGTTTAAATAAATTACCTTGATATTCTCCATCGATTAATTGATAGATAGAAATGGTGGGTTCTTTGGGGCTGCCGATATATCGGGCCGAACCTTTAGCTAAATAATCGATAATCCAATATTCGGCAATTCCTAATTGTTCGTAGTCGTCGAATTTTTTCAGATAATCATCTCGCCAATTGGAACTGACAATTTCAATAATTAATTTAGCTGATGTTGCCAGAGAAATTGAGGAAGCGGTTTCCCAATAGGGATCATTAACTAGATTTTCTCTGTCTAAGACAATAATATCGGGTAGATAACCTGTATGGGGGCGAAGGGGTTTTACTGCGGCAGTATTGGGGATAAAATAGGGCAATTGCTGTCGATTTATCTCTAAGAATAGGGTTCCAGAAACAAATCCGCCAATTTCTTCGTGTTTTCCGATCGGTCGCATCATGGCCAATAATTTTCCTGCGATTAATTCGTATTGTTGTCCATCATCGGGATATTGGTTGATATAGTCATCAAAAGTCAACAATTCCGGGATAGTTTGGGTTGTGGTCATGGCAGTTAGGGTAAATAAGAGAGATGATTTTTCTAGATTATAACTCGATTAACGACGTTGCCACCAAGTCAATCCAGCTAGGGTAAATCCCACTAAAGGCATCACTACCATCCCTATCCAAAAAATAGCGTTAGCTTGCAGGGGATTTAAATTAATTCTTCTATTTTCTGGTTCCTTAGCCCGGATAGATAAGGTGGCTGTTTCACCACTGGCTAACCACTGCACAGAATTTAAAAATATATCTCCGTTTAACTGTTGTTCAAATAGTCCATCGCTGGCAAAGCTGGCATTACCAATCACGATTAATTTACCTTTTTTTCCCGTTAGAGCAACTCCTAGATCAAAGGGGCCAGCTAAATCTTTTTCAGGGTTAAACTGGAGATTCTGATCATTTAAATCACTCTCAGCCCACATTTTATCATTAGTAATCATTAAAGATACGGCTTCAATTCCTTCGATGGGAACGGTAGCGATGGGACGAGCAAAGGGAAAGATAGAAATACCGTTAGCAAAATCGCGAGTAATCGGATGATTACCGTAATTGGTAATAATGGGACTAGCCGGACCTAAACCGATGATTTCCCCCGCACCGGAAGCATCAATAATAATTCGATTATCTAGTTTCACACCCCAAGGGGTTAATAAGGTTTCTAATCCGGTTTCGGTTTGGGGGTCAATCAGTAATAAAATTTTGCCCCCTTGATTGAGATAGTTTTTTAAAGCGGTGACTTCCTGGGGAAATATTTTTCTTTTGGGACTGGCAATAATAATGACATCGGCATTATTGGGAATGGTGGAACGTTCCACTAGATTAAGTGGTTCTACTTGATAACCTTTTGCTTCTAAACTCTTGACTGCTTGTCCTAAACCTCCTTGAGGTTCTTTGATGGCATTTTCTCCATGACCTTGCAGAAAATAAGCGGTTAAAGTGCGATTGGTTTTAGCGGTTTCGATGGCGTTACTCAATTTCGCTTCGGTGAGACTTTCCTCTTCACTAATAGTTTTCAGGGGTTGTTTTTTGTCACCATACTGTAGATAGACTCTGGACAGATTATCATCAGCTAGTTTTTTAAATTCTTGGACAATATTGGGTTTTTTCTCCGGGTTAACTATCTCGTACTGAAATTGGGGATTTTTGCGTTGATAATTGGCTAAAAGTTCCTGTTCATTGCTACTAATTCCCCGGGTTGAAAAAATCCAGACTTTGACGGGTTTTGACAGATTGGTTAATAGTCTTTCGGTTTGGGGGGATAAACTAAAGATTTGGTTTTCGGTTAAATCAACTCGATAGGGATAACGGAGGGCGAGAAAGTTAATTAAACCGATAACGCTGAGGACAATAATAGTAGTAATGAGGGTTTGAGTGCCGGTGCGGGTACTTCTTTTTTGCCAAAAGTCTTTGGCAGTGATTACTAAGAACAACAGCCACCCTAGAAACAAAATAGCCCCAGCAATTAATAACCCCAGAGAGAGGGATGACCATTGACCGGAGATTAACCCCACGGTTAAGCCGGCACTACCCAGAAATAGGGCGGGTATATAGAGAAATTTACTGTATTTTTGCCAGGATATCATAGTTAGTTTCTTTGATAACGGTCCGCTTCGATCGCTTGAGTAGTTAGGAAGATTCCCAGCAGAATATAACTGAGCAGGATGACTAAACTACTACTGTCAAAAATTCCCCGCACGAAATTGTTAAAGGGTTGATACCAAGATAGATGGGAGAGCAATTCTTTCAGGAAAAATCCGATCTGTTCTCCCACTTCTCCTCCGATACGATCTCGAAAGAAGGTTTCGGCATTGTTAGCAATTACATCCAGTATCCAGATAAATAAGATGGTGATAAAGGTGATGATGTAAGCAAGGATAGAACTATTGGTGAGGGAAGAAATAAACATCCCGATGGCTAGGATGGCTGCTGCCAGTAAAATTAATCCTAGATGAGCTAGTAAAATACTGGCTATATTCACCGGGGGAACTGCGGCACTAAAAACTACTATTTCATAAATCCAAAAGGGGGTAATCATCACGGTAAAAAAGGCCAGCACTCCCAATAATTTACCGATGGCTATACTCCAATTAGTCAGGGGGGAAGTGGCTAAAAGTTCTAGGGTTCCCTGTTTTTTTTCCTCTGCGTATAATCCCATAGACAGGGCTGGCAAAATTACCAACAATAAAGAGGATAAAATCATGCCTATGAAAGTGGTCATAAATTCAGACACCGTATCTCTGGCTACCAGAAATCCCGATTGTTCCTGAATACCAATATCGAGAATAATGCCGTAGAGAAGGGAGTTAAAGAAAAATCCTGCTACTAACCAAAATATCCCCATAATTATATAGGCATTGGCGGCGGTAAAATAGCTTTGAAATTCCTTGCGAAAAATCGCCCAGATATTATTGATCATGCCTCTCCTCTTGCTGGTTACTTTCCCCGCTGCCGATTACTTCCAGAAAAATATCTTCTAGGGTTTTACGGGTGCGACGCATTTCTAATAGGTTATAACCATTGTTGACAACTATTTTAGCAAGTTCTGCCCCTAGGTTTGTTCCCGCTTGACCAACAATTTTGAGCAGGTTATCGCCGACTTTTGCTGCTTGTTCGACTTGGGGCATTTGTTGAAGGATTTCTAACAGGGAATCCCTATCACCTTCGATCTCAATTTCATAACTGGAACCAGCAGGGGTAGCGGTAGTAATATTATTGGCTACGATGCGACCCCGATTAATAATTGTCGCTCGATCGCAGGTAATACTCACTTCTGGTAAAATATGAGTGGAGAGAATAATTGTATGTTCTCCCGCTAAACTTTTAATCAGATTTCTCACCTCGATAATCTGTTTCGGATCCAATCCTACTGTCGGTTCATCTAAAATAATTACCGGTGGATCGTGTACGATCGCTTGGGCAATTCCCACACGCTGTTTATAACCCTTGGACAACTTGCGGATAATAACTTTTCTTTTTTCTAGTAACTGACATTTGCTTAAAACTAAATCTACCCGCGCTTTTCTATCCCCCGATGAGATGCCTTTAATCCGCGCGACAAAATCCAGAAAACTTTCTACGGTCATCTCTGGATACAAGGGGGGATTTTCGGGAAGATAACCAATGCGACGACGCACTTCTAAGGATTGTTGATGTACATCGTATCCTGCTATCCTTGCTGTTCCTGTTGTGGCAGGAATATAACCCGATAAAATCCTCATAGTCGTGGTTTTTCCGGCTCCATTGGGTCCCAAGAAACCGAGGATTTCTCCTTTTTCTACGGTAAAATCCACGTCACTAATTGCCGTGGTCGAACCATAAATTTTACTCAGATGTTCCACTTCAATCATAAGCTTTATCAGTTATCAGTTATCAGTTACCAGTTATCAGATGTGAGTTTTCAGTCTGTTAAGTGACAAGTTCGGAGCTTTCTTTTCACTGATTACTGCTCACTGATAACTGATTTTTCCCAGACTATGATCCTGATTAATTTCTACCACTAGCTCTGCTTGTTTGAGCAGGGGTGGGAGAAATAATTGCGGATGTAAACTTTTCCAAAAATACTTGACAAATTCCTCGATTTCTGATGGGTTCATACCTCCTTTTGTTTCGGCCGCCTGTCGCCATTGTAAACTGTAACGGTAGTCAAGGGGATAAAGAATCAGTAAGCGATCGATTTTTGACCAGAGGGGTAGATATTCTCGCAATCTTTGATTATTATCCCTGGCGAATTGTCGGTCTTCTTCGCTATTAATCGGATCGGGGGCATGATCAAAGACTGTTTCCTCTATTGGATTCATGCCCACAAACCAACCCTCGAAAAAAAGAATATCAACTCGTTCCACTTGTTCCGGTGCAATTCTATCTCCTTGTCCTCGATGCAGGGACTTGTCAAAACGCGGGATTAAAATCGGACTTTCCTGCTGACAAACCTGTTCTAAAACTTTAATTCCTAATTCTATATCATGAGTACCCGGTGGACCACGCCAGCGCAATCTTTTATCCTTTTGACGCAATTTTATTCGCTCATTATAGGTCTTATAAATATCATCTAAAGAGAGATTATTTACTTTTAAATCAAAATAGGCTAAAATAATCGACATTATAGATGTTATGGTGGTCTTTCCCGTGCCTTGGGGAGCTAAAATGCCTTGAATCAACGGTTTTGCGTGGCTGCGTAGCTGTAGCGCCCAGGGAATCCACAAGCGCCAACAGCTGATCAAAATCTGATTTGGCTGATTTATCCCTAACTCCTGACATTTTTGCCAGACTCGCGGCCAGAGAATCGTTAATAGTTCCGCCCTTTCCTGTAGGATGAGAGGGTTAGTCTCCCTAAAATTTAAGGATTCGATCTCTAGTAAATCTTCTAGATCCGCCTGACTTAAGGGATTTTCGTCGATTAATCCCCGTAAAATCGTCAAAATCTTCATAGCTATTATCGGAATTAGGAAAAAACTGTCCCAGTGATTCAGGAGTAATTCTCTGGGTTATGGGTTCGCTCAAGATTTTTTTGTAAGAGTGTTTTTTAGGATTATTTGCCCAAAAATGAAGGGTTTGCAGGCAGGCACGGATTCCCATTATATATATAAGTATATGTCAAGTCCCGTTTTCAGTCAAGGGGTTTGGTCAAAAATCTCTAGCTTTGTCTCCAGTTTCTCAATCGGTTAGACTAAGAATTATTCACATTACTTAACAAAACAGCAGATGAATACAGCTGCTCTGACGACAAGGCAAAATTGGCAATGGCAAGGAAATTCTATACACTATGTGCAAGCGGGTACTAGAGTTGCGGGAAAACCCCCATTACTATTAGTCCACGGTTTTGGCGCTTCCACCGACCATTGGCGAAAAAATGTGTCAGGTTTAGCCTCAGAATGGGAGGTATGGGCGATCGATCTGTTAGGATTTGGTAGATCAGCTAAACCGGATCTGGTCTATAGTGGCAGTCTTTGGCAGCAACAATTAAAAGATTTTATCAAGGAAGTTGTGGGCCAACCGACGGTTTTAGCGGGTAATTCTCTGGGGGGTTACGCTTCTCTCTGTGTGGCTGCTAATCACTCTGAGAATGTTCGGGGATTAATTCTCCTCAATAGCGCCGGTCCCTTTAGCGATACAGAAAGCAATCGTCAGCCTAATTTAGCACAAAAATTACTGCGATCGATCTTGCTGCAACCTTGGGCCAGTTATCTCTTATTTCTCTATACCCGTCAACCCAAAACTATCCGCAAAACCCTAGAGAAAGTATATCTCGATCGCAGTGCCATTACCGAGCAGTTAATAGAAGATATCCGTCGTCCTTCCCTGGATGCGGGAGCAGCCAAAGTTTTTGCTTCTGTGTTTAAATCTCCCCGGGGGGAAAATGTGGATATTCTCCTGCAAAAGTTAAGCTGTCCCCTGTTGATGTTATGGGGTGAAGGGGACCCTTGGATGAATACTAGGGAACGCGGGGCCAAATTCCGTCAATACTATCCTTCTCTGACAGAATATTATCTAACTGCCGGTCATTGTCCCCACGATGAAATTCCCACAGAGGTTAACCGGTTGATTAGTGATTGGTTGAAAAGCTTATAGGTAGTTGTGGTCAGGTATCAGGTTTTTATTCTCTTGACGCTTATCTGACCTGAAAAAAGAGGGTTTGCAGGCAGGCACGGATTCCCATTATATATATAAGTATCTGTCAAGTGCGGGGATTTGTCAAGGGTTTTTTTGAGAAAAAATCTGCCAGAATTTGGCCCGTAGAAAAGACATTGGCCGGTATTGGTAGAGAAGCAGATGGATGAGTAATTTTAGGAGATAACTATCTACTTTATGTGTCTGTTGGTTCCCCAATCTAATACATCTGTCTGTCTTCGTCGCAGTTGTTGGCCGTTTCTTCTAACCAAGCAAGATAGTCTTGTTCGTATCAGTCTTTAGTAGTGGTCAGGTATCAGGTTTTTATTTTCTTGACGCTTATCTGACCTGAAAAAAGAGGGTTCGCAGGCAGGCACGGATTCCCATTCTATATATAAGAATCTGTCAAGTGCGGGGATTTGTCAAGGGTTTTTCTGAAAAAATCTGCCAGAATTTGGCCAGTAGGATAAGAGATTGTTTCACCTTTGCCTGTGAGCTACAATAAGCAGATGAGCAAGAGGATAGGATTACAGGAGTTTTGACAATGCGGTTACTACGGGTTCAAGTTCCTGACTTTCGAGTGTTAAAGAATATTGATCTTAGTTTCGGGAAAGACTTTTTTCCTCAGATATTCCCTATCCGTAGTTTGGTAGGTTGGGTTGAGGCACGAAACCCAACGCCAGTTGCGTAAACACCAATCCAATAAATGTTATCCTAACTTGATGCAATACCGTAGAGCAAAAACACCACGAGCCACTTATTTTTTTACAGTTGTGACATACAATCGCCACAGAATTTTGTGTGAACCTGAAAATGTGGATTTACTACGAAATGCTTTTAAATATGTTATGCGACAACATCATTTTAAGATTGATGCTATTGTCATTTTACCAGATCACATTCATGCTCTTTGGATATTGCCTGAAACGGATGCAGATTTTTCAACTGGTTGGTGATTAATTAAAAGTTATTTTAGCCGTCAATGTCATTCTCAATATCAGGGTAAAATTTCAACATCTCGACAACATAAAGGAGAAAAAGCTATTTGGCAACGTCGCTTTTGGGAGCATCAAGTTCGAGATGGTCGCCAAGGGCGCGCCTACGGCGATCGAGATTTTGTTACTCATCTCGAATACCGTGCATCATGGATTAGTAAACGCTCCGAAAGATTGGCAATATTCCAGTTTTCACCGTTATATTGTTATGGAATAAAATGTAGAAGTGAAACCCAAAAAATTAAGGTAAGAAATAAAAGCAATGTTGGGTTTCGTCACCTCAACCCAACCTACAAGATCAGCGATCGCACTTTCAAGCCAAAATGATCGCGGTTTTCAAGTTTAATCAACAAGATGACGGCAATCGCATTATTTTTTTAGATATTTTGAGAAGAGGCCGTTCTCTCAGCAAAAAAATAGATTAAAATGAGTGTGTCAGCCTGATTAACAAAATGAGTTATGCCAACACCGACTATCATCGAAACGGATTTGCGCGAAGTTCTAGCAGAAATGAATCAGAAGCTAGATACAATTTCTAAAGATGTGAATCAAGTACAGATTCGATTGGCTACTGTAGAAACCAAAGTTGATAATGTAGAGAAACGATTGGATTCAATGGATAAGCGATTCGATAAAATGGAATTACAGATAGAAAAGGTAGACAGCAATCAGGGCAAGCAGGTTTGGGCTTCGATTGGGGTTTTGTTTACGGCGGTAGTGGCAACGTCTATCCGTTTTGTTTTAACAGCTTTACCCTAGATTTCAAAAGAAAACCTGATCGCGTTTTTAAGATTTAATCAACAAGAAAACAGCGATCACCGTTATCTCAAGTCATCTTCGGTCAGATCAGCATCTTTCAAAATACTCTTAAGAGTACCAATTGGTAAATCTTTATTGCCATGAACAGGAACGGATAAAATAACTTTCATTCCCTGTTTTGTATAAATATGATGACTACTACTAATGCGTTTTAACTGCCAACCATAACGTTCAATAATTTTACAAAGGGCTTTGCCAGAAATAGATTTCATAATGATAATTCGACTAGCTCTTTTTCTGCTTCAATTTCTGTTTCTTGACTTGCAACTTCAAGCCATCCTTGAACTGCATCTTGCAACATTTCTAATAATTGTTCGTAGCTTTCTCCCCAGGTATGACAGCCTGGCAATGCCGGTACGGAACCGCACCAAATACCATCTTCTTGCCAGATTAGAGCTTTAATTTTCATGTTATTTTCAAAATATTTGCCTAGTTTTACTATGATAATAGAAAAATACGATATGTGATCGCCATTCCCACATCACCCAAAAATGATCGCCTCTCCTCATCCAAATCGCCATTCCCAAAAAATTGACTCTCCAAAAACGATCGCCCCTCCTTATCCCCAAAAACGATCGCACTATTCCCAAAAAATTGCTCCTTCCAAAAACGACCACCCCTCCCCATCACAAAAAAAACGATCGCACTCCGTTACGTCGCAACGATATCGTTATTAGTCATCAATAATCCTGTGTTTAAAAGAGCGATTTGAACTTGGGCAGTACCTCCCAAACCGTCGGAATCGAAGAATAATGCACCGTTAACACTATCGTAAATAAAACGATGGGATGCAGTAGTAGCAGATGAGCCGATGCTGAATTGATTGCTTAGAATTGCACCACTGGAAGACAAACCGAATGCCGTCTTGTACACTAGAATGGTATCGTCAATGACAGAAAAATCGGTAATCCAGTCAACCCCATAAGTGGGGGAATAAAAATCAAAGAAATCAGCATTCGCCCCGCCTGTCAGAGTATCATTCCCTTGTCCTCCAGCTAGAACATCGATTCCCAAACCACCGATTAAAACGTCATTTCCCCAACCGCCCCCCAAAACATCATTTCCTGCGTCTCCGATGAGATAATCATCTCCCAGTCCACCAGTCAGGGTGTCGTCTCCAGCCCCCCCGCTCAAATAATCCTGACCGTCATCGCCGAAAAGTTTGTCATTTCCGTCCTCCCCATACAACCAATCATCTCCAATCCCCCCATAGGCATTATCACTTCCTGTTCCACCGTAAATAACATCATTTCCACCATTACCGTAAAGGTTGTCATGGCCAGCCTGTCCGTAAATTGTATCGCTGGACGAAGTTCCATTCAACGAATTGTTAGAATTGTTACCATAAATTGTAGCCATCGTTGTTTACTCCGCTATATTTCAAGAAATTGTTTATAGAGTCCATTTGGTATCTTTCCCAAAATCATTACCCAGTATGGATTAGAGCGAATTAGCCAAAATACCTGTAATTCTTACCCGTGAAGCGTCACAAGAGAGATACCAAATAGGTTCTATAGAGCTTCTCGCATCTGTGCGGCACAGTTAAACCCTTGCCGATCGCGATTATCCTGTTCAGGATTGGGAATGTACCTCTTGTGAATCAGAAACTCTATATTCCGAATTGTATTTTTAAACAAAGGAGTTGTCAAGTCCAGTTGCACAGGAGATAAGAGCTATCTAAGTTAACACGGCAATTAGCGATCGCCCCTCCTCATCAACAAGCGATCACACCATGAGAAGAAAACCTGATCGCACTAAAGTCCAAAATAATCGCAAATCAGATAATTATTGTTAAGAAAACAATTTGGTACGTTACATTTCATTAGCGTACCCTACACGATCACCGACCATCCTAACTGGTTGCTTGTCGAGAGCAATTTCAAATAAAAATTCAGGGGCAAAGTCTGCTCCGTTTGGCCATTCTATTGTCCGACTATTTACATATACTTTTTGAAATAAGCTTTGATCTTTTAAGGGTTCAAAGATTTCTCCATACAATTCTTGTTCTAAATCTACAATCCCTTCTATTCCATTATTAAAGGTTAGCTTTAATTGATACTTATCCAGATATTCCACACAGATAACATGAAGAAATAGCTCCTTTTTAGGGAAGGGGATCGATTCTGTTAAGAGGTTTTCTTTGACGCGCATTTTCCCAGTTCTCCAATAGTTCAGATTGGTGTAGATCAAGCCACTCCCATATTAAATTTAGTCCTCTTTTGGGCATTTGACCACAAACTTCACCTGTGTGAATCATTATAACCGCTTCATAATCTTGATACTCGGCATGGATATGAGGCGGATTGTGATCGTTATAGTTCATGGTGATTTTTATTCCATAGAAGCTTGATAGAGTGGGCATGAGTAAGAATAGTAATAAAGGTTGCTTTCTAAAAGTTTGCCCCCTATTGTAAGCGATCGCCCTTGGCGTTCCTATCCCAAGCAATGACAATTCTAAAGTTTAATCAACAAGATAACAGCGATTACATTGAGCCTAGTCATAATGAAATTTACAACTAATAATAATAATTTTTGTCTCTGTTGGTTCCCCAATCCAATACATTTGTATGTCTTTGTCGCAGTTGTTTGGCCGTCTCTTCTAACCAAGCAAGATAGTCTTGTTCGTATCAGTCTTTAGTTGTGGTCAGGTATCGGGTTTTTATTTTTTTGACGCTTATCTGACCTGAAAAAAGAGGGTTCGCAGGCAGGCACGGATTCCCATTCTACATATAAGTATCTGTCAAGGGCGGGTATTTGTCAAGGGTTTTTTTGAGGAAATCTGCCAGAATTTGGCCGGTAGAAAAGACAAGTGATCGCCAGATATTGGATAGGTATAGAAACGCGGGATAAGAGATTGTTTCACTTTTCCCTGTGAGCTACAATAAGCAGATGAGCAAGAGGATAGGATTACGGGAGTTTTGACAATGCGGTTACTACGGGTTCAAGTTCCTGATTTTCGAGTGTTAAAGAATATTGATATTAGTTTTGAGAAAGACTTTTTTCCCCAGATCTTCCCTATCGGTAGTCAAAATGGCGGTGGCAAAAGTACCCTTCTACAATTAATTTTTATCTTGCTTCATTGTTCTGGTGATCCAGAAAAGATAGAATACGTTGTAAATTTACTGCATCGATGTCAACTAGAAGATGAGTTAGACCAGAAACCCTTGGCTATTTTTGAAATTTTAACCGACAATCGGGAAGAAGTGAAACTAGAATTTTTTATTTGCAGCGATGCCTATGTAAAAAATTTACTATCTAACCTTGACGGACAAAAAGAAGATTTAGATACTGTTAACGTTGATGATCGTCTTCTAGCAATGTTCAAAAATATTTTGGAAAGAAATGGGTTGGTATATCTTTGTCAAGCAAACAACCAGAAGAATGAAAAAATATTTTTGCTGTATAAATTTAGTCAAGCCATCCAAGAAGAATTTCAATTATTCATGAAAGAATTATCCTCAAAAATATTTTTAGCAGCACCTTCAACGCAAGTTTTTATCTTTTTACCTAAAGCTACAAACAAGAGTCTTTTTCAGATAAATCAAGGGAATCCAGACTCTAGTAACTATTATTTAGCCATGGCAGATATTAAAAAGAAACTTAGCAACTTATTTACCTACGATTTTCTGCCCGTTGAGCTATTGATTAATTACTTTATCATGGCTCGTGATCAAGATTTTGCTCAAGCTATAGAAACGGGTGAATATGGAAATAATTATCAACTAATACGGCAAAACTTAAATTCAATTTTATCCGACAAAGAAATTAATTTAGATAAAGATATATCGGGGATTACCTTTAAATTCAAAGGAGATATAAACGGAGAAGAATTATATCCAGAGGATTTGAGTCATGGGGAACTGAAGCGATTAAGTATCTATCTGTGGCTAAAGTATCGTAGGATAAAAGATGCGATTGTATTGATGGATGAAATTGAGATTGCTCTCCATCCCGACTGGCAATATAAAATTATTGAGGACTTGCAGGAATGGGAACCTAGCAATCAATATATCTTAGCCACTCATTCCTATGAACTCTGTCAAGCTTTAACTCCCGCTCATGTTAAAGAGATAGAACCGAAACTATTTAAATAAAGATTGAGAAACTAACCCATGAGTCTTAGGGAAACAGAACTTTTAGAACATTGTCAATTTATTCTGGCAAACCGTCAAATTCGTAATAAATTTGTCATCCTCTGTGAAGGGGAAATCAAAAAAACTGCCGGCAGGTTATCTCCTCAATCCTATCGAGCTATGGAAGATTTTCCCGATGCTAATTTTTATAAAGCTTGTGTTCCTAGGGATTGGAGACAAAAGATACCGACTTTTTTTAACTGTGGTGATAGAAATGATGTTTTAAATACTTACTTTCATCTTTTGCGTTTGCATGAACAGAACCCAGAAGCTTCTTATTTAAATCCCCAGCAGCTTTTCGCTATCGTCGATTTGGACTTACAAAATAAAAGTTTAGATGATTCCTACCCATTTAAGGATTTAGAGGAAATTTTTGAGGACTTATATGAAAAATCACTGATTAAAGTCAATCAGGTTGGACAGCATAGAATCTGGGTAACGGGATTGATTCATAAAGAGTCCTATTTTATTTTCCCCGATATTCAATCAATTCTTAGCGAACATTCGGCTGTTTATCGAGATTCCGCTGCTAGACTAGAAAAGATTTATCTTGATATGGCAGATAAAATTAAGGATGATGCCGATTTAAAAAATAATTTTTCCAGAGTTAAAGGGAGAATCTCTCATTGTCAAAACCTAGAGCTATCGGAAGTGGAGAAATTACAGCTATCTTGGCAAAAACAATATCAAGTTAGCCACGACAATAGCCAATCGGAATTAGTGCTGGCTCTGTTGACTATCAAAAAAGCGAAGCAATACTGGTTACAAGTTGAACCTCCAGGGGACTATACATCACCCCCAGAAAGATATAGAGAACAACTGGCATTACAAATAGGAAGATTCTATTCCGACAATAGCGATAATCCCAGCTGCCATATTTCCCATCTCCTAAAACTGCTGAAGCTAGAATTAAACCCCAGGGAGCAGGAATAAATCTAATCGCATTATTTAACCTGAAAAAAGAGGGGTCGCAGGCAGGCACGGATTTCCATTCTATATATAAGTATCTGTCAAGGGCGGGGATTTGTCAAGGGTTTTTCTGAAAAAATCTGCCGGAATTTCAGGGGAGAAAATCGGAATCGAGGATTTGTTCGGGACTATAGGGGCAGCTTTCGGCAAAGATAGCGGCCGGCAATTCGCTTTTTTGTCGGACTCGCTTCACTGCTTTGGGGTAAATAACCGCAATTCTGGTTAAAAAATAGTTATAAAGGGTTTTTGACTCCAATAAAAGTTCTAATTCCACCCGAAAGTTACCGATTTCGTCCTGCCATCCCTTCGCACATCTTTCTCGTTCCCCTGTCCAGTATTGGTAGAGGAGCAGATGAATGAGTAATTGTAGGAGATAACTATCTACTTGATGTCTCTGTTCATTCCCCAAAGCTTCGATTTCTTCCCTGAGATGTTCCCAATCTAATACATCTGTCTGTCTTTGTCGCAGTTGTTTGGCCGTTTCTTCTAACCAAGCAGGATAATCTTGTTCGTATAAGTCTTTAGTTGTCATCCCCTGTCTTCTTTATTCCTTGCGCTTATTTGACCTGAAAAAAGAGGGTCTGTAGGCAGGCACGGATTCCCATTATACATATAAGTATATGTCAAGTTTCGGGATTTGTCAAGGGTTTTGACAGTAGAAAGGGAGAAAACTTTTAGCAATACACTTGTTCTAACATAGCGGCAGTGAGAGATTTTTGGCCGTGATAATAGAGACGACGATTGAGACAACCGATCGATTTAACATAGGTAGATAGGGTTCCCAGATCATGGGAAATAATTAAAATAGTCATCCACTCATTCAATTCTTGCAACAGGGAAAAAATACTAGCACGCATCTGGGGATCGACACTGGCAGTGGGTTCATCTAAAATCAAGAGACGGGGTTCTACTGCTAAAGCGCGAGCGATATAAACTCGTTGGCGCTGTCCTCCCGAAAGTTCAGCAATCGACCTTTTTTTCAACGCTAACATTCCCACACTATCTAAAGCTTTATCTACCCTTACCTCATCTTTTTTACTATAGCCTTGCCAGAGTTTTTTGCTGCTCAATCTCCCCATTTTCACCACCTCACCCACAGTGATGGGAAATGAGCGATCGCATTCGACAAACTGCGGCACATAACCGACTAATTCCCGACCTTTTTGGACACTTTGTCCCAAAATACTGATTTCTCCGCGCCAAGGTTTCATTAATCCCAGTAAAACCTTAAGCAATGTAGTTTTCCCTCCTCCATTCGGGCCGATAATTCCCAGAAAATCCAGTTCTTGAATGGTTAAATTAATATCTTCGAGGATGGGTTCCTGTTCGTAGCCGGCCCAGAGATTACTAATGGTAATGATCGTTGACATATACAAACAATTACTGATTTAAAACTGTGGCCATTTTTTGGGAAACTTGTCGCAGGTTTTCACTCCAATTTTCAGCAAAGGCACTAATAGGGATTACCTGTCCCCCAATTTCCCTAGCAATAGTTTCGGCAATTTTCTGGCTAAATTCTGGTTGAGTAAAAATAACTTTTATATTCTCTTTTTTTGCCTGTTTGATTAGTTGACTCAACTGGGCAGCACTGGGTTCATTGCCGTCGATTTGGATTGCAATCATCTCTAAACCGTAATCTTGGGCAAAATAGCCCCATTCGGGATGAAATACCAGAAATTTTTTGTTTTTAATCCCTGCCAAGTTTTGCCGAATTTCTTGATCTAATGCGTCTAACTCCTGACGGAATTTTTCCAAGTTAGCCCGATAGATAGCTTCCTGACCCGGATCGAGTTGTGCTAGGGTTTGATAAATAGTCTCTGCTTGTGCTTTGACTCGTTTTGGGGATAACCAAATATGGGGATCTAGGGTGTTTTTTCCGGCTTGATGTTTTTCTTCCTTGCTGTGATCATGATCGTGATTATGTTCTGCTGTCAAAGGGATTTTATCTACCCCTTGACTGGTATCGACGATTAACATCTGTTGGTTAACACTGTTTAAGCGATCTTTCCAAGCATCTTCTAAGGATACACCGATTTTAAAGTAGGCTTGCGATCGGGCTGTGGTTTTTAATTGTTCGGGTTTTGGTTCATAGGTGTGGGGATCTGTCCCGGGTTGAATCATGGCATTAACACTGACTCTATCACCGCCGATGCGTTTGACGAAATATTCCTGCGGTAAGATACTCACTGTCACCTGTAGGGGTGTCTTTGCTTCCTTTTCCTTGACCGAGGGACTACTACAAGCTGTTAAGCTGGCTATAGTCAGGGTTAAAGCGATCGCTGTTAACTGGAAATTTTTACCCATCGGAGTTAACTGAGTCTGATTATGGTTCTCATCTTATCACAGTCGGTGAGAATCGTTATCATTCTGAAAATATTGCCAGTATAGATATACTATCTTTGCCATCAATTAAAAAATTTTTTCTTGCCAACCAACGCTTGACATGATATTATATAGATAATGGAAAATCCGTGCGCCTGCGACCCCCTCTGGTCAAGTCAAATAAAGCCCAAAAAAATTAGCCCCAAAAAGTAGTCGCTGAACTGAAAACTCACAACTGATACTCGTTAAGACTGCACCGGAGTGCCAGAGTTGGGAGAGGAAGCCTGAGCATTTGTACTAAAACTCCCAAGAGGCAGTGTAAATTCAGGAGAGCTTAACTAAAAACCGAGCGCCGATCACTAAAAAATGACTTTTGCCTCCGTTATTCGCAACATTGAAAAATCGCCTCTAACTGCCGAACTTATCCAAAAACTGGAGAAAAACGGCAATTTAACCCTAACTGGCCTTGCCCGCTTACCGAAAGGATTAATAAGCACAGCTTTCGCCCGTTGTCAAGGAAAAAATCTTGTAATTATCTGTGCCAATCTAGAAGAAGCGGCACGTTGGGCTGCCCAATTAGAAGCGATGACGTGGAAAGGTGTTTTCTTTTATCCCACCTCGGAAGCTTGCCCCTACGAGACATTTAATCGGGAATCCGAGATGATTTGGGGACAGATGCAGGTATTATCGGCAATCAGTCATCAAGATGCCGGAATTGCGATCGTTACCACCGAAAAGGCCCTGCAGCCCCATTTACCCCCTAGAGAGGTTTTCGAGCAATATAGCGATAATTTTGCGGTAGGAAGGGTTATAGAAGCCAAAAACCTCGATCTAACCCTAGCTAGATTAGGATATGAACGGGTTTCACTGGTAGAAACCGAAGGGCAATGGAGTCGTCGCGGCGATATCGTTGATATTTTCCCAGTTTCGGCAGAATTACCGGTCAGGTTAGAATTTTTCGGCGATGAATTGGAAAAATTGCGAGAATTTGACCCTGCAACCCAAAGCTCGCTGGATTCTATCCCCAATCTGCTTCTTACTCCCACTAGCTTCGCAGCGATGATTGCCCCTTCTCTTCCCCCGACAGTGGCCGATTATCTGGGGGCCGAAGAGCGAGAAAAATTGGCTAATGGCATTTATCCAGAGGGAATTGAGCGATTTTTAGGCTTGTCCTTCAGTCAATCTGCTTCTTTATTGGATTATCTCCCTGAAAATAGTCTTATTGCCTTTGATGAACTAGAAAGCTGTCAAGCTAGAAGCGATCGCTGGATAGAATATATTGAGGAACGCTGGCAAGAGATAGAACCAGCTTTACCGAAAATTCACCGTTCTTTTGGCGAATCTCTGCAAATATCGCTCAAATTTACCCATCTCTACCTCTCGGAAATAGACGATCACCTGTCCGAAAATAGCCTTAATCTCTCCAGTCGTCCGATTCCCACCAATGCGGGACAATTCGCCAAACTAGCGGAAATTTTACGGGGAAAAAGAGAGATTTATAGCGGTATTAAAGTAAATAAGTATGCTACATGGTTAATATCTGCCCAACCCTCCCGCACAGTCTCGTTATTACAGGAACACGACTGCCCGGCCCAATTTATCCCCAATCCCCTCGATTTTGGGGCGATCGAGCGCTTAATAATTCAAAACACCGCTACAGCCCTAAAATACTCAGGATTAGCTGAATTAGAAGGTTTTATCCTCCCCACCTATCGCATAGTCCTCGTTACCGATCGAGAGTTCTTCGGGCAACATCTTTTAAATACTGCCGGTTACGTCCGCAAACGTCGGCAAGCAGCCTCGGTACAGGTGGACGTGAATAAACTCCGTCCCCTGGATTTTGTAGTACATAAACACCATGGAGTCGGACAGTTTATCAAACTAGAAAAGCAGGAAAGCACAATTGGCGGAGTAGTGCAAGGTCGAGATTATCTAGTTATTAAGTATGCCGATGGATTATTGCGGGTTCCTGCCGATTCTCTTGATAATCTCTCCCGTTATCGTCATACAGGTAGTCAAACGCCCGAATTACATAAAATCTCTGGCAAAGCGTGGGAAGCGACGAAAGCCCGCGTTAGGAAGTCGGTTAAGAAGTTAGCGGTTGATTTAATCAATATTTACGCCCAACGCGCCCAAAAATCGGGTTTTGCCTATCCGATGGATAATCCCTGGCAGCGGGAGTTAGAGGATGCTTTTCCCTACCAACCCACTGCGGATCAACTGAAAGCGATACAGGATGTGAAACGGGATTTAGAAAGCGATCGCCCAATGGATCGCTTAGTCTGTGGGGATGTGGGTTTTGGTAAGACAGAAGTGGCCATTCGTGCTATTTTTAAAGCTGTCACCACGGGTCATAAACAGGTGGCTTTATTAGCACCAACAACGATTTTAACCCAACAACATTATCACACCCTGAAGGAACGTTTTGCTCCCTATCCCATTAATGTGGGTTTATTAAATCGTTTTCGCACCAATTCCGAGAAAAAAGATATCGTCCAGCGCTTGAAAACGGGGGAATTGGATATAGTGGTGGGGACGCAGTTGTTATTGAGTAAAGCGGTGGAGTTTAAAGATTTAGGATTATTGGTAATTGATGAAGAACAGCGTTTTGGGGTCAATCAAAAGGAGAAAATTAAGGCTTTTAAAAGTAATATTGATGTGTTAACTTTGAGTGCGACACCGATTCCCCGGACTCTTTATATGTCCCTTTCTGGGGTGCGAGAAATGAGTTTAATTACCACACCTCCCCCCTCTCGTCGTCCCATCCAAACCCACCTTTCTAGTTATAATTCTGATGTGATTAGAACGGCAATTCGCAATGAATTGGATCGGGGGGGACAGATTTTTTATGTAGTACCCAGAATCGAGGGAATTGAAGAAAAAGCGGCAGCAATTCAAGGGATGATTCCTGGTGCGAGAATTGCCATTGGTCATGGTCGTATGGATGAGTCCGAATTAGAGACCACCATGTTAGCTTTTAATAATGGGGAAGCGGATATCTTGGTCTGTACGACTATTGTGGAGTCAGGGTTAGATATTCCCAGAGTTAACACGATTATCATTGAAGATGCCCAAAAATTCGGGTTAGCGCAACTCTATCAACTGCGGGGACGGGTGGGGCGATCGGGAGTACAAGCGCACGCTTGGTTACTTTATCCAGCTAAGGGAGAACTAACAGAAACCGCTCGGGAAAGATTAAAGGCAATTCAAGAATTTACCCAGTTAGGATCGGGGTATCAATTAGCGACTAGGGATCTGGAAATTCGCGGTGCGGGTAACTTATTGGGTGCGGAACAATCGGGACAAATGGAAGCGATCGGTTTTGATCTATATATGGAAATGTTACAGGAAGCTTTGCGGGAAATTCAAGGTCAAGAAATTCCTCAAGTGGAGGATACCCAAATCGATCTGAAATTAACGGCATTTATTCCTAATGATTATATATCCGATCTGGAGCAGAAAATGGATGTTTATCGGGCGATCGCTACTGCCAATTCTCAGAAAACTTTAGGACAAATTGCTGCCGATTTAGTCGATAGATACGGGGCAATTCCTTCCCCAGTGGCACAATTATTTAAGGTAATCGAGTTAAAACATCTGGCTAAATCCCTCGGTTTTTCGCGCATTAAACCCGATGGAAAACAGCATATTATCCTAGAAACTCCCATGGAGGAACCAGCTTGGAAATTATTACAAGAACACCTACCCCAACATATACAATCACGCTTTGTTTATAGTCCCAAACAGGTGACGGTTAGGGGTCTAGGATTGGTAAAACCGCAACAGCAGTTAGATAGTTTATTGGAGTGGTTAGCTAAGTGTAAAGATGGCCTACCGACGGGAATTAGACTAAATCCTGTTTAAAAGGTATAAGAGAGTGGGAAGTGGGGAGCAGGGAGAAGGGAGCAGTGGGAATTACCCAAAATTTTGGGTTAAAGCCCCGTCCTTTTAGGACGGCTTTATGTTAAAATAAAATCGGTTTGAATCCCCTGAGTGGGCGGTAGTGAATGGCTCGATTGAGTTGAACCCTTGAACTCGAAAGTCTGCATAAGAGACAAAAAGGGAGGGTAGCGAAAACCTCGTCAAACATA
>VYLQ01000046.1_pt1 | contig 60187 bp, 55 predicted proteins | sample 5115351 | NCBI WGS metagenome assembly VYLQ01 (sample SAMN12291776, study PRJNA351875) | freshwater metagenome | isolation source: freshwater lake | place: USA: Michigan, Lansing Lake | collected 2013-08-14 | reverse complement strand
TGCTGTGATCAGTAAACAGTGAACTGAAAACTCAAATCCGATCCCTAATAGCTGTCTTGTGAGTCTCGGAGTCTCGGAGTCTCGACTAGGAAATTAATTTTGCACGACTACTTATGGTTCGATCGGGGGGCATAAATCGACTAAATCCTTATCTGGCAAGAGACTTAATTGATTAGTTCGTTCTAGCTCGAAAACAATTGACAAAAATCCCTGAATATCTTTCTAGATAAAGGTTTCATCCCTTATAACCCTGTCCGTTGCATAAGACAAACCGAAGAACCCAAACTTTTTCAGCAGACCCTATCTAAGGTGACAAATAGCTCGATAAATCAGCGAAAATCTCGATAAAATCTTCCTTTTTCAGCCTACTACATTGCCAAACACTACCAACTAAACTGGTATTTAGCATCATTAGATACAGATTTCCAGCGGTCGATTGGTTTTGATAGGAATATAAATATCGATCGCCTGCTACCAATCTTGATGAAAAGACGGTATTTTCTGGCTTTTATCGGCTCAATTGCCCTTATTTGGTTATTATCTCCAGGCATAAACCTTTTTTCCGCTACTATCGCCACCGCCCAAACCCAGACAATTCTAGTTTCTGCCGCCGCTAGTCTCAAAGATGCCCTAGAAGAAATCAAGCCGAGGTTTGAAAAAGCCCATGCCAAGATTAAAGTTAACTATAACTTCGGTGCGTCGGGGGCTTTGCAACAGCAAATCGCACAAGGTGCACTCGCCGATGTTTTCGTCTCGGCTGCGACTAAGCAAATGGACGCTTTAGCAAAAGCTGGTTGGATTGATACAAGTACCAGTAGAAACCTGCTCACTAATCGCCTAGTTTTAATCGTTCCCAAGAATTCCACCCTAAAAATCAGCGATTTTCGTTCCCTGACTAACAGTAATGTCAAAAGAATTGCCGTGGGTGAACCGCGCAGCGTTCCCGTCGGTCAGTACAGCGAAGAAGTTTTGAAAAATCTCGGCATTTTAGAGCAAATAAGACCAAAACTGGTCTTTGCCAACTCCGTCCGTAATGTTCTCGCCGCCGTAGAAACCGGTAACGCCGATGCTGGCATTGTTTACATCACCGATGCCAAAATTTCCGACCAAGTAAAAGTAGTGGCTACGGCTGCCAATAATCTCCATTCTCCGATTATTTACCCGATAGCTGTGATAAAAGCTAGTAAAAACCCGCAAGCTGCCAAGACTTTCGCCCAATATCTCACCAGCGCGGCCGCTAAAAACATTTTTGAAAAATTCGGCTTCGCAATAGCCAGATAAACAATGTCAGACTTTTCCCCCCTATGGATATCCCTGAAAACCGCCACCATTGCCCTGATAATCATCTTTTTTCTCGGTATTGCCGCCGCTTATTGGATGTTGGGCTATCGCGGACGGTGGAAATCCCTAATCGAGGGAGTTTTCATCGCGCCCCTAATCTTGCCACCGACGGTGGTAGGGTTCATTTTACTGCTCCTATTCGGCAAAAACGGACCATTAGGACAGTTATTAGACTTATTTAACTTTCGCATCGTTTTTACTTGCTATGCCGCCATCATTACTGCGACGGTGGTAGCTTTTCCCCTGATGTACAAAACCACCCTAGGGGCTTTTGAACAGGTGGATGCCAATCTTTTACAGGTTGCCCGCACCTTGGGCGCGACGGAGAGAAAAATATTCTGGCGCGTACTTTTGCCCCTCTCCTTCCCCGGGGTATTAGCAGGATTAACCCTAGCTTTTGCCCGCGCTTTGGGGGAATTTGGGGCGACTTTGATGTTAGCCGGTAATATTCCGGGGCAAACTCAAACTATCCCGATGGCGATTTTCTTCGCTGTGGAAGCAGGAGCGATGACCGAGGCTTGGATATGGGTGTTTATTATCATATTAATCTCCCTATCGGGGATTATCGCCGTTAATCTCTGGCAAAGTCAACGCAAACAGCAATTAGGACGACCGGGAGAAAGCAAACCTAACGAGATGGAGGACTGGCTGCCACCCTGGGAGGGTCGCAATTTTGCCCTTTTAGAAGCTGAAAATCAGCATTATAGGGATAAAATAGGCTTATTTGTTGACATAGAGAAATATTTACCCGGTTTTAACCTCTCGGTAACTTTTAACTGCCAAAATCAGCCCCTAGGACTATTAGGGGCTTCGGGGTCGGGAAAAAGCCTGATTTTGCGATCGCTGGCTGGTGTGGAAACGCCCTCAAGGGGTCGTATTGTCTTAAATGGTCGCATTCTCTTCGATTCCGAAAAGGGAATTAATCTCCCCAGTCGTCAGCGTCGTATCGGTTTTGTGGTGCAGAATTATGCCCTTTTTCCCCATCTCACCGTGGCAGAAAATATCGCTTTTGGTCTCTCGCAAAAGTTACCCACAAAAATTATCCGTCAGCAGATTGCCACCCAATTAGAATTAGTGCAGTTACCCGGCATGGAAAACCGTTATCCCCATCAATTATCGGGGGGACAACAGCAACGGGTCGCCATCGCTCGCGCTTTAGCTAGTCGTCCGGAAGCTTTATTATTAGATGAGCCTTTTTCTGCCCTTGATACCCATCTACGCGCTCAATTAGAACGTCAGATGATCAAAACTTTAAGTAATTACGATGGCGTGACAATTTTTGTTACCCATAATATGGATGAAGCTTATCGAATATGTGAGAATTTATTAGTTATGGAAAAAGGGTGGGCAATTGCCAATAATTCTAAACAGAAAATTTTTGAGCGACCAGATAGCGTTAGTTTGGCAAAAATTACTGGCTGTAAGAATTTTTCCCGTGCTATTATCATTAATAATCAACAATTGGAAGCCATTGATTGGGATGTTAAATTACACACCGTCCCTAGGATTCCCGACTATTTAGCTCACACGGGAATTCGCGCCCATCAAATTATTTTTGGTCGAGATTTAAGCAATATTAATACTTTTCCCTGTTGGTTAGCTAATGCCATTGAAGGACCCCATCGGGTGACTCTCTATCTGAAACTTAATCAACCCTCGAACCACGATCGAGATTTTCATATCCAAGCAGAGTTATATAAGGATAAATGGTTAGAAATTAAGGAGAAAGCTCTGCCTTGGACTGTTACTTTATCTCCCCAGCGTTTATTATTATTAAAATAATGCGCTAACTCAACGAACCCCCATGAGTACCCACCCAGACTCACGCACTGCTGGGGAGTTAGATTGCCAAACAGAGATTTTGATGCTAATAAGCTAAGACGCATTTTAACCGCCTATCCTTAGATTAGCTGAATCTCCTCCAACCCCCCTTGCCCTAGGGCATCGTCGACCGTCTCCCCAAAACGAAAACCTCATACCTCGATTACTGATTACTGTTTACCGATAAATCAAGTTAAAATATCCCCTCCTAACATCCGTTGATATTTAGCTTCTAAAGCTTGTTTCAAAGTAGGCAAAGTGATTAAATGGGGGTCATCTAACATAATTTTTTCGGCGGCATCTCTTGCCAAAACCAACACCTCTTGATCCTCGACTAAACTAGCGAGGGCAAAGTCTGGTAAACCCGATTGTCGTTGTCCTAAAACTTCCCCTGGACCGCGAAATCGCATATCCATTTCCGAGATAAAAAAGCCATCTTGGGATTGTTCCAAAACCGTCAATCTTTGACGGGAATTAGCACTATTACTGCCACTTAAAAGTAAACAATAGGATTGATGGGAACCTCTGCCCACGCGCCCCCGTAATTGATGCAATTGTGAAAGGCCAAAACGCTCGGCATTTTCAATTAACATCACCGTGGCATTGGGAACATCCACCCCTACTTCGATAACCGTAGTTGAGACAATAATTTGCAGAATATTATCGCGAAAAGCTGTTAAGATTTCCTCTTTTTCGGCGGAACTCATGCGACCATGAAGTAACCCGATATTAAAATCAGGAAAAATCTTTTCTGATAAATTTTGATATTCTTCCACCGCAGCTCTAACATCTAATTTTTCCGATTCTTCAATCAAGGGAAAAATCACATAAGCTTGTCTACCTTGGGCAATTTCACGCCGAATCAAATCATAGGCAGCCCTTCTTTGATTCCCATTTAAAGCAGTGGTTTGAATCGGTTGCCTGCCGGGTGGTAATTCGTCAATTTGACTCACATCTAAATCCCCATGCAGGGTTAAAGCTAAAGTACGGGGAATCGGTGTTGCTGTCATGGTTAAAACGTGGGGAGACTCTCCTTTGCTTAATAATCTTGCCCTTTGTTGTACCCCAAAGCGATGCTGTTCATCAATAACAACTAAACCTAATTTGCGGAAATTAACTGCATCTTGAATTAGGGCATGAGTTCCCACTAAAAGTGGTAATTCTCCTGTCTCCAATTGGGCGTGAATTTCTCGCCGTTTAGCGGTTTTTGTGGAACCAGTTAATAATTCTACGGGTAAATGTAAGAGATTAAACCAGCTAACTAACTTACGATAATGTTGTTCTGCTAAAACTTCCGTGGGAGCCATTAATGCCGCTTGATAACCAGATTGTAGGGCTGCTAAAATAGCATAAACTCCGACAATTGTTTTGCCAGAACCCACATCCCCCTGCACAAGACGATTCATCGGGGTGCTAGAATCTAAATCCTCTAAAATTTCCCCAATAACTCGTTTTTGAGCATTAGTTAATTGAAAGGGAATTATCTGATTAAATCGATCAATTAGTTGACCCTTAGCACTAAAAACAGCACTTTTCTGTGTCTGACGATACTGTTGCCGCCGCCGCAGAAAACCCAATTGTAAAAAGAAGAATTCATCAAAGACTAATCGCCGTCGCGCTTGACTTAGAATCTCGGCATTATTGGGGAAATGAATGTTAGTAATTGCTGTTTTTAAATCGATTAATCCGTATTGTTTTCTTAGACCGAAAGGTAGGGTATCTTTTATCGCCTCTACTGCCCCAAAAGCGGCGACTACAGCCTTTCTAATTAGGTCGGCGGGTACGCCATCGGTGAGGGGATAAACCGGCAGAATACGCCCAATTTTTAAGGAATCAATACTTGCACCAGAACTGTCTAATAATTCAAATTCAGGATTTTCTAAAGTTAACCCATATTTACCCGCTTTGACTAAACCACTAACCGCCACCACCGAACCCACCGGATAGAGTTTTTTTTGTCCTTCTTGCCAAGCACGATTAGTATAACGAGTTCCCGCATAAAAACGGTTTAACTTTATCTGTCCAGTGCGATCCTGTAACAGCAATTCAAAGATAGCTAACTTGGTATTTTTGGGGCTAGTAAAACAATTACAGCGCTTGACATTCCCCACTAAAGTTACCGTTTCCCCCTCGGTTAAATTAGCAATATTGACTTGACGACTGTAATCAACATGATCCCGAGGATAATAATATAATAAATCTTCAACTTTGTGGAGGTTTAATCTTTCTAAAAGACTGGCTTTTTTCTCTCCCACTTCCGCTAGATATTTCAAGGGTTGTTCGAGGAGAACTTGCCGTGGAGAATTAGCCTTTGCCGTGATGGGAGTGGTATTAATAATTTTCGCCGTGGCTGGTTCTTTTGGGGTGGTGGCTGCTTCTAAAGTTTGCCGTAATTGTTGCAAAAAATTGCGAGTTTCGGTGACTAATTGTTGTCTTTGTCTAGGATTAAATTGGGAATATTGGGCAAATTTTTGGGCTAATTCTCGCCAGCGATTTCTCTCACTGGTGGAAATTCCCACGGGAGGATTATCTCCGAAACTAAGACACAAAAACTCGCTAAAACGGTATTGATTTCCCTGAAGATCGGGATAACCTTTTTCCGCTTCCACAGATAAGGCTTTTTGTAATCTCACCCAGTCGGGTATTTCCCCTTTCATAATTGCCTCTTGACTCCAAATTTCCTAGTATTATGCTTCCCTAATACCTCTGTTTGATCAGAACTGATTAATCATACCAACTACTGCGCCACGCCGCTTCCGCTTGAGCGATAGTATATTCTTTGCGAACACGATGATATTGTTCCCCTAGACGATTTAATTGTTCCCAAAGGGAGCGAATTTGATTTCTTTCGACACTTAAGCGCGCGTCAGCAAATTCCAGTTCAGCCATTCGTAGATGAATTGCCGTTACTTTAGTGACTTTGCCACTTGAAAAATCATTATCATCCCCATCATCTTCATCTTTTTCCTCCTCTGGTTCAGGGTTTTTAGCTTCTACTAAAATGTTTAACATATTATTTCCTCCACCTAGGGATTGTCCCTCCTCTCCCGCTTGAATTGCCCTATCGATAATTTGGCTGGGTAGATTAGGGGGAAGAATATAAGCTTTTTGTAGTTGCTGATTAATTTGTCTAGAGAGATGATTGAGAATCTCGATACAGTTTTTTTCCAGCACTCGACAACAATAAAGTAAAATATCTGGGTTATTAATCTCTCCAGTTGAGGCGAGGTTTTCCCGTTTGTCCAGAAAAAGTTTCAAGAAATCTGGGGTATTTTTCATCTCTGCTGGACTTTTTGGCAATCCTACCCCTGAAAATGCCTCTCGATCGAAGCTCTGCTCGCCCAATTGCTGTAAACTAGCCTTAGCCTCTTGTCCTAGAGTTTTGATCTCCTCTTGCAGTTTCTGACGATTGCTGTGGGAGAGGGCCAGAAATTCCCCCCCATAGTAACGGGTACAGATATGATACACTGCCCCGATCGCCTGTTTATAGAGAGATTCACCAAATGAATCAAGATAAATTCGGTATTTTTCCCGCATTCTTTCGGCTAAATTGGCCACTTCCGTTTCTATGTTCTTTAAATCTTGTTGTAGCTTGTTCAGTCTTCCAGTCATAGAAATTTTACAGAGGGAGAAGTTAGCGATCGGCGAATCCTATTATAGCGACTCACTGTCAGCTATAGCACCCTGACAAGGGGGAGATGCTCAGACTCGCTCGGTTATCAGTTATTTTAGCTATTAGCTTTTCGTAGATCAGCTTTTAGCATTTGTTTTGGCAAAGATAACTGCTAAGTGGGTGAGTGGAATTAAATATAAGATGAACGTAAGTTGGACTTCGGCCGTGAGCTTTTGCCGAACGGTTGAAGCATGAAACCTAACGCCCGCATGGGTTACTTTTAGGGCGGAGATTGTCAAAATGATGCTAGTTAGTAGGAAAACTCTCTATCTCTATGGTAGATAAAGTTAGTTTACTTGGGATAAGCTGTTGACTATCTAAATTACTCGTTAAGACTGCCCCAGAGTGCCGGAGTTGGGAGCAGGGAGAGAAAGTTTGAGCATTTGTACTAAAATTTACAATACGCAGTTTAAATTCAGTACAGCTTAGTTGATTCTGATAGTTGACCGCTTGTACCAATGTGAAAATATGTTCTATATTCTCGCCAATATTCTAACGTTACTAAAACTTGTTCTTCTCTATATAGTTTAGGTTTAGACCCCCTTTTAGATGGCTTCGTCCGTGATCTTTTGCCGAACGGTGAATTAGAGTCGGCTTCAACACTTTCTTACTGCTTCTACCATCTTTCTATATGTTTGTTGATACACACCGAAACGGCGTTTGAACTGTTCAGCTGATAAGTTTTGATCATCCATATTTTTGCTAATAAACATAGCAAAAGTATAGATGATTTCCTGACCTAAGATCACATTTTATTCTTTTTTCGACTTCCATCTAAAAATCGATAAAAAAGCCAAAACACCCATTATACCATAAAAAAATTATGCAAGAGGTCTACTATCCTCCGATGCTGCCGCTTCTAGGCTGGTAATTGCGGTTTCTGCCGTAGCAGTTTGATAAACCTGTTCATTTCTAGCAAATAAATTGCTCATATCTTGAGAATAATTAGAAGCGATCGATAATAAAGCTCCCGCAAAAATATAGAGAGGTAAAGGTAAAATAAAACCCTTCGCCCACTGATAAAATTCTACCAATAAAAACAACAATACACAACCCACAACCCATACTTTCATCGCACTTTTTTCCCTATTTTTACGAGAAAAGGTGAGCAAAAAGCCCACCTTTTATTTAACTAATTCCAGTGAGAACTTATTCAATCACGGGAGCGATTAACTCACGTCTTTCACCGGAAATAACTTTCACCTTACCTTCCTCATCGATATCGACCATGGCCGTATCACCATCACCCACGCGTCCGGAGAGAATTTCCTCAGCCAGAACATCTTCCAAGAGACGCATAATCGCACGACGTAAGGGACGAGCGCCGTAGGCCGGATTATAACCCTCCTCGATCAAGCGTTCTTTAAACTTATCAGTAACAGACAAAGTAATATTTTGTTCTGTCAGACGTTTAAACACATCCTTGAGCAGGATTTCGGCGATTTCCTTGACTTCTTCCTTATTGAGTTGACGGAAGACAATAATCTCATCGAGACGGTTGAGGAATTCCGGACGGAAATATTGTTTTAATTCCTCATTAACCAGCGATCGAATGCGGTTATACTGGGCCTCAGCTTGATTATCGGCAAACTCGAAACCTAAACCACCGCCACCCTTCTCGATCACTTTAGAACCGATGTTCGAGGTCATGATCAACAGGGTATTTTTAAAGTCCACTGTGCGACCTTTAGCATCGGTCAAACGTCCATCTTCAAGGATTTGCAGAAGCATATTGAAGACATCGGGGTGAGCTTTTTCGATTTCGTCGAATAGCACCACCGTATAGGGACGACGACGCACCGCTTCCGTTAATTGTCCCCCTTCGTTGTAACCAACATAACCCGGAGGTGAACCGATCAACTTAGAAACCGTGTGCCGTTCCATGTATTCCGACATATCGAGACGGATCATCGCATCTTCGGAACCAAAGAAATAAGCGGCCAGAGCTTTAGTTAACTCGGTTTTACCTACCCCCGTCGGACCTGAGAAGATAAAGGAAGCAATGGGACGGTTGGGATTTTTCAGACCGACGCGAGCGCGACGAATGGCGCGGGACACCGCTTTAACTGCGTCCTCTTGACCGATGAGACGCTGATGCAGGGTATCTTCCATGTGCAGCAGTTTCTCGGATTCGGTTTCGGTCAGTTTATTGACGGGAACCCCAGTCCAAGAAGCGACGATGTGAGCGATTTCCTCCGCGTCAACAAAGGGTTCGTCGTTGCCATCTTCGCCTTTTTTGGTGGAAGCGAGATTACGGATCTGGGTTTTGATTTCCATTTCCCGATCGCGCAATTCCCCAGCTTTCTCGAAGTCTTGACCGCGCACCGCGTCATCTTTTTGTTTGAGAATTTGCCGCAGTTCTTTATCTAATTCCTTGGCTGCTGGAGGCAATTGGGAATTAATCAAGCGCACTCTCGAACCAGCTTCATCGATTAAATCGATCGCCTTGTCCGGTAAGAAGCGATCGCTAATGTAGCGATCGGACAATTTCGCCGCTGCTTCCAGGGCCTCATCTAAGATTTTTAATTTGTGGTGCTGTTCGTAGCGTTCCCGGAGACCGTAGAGAATTTCGATCGTTTCTTCTACGGAGGGTTCACCGACCATAACCGGTTGAAAACGTCTTTCTAGAGCCGCATCCCGTTCGATATGTTTGCGATACTCATCCAAGGTCGTCGCCCCGATACATTGCAGTTCTCCCCGGGCCAAAGCCGGTTTGAGAATATTGGCCGCATCGATCGCCCCTTCGGCTGCCCCGGCACCGATGAGAGTATGAACTTCATCGATCACAAGGATGACGTTACCCGCTTGGCGAATTTCGTCCATGATTTTTTTGAGGCGTTCCTCAAATTCGCCGCGATACTTGGTTCCCGCCACTAGCAAGCCGATATCGAGGGTGACAACCCGTTTTTCTTCGAGAATGTCGGGAATATCCTTGTTAGCGATGCGTTGGGCCAATCCTTCTGCGATCGCTGTTTTACCTACCCCCGGTTCCCCAATCAGGACTGGGTTATTTTTGGTACGACGACCGAGAATTTGGATAACGCGCTCGATTTCCTTTTGTCGGCCGACCACGGGATCGAGTTTACCCTCGCTGGCCATTTGGGTGAGATTGGAACCGAATTCGTCAAGAGTGGGGGTTTTAGTGCGACCTTGGGAAGATGAACCGGCGGCCACTTCGGCGGTTTCCCCTAACATTCTGATCACTTGGGTGCGAACTTTGGAGAGATCCACGCCGAGATTTTCCAGAACCCTAGCGGCCACACCTTCCCCTTCGCGAATTAGTCCTAAAAGGAGATGTTCTGTGCCAATATAGTTATGGCCCAGTTGACGGGCCTCTTCGAGGGAGAGTTCTAAAACTCGTTTGGCTCTGGGGGTGAAGGGAATTTCCACGGCTACGAATCCGGAACCGCGACCGATGATTTTCTCCACCTCCACGCGCGCATCTTTGAGATTGACACCCATGGACTTGAGGACTTTGGCGGCAACTCCCGTTCCCTCTCCAATTAGTCCTAGTAAAATCTGCTCTGTTCCCACGAAGTTATGGCCAAGGCGGCGGGCTTCTTCTTGGGCGAGCATGATTACTTTAATGGCTTTTTCCGTAAATCTTTCAAACATAGCCTATCCATCACCTACACAAGCGACCCTAGATATGCTGATTTTAGCACGGCTTTTTAGTTTAGCCCTCTTTCAGTGATCAGTTATTGGCGAGCGGCTATTAGTTATAGCGTTGAAGATTTTTTCTGGAGTCAATCGGTCTTAGCTGACTTGCGGAGATGCCAGAAATCTGGCAGATTGTGGTTTTAGCCCTCTCGAAACCTGCCGATAAGTTGTTCACCCTTGCATAATCCCCTAGGGTCGTGGTCATCCCCTTGCCCATTTTCAGGTCAAAACTCGAAGTATAAGCAGATTAAATATTACTACCTATTGACAAATTAGTATATATGTTGTACGACGGGGTAACATACAGAAAGTTGACCTATATCGTTACTCTGGACAGTGTTGTGCAGAAAGTTTTCGTATAATGTGTAGTTAGACCTAATATCAACCAGCGAAATCTTAATGCTAGGCTTGGTAATACCATAGAGAAGCTATTCATGAAGTTTAGACTTTTAACGTTTGTTTCTTTAATTCTTTTGACTGGATGTGGTAACTCTACCCCTGACGTTGTAGAGCAGTCATCTCCTTCAGTTCCCATATCTTCTAGCCAAGCATTACCAGCTATTAAAATCAGCGACATTGCAGGAAATACACCTGATGTAGTTGCGAAAGTTCTTGGTTCACCGACCTCAACAGAAACAGTAAATCCAAGTCGTACCCCTTGCCCATGTGAAAAACGGATTTATAAAAATGGCGAAATTGAAATCGTATTTATGGAGGGGAAAGCCGATTGGATAACTGTCAATCTTCCTCCTTCCCAAGTTGATACTTCCGGTTCCTATTCGTCAGTTCAGCAGTTTGATAACCCTACTTATACCTATATCAAAGTCAAAACAAACTGATGAATTTAAATGTAGTGTTTTCTTTTTTATGAATAGTAAGGTAAGTTTATGCGAAGAAATATAGACTTGATTCGCTTAATACTCCTCGATCTTGAAAAAGAGATAGAGGTTGATTTGTCGTCTTATTCAGGTAATGAGGTCAATTATCACAAAGCCTTATTAATTGAAGCAGGTTTATTACACGGAAATGTCCATTATCCAAGCACTCATAAAACAGATATTCCAGATTTAGTGATTATTAATCGTATTACATGGGAAGGGCATGAATTCTTAGATAAAGCACGGAGTGATACTGTATGGAATAAAGCAAAATCATTGGTAAAAGAGAAAGGGCTATCATTATCTATGGATATCGTTAAGATTTCATTAGGAGAAGCCGTGAAAATTTTGTTTCATTCATTTGTCTAACAAGCGCTTGCACGCGGAACGGCGGCATACGCTACTATTTGTGTAGGAATCTTGTAGGGTGCGTTCCCTAATGCAAGTCCTACCGATCCAGCGATCGATTTTTCGGAACGCACCATGCACATTGATTGAAGCTGTGAGTCTAAGCTTCGTGGGTTGGGTTGAGCGAAACAAGACTGGGGCGAAAATAGCTCAATTCGCTTGAAAAAGCGAAACCCAACCACCCCAAAGGTTACTCTTTATTGGGTTTCCTTGCGTCAACCCAACCTAAAATAATTGCTGCTCTATTGATCGCCCATTTTCAGGTCAAAACTCGAAGTATAAGTAGATTAAATATTACTACCTATTGACAAATTATTATATATGTTGTACGACGGGGTAACATACAGAAATTTGACCTATAATATGTAGTTAGGGTCTGCTGATACTTTTTCCCTGAAAATTAGGTAGTTGACCACCTGAAAATCGGTAAAACCCTACACCCCACACCCCACACCCCACACCCTACCCCCACCGAAAAACTTTTTCAGCAGACCCTAGTTAGGCACAATAAAATAAGCTATTTAAATATGTTCGTTAAATAAGTACATGAATATTAATATATCCATCATCGACCAACGCTTAGTATCAGTTAGCGAAGACATTCGTCAAAAAGCTTCTGAAGAACTACGAATCACAGAGGCCGGCCGGCTTAAGTCTTTGGCTTTTGTATATCTGTGCGTTAAAACCATTTTAGATTTAGATGGAGATGATGTTTTTGATTGCTTAACAGAAGGAGGTGGTGACTTTGGAGTAGATGCTATACATATCTCAGAAGAATATGACGGTGAATTTACAGTTAGTTTATTTCAGGCAAAATATAAGCACAACCTAGAAGGAAACTCTAACTTTCCTGAAGAAGGTATAAAAAGTTTAATAAACGCAATTAATTACTTATTTAATCCAGCAGCTAAACTAGAACATATTAATGAACGACTGCTTGTAAAAGTGGAAGAAGCTCGTAGCCTAATCCGGGATGGCTATATTCCCCAAGTTCGGACAATAGCTTGCAACAATGGGCGGAAATGGAATTTATCTGCTCAAGAGGCTATTGAACGTGCTGAGTTTGGAGATCAGGTGACATGGGAATATGTTAATCACGAGCGTTTAGTCAAAATTCTGCAAGCTTCTAAACCCGTAAAAGATACTTTGCAGCTAAGTGGCAAAGCTATTGTGGAAGATATGGAGTTTAGCCGAGTACTGTTGGGTAAAATTTCGGTGACAGAAATTGCCACACTTATAGAGCGACATGGAGAACGTTTATTAGAGCGCAATATTCGTCGCTACTTGGGTTTACAAGGAAATCGCGTAAATGAGGGTATCCGTCATACTTTAACTAGCGATGAAAAAAACAATTTTTACTTTTATAATAACGGGGTCACGTTGACTTGTGATAGTTTCTCATACAACGCATTGCAAGATGGCGATTACCAAGTGCGTGTTGAGAATTTACAAATCATTAACGGTGGTCAAACGTGTATGACCATATTTAAAACCTTAACTGAGCGAGAACCCGATTTAATTCATCAAAATGCCCAAGCTTTTGTTCTTTTAAGACTCTATCAATTGCCTCGTGAAAATGAAGGTTTAGTTCAAAGAATTACCTACGCAACCAATAGCCAAAATCCAGTAGATCTCAAAGATTTACGTGCTAATGATGAGCGCCAGAAAAGATTGGAAATGGATATTCAGCAATTAGGATTTAACTACAGGCCTCAACGTTCCAATACTGCTACTCGATCTACTGATATTACTTCAGGAGTAGCTGCTGAGGCAGTATTATCCGTTTGGCGAAGAAAACCTCATCAAGCAAAGTTTTTCTCTCGTGAACATTTTGGGAAACTGTATGATACAATCTTTACTGATCAATTAAATGGAGCGCAAATCGTAATAGCTGTTCAGCTTTACAGAATTGCAGAAAACCGCCGCAAAAGACCTGAGTCTACTGACCCAGATTTTGTCCGCTATGCTTCATGCTTTATTGCCATGCAGATGGGACAAAAACTTTTGGCTGATATGGAAGTTCAGATGAAAGACATTAGTCATCAAAATTTTCAATCAGCCCAAATGCTTATTGATCAAAATGGGGATAGTTACTTTAATGCTTCATTACAGGATATTAAACAGGCACTTCAGGATCTTTATGGAGAACAAGAGATTTCCTTGCAGCAGCTATCTGCAACATTTCGACGTGGTGATTTAATAAGTAGACTTCAATGAATCAAATCGGTTCAATAATTCGACTTCTTTTCTTGCAAACTCGCTTAACCTAACTTCACCGTTAGCTGAAATATTGGTGAATTTTCAAAGTTGCCTGTTGCTGTGTGACTTCACAGATTAATATAGTGCGATGCCGAAGGCACTGCGTAGCAGTACGCAATCTTGTAGGGTGCGTTCCCTAAGGCAACTTCTACCGCTCCAGCGATCGATTTTTGGGGAACGTACCATGCACATTGATTAAAACTGTGAGTCTAAGTGCGATGCCGAAGGCACTGCGTAGCAGTGCGCTTCGCTTCGTAGCCACAGTTTTGGACAGATTGGGATAAAATACAGAGCTAACTAGCGCATTTCAAATGAGCGAAACTGTTTACATTGAAACTAGCGTGGTTGGTTACTTAACAGCCAGACTCAGCAATAACTTAATCCTCATGGCAAACTTGGGGATTACCCAAAAGTGGTGGGACACACGCCGAGAGCAATTTACGCTTTATATCTCCCAATTGGTTTTGGACGAAGTTGCGCGGGGAGATGTAGAGATGGCAAACAGGCGACTTGAGATTCTACGTGATTTTCCATTACTGGAAGTCAACGAAGATGTTCAAAGTCTGGCAGCCCAGTTTCTCACCAAAAGTAATCTTCCCCCTAAAGCCTCTGATGATGCGCTTCATATTGCAGTTGCTACATTTTACGGAATTGACTATCTTTTAACTTGGAACTGTAAGCATATTGCCAATGCTCAAATACAAAAGAAACTAGCACAAATAAGTATAGAAGCAGGATATGATCTGCCAACAATTTGTACACTCAATGAACTAATGGGAGATTAATTATGTGGAAAGATGAAGTTCTAGAAGAAATTTACAGAATACGTGAAGAACACGCAAAGTCCTTTAACTATGATTTGCAAGCAATTTGCAATGATCTTCGTAAAAAACAATCCACTAGCAGCAGACAAATTATTTCGACTCCGCTCAAACCTCGCAGTCAACCGCATAACAAATCGTTGCATCCGACCGCCTAGAGATTATCTGATAGAAGTTGAAGATTGTGGCAGCTGAACTCAGCCGTTAGAGTGATCGCCATTGCCGTAGGGTGCGTTCCCTAAGGCAACTTCTACCGCTTCAGTGCGATCGATTTTGGGGAACGCACCATGCTCATTGATTGAAGCTGTGAGTCTAAGCATCGTGGGTTGGGTTGAGCGAAACAAGACTGGGGCGAAAATAGCTCAATTCGCTGGAAAAAGCGAAACCCAACCACCCCAAAGGTTACTCTTTGTTGGGTTGCCTTGGATCAACCCAAGCTAGAATAATTGCTGCTCTATTGATCGCCCATTTTCAGACCAAAACTGGAAGTATAAGCAGATTAAATATTACTACCTATTGACAAAATAGTATATATGTTGTATGACGGGGTGATATACAGAAAGTTGACCCACATCGTTACTCTGGCGAGTGTTATGCAGAAAGTTTCCGTACAATATGTTATGCAAAGAGTCAGAGTTACATAGCTAGACTCATCCAAAGTTAATGATAAGATTGGGACATACACGGAAATGCAAGATCTACTCCTATGTTCTACAAACTTCCACTTTTGCTTACTCCTCAACCAGAAGGAGGATTTACAGTGACTTGCCCTCTTCTACCTGAACTAATCACAGAGGCGGATTCTTTGGAAGAGGTTCTGGAAAATGCAAAGGATGCCTTTGAGGCAGTTTTGGAAACTTATCAAGATTTAGGCAAAAAACTTCCAGTCAACTTGCAAGCCTTTAATCAGGAGTCACCTGCCCTAGTAGAAGCAATTATTTCTGCATGAGATACAAAGAAGTAGCTCAAAAACTGAGGAGGCTTGGCTGTGAAGAAATAGAGAGAAAGTCAAAAGGATCACATAGAAAATGGCTGAATCTCTCTAATCAAAATGTAGCAGTAATTCCTGATTGGGGTAGTAAAGACTTAAAGTTCGGAACAATTAAGGCAACCATAAAACAGCTAGGCATAGAGTGGAGTGCCTTTGAAGAGGCATAAGGTGATTTCTGATCAAGAAGATACCTGATAGATTAAAATAGGGGAAATGGCCAGTAGGAAAGAAAAAAATGGTGTCCATGCCAGAAGATACAGCCTTAACCCCCTCTCAAATCGAAGACTTACGTTTTGCAGGGACAAAGAAAGATGACGGGGGCTTCTCGGCGAGCCTTTCAAGGGAGGATTTGTCAAAAGTATTTTGAAGGGAATGCCAGAAAAACGGAAGAAATCTTGGGTTGGGGGCGAAGAGCAGTCCAATTTGCCTATCCTAACCAAGAAGTTAATTTTGTCCTATTACTTATGTCTCTCGATCGCCGTCAATTTCTTTATCTTTTAGGTGCTACCCTTGGCACAGCCACTCTTGCCGGTTTTAACCGTCCCGCTTTTGCTGCTACTGGTCCCTATAGTCTCATTGCCCTACCCTATAGCTATGATGCCCTAGAACCTTATATTGATAAGGAAACGATGCAATTTCATCACGATAAACACCATGTTGCCTACGTTAATAATCTCAACACGGCAGTGGCAAAATATCCAGAATTGCAGCAAAAAACAGTAGTAGAATTAATTAAAAATCTTGACTCTTTACCCGCCGATATTCGCACCACTGTCCGCAATAATGGCGGTGGCGATCTTAATCATACGATGTTTTGGCAGATTATGTCCCCCGATGGCGGTGGCGAAGCAAAAGGAGAAATAGGGGCGGCAATAATCGCCAAATTTGGCAGTTTCGAGGAATTTAAAAACGCTTTCAACCAAGCAGGTACTAAACTTTTTGGTAGTGGTTGGACATGGTTGGTTTTGAATAAGTCAGGACAACTGGAAATTATCAGCACTGCTAACCAAGATAGCCCCCTAATGATGGGATTACAGCCAATTATGGGCAATGATGTCTGGGAACACGCCTATTACTTAAAATATCGTAATCAACGGGCTGAGTATTTAAAACAGTGGTGGAATGTGGTTAACTGGGAGGAGGTAAATCGCCGCTATCTTCAGGCAAAAGCTTAACGATGACAACTTTTACGGTTACAGTTCCCGCTACCACTGCTAATATTGGGCCCGGCTTCGATTGTCTCGGAGCGGCCTTAACCCTATATAATCAGTTTACTTTTACCCTGCTGCCGGCAACAACAGCTAACCCTGTCAGCATTAGTGTCAAGGGAACTGAATCAGCTAAAGTTAGCCAAGGTGCTGACAATTTAATCTACACTTCTTTTTTGCAAGTTTATCAAAAAATAGGACAGAATCCGCCCCCCATAGCCATCGAGATCGATTTAGGGGTTCCTCTGGCTAGAGGTTTAGGTAGTTCTGCCACTGCTATTATCGGTGGGTTAGTGGCTGCCAATCAATGTGCGGGAAATCCTTTATCTATGGGGGAAATCGAAGCATTAGCGATCGCCTTGGAGGGACATCCAGATAATGTAGTGCCGGCTTTGCGGGGTAACTGTCAGCTATCGGCAGGAGATAGCACAAATTGGGCTATTTGTCAAGTATTTTGGCAAAAAAATCTCGTTCCCGTCCTAGCGATTCCCGATTTTGAACTGGCTACGGCAAAAGCTCGGGCGGTTTTACCCGAAAAAATTAGCTGTCAGGAGGCAATTTTCAATATTTCCCGCTTGGGTTTATTATTGCGGGGATTGGAGACGGGTAACGGCGATTGGCTGAGAATTGCCCTAGAGGACAAACTGCATCAACCCTATCGCCAATCTTTAATACCGGGTTACGAAAAGGTGAAAAAAGCCGCCATTAATGGGGGTGCTTACGGGATGGTAATTAGTGGCGCAGGTCCTAGCCTATTAGCTTTAACTAACCCCGACAATGCCCAAAAAACAGCCACAGAGATGAAAAATGCTTGGCAGCAAGTGGGGATTAACTCTGAGGTGAAAATTTTAGCTTTAGATACCCTAGGGGCCAAAGTAAACTGTTAAGCCTCCAATTTACTTGTTAAGAGTCCATGGCAGCGGGGTGTGGGGAAGTGGGGAAGTGGGGGGAGTGGGGGGAGTGGGAATTATGAATTATGAATTATGAATTATGAAGTGGGGAAGTGGGGAAATTGAACTAAAACCCCAAAACCCCAAAACCCCAACCCCCAACACCTAAAACCTGCCTCCTGTCTCCTGTCTCCTGTCTTCCGTCTCCTGACTCTTGACTGCCAAAAGCGTTAGGATAAAAATAAATAGGGTTTGCTGAAAAAGTACGGGCGAAGCATTCGGATAGAAAAAGATGCAAGGTTTTGAACCACGATTCTCTCAAAATCTTGCACCTGTTTCGCTCGTAAAGCCCCAAAACCCTTACTTTGCATACATTTCACATTTATTCAGCAAGCCCTAAATATAAATAATTGTTAAGAAAATGACGCAAATTACCGTTATTGGTGCAGGGATTGGCGGACTAACGGCGGCGGCATTATTGGCGCGTCGAGGTTATCAAGTGACAGTATACGATCAGGCGCTTGTCCCCGGGGGTTGTGCCTCGACTTTTTCCCGTCGGGGTTTTACTTTTGACGTGGGGGCAACTCAGGTGGCAGGATTAGAAGTAGGGGGCATTCATCAGCGCATTTTTGCCGAATTAGGGGTAGATTTACCCGATTCTGTCCCCTGCGATCCCGCTTGTGCCGTTTTTCTGCCGGGGGAAACCACTCCGATTAATGTCTGGCGCGATCGGCAAAAGTGGCAAGAGGAAAGACAAAAACAATTTCCGGGCAGCGAACCCTTTTGGCAATTATTACAAAAACTCTTTCAAGCTAGTTGGCGTTTTCAAAGTCGCGATCCAGTTTTACCCCCGCGCAACTGGTGGGATTTAGGGCAATTAATCGCCGCTTTGCGTGTAGATACTGCCATTACCTTTCCCTTTACTTTGATGACTGTGGGCGATGCTCTGCGATTATACGGCTTAGAGAGGGATAAACGCCTAAAAACCTTTCTTGATCTCCAGTTAAAGCTTTATTCCCAAGTTACTGCCGATGAAACCGCTTTACTTTATGCCGCCACCGCTTTAGCAGTTTCTCAGTCTCCCCAAGGTTTATCCCACCTTCAGGGTAGTATGCAAGTATTAAGCGATCGCCTAGTGGCAGCTTTGGAAAAATACGGCGGTAAATTGCAAATGCGCCACACAGTCGAAAAAATACTGACAGAAAAGGGAAAAGCCACCGGAATTATCGTCAGAAATCAAAAAAATGACCAAATACATCCAGAAATGGCCGATGAGATTGTCGCCAATATCCCGATCCAAAATTTACCACAATTAATCGATCGCGAAGCCATTCCCAGTCTTTATCACCGGAGAATCGAAAAACTTCCCCCCGCATCGGGTGCTTTTGTGGTTTACTTAGGAGTCGATCGCGCTGCTATTCCCCCCGATTGTCCCCCCCATTTGCAATTCCTCTACAATTACGATGGCATAATTGGCGAAAATAACTCTTTGTTTGTTTCCGTGAGTAAAGAAGGGGATGGCCGCGCTCCAGTGGGAAAAGCGACGATTATTGCTTCTTCCTTCACCGATACCAGTCTTTGGTGGCGAAAAGGAGCAGATAATTATCAGCAATTAAAAGCAGCATACACCCAAGGGGCGATCGAGCGTCTCGGTAATTATTTCCATCTCAGTCCTGATCACATCGTTCACATCGAATCAGCTACTCCTCGCACTTTTGAACGGTTTACGGGGCGAAATCAGGGCATTGTCGGCGGGATTGGTCAAAGATTGTCCACTTTTGGCCCTTTTGGCCTAGCGACGCGCACTCCCATCCCCCATCTTTGGTTAGTGGGAGATTCCACCCATCCGGGAGAAGGCACTGCCGGAGTCAGCTATTCGGCACTAACGGTGGTTAGACAGATTGAGAATAAATTATTAGCTTCTAGTTAGCCGTAATTATGAATTATGAATTATGAATTGGGAAGAATAAATAAAAGCAATCTTCTGAATACTGAATACTGAATACTGATAACTGTTAACTTACCCACTGATAACTGATAACTGATCACTGATAACTGTTATAAAGCGCCAGCTGCCGTGCGATCGAGTATTCCCGCTCCTAGATGAGAGGTAATATTAATTGCTTGCAGGACCGGTTGAGAGTCAACTCCTTTGGGATAATCGATCACACTAACCGCGCCATTTCCCTGTTTAATATTCCAGAAATTAGCGGGTTTTAAACCCAATAAATAACAAAGAATCACCTTATTAATGGCATCGTGAGCTACTACCATAATTGTCTTAGGTTGATCACTATTACTATAGGTTTTAACGATTTGCCGCCAACAAGCGATCGCTCGATCCCAAACTTCCTGTAAATTCTCCCCTTCCGGCATTTGCACGGTTTCTGGGGCATTTTTCCAGTCTTCTAACATTCCGGGGAAACTCGCTTCAATTTCCTCCTCTAATTTACCTTCCCAAAGTCCGTGACAGATTTCCGTCAGATCCACTTGGGTATCTAAGGTGACATTGGGGTGATATTGCAGGATAATTTGGGCAGTTTCCTTGGGACGGGACAAAGGACTGGTGACAGCGTAATCGATCGCCGTTTCTCGCAGAAATTCGGCGGCTTTCTCAGCTTGAGCTTTGCCGTTATCATTGAGAGGAATATCGCGCACACCTTGAAAACGTTTATCCCGATTCCATTGGGTTTCTCCGTGACGGACCAGTAGCAGCCTAGAACCTTGGAAAGGAGGACGCGGTGGGGGTAAAGCTATCCCCAAGTGTGCCGTTTGATTGAGGGATTCCACCTGCACAGGATCACCAAAATTACCCGTAAAATTGAGAACATTAACGCAACAGTTAGATTGTTGTAGGGAATGGTATAAGGAAACCGGAATACCGATGGCACTGAGGATTAAACAGCGATTAATGCCGTTATGGGCAACAATGAGGATAGTTTCGCCCTCGTGTTGGGGAATAATTTCTCGCCAAAAATCCTGCGCTTGTTGATAGAGGGAGAGAACGGGGTAATGTTCTTGACCATCGGGCAGTATCATCTTAAATTCGTGAGGTTTTTGATGCCAATCCCGATATTCTTGGGGGTATTGAGCTTTTACCTCCTCTTTGACCATATTTTCCCAGATAGGCAGATCGATTTCTAGTAACTGCGAAGTGGGTTGAATGACAGGAGAGTGATTTAAACGAGACTGAATCACCTCAGCAGTAGATTTGGCTCTTTGGAGAGGACTACAGTAAAAAGCGGCGATATCGATTTGACTGAGGGCATTTCCTACTTTTTCCGCGTCCAGATGGCCTTTTTCCGTCAAAACCGAGCCATCACTGCGACCTTGTATTTTCTGCTCTGCGTTATAACTGCTTTGTCCATGACGAACAATAATCACACGAGTAGCCAAGCGGTTCAGTCTCCTTAACTAAAAGTCTCAATATCAGATTACAGGCGATCGGGATCGGAGTACAAATCAGTGATCAGTGATCAGTGATCAGTGGTCAGTGGAGATTGTTAAGTAGAGCTTGCTGAATAAATCTAAAAACCTTGTTGGGTAAGACTTTTAGACTTTTTGTCAATCAAAAAGTACCAGTTCTGGGAGTGATCGGGGGAAAATTCCGGGACTTTTTCTCTGAAAATTAGGTAATTGACCAGATGAGAATCGGTAAAAACCTACACCCCACACCCCACACCCCACACCCTGTCTCCACGAAAACCTTTTTCAGCAGACCCTAAGTAAACAGTGGGGAAGTCCGAGCATTTGTACTAAAATTTCTCAGATACAGTGTCAATGCTGGACAGAATATCAAAACTTCCTGACATAACAATCTCTTTGGGATCAAGGGTTTGGCGGTTTTATCAAGAAATCATGACAATGTACTTGGTCAAAATCGGAATCTTGCTGTTTAATAGGTATTTATAACAAGCGATTCCCTTGATCCCCATCGAGTGGATCTCTCGTTCACACAGCAATCGATGAGTAGTTAGAAGGATTACCCAGATCACTGCTTTTGCAAATGCCCAAAAACATTTGCCGTCGTAACTAATCGGAGAGCGTCAACTCATGGTTCCAGAATACCCACCCTTAGATGAGATGACCTTGCGGCAACTACGACGAGTTGCCAGTCAATACAGCATCTCTCGTTACAGTCGGATGCGGAAAACGCAATTAATCGAGGCAATTAACCAAGCCATGCGAGTAAGCGGCAATTTTAATACTATTAAAGAGGAAAAACCAGTGGAAGCAGCAAAATTTGAATTAGGTCAAGCTAACCCGATCGAAGATATCCTAGGTTCAGTGGATGATGGTTTAGGAGATCTGCCCGGTGGCTACGGTGAAAATCGCATTACCCTCCTACCTCGCGATCCTCAGTGGGCCTATGCTTATTGGGATATCCCCAACGAATCAAAAGAAGATCTCCGTCGTCAAGGGGGACAACAGTTAGCCCTACGTCTTTATGATGTCACCGATATCGATCTCAATAGCCAAGGAGCCCACAGTGTCCAAGAATATCTCTGTGATGAATTGGCCCGGGAATGGTATTTACCGATTCCGGTCAGCGATCGAGATTATGTTATCGATATCGGTTATCGTTGTGCTGATGGTCGTTGGTTAGTTTTGGCCCGTTCTCCCATGGTGCGGATTCCTCCCGTCTATCCTTCCGACTGGATTGAAGATATTTTTGTCACCGTTAACTGGGAAGAAGAACTGGTGGGCAAAACTGTTTACGAACTCGTTCCCCCCAGCAAACGCTACGGCAGCGCTGGAACCACGGCAACTAGCCCCATCTACGACCAAATTTTCAAGAGTGTCGGCGATATGGAGGCCCTACGGGTGGCTGGTTCCTTGTTTGGTTCCATGCAGCACGTCGCCGGTTCCGTACCGATGTCGGAAGTGATCAGTTCTTATGTATTCCCCTCTGGGGTTGGTATGTGGGCAGTTCCCACGGTATCGGGACTAACCGCTTCCGGTATCGGCATAACTGCTTCCGGTATCGGTATGGGTGCTTCGGAAACTCTACAACGTCCGCGCAAATTCTGGTTAGTTGCCGATGCCGAATTAATCGTCTATGGTGCCACCGAACCCGATGCCACCGTAACTATCGGTGGTCGTCCGATTAAACTCAATCCCGATGGCACTTTCCGCTATCAGATGTCCTTCCAAGACGGTTTAATCGATTATCCGATTATGGCCGTAGCCGCCGATGGGGAACAAAATCGTTCTATCCACATGAAATTTACCCGGGAAACCCCCTCTCGCAATACCAACACTAAAGATGAGGCGGTTCTAGAATGGTTATTCTAGATTGGGTTTTCTAACGTTACCAAAGCCAAACCAATTACTTCCCCCTAACTGAGATTTAGTTAGGGGATTTTTTGGGGATTGTCAACGCTATCAACTTCTATTCCCAAATCTGACAGCTTAAATCGCCCGATTTTTGGGAAAGACGCAGATTTTCACCGTAATCGACGGGAACATCGATCACCGCAGGGACATCTTGCCGGAAAGCCTCCTCTAGCATCGGGATCAAATCCTGAGCAGATTCCACCCGATAGCCTTTTAATCCCATACTTTCGGCAAATTTAACAAAATCGGGATTACCAAACTTAATAAAAGAAGATGTGCCAAAATGGTTAAACTGCTTCCATTCGATTAAACCGTAACCGCCATCATTAAAGATGAGAGTGACGAAGGGAGTTCCCACCCGCAAAGCTGTCTCCAATTCCTGACAATTCATCATAAAACCGCCGTCCCCCGTCACCGCTACAATGCGTTTATCGGGATGAACTAACTTAGCGGCGATCGCACCAGGGATAGCAATACCCATAGCGGCGAAACCGTTAGAAATAATGCAAGTATTGGGACAATCGCAGTGATACTGGCGCGCCATCCACATTTTATGAGCGCCCACGTCAGAAATGGCGATATCTTCTGGTCCCATCACCTGACGCAGATCGTAGATCAATTTTTGTGGCTTGATCGGAAAACCCGTATCATTGGCATAGGTTTCGTAATCAGCCCGAATTTCCGTCTTTAATCCTGCGGTGACAGGAGTTGGCTTATTCTGGCGATCGGCCCGTTTGAGGATATCGATGAGAGAATCGGTGATATCACCCACCACTTCCACCACCGGGGCATAACTGCTGTCAATTTCCGCTGGAGTCATGCCGATGTGAATAATCGGTAATTTCCCCTCTGGATTCCATTTTTTCGGGGAATACTCGATTAAATCGTAACCAACAGCGATAATTAAATCACTGCGATCGAAGGCACAACTAATCAAATCCCGTTGCTGTAATCCTACCGCCCAAAGAGCCAGAGGATGGGTATAGGGAATCACCCCCTTACCCATAAAAGTGTTAGCCACAGGGATATTCAAGGCCGTGGCAAATTCCGTTAAAGCCTCACTAGCATTAGCGCGAATTGCCCCATTTCCCGCCAAAATCAAGGGATTTTTCGCTTTAGAAATCACCGCCGCCGCCATGTTCAAAGTCCGATAGGAAGCGTAAACTTTTTCCTGACTATCGAGGGGCAAAGGACTACCATCGGCAGCCATAGCGGCGATATTTTCGGGAAGATCGATATGAACTGCCCCCGGTTTCTCACTTTGGGCGGTTTTAAAGGCTCTGCGTACCACTTCTGGGGTGATACCCGGCCGCACGATTTGTTTATTCCATTTCGTCACCGGGGCGAACATGGCCACCAGATCCAGATATTGATGGGATTCAATGTGCATCCGATCGGTTCCCACCTGGCCGGTGATAGCCACCAAGGGCGCCCCATCGAGGTTAGCATCGGCTACCCCTGTCATCAGGTTAGTCGCCCCCGGTCCTAGGGTGGAGAGACAAACCCCCGCTTTTCCCGTCAAGCGTCCATAGACATCGGCCATAAAAGCGGCCCCCTGTTCGTGACGGGTGGTGATAAATTTGATCGAGGAGTTTTTTAGGGCTTCCAAAACATCGAGGTTTTCTTCCCCAGGTAGCCCAAAAATATACTCGACCCCTTCATTCTCTAGACATTTAACTAGAAGTTCGGCTGTGTTTAATTCCCCCATAATTCCCTCCTGTAGAGCTTACTTCATCAGTCAAGTCTCCAGAGATAGTTCATCCCGGCGGATTGAGGTTGTTGCGCTCAACTCGTCGGGATGATATCAGTAGACTATATGTACCAATGTAGCTGACTAAAATTTTGTTTAAGTCTATCCATATACCATTGTGACTTAGATCTTGACCCTTGGCAGATTATTTATTAGTGAACTAGGAAGTTTTCGTTTTGGGGAGCCGGTCGTCAGGAGACTCCGAGACAGCTTTTATGTATTCTCCCCACACCCCACACCCTGCCCCCAGTTTTATACCGTTAATTCTTCGGCGGCGTGGGCCAGTTGGGCGGCGACTTTGGCTAAATAGGGACGACTTAACCACCAGATAAAGGGGGACAGCCAACCGCGCAGGGTGACAGAATAGGAAATATAAGTACCACAGAGGGTTGATTCCACTTGGTAGGTCATTTTCTGTTCCATGCCGGGGATAGCGAGAACTCTGAGGCTGAGGAGTTCCCCGGGCCGGACATTTTCCACGAAAACCCGGATAGGAATGGGAGTCAGACGGGTGACAGCTTGATAGATTAACCCCGGTTTAGCGATTAAACCCAAGGGAACATCAGCCTTGGCAATCAAAGGATGCCAAGAGACATCGGCCACATTAATTAATTTTTGCCAGAGGACATCGACAGGGGCGCTGCTGACCACCCGATAGGTTTTGTAGAGTGAAAACTTACAGAATAGTCTGCCTTTGGCCGCTACAATCCTTAGGGAAAAATTGAGAATCACCGATTGCCCCCCGCAAAAATAATCCAGGTAATCTTCTATTCTAGAAAATAAATGGCTTTCCTGGACTGTGCGCTTTTGATAATTTTAAGATACAATGGAAAACGGGTTTCATAATTCATCCCATCGCTAAAAGCGAGGGAATTATGCTGAACACTAAGTTAACGGGAAAAGTAAGGGACTTGCGCTTTGATCATGTACCTTTTGGGCGAACGCAGTTCGCCCCTACATTGTGGACAAAATCCTTTACTGTCGGGGTGCCTGGAACCGGCGCCCTCCGCTACCTTTTGGGCGAACGCAGTTCGCCCCTACATTGTGGACAAAATCCTTTACTGTCGGGGTGCCTGGAACCTGCGCCCTCCGCTACCTTTTGGGCGAACGCAGTTCGCCCCTACATTGTGGACAAAATCCTTTACTGTCGGGGTGCCTGGAACCTGCGCCCTCTGCGCGGAGGGGGTTTGCTGATCACCCTAAGTAGGGGGAGAGCCTTCGAGAGCCCCTTCCAATAAGGGACTTGGGCTTTGATAATATGCCATCTGGCTGGTCTGATTCTTCTACAGAGCGATTTTCAAAGCTGGGATATTATTCCCACGCCAGTCCCTTAAGACAAAACCGCCCCAAAAGGACGGCAGATAAAAACGAGGACTGACGATGCCTCTTATTCTATTATCTTGATGCCGAGATCGGTTAGCTATCCTTTTGTCGGCGTTTCATCGCCAGACCTAAGCCACCAACAGCAAGAAGTCCAACAACAGTCCCCGGTTCGGGAATTTTGGAACCCTGGCCAAAAGTAAGACTGAACGATCTGACATTGCCAGAAGCGCCTGTTACAAGGACCATCCCACTTACACTAACGTTGATCATGCTAGGACTTGGAGCAAGTAGATCAGTAGATATACCTGTAACTGGCATTAGCCCACCGTTAAAGTTGGTCACTGATGCTCCATTAGCCGCCACACTCAACGTAGCAAATCCATTAGAGGTAGAGTTTAACAAGTTCAATGTCAAATTAGTCAACGATACATTCAAGGGATCTCCGAGGACAACATCGAAGAGAAACGGATTACTAAACGAAGTAACTGCACCTACAGGAACTGACCATCCATTAGTGGTTGTGAATGTTAACCCAGCTGATAAAGGGGTAGCGGACCCAAAACCCGTTACTTGAAGGCCGGAAGGTGGAGTCCACGTTCCAGTTTTTATCCAATTTCTAAACGTTTTGTCAATCTTGCCGTCCATGTCCTCATCAACGGTGATACTACCACCATTAAAAAGTTGGGGCAATGTACAGAATGAGGTACTTGCACAGCCGATATAGTTTACCGTTGCGGCTTGTGCTGGAGCAGTGGCGAGGCCCAACGCACTGGCAAGAAGAGCAGTAGCGGTAGGAATGATGTATTTTATTTTGGTCATTTACAGAGACCCCCGCGGAGGTAAGGTGGATGTAATAGATTACAACTGCTAGTATTACATGAGCTTTCTTAGCTGTCAACACCAAATTCCTCATTTGTCAATAGATCACTGAAAAATTGTTAATAGATCACAGAAAAAAGTTTCTCCCCCGCTCCCCCTTACCGCTCTTTCTGGCCAGAAAAAGCCAGATCAGCAGTCTCGATTACCTTTAATAGCTGTTCGATGCGGTTTTCCGTCGGGGGGGCCAAACAGGGAAAAACGGCTAAACCGGGGATTTGATTAGCCACCTCGGTGACAGCCACATCAAGGGTGACTAGGGGTAAATTAGCTAGGGTTTCCGACTCGCTCAAGGTTTGCAGATAAGAGTATAAATCTTCTGCGATCGAACTATCGATTAAGATAGCGTCCACCTCCCAGACAGTGGCTAAAAGTTCCGCCTGTTCGCAACTATCGGCCTCGATAAAACGATAATTCTCCCGAACTAATTGATTATTCCAAATCCAGCTAAAGGAAGATAACTCGGAGAAATTGGGGGCATAATGGCCGTGTAAACGGAGCAGAGTCGGAGCGGTGCGCCGTTTTTGGCTAGGAACAGGAGAAACGGTCAGATTCAGGCAAGCTTGCAGCGCAGCCGATGTGATCGGCGGAACCAGAAAACTATCGGCCCCTTGCTGTTGACTGCGGTTGCGCTCGGAATCGGCAGCGGTGACAATAACTTTCAGCTCTTTGGTTTGGGGATGGGATTTCAGCAGCGTTAACACATCCCAACCGGACAACAGGGGGAGATGGGGATTGAGAAAAACACAACGGGGTTTTAACTGCCGGGCTTTTTCGATCGCCTCAGTGCCGCTACGAGCGATAATGGCTTTTAATCCCAATTCACTCAATCGATCGACAAATTGTTCGATCACCTGGGGATTAGTTTCTACCACTAACACCAGACGCTGGGGAGTGGCTGACTCTTGGTCTGCACCTTGGGGATGAACCGGCAGCAGTAAAGTGAATTGACTGCCTTCCAGGACTTTGGAGACAAAGGATAGATCACCACCGTGACAGCGCGCTAATTTTTGGCTGAGGACTAAACCTAAACCTGCGCCCTCAAATTGACGGGTGAAAGGACTTTCTAGCTGTTGGAATTTCTGAAAAATCAGATGCTGGGATTCTTCCGGAATACCGATCCCCGTATCCCAGACGGTAAAAGCCAGCCAATTTTCCCAACGATTGACTTTAATGCCCAAATTACCGCCATCAATGGTGAATTTAACCGCATTATCTAATAAATGCACTAAAATCTGTTGTAAACGGGCTTCATCGGCCAGGGCATAATCTAACCCCGATTCGATGTCAAGACGATAGCTGCCGGGGAGATCGAGACGTTGGGGATACTTATCGACGATGGTATCGTACACCCGTTGACAGAGGCGATTGATTTTGACTCTAGTGAAAGTTAATTGTAGTTGTCCTGTCTCTAAGCGGGTTAAATCGAGGAGATCATTGACCAAGGCCATCAACTGGCGACCGCTGCGATAGATTAAATCGGCATATTTGGACTGTCGGGGGTTAAGTTCACCGATTTTTTGTTCCCGCAGCAGACTGGAGAGACCGATCACGGCAGTGAGGGGCGATTTAAACTCATGGCTGACACAGGCGAGAAATTCATCCTTAAGACGATTTAAATGGACTAAATCGGCATTTTTAACCGCTAATTCCTGACAATATTGCTGTTGTTCCGTGATATCGGTGGCTAAAAGTAACCACAGTCCTGAAGCTTTCTCGATCAAAGGATAATTATCCGTTAAATTTAACGGCGCGGACAAGAGGCGCCAAGTCTTGGCTAAACCCGATGTCACTGTTTCTAGACGCTGGGGAAACAGGGGGGGAGTGGGGGATTGAAGGGTTAAGGGGTCATTAACCAAAGCAAAGGGAGATTTATCGATATTAGCGGGGAAAGCCGCCCCTATTTGTTCGCACCAAGCCTGATTTTGGTATAAAATTCCCGCTTCTGGACTGTAGAGCAGCAGCGGCAGCGGTAATTGTTCCAGAAATTCCAGAGGACGATCGCATCGTGGGGGGAAATTGCGATCGCTGATGCGGGGACGCGGGGACGGATCATCGAGAATCGAGCGTCCGAGACAAAATTGGAGAAGTTTGCCCGTGTCTAAGCGTCCTAACAGTTTGCCCTGAGCATCGACTAAAATAGGGACTAAGGAGCTTCCTTCTCCCGTCAGGGTGGCCAGAAACTCACTCACGGCCATGCGCGAGTTAAGAGGGATAATCGGACGCAGCCAATCGCTCAGATCCAGACAGTTGGAGGAGGGGTTTCTGGTTTCGGGGCGCTGTTGTTGATAGAGGAGGTAAGCAATCAGGGTTTGACTCTCCATCAGTCCTAGGGGACAATACCGCTCATCCACCACCACGATCGCTTCTGGATTGCCCGTATTGATTAAATCTAAAAGACTTGTTCTGTCAACAATTAATTCACAGGTAGTGACGGATTGATTAAAGTGATGGAGACTGAGGGTAACGCTAGGCATGGGGATAATTGGGTGGGCGGTGGCGGTAACTTTATTGCATAATTAACCAACTGATGGCCAAACTATTAGTCGTCCTAAAACTTGAATCTACCTTGATTTTGACGCTGGCTCATCTAGAGAACCGCTACATTGATTACAATTAACTACGATACCCACTCCAAGAAGCAAAGTTAACTTTAACTTCCCTTAGCTAATGGCGAGGGGGTTGTCTTCTCAACAGAGAAAGCCTAACCTAATTGTTTGTTATTTTCTATCTACCTTGCGGGTGAGAAAACGTTGCCTCCGAGACTGACTATTTATGCTTTTGTCCCAACGGACTCACCCTTGACGGGAGTGAGTTCACCCTTAGGGCTGGTTAATTCTTTGACGGCTTTATTGGCCAATGAACGCTATAATCTAACCCTAGGGTCGTCTTCTAGCGAATTACTGGCTAATATCGAGGCAGAGAAGGAAAAAATCGATTGTTTACTGGTGGTCTTTCATCCTTCCCTACAGCCGACTTTTAATCAACTCTACGAAGGGGGGATTTTACTGCCAGTAGTGATCATTGTCGCTGACAAGAACATCACTGCCGAGACGAATGACTCTCCCACCTGTCTCTATCATAGTGCCGAATTACAAATTACCGTCAAGGAATTAGACAGCATCACCTCGGTAATCGACCAAGCGATCGCTCGATTTCTCCATTTAGCTCCTAATTGCTCTTTTTCCGAACCTAACACGATTGTTAACCAACCAAATCCCGTGGAAAATAATCACAGTTTTCTCCTCCTACAACAGCGCCGTTTAGCGGAAAAATTAAAAGAAAGACTCGGCTATTTAGGTGTTTACTACAAACGCAATCCGCAGCTATTCTATCGCAATCTTGACCCAGAGGAAAAAAAAGAATTACTGCGGGAAGTAAGAAGAGATTATCGGGAGATTATTTTAAATTACTTCCAACAGGATTATCCGATCAATCAAGCGATCGATGAATTGGTTAATAATGTCTTTTTTACCGATCTCTCAGTGTCGCAAATTCTGGAAATTCACATGGAGTTAATGGATGAATTTTCCCAACAGTTAAAATTAGAAGGCAGAAGTGAGGAAATTCTTCTAGATTATCGTCTCGCTCTCATTGATATCCTTGCACATCTAGGGGAAATGTACCGTCGTTCCATACCTCGCGAGGATATCCCTTATGATTTATTATTGGGAATAGATTAAAATCTCCCCAATAAATAGCGATGAACTCCTACCCCCAGCCCCTTTGATCTTAACCTATGAGCGTCTTTAAAAAAACCTATGTTTTAAAACTGTACGTCGCCGGGAACACCCCCAACTCCGTGCGTGCCTTGAAAACCCTGAAAAATATCCTAGAAGAAGAATTTCAGGGAGTTTATGCGCTGAAGGTGATTGACGTGCTGAAAAACCCGCAACTAGCGGAGGAAGACAAGATTCTCGCTACTCCTACCCTCGCGAAAGTCCTCCCTCCCCCAGTGCGGAAAATTATCGGGGATTTGTCCGATCGAGAGAAGGTTCTGATCGGTTTAGACTTACTGTACGAAGAGATTCGCGAACGAGAAAATGATAGCTAGAACTTCGGCAATAGGTGATTAGACGGTTTATATTTATTGAAGGAGAAATGATCGGGGCGTAATCTAGTACGTCTATGGGAAAGTCAAGAGTCAATGGGAATCGAGACGGTATAAAGTGTCTAGTCAGACCTGATATGTTTCTGTTGAAAAATTAGATAAAAATCCTACTCTTTAAATACTCGCTGGATAAATAATGACTCAATCTAACTCTAATAGCCAATCGAATCCACCGATTAAACCCAAAGGTGTTCGCAAAATTAGAACCCTAATTGAAGGTTTTGATGAGATCACTCACGGTGGTTTACCCATGGGGCGAACTACCTTAGTGAGTGGCACTTCTGGCACGGGAAAAACCCTGCTTGCCGTCCAATTTCTCTACCACGGTATCAAGTATTTTGACTATCCGGGACTGTTTGTTACTTTTGAAGAATCTCCCACTGATATTATCCAAAATGCCTATAGTTTTGGTTGGGATTTAGAAGAATTAATTGACCAGGGTAAGTTATTTATTCTCGATGCTTCTCCGGATCCGGAAGGTCAAGAGGTGGTGGGTAGTTTTGATCTTTCGGCCCTAATCGAGCGCATTCAATACGCAATTACCAAATATAAAGCCAAACTGGTATCAATTGACTCTGTAACTGCCGTTTTTCAGCAGTATGAAGCGGTGTCAGTGGTGCGGCGAGAAATTTTTCGGCTCGTAGCCCGGTTAAAATTATTAGAAGTGACTTCAATTATGACCACAGAACGTATCGAAGAATACGGAGCGGTGGCCCGTTTTGGTGTAGAGGAATTTGTCTCTGATAATGTGGTAATTATGCGGAACGTCCTAGAGGGAGAAAGGCGACGCAGAACTGCGGAAATCCTCAAATTACGGGGGACAACCCACATGAAGGGGGAATATCCCTTTACTATCACCAATGATGGCATTAATATCTTCCCCCTCGGTGCGATGCGTTTAACTCAGCGCTCTTCTAATGTCCGCATTTCTTCGGGAGTAAAAACCCTTGATGATATGTGTGGAGGCGGTTTTTTCAAGGATTCGATTATTTTGGCTACAGGAGCAACAGGTACGGGTAAAACTCTCTTAGTCAGTAAATTTCTGGAAGAAGGCTGTCGGCGCGGTGAGCGGGCGATTTTGTTCGCTTATGAAGAATCTCGCGCCCAATTGTCCCGAAATGCTTCTTCTTGGGGGATCGATTTTGAGGAGATGGAACGCAAGGGATTATTAAAATTGTTGTGTTCTTACCCCGAATCGGCGGGATTAGAAGACCATTTACAGATGATTAAGTCGGAAATCTCGGAATTTAAACCCTCCCGTATTGCTATTGATTCTCTATCGGCGCTCGCACGCGGGGTGACAAATAATGCTTTTCGGCAATTTGTGATCGGGGTGACAGGATACGCCAAACAGGAGGAAATTACGGGATTTTTCACCAATACCACCGACCAATTTATGGGAGCGCACTCGATCACCGAATCCCATATTTCTACGATTACCGACACGATTTTAATGCTGCAGTATGTGGAAATTCGCGGCGAAATGTCGCGAGCGATTAACGTCTTTAAGATGCGCGGTTCTTGGCACGATAAAGGGATTCGTGAATATACTATCAGTCAGGACGGGGCCGATATCAAGGATTCTTTCCGCAATTACGAGCGGATTATTAGTGGTTCCCCGACTAAAATTAGCGTCGATGAAAAGACTGAATTATCGCGGATTGTTCGCAATGTACGCGAAAAATTACAGGATGAATAATCGGGAGTTGACTAGACCTCTGGTAAAAATCAAAAATTGTTGTTAGGGTTAGGAGTCAGTAGCCAGTAGTCAGGAGTCAGGAGAATTAAGAATGAATAATAATAGACCTCTTGGAAAAATCAAAAATCTTCCGTTGGGTGAGGAGTACATTAATTGTGCAAGAGGTTGACTGATGGAGATTATTTTGAAGAGCGCTCGGGTAAAGTCGGTCTTAGGGAAAATAACCACCAGATCAATAAACCTAATATAATCCAGAGAATATCTTTAACCCGGCGAATTACAGAAATCGCTAAACCTAATTCGAGACTACCGGTTAAGGAAGCACCCAGCAGCACTAAAGAACCTTCTAAAGTACCGATATTAGCGGGAATAAAAAAGGTTCCAGCGCGCACCAATTGAGCAACGGAATCAAATAACCAAGCATCGGCAAAACTGATCGGATGTTGGAGAAGTTGCATTAAAACATAGATTTCTAAAACTCCGAGGGGCCAATTGAGAAAACCGACGATCAAGCCATTTCTAAATAGGGGCAGATTCTGGTAAAATTCTCCTAAACGATCATCGACACTGCGAAGATTTTCTAAAGGTTTAGCTAGGCGATCGCCTAAAAAAGAATGACCTAATCGATTAACTATTCTGGAGGATAAACGGAATCGCTGAATCAAGAAAAATATCAGGATACAACTGGAGAATATAGCGAGACTTAATCCGGTCAAAGTTTTAAAAGAATTGGAGAATTTTGGGGAAGCTAGGAGCAGAAAAAACCCGATAATTGCAAAGAAGACAAGGGAAGCAGTATTTAACGTCTTGGTCAGAATGATCGAAGCACTGGTTTCTTTATAGCTAATCTGATAGTGAGTTTTCAACATCACTGCTTTAAAACCTTCTCCTCCCAACGAAGCGAAGGGAGTCACGCGATTAAAGGCTGCCCCTACCATGTAAATTAATAATAGGCGAATTGTCCATCTAGGTTGGATAGGAATGCTTTTAAAAGTTAGTTGCCAAGTAAAAACATCGGTGAGGAATTCTAGGAAATAAAAAATAATCACTAATGTCATTCCCCACCAACCGACTAGGGTGATTTGTTGCCACACTTCTTGCAGATTTGTTTGGCGTAAAATTACCCCTAGTAAAACAAAACCTAAACCCAGAAAGATAAATTTAAGATATTTCATATTAAATTATGAATTATGAATTATGAATTATGACTGATAACTGATCACTGATGACTGATCACTGATAACTGATAACTGATAACTGATAACTGATAACTGATAACTGATCACTGATGACTGATAACTGATCACTGATAACTGATGACTGATAACTGATCACTGATAACTGATCACTGATAACTGATAACTGATAACTGAAAAAGCTGATAACTAAAAATAGTTCCAACGTTGAATAAATGGTAGCCAATGAGATTCGACTAATTCGATCGCTTTTGGGTCTGGAGGATAATTATTTTTTTTATATCCTTGCAGACTGCTGATATATTTCTCAAAGCGAGGTCTAGCCATTTTTAAGTCGGGAAGTTGCAGTTGATCGTAGATTTTCTCGATTTGTGCTAGGGGGTCTTTTTCTAAATCTTCAAAACGAATTTCTACAAAACTATCGGTAGGTAAATCGGCACTATCTCGCAGGAGAGAATTGAGCATTAGGGGATAACTTTTCAGAATCGCTTGCTCGATGACATCAATAGATAAATTATCGTAGGATTGCAGTGCTAGTTCTGGTAAGATGCGGGTAAAAAAGTGGCGGGTTGAGGGAAAAACTAGATAGGGATTGCGGTAGATATGAATAAATTTAGCATCGGGCCAGATAGTTCGTAATTTGGCAATGTGTGCCGTATAAACTGGGTTTTTGATTAGTAATTGTTTGCCTTTTTGATGGATGGAAACTTTTTTTAATAGATGAGTATGCCAACGTTGCCAATTGGCGATTTCTTTCTCGCTGCAGCCCTGAAAAAAAACCCCTCGCTCGAAATGATACTGAAAACGTTGGGGAAAGTATAAACCATGGTAGTAGGAAAGGGGGATCATGCTGGCCAGGGCGATCGAATCTTCTTGGGGGGAATCGGGAGTAACGGCAACGTTATCCACATGGCGATCGCTCGGTAGAGCTAATTCCAGCAGCGGTTGAAATAAGCGGACGATGCCGAGGATATCCCAGGGTAATCCCACCGCTAGGGGCGAAATATAGCCAAAATGCTCCGATTGAGCGAGTAAATTGTGCAGATGGGTCGTGCCGCTGCGCCAATAGCCGACAATAAAAATGGGTGCTTTTACCTGCACGCGGCGCTCATAAAACCCTGTCATTAAAATCCGTTCTAGGGTAGAAAAAGGTAGTCGCGCCAGGGTAACTGCCAGCGCCAGGGTTGCCGGGGCCAAATTGGGGCGATCGATGCCGCCATTGGTCAAAAACAAGCGAAGGAGAGTGCTAAGGTTGCTACCGCAGAGGGGATGAAACAAACTGGACATATTAACCTATTTTTTGGCGGTTTTTTGGCGTATAGCTTGGCTGGCTAAGGTTTTGCCGAATTCCCAAGCGGCCCCAGGTAGGCGGTGAGCATCAGCGACCACATCCTTAACGGCGGTGACAATCCAACGGCAATCCTCATCGGAGAGGGTGAGGGGGGGGATAAACTTGATGATATTCATACCGTGGCCGGAAACCTGCGAGAGGATTTGATGACGGGTAAAGAGGGGAACGACGATTAACTGAGAAAATAGCCCTTTATTGGCGGTTTCTAGCATTTTCCAGGCGGCTTTTAATGACCAACTGCTCGGCTCGGCAAATTCCAAGGCCATCATCATACCCAATCCCCGCACTTCCTGCAAACATTCGTACTGATCTACGAGGGGCTGTAGTTCTGCGATAATTTGTTGACCGATTACAGCCGAGCGCTCGACTAATTTTTCCTCCTCAATCACCTGTAAAGTGGCAATACCGGCGGCCATGGCCAGATTATTTTTCCCAAAAGTGCTACCGTGAACCACAGAACGGTCCATGCGATCGAATACTCGATCGAAGATCCAGCGACGACAGAGAACCGCTCCCACTGGCACAAAACCGCCCGAAAGAGCCTTGGCAACGCATAAAATGTCCGGTTCTACCCCCCAATGTTCCACAGCCCAAATTTTGCCAGTCCGGCCTAAACCGGTCTGCACTTCATCGGCCACAAAAAGAGTGCCGTAACGACGACAAAGGGCAGCCGCTGCGGGGAGATAGTTCGGTTCGGGAATTCTCACCCCGTGACCTTGGATCGGTTCGGTAATAAAAGCCGCTACTTCTTGGTTAATTAGAGCTTTTTCGAGCGCAGCCAGATCGCCGAAGGGAATTTCCTCAAAATCGGCGACAAAAGGTCCAAATCCCTCACGATAATGGGGATCGCCGGTGGCGGAAAGGGAACCCATGGTTAAACCGTGGTAGCCTCCCTGACAGTAAACAATTTGGCTGCGTCCGGTGGCGTAGCGGCTAAATTTAATGGCGGCCTCGACGGTTTCTGTGCCGGAATTGGCAAAGAAAACTCGTTCTAATCCTGTCGGTGCGATCGCTGCTAACCGTTCGGCCAGCAATCCCGCTAGGATGGAAGCATCCAATTGGACTAAATTGGGCAGTTCTGCCGTCAATACTTCCTGTAAAGCTTGCACTATCTTGGGGTGATTGCGTCCGAGGGCGAAAACACCAAAACCACTCAGTAAGTCCAGATACTTTTCCCCGTGATTGTCGAATAGGTATGCACCTTCGGCTTTAACGTAGTGGCGATCGTAGCCGATCGTTTTTAGTACCCTAACCATCTGGGGGTTTAGGTATTGTTCGTGGAGCGCAAAGTTTTCTTCTAGTCTTTTTTCTATCAGTTCTAAAATGCTCATAAATTCCAGATTTGATTACCGAAAAACTAATTTTGACATCCTTCCGCCCTAAACGGACGGCGATTCCCAAACCTCACGATTTGGGCTTCTGTTTCTTTCCCCGGCGGGGTTTCGCAGCTGCCCTAACAGATTTACTCTATTCTGGTCTTATAGTCACTCTACAGACTAACACCGCTTAACTAATTTTGGTATCCTTGAGGGTAGGGATAAAGTAAGTTTCCCGTTTCTTTTCCTAATTTCAGTTTCTAACGCTTCTCTGACTTGCTGCTCTGCTGATTCTCTGCTATAACCGAATATAAGTTTAAGATTGGTGTCACAATCTCGAACGGGATAAATTTTCTCTTGAATACAATTAAATCCATAAATTTCAATATCTTTTAAAATTAATTGTTCTCAACACCACATTTTACCTTGAAGGTAGTCAGTAATCTGATTAGTTTCAGGAACATTTAAATTTTTCAAGCAGCGTTTATCTCCCGTGAGTAAATAGCTTAAATTATTTTGTTTATTCAAGTAGCTAACATAACCGAGTAGAATAGCCTCGCCTATGTCTATTCCTTCGATTTTCTGTAATTGAATAAAATCCTCTTGATTGATATTATTATTGCTTGATATTTTATCGCAGGTTGTAACGACTGATAAAGCGTCTTCTCGGTTATATTTAACAGGGGTTATCTTCCTTCTTTTTCCTTGCAGTTGACTTTTAAATTTATATTGAAATGTCTCAAGAATTTTAACTTGATTAATCTCAACTCCAAAGGTATTGAGGTTTTTCTAAAATAAGCCACAGGTGGCCAATTTTAGGATAATGTCATTATCCAAACAATAAACAGAACCTATCAAGGTTCAACTCCTAACATCTTTTCTAGATACTCGTAGGTTTCGTCATCAAATTTATCCCAGTCTAACTGATTGGCCAAATATTCATTAATAATCTTATTGCCATTTGGGTTGGGTTCTAATACTTTAAAAGTAGCCATGGCTAAAGCAAAGTAGTCCCTGTTATGCCATCCATAGTTCAGAATAATTGCACCTATATCAATATCTGGATGATGAGAGATAAAATGTTCTTGAACATATTTACTCAATTTTTCAGCATTTTTGAATTTCCCATCCCCAAGGCAGTTATCACAATCACCTAGGAGTAATTCAGTGGCAAATTGATTAGCTTCTTCTTCACCCCCCAACCCCCCCCGATGTCGGGGAATTGGAGGAGATTCAGCTAATCTAAAGATAGGCGGTTAAAATGCGTCTTAGCTTAAATAGTTTCTAGCATTCTGGTTAATTCATTTTTATTTTTCCACAATTTAACTTGACAATTTTGGTATATTTTTGCGATAAAAGGAGCTTAATTACCTTGGGTTATTCTCTCGATTTTATCGATTGTTTCCACAAAAATATTAACCATTGTTTGACGAGGTAAGTTACCAGAAACTAGAACAAATACTTGAGCCTGATAACGGGCTATCTGTTGAACTTCTAAAATATTTCTACCAATGTTTACATCTTTAGTTAATACTATCCATCCTCTTTGACTAACAATAGGTAGCCACTGCGTATCTGGTGCATCTGGGGCAAAATGAGCATGATGAAATTCAATCTTAACCCCTATTTTTTGCAAAGCTTCACCGATAGACTTTCCTAAAGCGCGGTCTATAAAATAGGTGTATTGAGAGGTCATGCTGCTTGCCAATTGGACTCGAATAAAATCGCTTTTTCAATTTGCCAACGTTGACAATTATAATCATTGGCAATATCTTCTATAGAGTCCCCCGCATCATAAAGTTCTGTGACAATTTTAGTGGGAATTCCTGTTCCTTTGATAGTGGGTTTTCCGAAGGAAATATTCGGGTCTATCATGAGGACTTTATCAGTGAAGTCTTCCCCCTTTAGGTTGATAGTGGGAAAAAGCCTTGTGGAGATATCTTGTTCATCCCATTCAATACGAGTTAAGAGATTATTTAATACTTGTTTCATCGCTAATTGTCCCGAACGGGAGGCATTAATTAAATGTTCAAATTGTTCGATAAAAAGGTCAATTCCATCGGTACTAAATTGTTTTTGAACTAGAGGATGATCGGTGTTAAATTGTTCACTAATATAGTCTAGGGTAAGTCTAACTTTATCGAGAGGGATGTTATGAACGGTGCGAATGACTCTTAAAACGTGCGCTTCCACTAAGTTAGTAAAGGAAAGTTGGGGAATATTCGGATTAGGTCGTTGAATGAGGGGTAAAAACTCTTTTTGTCCTTTTTTGGTGGGGTAGGTGCGTCCCTTTACCCAGGTTCTCAGAGTGGGTAAAGGAATATGGAGATAGCGCGCAGTATCGGCTATAGTATAGGTGGGAACATGATAGAGATGCTCTAGAGATAAGGGAGATGACACTTTGACCATAGTTAATATTTTGGTGAAGTTGTTGGGATGAGATTATCGCCTATCGATTATCTCATTTTAGCTAATTTTGGTATCCTTGAGGATAGGGATAAAGTAGAATGAGCGCATCTCAGGGGACCTTGAGTCCAAATGAGGTTATATTTTATCTATAGAAGAACGTTTATAGTCTGCACCGATAATGACTAATTCACTGCCAAAATATCTAGAGGAAATCACTGGCATTTATCAACAGGGTAACGCCACAGAACACAGTTATCGTCCTGCTTTAAAAAAATTAATTGAATCCCTAAATAATAACCTACAAGCTCTCAATGAACCGAAAAGGATTGCTTGTGGCGCTCCGGATTTTGTGATTAATCAGGGTATGGTAGAAATTGGCCATCTGGAAGCAAAAGATATCGGAACTTCTCTCAAAAAGGTTGAAAATACTCCCCAAATAAAACGTTATTTACAGGCTTTGGGTAACTTAATTATCACCGATCATTTAGAATTTCGTTGGTATGTATCGGGAGAATTGCGTCTATCAGCGTCCGTGGCAACTCTTAATCAAAAAAAGCAAATTAAACCTGATTCCCAGGGTATTTTACGGGTAGAACAAATGTTCTGTCAATTTTTTCTCTCGAAAGTTATTCAGATAACAACACCGCAAGAATTAGCGAAAAAAATGGCCGCTTTAGCGCAGTTAATTCGAGATGCGATCGCACAAGCTTTAAAAGATCACGATTGCGGGGGAATGCTGCGGCAACAATTGCAATCTTTTCAACGAGTTTTAATTAGTGATCTCAATGAAGCGCAGTTTGCCGATATGTACGCACAAACAATTTGTTATGGTTTATTTGCGGCACGCTGTAATACGGATCAAATCAGTTCTTTTTCCCGGGAAACGGCAGCATTTCGCCTACCGAAAACTAACCCTTTTTTGCGGGGAATTTTTCATCAAATCGCTGGTACAGAATTAGATGAGCGGATTACTTGGGCCGTGGATACTCTAGCCACTATTTTACAACAAACGGACATGGAGGGGATTCTGGGCAGCTTTGGAAAACGCACCCGCAAGGAGGACCCTGTAGTTCACTTTTATGAGACTTTTTTAGCAGAATACGATAGTAAAATGCGTGAGTCTAGGGGGGTTTATTATACTCCTGAACCCGTGGTTTCTTACATGGTTCGCAGTGTGGACTATATTCTGAAAAATAAGTTTCAGATTCCTAAAGGTTTGGCCGATGCCAAAAAAATTACTATTAAAAATCCTAATAATAGCCAAGAAACTCAGGAAGTTCACCAAGTTTTAATTCTGGATCCTGCGGTGGGAACTGGCACTTTTTTACACTCTGTTATCGATTATATCTATGATAGTTTTCGTCAACAGAAAGGGATGTGGTCTAGTTATGTTAGTAAACATTTATTACCGCGTCTCTTTGGGTTTGAGTTACTGATGGCTCCCTACACCGTAGCACACATGAAATTAGGTTTACAACTTCAGGAATTAGGCTATGATTTTAGTGCCGATGAACGCTTGGGAATCTATCTCACCAACACCCTACAGGAAGCTTTTCAAATTCCCCCTGCTGATGGGTTTTTAAATCGCATTCGCGATGAAGCAGCCGCGGCAAAAGATGTTAAGCAAGAAATGCCAGTTATGGTGATTTTAGGCAATCCACCCTATTCTGCGGTTTCAGAGAATACTGATCCGTGGATTATAGATTTGGTCAGAGATTATTATCAATTAGATGGAAAACCATTAGGCGAGAGTAACTCTAAATTATTACTTGATGATTATGTAAAATTTATTCGTTTTGCTCAGTATCGATTGTCATCCACTGGTTACGGAGTTTTTGCATTTATAACTAATCACAGCTATTTAGATAATCTAACTTTTCGGGGAATGCGTCAAAGTTTATTAAAAACTTTTGATGATATTTATGTTTTATATTTACATGGAAATAGCAAGAAAAAAGAAATCTGTCCCGACGGTTCACCCGATCAAAATGTGTTTGATATTCAGCAAGGTGTAGCTATTGGTATTTTTATTAAGTATCAAGATAGTCAGCAAGATTTAGCGAAGGTTTATCATGCTGATTTATGGGGCAAAAGAGAGATGATTGAGAATCAAGTTATTGTCGGTGGTAAGTATCACTGGTTAGATGAAAATGATATTAGTTCAACTGCTTGGCAAGAATTACAACCTGATTCTCCTTTTTATCTATTTAAACCTCAGAATATTAATCTGCGATCAGAATACGATCAATTCTGTAAAATTACTGAAATTATGCCAGTTAATTCAACTGGAATTAAAACCCACCGAGATGAATTAGTTTTTGATATAGATATAGATAATTTAGAAAAACGTATCAATGATTTTAGAAACTTAGATATTTCTGAAATTGATTTTCAATCTATTTATGGAGAATATGATAGAAAAGATTGGAATCTAAGAGAAAAAAGGAAAACTCTTGCTAAAGATAACTATTGGAAAGAAAAAATAATCAATTGTTTATATCGTCCCTTTGACATCCGAAAATATTTTCAGCATCAGGAATTAGTAGATCGACCTAAGCAAGAAGTTATGAATAATATGATTGATGATAATTTAGGTTTGATTACAACTAGACAAGTTGCTGAATCTATTTTTAATCATGCCATTGCCACTGATTATGTAATTGATAATCGGGTAACTGTCAGCAATAAAGGTTCAGCTTATCTTTTCCCTCTTTACTTTTATCCAAGTGATCAACTAACTCTATTCGGTGAAATGCAAATAAAACGCCGTCCCAATCTAGCGCCAGAATTTATTAACAAACTTTCGGCAAAACTTGGCTTAGAATTTATCAGTGATGGCAAAGGAGACGAAAAGAAAACCTTTGGACCGGAAGACATTTTTAACTATATCTATGCCGTCTTTCACTCTCCCCAATATCGCCAACGTTACGCCGAATTTTTAAAAATAGACTTTCCTCGTGTTCCTCTCACCAGTGATAAAGAATTATTCTGGGAATTAGTCAAAAAGGGTGACAGATTAGTGCAGTTACACCTGATGAAAGCAACGGGAAAAGAAATTAGTAGCTATCCCGTGGCGGGTTCCAATCTAGTGGAACAGGTGAAATATGACGAAAATAAACAACAAATTTTGATTAATTCTGACCAGTATTTTGCGGGGATTCCGCCGCAAATTTGGAACTTTTATATCGGCGGTTATCAAGTGTGTCAGAAGTGGCTAAAAGACCGCAAAGGTCGCCACCTTAGCTACGATGACCTAGAACATTATCAACAAATTATCTCCATTTTGGAAGAATCGATCGCAATTATGGAAACTATAGATATAATTATCAATAAATATGGTGGTTTCCCCTTTAGTTAAGCCACTGGTGAGAGAAGATTAATACTAAATCCGTTGAGTATAGGCTACATATTGGGAGAGGTAAAAGGGAGAATAAATAATCAGTACAGGTGCAAGATTTTGAGAGAATCGTGCTTCAAAACCTTGCGTTTTCATCGGCCCGCGTCCTGTAGGGGCGAAGCATTCGGGCAATAACCTATCGGTGAAACCGTAGATTTTCTATCCGAATGCTTCGCCCGTACTTTTTCAGCAAACCCTAGATTGATATTTTATCGCAGGTTTCAACGACAGATAAAGCGGATTCTAAGTTATATTTAACAGGGTTTCTCTTCCTTTTTTGTTGCCCTTGCCTTTTAAATTTATATTCAAATGTCTCAAGAATTTTGGCGTTGTCAAATTGAAAGATGCTCCGAATCAGCACCGGAACTGAAATTACTTTGATAGCAAGGATTACATGGCATCTTGACAATTAGTGTTTAATGAACGAATAGTGCCGATAGTTGGGCTTAAGTGGGGAACAAGACTTGCCCTGAGCCAAGTCGAAGGGGTCGCTCGATTTAGCAGTGGAATTAGCCCTACAATCGGCGTTGAAAGATGCTCCGAATCAGCACCGGAGCATTGCATCTTTCCTCTTCTGACCTGACAACGCCGTCCCTGTTCACCGATAAATGATTCTCCACTCCCAACCAGAGTGATACAATTGTTAACACCACAGACCAAGAGCCAATCGAAGCGAGAGAATAAAAACTGCTATGTTAAAAGCCCTACTCGGAGACCCCAACGCCCGCAAAATTAAAAAATTTCAGCCCCTCGTCACCGAAATCAACCTGCTGGAAGAGGATATTAAAAACCTGTCCGATGAGGAATTAAGGAGCAAAACCAGCGAATTTAAGGAAAGATTGGACAAAGCGAGAAATTATGACGAAAGAGAGGAGATTCTCGAGGAAATCCTCCCCGAAGCTTTCGCCATTGTCCGGGAAGCGGGCATCCGAGTCTTAGGGATGCGTCACTTTGACGTACAGTTATTGGGGGGAATGGTACTCCACAAAGGACAAATCGCCGAGATGAAAACCGGGGAAGGAAAAACCCTAGTTGCCACTCTCCCCGCTTATTTGAATGGATTGACCGGAAAAGGGGTTCACGTCGTCACCGTCAACGATTATCTCGCCCGTCGTGACGCGGAATGGATGGGGCAGGTACATCGCTTTTTAGGGTTAAGTGTGGGACTAATTCAAGCCGGTATGAGTCCGGAAGAAAGAAAGAAAAATTATGCCTGTGACATCACCTACACCACTAACAGCGAACTCGGCTTTGATTATCTGCGCGATAACATGGCTACAGTGATGGGGGAAGTCGTCCAAAGACCCTTTAACTACTGCGTTATCGACGAAGTGGACTCCATTCTTATCGATGAAGCGAGAACTCCATTAATTATATCAGGAGCGATCGATCGGCCCACAGAAAAATATATTCTCGCCGCCGAAATCGCCGAGCAATTAGTGCGCCAAGAAGTAGAAGACGGACCGGGAGACTACGAAGTTAACGAAAAAGACCGTAACGTTTTAATGACCGATGAAGGCTTTAAAAAAGCGGAAGAACTATTAGAAGTTACCGATTTATACGACCAAGAAAATCCCTGGGCGCACTATATTTCTAACGCTATTCGTGCCAAAGAACTCCAGAAAAAAGACGTTAACTATATCGTCCGCAGTGGTGAAATTGTTATTGTTGATGAGTTCACGGGACGGGTATTACCGGGCCGACGTTGGGGTGATGGTTTACATCAGGCAGTGGAAGCTAAGGAAGGGGTAGAAATTCAACAGGAAACCCAAACCTTAGCCACGATTACCTATCAAAACTTTTTCCTACTCTATCCGAAATTATCCGGCATGACTGGGACGGCCAAAACCGAAGAAACGGAACTAGAAAAAGTCTATAACCTGCAAGTAACAATTATCCCCACCAACCGCGTTTCTCGTCGGCAAGATTTAGCCGATGTGGTCTATAAAAATGAACAGGCAAAATGGAACGCCGTCGCCGAAGAATGTCAACAAATGCACGAAGAAGGCCGTCCAGTTTTAGTCGGTACTACCAGTGTAGAAAAATCGGAAGTGCTTTCGCTGTTATTACAGGAAAGAAAGATTCCCCATAACTTGCTGAATGCTCGTCCAGAAAACGTGGAAAGGGAATCGGAAATCGTCGCCCAAGCAGGCCGGGCCGGAGCCGTAACCATTGCTACAAACATGGCAGGACGGGGAACCGATATCATCCTCGGTGGTAACTCTGATTATATGGCCCGATTGAAAATTCGCGAGTATTTAATGCCCAAATTAGTTATGCCCGAGGATGACAATTTGGCCTTTAGTTTACCCAGTTTAGGAGAACGCAATCGCCCCCAAGGATTCGCTCCGGGTAAAAAGAAAAAAAACTGGCGCGCCTCGGCGGAAATTTTTCCCACTGAGTTACCGAAAGAGGTAGAAAATACCCTGAAAGAAGCGGTTAAATTTGCCGTTGATACCCACGGAACTCAAAGTTTACCAGAATTAGAAGTGGAAGAAAAAATCGCCATCGCGGCCGAAAAAGCTCCCACGGATGACCCAGTTATTCAAAAGTTACGCGAAGTCTATAAATTAATTCGCCAAAGTTATGAAGATTACACCGGCAAAGAACACGATGAAGTAGTAGAAAGAGGCGGACTGCACGTTATCGGGACGGAACGCCACGAATCCCGCCGTATTGACAACCAATTGCGAGGCAGAGCGGGCAGACAGGGCGACCCCGGTTCCACACGCTTCTTTTTAAGCCTAGAAGACAATTTATTGCGGATTTTTGGGGGCGACCGCGTGGCGGGTTTAATGGATGCCTTCCGGGTGGAAGAAGATATGCCCATTGAATCGGGAATGTTGACTCGTTCCTTAGAAGGCGCGCAAAGAAAAGTGGAAACCTTCTATTATGATGCCCGGAAACAGGTGTTTGAATACGACGAGGTGATGAATAATCAACGGCGCGCTATTTATGCCGAACGTCGTCGGGTTTTGGAGGGGATGGACCTGAAAGAACAGGTGCTGCAATACGCCGAAAAAACCATGGATGAAATCGTCATGGCTTATATTAATCCCGAACTGCCGGCGGAAGAATGGGATTTAGAAAAACTGATTAGTAAATCTCAGGAATTCGTCTATCTGTTGGCAGATATTACCGCTAAGGATATCGAGGATATGAGTGTTAATGATATCAAGATGTTCCTCCACGAAGAAGTTCGCAAAGCTTATGAAATAAAAGAACGTCAAGTGGATAGTATTCGTCCCGGTTTAATGCGCGATGCCGAACGTTATTTTATCCTGCAACAAATCGATATGTTATGGCGCGAACACCTGCAAGCTATGGAAGCTTTACGCGAGTCGATTGGTTTACGCGGTTACGGTCAAAAAGACCCCCTAATTGAGTATAAACAGGAAGGCTACGAGATGTTTTTAGAAATGATGATTGATATCCGTCGTAACGTGGTTTATTCCCTGTTCCAATTCCAACCGCAAGGACAACCCCAAGCAGTGGCTAGTGAATAGTAAAAACTAAAAGTTGGCTTAAATTGGGGAGAATTAGCTAAGGCTGATTCTCTCATTTTTTTACCCCAAGAAATCAGTCACCCACAATCCACACTAGGACGAAAATTATCAGTCCAATCACTCCATAGGATAGCAACGACCCCAAAAAATTGAGGATTTGTACGGGAAAATTAATCAAAACTTGGTAAGTAAAATCGGCAGCTGCCAGCAAGGCAGCGAAAAACATAATCACAAGTGTTATCATACTTAATATCTTCTCAATCTGATAGAATAAATCGCTATCCTTTGCGGGAATCGGCACCCCAAGAAAAAACTCGGAGTTACTCTCCCGATTCTACCGCAATTTTAACAGCGATCGAGTTATAATAAATCTTTAATTGTAACCGGCTACTTAGTTGATGATAGGTGGTGCGTTACGACGGATTGTTACCTTCAAGTCAAAGCATCAATTTCTGCCGTCTAACGCACCCTACTGAACTCCCGATGGTCGCGTGCGTCCTGTAGAGGAGGAAGCAGTACAAAAAGTCCAGAAAAAATTAGGTTCCGAGAAAGCAATTCAGGAAATTCGCCAGGAATTAGAAAAAATGAAACAGGAAAATCAGGAACTTAAAAGTCCTTGGACCAAATTAGAAGCGAAAAATAGTTAAACACCGAATTTTGAACAATTATGCAACAATTTATTCAACAGTTAAAAATCGATTTATCCTTGACAGGGATCTAGCAGTTTCATCATTTACTTTCCTAAATATCCTTAGCTAATCATCGCCAATAAACCTTGATAAAAAATCTGAAAACTAGGAGAACAATTATCAGCAGGAGTCATAAATTGAGAAATTTCTCGGGCCGCTTTCACTTTTTCTAAACCTCCGCGATGATAACCAGCTTTTTGAAGTATCTTTTCTAAGTTTTCCCAAGTTCCGCCTGTAATTTCATCGGGTTTTCTGTATTTTGCTTGCTGTCCTACATTAGTAGAAACTTTGGGATAGGCTGAGACTATAGCCTGAATATCACCAAAAAACCAAGCTTCTAGTTCTTCTATGGCAATTCTATTTAACACCTGAAATGTTTTTTTATCTTCGCTAATCGTTTTAGTGATAAGTCCTGTTTGTTGAGCGATATTTTCTAACTTTTCTTTGAGCATTTGACAATCTTCATTGTCTCTATCTACAAGAATAATGATTCGATAATCATTGGGTATCCAGCATTGATACTAAATCCGTTGAGTACAGGCTAGTTATGAGGAGAGGCAAAAGGCAACAGGCAAGAGGCAAAAGGGGAAATAAATAATCAGTTTTTAATAACAGGATTTGGTATGATAACCTCTTAATCGCTCCGGTAGTTTTTTGATTAAATCGGATTTACCTCGAAAGGCATGAATTTTATAAGTGACATTCTCAAATAATATTTGAGGTAAAATTTGATTTAAACATTCTTGGGTAGAAAATTCTTCAACTAGAAATTCAAGATGCACTTTTTCCCTCCTTTGGTATTAAAGTTAAATGATAGGATTACCCACATCAAAATAGTCCTCCATCCATAATTGACCCAACAAAGCACCATTTTGAATAAATTTCTTAACTCCTTGCATTTCTGAAGTACGTTTAGCTTGAGTAAAACCCTTTTCATCTCGATAAAGCACCCAAACTTCCTCTGGTTTTAAACCATCTACAAAAAAGGGAGAATGAGTTGTTACCATTAATTGTGTACCTGCGGTCGCTGCCCGACATTCTTCTGCTAATTCAGGTAATAAACGGGGATGAAGATGATTTTCTGGTTCTTCTATTCCCACTAATTGCGGAGGGCTTGGATCATATAATATAGTTAAATAAGCCAACATTTTTAAAGTGCCATCAGAGGCAAATTTGGCAAGAATTGGACTTGGAAAAGGTGCGTCTTTAATCTGGAGTAAAAGCTGTCCATTCGGCATAATAGATGCTTCTACTTTTTCTAATCTAGGAATTCGACGAGAAAGGGTTTGTAAAATAGATTCTAATCGTTGAGGATGATCTTCTTTTAAATATTGAATAACATTAGGTAAATTGTCACCAGTTGGGGATAATCTTTCTTGCGCTCCTGCTTCGGGTTGATTGCGAGTATTATCTGCGGTTAAGTAGGAAAGATACCAACTTGTGATAAAACGACGCAAAGCACTAACCCGGGGATGTTTGGCCAATTGTCCCAGGGTACTAACAGCTAAAAATTCCGGGGAGTCTAATCGTTCAGAAATTCGTTCATCTTTTTCTTGGGGATTTTCTCCACTAATCACTATTCCTTCCCCTTCTTTAAAGTCTAAAAAGCGAAAAGGTTTGCCCTTCGGTCCTCGTCTCCACTGTAACCATTCTTCAGCAACATAAGGGCGATTATTGGCTTCATTAATGGCTAAATGATAGGTAATTAAAGGTGATGCCAATGTTTCTGTATATTTTAATTCGATAATGATGTAACCTTCTTGTCCTCTAGTTCTTAATTCTTTAAATCTTCCCCGTCTGTCCCAAGCTTTTCTTAAACCAACAGTAAAACATTCAGAGAGGAAAGCAAAGACATCAAATATGGTAGATTTTCCGCTCCCATTAGGACCGAGAAAAACTGTTAGAGGAGTAATTTTTTTTAATTCTAAGTCCTGTAAAGCTCGGTAATTTTGCACGCGCAGATTTTCGATTCGAGGTATAGAGTTTTTAGACATTGATTGTTGCTCTCTGCTGCTTTTAGCTCGTCTTGTCCCAGATTAGCTGTTAATTTCGCCAGTTACCCCAAAAAACTGGTCAATTTTTAGTAATCTGGCTCTTCTGGACTGGTTATAGCAAATTAGCTCTCCTGATTCTACCGCAATTTTAACAGCGATCGAGCTATACTAAATCTTATTTAACAAAAATGTAGGTTGGTGTGAAGCATGAAACCCAACGCTCTCCTGATTCTACCGCAATTTTAACAGCGATCAAGTTATACTAAATCTTATTTAACAAGTATAGAGTGGCAAGTGGGAAGTGGGTTTTGAAAGTTGGACTGGCAGTTAATGATACTATCAAAAATAAATTTAGTATAAGCTTTCATTGTATCGGGAAAAACTTCAGTTTGTTCGGGATAGTTCATCCTTCCTAGCTAATTAGCTAATAAGGACAAGTCAGGGAAAATATTTCCCCGTTTCCCGTTCCCTTTTGCGATAAGATAATTAATATAACTCCAAGAGGACTGCTCTATGAATATTCGTATTGGTAACGGCTACGATATCCACCGATTGGTAACGGGAAGACCTTTAATTTTAGGAGGAGTAGAAATTGCCCATACTGTCGGTTTATTGGGTCATAGTGATGCCGATGTCTTAACCCACGCTATTATGGATGCCATGCTGGGGGCGCTTAGTTTAGGCGATATCGGTCATTATTTTCCCCCCACAGACCCGCAATGGCAAGGGGCGAATAGTTTAAAATTATTAGAGCAAGTTAATCAATTAATTATCGATAAAGGTTGGCAGATTAATAATATTGATTCGGTAATTGTCGCCGAAAGACCGAAAATGAAACCCCACCTTATTGCGATGCGAACCAAGTTAGCGGCTACCCTTAATATTAATCCAGAACAGGTGGGAATTAAAGCCACTACTAACGAACAATTGGGACCGGTAGGACGAGAAGAAGGTATCGCAGTTTATGCCGTGGTTTTATTGGTTAAGGATTAGGTTAAATAGGATGTTTTCCCTGTTATTTTCCCAGCCATTCTTCTCTGGTAATACCCGCTTGATTGAGAATGCGTTTTAACAGTCCTGCCCCTATTTCCCCTTGATGGGGATTGGGGATAATTATCGTTAAATTACCGCGACGCATTTGAGGGTGTTTACCCCCAGCGTAGGGACCGTCAAACCCAAGTTCTCGTAATCTTTGAACTAGATTAAGCCATGATACGGCGGTTAATTTAGGCATATCTTAAATTGAAGACATGGGTTGAGGAAGGAGATTAAGATCTATTCCTGCTAACACTGGAATCGGCAAACCTAAACACAGACGCAAAGCAATCCAATCGCTTAAAGCTTCGCGCAATTCTTGCCGGCAATCTTCTAGATTGGCGTGATTTGCCCAAACTCCCTGAAGGGGTGGAATTTCACCCCAATAAGTGCCATCTTCTTCGATGATTTCGTATCGAGCTAGTGCCATCGCTTGATCAATATAACTGGCTAACATGGTTGTATTATTGGTAGAGCTTACTTACTATATTAAAGCAAATGTTTCCCAGCAGCCAGCTGCATTGGATTCGCCTTCAGATTATGATAAGGTAAGATGGTCAATAACCTAAGTTATCTGGAGTATTAATCTCGTTGGCTCGAAACAACAGATCATTTAAAAAGTCTTGAGAGAATACTCATCTTCAGTAGCTAATTCGACCCACAATCTGGTTACTGCTAGGAATCTAACCGATTCCTTCCCGATTTTTATCTAATCCCTAACTGCTAAATTCTCTCTATGACTGCTATTATCCAACAAATAAAAGAGCGTTTTTCCCAATCCCTAGTTAAATCCTTTGGGGAAAACTTCGCCGCTACCGATCCTCTAATTGTCGCCGCTAGTAACCCCCGTTTTGGCGATTATCAGTGTAATATTTCCCTCTCTTTAGCCAAAGAATTAAAACAAAAACCGCGGGAAGTGGCGGCAACTTTACTAAAAAATCTAGAGATAGATGATCTCTGTCAACCCCCCGAAATTGCCGGACCTGGTTTTATCAATCTTACCCTTAAACCCAGTTATCTAGAAACCCAATTAAAAGACCTAATTACTGACAACCGTTTAGGAGTTGCCACTGCTAACCCCAGTCAAAAAATTATTGTCGATTTTTCCAGTCCCAATATTGCCAAAGAAATGCACGTCGGTCACTTGCGATCGACTATAATTGGTGATTGTATCGCTCGGATTTTGGAATTTCGTCATCATCAAGTAATTCGTCTTAATCACGTCGGGGATTGGGGTACTCAATTCGGGATGTTAATCACCTATCTACAAGAAGCTTATCCTAGCGCTTTAACCCAAGCAGATGCTCTGGATTTAGGCGATTTAGTTAGCTTTTATAAAAAGGCAAAAATTCGTTTTGATGAAGACGAAAACTTTAAAGAAACTGCCCGTCAAGCCGTAGTAAAATTACAGTCGGGTGATCCTCAAAGTCGTCAAGCATGGCAGTTACTTTGTCAACAATCACGACGGGAATTTCAGAAAATCTATGATATTCTCGATATAAAACTGACTGAAAGGGGGGAATCTTTTTATAATCCCTACCTAGAAGCGGTAATCAGAGAATTAGATCAACAGGGATTGCTAACAGAAGACAACGGCGCTTTATGCGTCTTTCTCGATGGTTTTACCAACAAAGAGGGGGAGCCTCTGCCCCTAATTGTCAAGAAATCCGACGGCGGTTATAATTACGCTACCACCGATTTAGCGGCAATTTGTTATCGAGTGCGGCAAGATAAAGCCGAAAGAATAATTTATGTTACCGATGCTGGACAAGCTAACCATTTTGCCCAAGTATTTCAGGTGGCTAAAAAAGCGGGATTTTTACCCGATAATGTGGCAGTGGTTCACGTCGCTTTTGGATTAGTTTTAGGGGAAGATGGTAAAAAGTTAAAAACTCGTTCCGGGGAGACGGTAAAATTACAAGAATTACTCGATCAAGCGATCGCCTTTTCCCTAGCTGACTTAGAAAAAAGACTAGCAAACGAGGAAAGAGAAGAAACCGGCGATTTTATCGCTAAGACTGCCGAAACTGTCGGATTAAGTGCCGTTAAATACGCCGATCTCAGCCAAAATCGCAATAGTAACTACGTTTTCAGTTACGACAAAATGCTCAATCTGCAAGGCAACACCGCCCCCTATATGCTGTACGCTTACGCTAGAGTCCAGAGTATCAGTCGCGAAGGTGGTATTAATTTTCAGGATTTAAGTCAAAATTCTTCGATAATTCTCAAGGATGAAAGTGAATTAATTCTGGCTAAACAATTACTGCAACTTCCCGAAGTAATTAGTGCCGTAGAAGAGGATTTATTACCCAATCGTCTATGTGATTATCTTTATGAACTCAGTAAAAAGTATAATCGTTTCTACGAAAATTGTCCTGTACTCAAGGCAGCAGAACCGATTAAAACCTCTCGTTTAGTTTTGTGTGATTTAACGGCAAGAACCCTAAAATTAGGCCTATCTCTCTTGGGTATCCCCGTTTTGGAAAGAATGTAAATCAGTTATCAGTAATCAGTAATCAGTTATCAGTTATCAGTTATCAGTTATCAGTTATCAGTTATCAGTTATCAGTTATCAGTTATCAGTTATCAGTAATCAGTAATCAGTTATCAGTTCACTGTTCACTGTTCACTGAAAAATTCATAATTCCCACACCCCACACCCCACACCCCACACCCTACACCCCACACCCCACACCCTACACCCCACACCCCACACCCCACCCGTTGGATTGCGTATCTTTGACAAAAGCGGGTGCTATTTTATACCCAGAAAAAGTGTACTATGCTGACGTGAAAAAACCTGAGTTTTTGCTAACCTAGAAATAGCTCTAATCAGAGCCAATATCTTTGGGCGAAGCTTAGAGATTAATCTAGTTAAACTCACTCGTGACGTTATCTATTGTCCTCTGTTGCCTATTCGCTTTCAATAGATTCTGTCTAGTTCACTCCTATCATTCGGCGAGATAATTCTGTCTCGTCATCGCTAGAATGCTACTCCCGCATCTGGGCTGCTGATGCGATAAGCCACATCTGTTATCCCAGAGATGTTATCGTTAAAGCGGTCAAATGTCTGAACGTCCTAGAGGATTTTCGGGAAAGATTGTTCGCCCTCTCGTAATCTCAGATAGAACCTTATGAGTCAATCAATAGAAGGTAAAGCCATGGCCAATGCTGATGTATCAGATTATACCACAAATAAAATAATTTTGTCTAATTGGATTGCCCCTTGGTCGAAAGGCAATCGGAAAAACCCGTCACCGCAACCAAAATGGGATTTATGGCAACCCCTGCGGCAACGAATCGATCACCTAGAAATTAATACACCCGCACTAGCCCACAAGATTTGTCGTCTAATTCCGGCTCAATGTCCCTTTGCGCGGAAAATTACCCTATTTAGCCGGACAATTCTAGAGATTCCGCCCCTTTGCAAGCTAAATCCCCTCTACGAAAACCTAATGATGTTAAGATTTCGCGCTCTTTCTTACCTTGCCGATGAATGTGGAGAGGATATCGGTGCTTACTGCTAAAATGGGTGAGTGTCTTTAATCGCCACACCTATGGCCATCATCGCTCTGAAAGCTTGGTATCTGGACAAATACGAACCTATCCGCGAGGTTGTCAAACGTCCCCACGACTTGCGCTTAAGTCGCAATAGTCTCTTAAAATCGGGTTTAAGAGCCGATTTTCTCGATGATAGTCTGACGATACAGGGTTCTGTCTGGTTCCAACGCTATCTAGAAGGGGAAAGGGTGGAATTTTACCTCGAAGGTAGTGGCGGTTACGTCATCTCCAATATTGACCTGATTTCCCAAGAAATTTACTTTACTAAACAAGACCTCAGCGCTTGGTTAGATCCCGTCATTTATTTTAGCTCCCAAAGCCAATTTAAGGACTCTAGCACCGCTTTAAAAACAGTTTTGACCGAAACCGTCGAAAATCTCAATAAAAGCTCCCGTTTGCCCTTAACCATCGAAGAAACGCCCCGAACTGAGGGTAATGTCACCAGATTGAGTGATAGTCAATTACGCAAAATTCGCAAAAGTTTATTATTTATTGCCGATGCTACGGCGATTAGCCAAAAGGAAACGGAATTACTGCCCAGTCCCCTAGTGGGTGTAGAATTAGGTTATGCGATCGCTTGTAAACAGGGCGGACAAATTCTGCTAACCTATCAAAATCGAGCGGAATTAAAGGGTAAACTAGCTTTTGACCTGCCAAGCTACCAAAAATTAATTTTCTCGGATATTAGCGAATTGCGTCTCACTTTCCCGCCTTTAATGGCAACTTTATTACAAAAATTCAATCTGATTAGTTAAAAAAAATGAGTAGAAAAGCTGACGAGTACGCCGTACATTTGTTCTTAAGCAGCGGACACCGCGAGGAAGTCCGTTTTTTGACTATCCAAGAATTTCAAAAGTGGTACAGTAACGAATTAGTTCCGAAAGCCGATTCCCTCGATTTTATCAATGTTCCGATCAGAAATATCCAAGGGGAATATATGGTTTTACGTCCGGCTAGTATCATTGCTATTCGCGTGGAACCCGTCTTTTTTGGCAGTGTGGAAAGAATATAATTTGCCGTTATCCCGAAAAAAGATAGTTAGATGGCGAGAATTTCAGAGATTATTGATAATTCTCTCAATATCGGCTTGAATTTGATTGCTGACTTTGCCTTGCCAGCGTTCTTTTAATTCCCTTAATCCCACTTCTGCGTATTGACAGATCTTATCTAAAACTTCTTTGCCGTCGCTGGGTTGAGGATAGGAATTCTTTTTACAGATAATATAAATTCCTGCGGTTAAAGCTAAAATAACTTCTGGATCGATTTGGCTAATAGTAATTAAATCTTGTCGATTGCTCAGAGTGGTTCCGTAGATACTGAAGTCTTGTTTAATGGCAAAAGCAGCGGCGAATAAATAAGCATCTACCATGCGCTCAAAGGTTTTATTATCTTTTAGTACCTGTAGATAATTTCTGGAAGTTTCTGAGGCATAAATCTTCAAACTGGGATCGATTCTCTGCATTACTAACTCTCCATCATTTCAATCACGGAAGCATCTTCATCGGCAGTCAAACGGTGTATTTTGAAAATATCGGTAGTGTGGGGACGCAGCAGATTTAAAAGTGGATCGGAAAGATCGCGATCCGTCGCTAAAATAATTACTTGGGAGTTTAAATTAGGGAGAGAGTTAATAATATTTTTTCGATGTTCTTTGTCTAAATGTCCAAAAGGTGTATCCATAATTAGGGGGACACAAGCATCGGTTATTTGATTTAAACCGGTGATAAAAGCAAAGGCTAAAGCTTCCTTTTCTCCTGCACTTAAGACATCGGGATGTAATAATTTTCCCGTGATGGTACGGATTCCTAGAGTGTATTCGGGGGTGATTTCTACTCCTCTATATTCCTCTGGTTTGTTGGTTACTTGTAAATAGCGATCGCTGGTTACTTGAGTAATCATTTTTTGGGAATTATCGATATGCCATTCGATTAATTCGTTAGTGGCATTTTTTAAACCTCTGGCCATTTTAACCTGATTAGATAACATCAATGTGGTTTGATTTTCCCTAGCTAAAATTTCCACTTCTTTGCGTAAATTTTCTAATTCCTTTTCTTTGGTTTCAATGTCCTTTTGCAAGCGTTCGCTCCTTTCTTCAATCTCCTTAACTTTTCGTTCCGATTCGTCAACTTTTCGCCAAATCTCCCTCACCGAGTCTTGATCTATTCCCGTGCTTTCCTGTTTTAGCTGTTTAATATGTTGATTAACTTCTTCGATTTCTTCTTCTAAATGATCTCTTTGTAAAAGTAATTGACTATAATTGCTAAATTTAGCATTATCTCGGATAATTCCCTGTAAATCAATGCTAAGTTGCTCTTTTTCTATTCTGGTGGTGTTGTCCACTTCTAAGGACTCTAGTTCGGCAATTTGTTGAAGGATAAAGTCACGAGAATTTTTATCTAAACAACGACCACATAGACAGCTTTCGTCGTCAAGTATTGCTTTTAAAACTGCTGTAGAATTAGTTTTATAGGTGCTTTTTAAGCTCGTAACTTGCCAATCATCGACCATTTCCTGCACAAAGTTAATCAGCAAAGGTATCGAAGCTTTTTTTAACCAAGAATCGATAGACTTTTGCAGGTTATTTAACTGAGTTTGTAAACCGATACGCTTTTTCTCTAAGTTATGAATTTCCTCTAATTTTTCTCGTAAACTTTTAATCTGAGCGGCTTTTTCTTGAGCATCCTGATGGATAATCATAGCATTTTTTCCCTCATCTTTAGCGTTTTTACGCTGACCTTGTTTAAGATCAATTTCTTCTTCTAATTCTCGTAATTGTTGCGTCTTATCTCTCAAAGGTTGACTGGTTCCCTCTGCTTTATTTAAACGGTTTTCTAATTCTTGCAAGGCTTTTTCTGCATCATCGCGCAGATTTCTTAATTCCGGGATACCCAAAACCTTTTCAATTGCTTCTTTTGCTTCTTTAGTTTGAGTTATCTGGGTATATTGTTCAATTTTTAAGCCATCAAAACAGAAAAAATCTCGAATAGATTTAGGAAGCAATGCTTCGATATATTCCCTAGAGTTACTTCCTTTCATGGTTCCATCTTCATAAAATAATGCTTCCTCTACGCTGGGATAAGAAGTGCTACCATTAACGTTTAATTTCGCTGTGCGACTGATAAAGTAATTTTTATCGTTTTTAGTAAAATTTAATTCTACCCGCATTTCTATTGCCGGTGAAGAATCACCCTTACCTCGATAAAAATAGGTTTTCAGAGTCTCTTTAGATACAATATCTCCCCCGTAGAGACACCATAAAATCGCTGCCATCAGAGAAGTTTTACCGTGGCCATTATTACCGAAGATAATCTGAATTTTTCTGTGGGGATGCAGGTTAAAAGTAATATTTTGACTAGGGTAACATTTCCAATTAGTTAAGCGAATTTGTTTCAGTCTCAAAGTCATAGAGTTTATTTATTGTGAGGAGTCGGTATATTTTTCGATAAGTTTGACAATTTTAGGTGATAGCCGCCGATTTTTTAGAGCAATTTTCTCCACTTCTAAAACCATCGCTTCCTTGAGCAGTTGGGGAGGTATCTCATATTTTTGTGCCAGTTCTTGAATTTTAGCAGTTATGTCCATGGATTTTCTGGGGGTTAGGGGTTGGGGAGTGGGGATTGTCAAGTCTTAATTCTTATTTGACAAGAGATACCTTGATGATGAGAAATTTTATAACAGATCTGAGTAGGTAAGGCCATAGCAACTTACAGCCTTTGTCATCAACAGGAAGTATAACCTAATTTGGTATTGACGACTGACTACCCAAAAGGAAAACTTCGTACTTCACCATTAAGATAACTGCTATAAGCTGATCTACTCTCAACCTTATACAAAAAGACCATAAAAGCTAAAATAGATAGCTGACAGTGATTCTGAACACAATAGCAATATAGACTAAACCGCCTTGTATTATCGTCTTCTTCTTGATTTTAATACCCTAGAAAACGGGTTAATTGCCTTAACATCCGAACAAAGTCATTATCTTAAAAAAGTTGTTCGTTTAAAATCCCATGACCGTTTTATTGCCCTAAATGGACAAGGACAAGCGTGGTTAGCGGAAATAATTGATAATTCGGCCCATCTTTTAGAAGCGATCAACGAAACTAGCGAACTACCAGTACAAGTGAATTTAATGGTAGCAATTCCCAAAAATGGCTTTGATGATATTGTTCGCGCTGCCACCGAATTAGGAGTTTATCGGATTATCCCGCTGCTGACAGAACGCAGTTTAGTTAATCCTAGTCCTCAAAAAATCGACCGTTGGCGAAAAATTGTCCGGGAAGCTGTAGAACAATCAGAAAGACAGATTATTCCCATTATCGAAGAACCACAACCATTTTTAGCAATCCTTAACCGGGGAGTTAGCCCAGGGACAACTTGTTATATTGGTGTTACCCGTAGAACAGTGGCCTCGCTACTTTCTCAATTACAAACATCAACCGAGATAACCATTGCCATCGGACCGGAAGGGGGATGGACGGAGGCAGAAATAGAACAAGCGATCGCTGCTGATTTTCTGCCTGTATCACTGGGAAAACGCATTTTGAGAACAATTACCGCTCCCTTAGTGGCTCTCGCTATCATTAACGCCTATTTAGACAGCTAATTGACCAGAGTTTTTATGATCAAAGAAATTGCTGAAGCGATCGCTCGTCAAGACTATCAAACTGCCACCCGTCTTGTCAACGACTTCCAGACCCTAGAAAACGATAACCCTTGGCTCAAATTCTACCAAGCGCGTTTAAACGAAATCACGGGAGAAATAGCCATAGCAGGGCAAGAATACCGAAAAATGTTGAGATTAACCGCTAATCCTCAACTTATCGCCCAAATTCGTCAAGGCATCGCCCGCTTAGAAGCGATTGAACGGGTGGAAGTTGAACAGCAACAACAACAGCGACAGGCTGCCCTCAAAAAAGCCAAAACCAACCCTAGTAATCGAGAAATGGGGCTTTTAATCCTTGAACCAGTGGATAACCAAGAAAAACAGCCCTTAGCTCTAAAATTTGCTCAAATATTTAAAATAGATGCCTATAGCGCCCGCTTACAAATCCCTAGTCGTTCGTGGCGCTTGTATCGAGTCGGGGCGATGGCAGAATTAGAAGTATATGTTGACGACTTGCGAAAAGAAGGAATCCCCTGTTTTTGCAGGTCAATTACAGCGATTAATCGGCCTAGGGTCTATTTAGCCCGATATTTCCAGACTATTCAACCAGAAGCCACCCTAGTCTATCAATCTTCCCATAGCGACCTAACCGCAAGTATAACTTTTGATTGGTCGGAAGTTACCGCCGTGGTAGTGGGAATCTTGCCGATTTTTGGGGAATGCGTCGATATGGATGCGCGCCGCCATCAAGTGAGAAAAATTAGTATTCTTGATTATGCCCAGATTATTGATCTACATTTGAAAAAACAGGATTTAATTATCCGTATTTGCGATCGCCATTACCACTTTCAAGCGGGGATTACTTTTTCCGACCACCAACAAAGTCGGGAAAGACAGACCACCAATCGGGATAACTGGAATCATTTCGCTTCTTACCTAAAACAACAACTAGCAGCAGTTCCCCTGTGGTCAGATTTTCCACCTTTTGCCGAAACCACCGCCGATTTTTACGAATTACTGCCCATGGTCGCTCCTCATTTAGACTTATTACGCATTGAAGACACCTACTGGGACACCGCCTTTCAACTCTATAGCACCCTCATCTTCCTCGAAAAAACTCCCCCTACCGCAACTTTATGACCCCTAGTAGCCCTTCTAACCCCTCTTTCCACTGGTTTAACCCCTATCCCCAGCAAGACAGCGATTTACTGGCACAAATCGGCTTTATCCCCGGTTTTAAAGAATTTCTCACCCTGCGACAGGTTCACGCCTTGGAACACGCCACCGTCTGGGTATTAAGCGAAATGGCTGCCCGTCGTCAATCGCCTTTTGACCATTCCCTAGCGGATAACGAGGCCCTGGGGGGACTCTCCACCGATAGGGGTTTTTATCTCTACGGACAAATTAATACAAACGAACTGCAAATTGCAGCCAAACAGGCACTCCATCGTCTCAAAAATGGCGAGGGGCAATTGGCATTACATCCGCGTTGTGGCACCAATTTATCGGTAACTTTAGCCTTAACCGCCGGCTTAGTCTTAGGAACTCATCTTATCTTCCCCAGAGGTCCGATTTCTCAGTTATTAGGCTTAGGTTTAGCCACCGCCACCGCTTTTCAAATCGGGCCAGATGTGGGAATGTCGGCCCAAAAATACCTGACCACAGCCATTCCCTTTAACTTAACAATCGTTAACATTACACCAAAGCCAGACCTATGGGGACGTTCGGGGCATTTTGTCCAAACAGAGTGGCAAGATTTGCAATAAAACTTAAAGTAAAAACCCTTTCGGCAAACTCGCTCTGATTGTAACCTGTTAACTAAACCCTAAAAAAAACAACACCTATGCATGTAATCGAACGCGGAGCCAAAGTTAGAATCAAACGTAAAGAGTCTTACTGGTACAACGATGTGGGAACCGTAGCCAGTGTTGATAAAAGTGGTATCCTCTATCCCGTTATCGTCCGTTTTGACACTGTTAACTACGCCGGTTTTAGTGGCAGCGCCAGTGGACTGAATACCAATAACTTCGCTGAAAGTGAATTGGAACTCGTTCAAGCTGCCCCCGCTAAGAAAAAAGCTG
>VYLQ01000076.1_pt1 | contig 61306 bp, 67 predicted proteins | sample 5115351 | NCBI WGS metagenome assembly VYLQ01 (sample SAMN12291776, study PRJNA351875) | freshwater metagenome | isolation source: freshwater lake | place: USA: Michigan, Lansing Lake | collected 2013-08-14 | reverse complement strand
TATTTCAAGTTAAAACCGTCGGAACTGCCTAAGACGACTATTCTTCTAGATAATGGTTATCATCCTGACAAAATAGAGAAAGAGTTGGTTAAGGTCTATCCAGAGATAATGACTAAAATTCAGTTTGAACTGTCTCCAAAACCGTCAAAAACCGAAAAAGCGGAGAAGGGTTTATCAGGATTCGTACCTGTAAAAACTCGATGGGTGATTGAAAGAAGTAATTCTTGGATGGAACGCTGCAAATCTTTAGTCAAAAATTTTGAGCGTACTTTACAGCACTCCACTACCAAAATTCATCTCTGTTTTCTTCGACTTCTACTACGACGATTAGCTGTATCCTAAGATACCAAATAGGTTCTATAAACTGCGCTGAATTTAAACTGCGTATTGGAACTTTTAGTACAAATGCTCAAACTGCACCAGTCAAGATTTAATGGGTGAAAAGTATGTTAACATCGGTGACTCTTCGGAATTTCAAAAGCTATCAGGAGGCAACCTTGTCTCTAGCACCCATCACCTTTTTAATCGGTGCTAATGCGTCAGGTAAAAGTAATGCACTAGAAGCAATTCGCTTACTTTCGTGGTTAGCGAAAGGCAGCAGGTTAGATGACATTGAGCGCAACATTCAAAGCGGGAATGCAATTGCCCGTGGACAATCGATCGATCTTTTCGGTGCAGAAAAAGAGTATTTTACCTTGGCAACACACATTGATAACGCTCCCGATGGTTGGACTGATTTTGAGATTGAAATTGGGCTATTATTAGACGAACTTATTATAAGCGAAGAAAGTGTCAGTAAAGCTAGTAAAGATCAGGAATTACCACTTTACAAAATTGATGGCGATCCTAACCCGCATACCGATGAAATTAGTGTGATGTATAACAATTTCAAGCAAGGTAAAAATAAGCCTCACATACCTTGTTCTAACCGACAAGCTATTTTTTATCAATTGGAAACTCCCAGTCGATTTCGGCAAAGTGATACTAAATCACAAAAAATTATTCCAGAAGTTACTAAAGTAATTCGGGAAACCTTGAGGAATATTATCTTTCTTGATCCTCGTCCAGCAGTAATGCGGGGTTATGCTTACGCTAAAGATGATGATATTAAAGAAGATGGCTCTAACCTTTCTAGTGTTCTTTATACAGTTTGTCAGCAGGGAGAGACTCAAAAAACCAAGTTGCTTGACTTCATTCGTTCATTACCAGAGCAGGATATTACCGATATTGACTTTATCATTACAGACCGCAACGATGTTATGGTGAGACTAATAGAGTCTTTTGGGAACAAAAAACATCAGATGGATGCTCCTTTGTTGTCTGATGGTACTCTGAGAGTTTTAGCGATTGCTGCAACTCTACTAAGTGCAAATCCTGGAACTTTCGTAATTATTGAAGAGATCGATAATGGTGTTCATCCCAGTCGTGCAGATAATTTAGTTAAGCAAATTCGGCAGATCGCCTTAGAAAGAAAACTGAGGGTACTGATCACCTCCCATAACCCGGCGTTACTAGATGCAGTACCCGATAGTGATATTGGAAATGTACTTTGTTGTTACCGAGATCCGCAAGCAGGAGATAGTCGTATTGTCCGATTAGCTGATTTAGAGCGTTTCCCCGAATTAATTGTGCAGGGAACTCTTGGTCAGTTGATGACTAAACAAGTATTAGATAAGTTCTTAAAGGATAAGTCCACAGCAGAACAACGTCAACAAAATGCGCTAAGTTGGTTAGAGCAATTAAAACAGGGAGAAGTAGCCTGATGGGAGCTATTTGTCTGATCGATACTTCGATCTTTTTAGAGATACTTAATGTCCCCCAAAATGCGAGTCAATCTGAGTTAATATTTCAAGAGTTAAAAGAGAAAATTGAAGCTAAAGAATCTCTTTTTTTGCCAATGGCGACCATTCTGGAAACTGGCAATCATATTGCCCAAAATGGAGATGGCAACCAGCGACGTACTTGTGCAGAAAAATTTGTAGATCAGGTAACAAAAGCTCTTGAAGGAAAATCTCCCTTTACCCCCATTAATTTTCTAAAGAAAGAAGACCTGCAAGGATGGTTAAAAGAGTTTCCTGATCAAGCGATGCGAGGTAGGGGAATGGGAGACCTTTCTATCATTCATGATTGGCAGAAAATTTGTGATCAAAATCTAGGCCGCCGCGTCTATATATGGTCTTTGGACAAACACCTTAAAAGTTACAATCGGCCACCGAAGTTATGAGTAATTCACTACGGATTTACTTCTAATAGTCGATTTGTATTTTAAAAGGTGGAGATTTAATTATTGGACTTCCCCCTTGACAAAAGACCATAACCCGTGCCGTATCTGAATGTGCCGTTACTGGGTACAAATCAAGGAAACCCCTAATAAATATAACGCCTTTTATTGCCCAGGAAAATTACGATTAGGAACTTTTTCTATATATAGCGTTTCCTGTTCGCAAGAGGTACATTGTCGATGGTGAAAAGCTTAATCAGCAAAGGTGATGAACGTAGGTTGGGCTTCGGCCGTGAGCTTTTGCCGAACGGTTGAAGCATGAAACCCAACGCCCGATTATGTTACGAAGTGCGCTAACCCATCCTACAAATAATTGTGCCTACCTACTTACATGACTACCATTTTCGCCTAAACTTCTCCCACTTGTCTATTATAATAAGACTAATAGTTTACTGCTATCTAAACGAAAAAAAAGGAGTGAAAACAATCACTCCTACTGATAATCAGAAGAAAAACTGGCTTAAACCTAGAGAGCGTTTGCCCCCGCTACTACTTCTAACAATTCTTGCGTAATAGCTGCTTGCCGCGCTTTGTTGTAGGTACGGCTTAAAGTCCCAATTAACTCGCTGGCGTTGTCGCTGGCGTTACTCATCGCCGTCATCCGGGCTGCTAATTCACTGGCTGCCGATTCCTGGAGGGCGCGCAGTAATTGGTTATTTAAGTACAAAGGTAGGAGAGAATCGAGAATTTGGACGGGATTCTGCTCAAAAATCATGTCTTGGGGAAAAACCTGCGCCGGTTGGCTGGCCATTTTTTCCCGTTGTACCTTAAATTTTCCCTCTTTAGTCACCAAACGGAAAATTTCGTCATCCTGTACCGCTAAACCTTGGGTAGTTAAAGGTAACAGGGTTTGAATCACCGGAGTGGAACTGATCAGGGAGATAAAACGAGTATAAATTAACTCGACGCGATCGACTGTTTCCGATAAAAATAAGGAAAGCAATTCATCCCCAATCGTGCCAGCTTCATCGGCAGTGGGAATCTGTTCGAGGTTAATAAATTTAGCGGCAATGGGAGCATTCCGGCGCTCGAAATATTGTGCTGCTTTCCGGCCAGCAACAACTAATTGATAGTTAATCCCTTGCTCTTTTAATTCATTCATCCGTTGTTCGGCACGACGAATGACATTAGTATTATAACCGCCACAAAGACCTCGATCGCCTGTCACTACCAACAGAGCCACGGTTTTTACTTCCCGTTGGGCCAGTAGGGGTAAATTAACATCACTAAAGGCTAAACGACCTTGCAGATTATAAAGTACCTGAGCGAGGGCATCGGCAAAAGGACGGGTACAGAGAACTTGTTCTTGGGCGCGACGCACTTTTGCGGCCGCCACCAGACGCATGGCCTCGGTAATTTTTTTGGTATTTTTGACCGATTGAATTTGGTCGCGAATCGCTTTGAGATTAGGCATAATTCAGTTATCAGTTATCAGTTATCAGTTATCAGTTATCAGTTATCAGTCATCAGTCATCAGTCATCAGTTATCAGTTATCAGTCATCAGTTATCAGTCATCAGTCATCAGTCATCAGTTATCAGTTATCAGTTATCAGTTATCAGTTATCAGTTATCAGTTATCAGATGTGAGTTATCAGATGTGAGTTTTTAGTTTACTGTTTACTGTTTACCGATCACTGTTTACCGATCACTGTTTACTGATCACTGTTTACTGATCACTGTTTACCGATCACTGTTTACTGATCACTGTTTACTGATCACTGATAACTGAAAAGGCTGACAGCTTAAAGCTCACAGAAGTTTACTTGAAAGCCTGTTTGTACTCGTTGATGCCATCTTTGAGCAGGCCTTCTGCTTCGTCGTTGAGTTGTTTTTCAGTGCTGACGATCTCAACGTAGCGAGGTTTGCTGGTTTTCAGGTATTCCCGTAAACCGGTGCAGAAATCGATAACTTTATCGGTGGCGATATCGTCGAGATAACCGTTTAAACCGGCATAAACCACCGCGACCTGTTCCCAAACGGCCAGGGGGAAGTTTTGGGGCTGTTTCAGGATTTGACGCAGACGTTGACCGCGAGCGAGTTGTGCTTGGGTGGCCGCATCAAGGTCGGAAGCGAATTGAGCAAAAGCTTCTAATTCGTCAAACTGGGCTAATTCTAGTTTTAATTTACCAGCAACTTTCTTCATCGCTTTCGTTTGGGCCGCCGAACCCACGCGGGATACGGAAATACCAGCGTTAATTGCGGGACGGAAACCAGCGTTAAAGAGGTCGGTGGAGAGGAAGATCTGACCGTCAGTAATCGAAATTACGTTGGTGGGAATGTAGGCAGAAACGTCACCGGCCTGGGTTTCGATAATCGGCAGGGCGGTCATGCTACCACCACCGAGGGCATCGCTGAGTTTAGCGGCGCGCTCTAGTAAACGGGAGTGGAGATAGAAAACGTCGCCGGGGTAAGCTTCCCGACCGGGAGGACGACGCATAAGCAGGGATAGCTGACGATAAGCTTGAGCCTGTTTGGTGAGGTCATCGTAGATAACTAGGGTCGCTTTGCCTTTATACATGAAGTATTCAGCGATCGAAGCTCCGGTGTAGGGGGCGATATACTGGAGGGTGGCGGGGTCGTTAGCGTTAGCGGCCACCACCACGGTGTAATCCATGGCGCCTCTTTGGGTGAGGGTGTCGATTACTTGGGCGACGGTGGAGGCTTTTTGACCGATGGCGACATAGACACAGATCACGTCTTCGCTTTTCTGGTTAATGATCGTGTCAATGGCGATCGCTGTTTTACCAGTTTTTCTGTCACCGATAATTAACTCCCGTTGACCACGACCGACGGGAATCATGGCATCGATAGCGGTGATGCCAGTTTGCATCGGTTCACAGACGGATTTGCGAGCGACAATACCGGGGGCGGGGGATTCCACCAGACGGGTTTCGCTGGCGAGGATGTCTCCTTTCCCGTCGATGGGACGACCGAGAGCATCAACCACGCGGCCGACTAAGGCGTCACCCACGGGAACCTGAGCGATTTTACCGGTAGCTTTCACCGTACCGCCTTCTTTAATCCCGAAACCGTCACCCATTAACACTGCGCCGACGTTATCTTCTTCGAGGTTAAGGGCGATGCCGACGGTTCCATCTTCAAATTCTAATAGTTCTCCCGACATGGCTTGTTGTAGGCCGTAGATGCGGGCAGTACCGTCACCCACTTGCAGGACGGTTCCCACGTTGGAGACCTGTACTTCTTGGTTATAGGATTCGATCTGTTGACGAATAATTGTACTAATTTCGTCGGGTCTGATAGCTACCATAGTTTAATCTGGGAAAAAGTAAAAAATTAGAAGGTGAAAAAACGGCAAAAAAGGGAGATTAGATGACCTTAGCGCAGGGAGAGGCTGAGGCGTTGTAGTTGACCGCGAATGCTGGCATCAAAGACCTGGGAACCGACTTTGATCACCACACCACCGATGAGGCTGCCATCAACTTTGGTTTTCAGTTCGACCACGTTCGCCCCGGTTAGGGTTTTCACTTTGTCGATGACGATTTGTTTTTGGCTATCGTTCAATTCGGTGGCCGAGGAAACTTCTGCTAAAACCGTGTTAGTCAGCGCTCTGGCTAGGGTGAGATATTGTTGACAAACGGGTTCTAAAAATTGAATCCGACGTTTATCGACTAATAACATCATGAAGTTAGTTAAATAGGGATTGGCACTGGTCCCCATTACTTGGGAAAGAACGGCTTTTTTAGCTTCTTCTTTGATGACGGGATTGCCGATAAAAGCTCTTAGATCGGGAGCATTTTCTAGCAATTCCAAGAGGGATTTAATTTCGCCGCCGATCGCTTCTAATTGTCCGCTGCTTTGGGCGACGGAAAGTAATGCTTGGGCGTAGGGTTCGGCTATTTCTGAACTGATTAAACTTCCCTGCATCTATTTACCTCCTAGGTTGGCCAAACTGCGATCAATTAGGGTTTGTTGTACCGATTCTTCCAGGCCGGTGCTTAATTGGGATTCCACATTAGCTAAGGCTAAAGCGGTAATTCTTTGGCGTAATTCTACTAAAACACGATCCTGTTCCGCCGAGAGATCCTTAGCGGCACTTTCGCGCATTCTTTGAATATCCAGATCGGCTTGGGCGGCGATGTCGGCGGTGACAGTTTTAGCTCTAGATCGAGCATTATTGATAATTTTTTCGGCCTCTTGTTTTGCCAGGGCGAGTTTTTTCTGTTCTTCGGCGAGGGCGGTAGCGGCAATATTTTTCCGGTTTTCAGCTTCGGCCAAAGCTTCAGCAATCTTCGACTGACGTTCTCCGAGGATTTGTCCGAGAACTTTGCGGCCGTAGAAGATGATTAAACCGAGCAGAATTGAGAGGTTAAATAGGTTAGTTCCTAAGATATCGGTGTTGATGCCGAATCCCTCTGCTGCCGCTTCCTTCGCCTCCGTGGCTAATAATAAAACTGTGTCGATGATCATGATTATTGAGGGCGGGGAGATAGGTTATTCAGTTATCAGTTATCAGTTATCAGTTATCAGTTATCAGTCTTCTAACTCCTGACGACTGAGTTCTATCTTTTTACTGATCACTGTTATTAACCAAGGGCTGGGATTTAGCGAACGAGTTCGGGGCCGAGGAGTTTTTCAAGAATTTGACGGGAAAGAGAGGCCACTTGTCCTTCTAGAGAACGAAAGGCTTCTTCTTTCTGTTGGGCAATTTCGGCGGCGACGGCTTCTTTACGAGCGATCGCTTCTTTTTGGGCTGCGGCAACTCTTTCGCTGGCTAGTTTTTGGGCCTCGGCTTGCGCTTGGGCGATAATCTCTTGGGATTGTTTACGAGCCGAACTTAATTGCAATTCGTACTCTTGTACCAGTGCTTCGGTTTTGGCTAGTTGTTCTTTGGCTCCGCCTTCCGTTTGCCGAATATACTCCGCCCGTTCATCTAAAACTTTACTGAGGGGTTTATAAAAAACGGCGTTCAGGATCACTGCCAAAAGAATAAACTGTAGTGCCATCACTGGCAGGGTGGCATCGAAATCAAACATTGATTTATTCCTGATAAATAGAAGCTATAGACAGGTTCAAAAAAGGAATATGATCCCCCTGCTTTAACAATAAACAGTCAGGGGGAATCACTAAAATTCCCTTAACTAGCTATCAGCCTTCCCTCCCAAAAACTAGATTTTTTAGTTGGCTCCTTCGGCGTTTTTTAGAGTTTTGAAAACTCCCCTGCAAAGCTGCGGACTGGGGGCTGATAGCCGACTGCTTTTTTAATTAGGCGAAGGGGTTAGCGAACAGTAAAACGAGAGCGATAACCAAGCCGTAGATGGTTAAGGATTCCATGAATGCCAAGCTGAGGAGAAGGGTACCACGAATTCTTCCTTCAGCTTCGGGTTGACGGGCGATACCGGAAACAGCTTCTCCAGAAGCAGTACCTTGACCAACACCGGGGCCGATAGCGGCTAAACCAACGGCGAGGGCGGCGGCGATAACGGAAGCGGCAGCTACTGTGGGGTTCATGGTGATTTTTTCCTCTATTTACTAATCAATTTCAATCTGTTGTTTACAGAGCGCGTTCTCAGCCGTAAAAAATGGCTGGTTTTCTGCTCAAAACTCCCGAAAGAGTTTTTGGGAAAGAACGATCCTGGAATTCAGTTGCTCATCCTGAATTCGACCAATAATTTCTTAGTTATTATCCTATTATTTGGACACTTTTCCCTAAGAAATTTTTCTTTTTTCGTCCCTCGCTTTTAAGCGTGTTCTTCTTCGTGTTCCGATTCCAGTGCCTCATGGATATAGGCCCCGGCAAGGGTGGCGAAGACAAGGGCCTGAATAGCGCTGGTAAATAAACCGAGAGCCATCAGGGGTAGGGGTACGACTAGGGGGACAAGGAAGACTAATACGGCTACTACCAACTCATCCGCGAGGATGTTCCCGAAAAGACGGAAGCTGAGGGAGAGGGGTTTGGTAAAGTCTTCTAAAATTTTGATCGGTAATAGCACGGGAATCGGCTCTAGGTAGTGAGCGAAGTAACCGAGTCCTTTTTTACTGATACCCGCGTAGAAGTAAGCGAGGGAAGTCAGTAGGGCTAACGCCACCGTGGTATTGATGTCGTTAGTGGGGGCGGCTAATTCTCCTTCGGGCAGTTCGATTAACTTCCAAGGAATCAAGGCCCCTAACCAGTTAGAAACGAAAATAAATAAAAATAGGGTGCCGATGAAGGGCAACCAGGGTCGATATTCCTTTTCTCCTAGCTGGTTTTTGGCTAAATCGCGCAGAAATTCCAGGACGTACTCCATCAGGTTTTGAATACCGCTAGGAACTTTCTGGATCTTGCGGGTAGCGGCGATCGAGGCGATGATTAAGATAGCGAAGACGATCCAGGAGACCGCGATCACTTGCCCGTGAATTTTTAGTCCGCCGATGTGCCAGTACCAGTGTTGTCCCACTTCCAGGGAAGCGAGGCTATAAAAATTAAGCACACTTAAACTGTCTAACATTTCCACCTTGGGGAGATTCGGGTTCGCAAATCAGGGTTATTTTAACGGCCAAAAGGTTCAGGAATCGGCTTTCTGCTCCAGCTTGAAGATGGTTTGCAGAGTATAGACGATGATCGCCCCTTTATAGGTCAAAAAACCCAAAAAAACTGGCACTATGTGCAGTTCTTGCCAACGACTGGCGATGATGATTAATCCAGCGAATAGGGCTAATCCTTTTTTGCCCACCCGATTTTTCGTTACCCCCAATTTTTCCACTTCCCCGGCTAGGAGTTTTAGGTAAACAACTCCCACCATTGCCCCCAATAGGTAATTAAGGGCGGTATTGAGGGAATAAAACAGCCACACGGGGATAAAGATCAGACCGCTTAAGATCAGGGTGGTGATCAATAAAGTGTTTTGTAGTTGATAGTATTCCCGCATCGGAGCTGACGGCGGGTTGGTTTCTGGGGTTGGGGGAGATTCGATCGATGGGTCAGACAAGGTACACCTAAATCAGCGATAGACTAATCTCAATATCTGGATTGCTTTCCCAGCTATGACGCTCAGGTAAGCCACAAGACATATTATCACGGCAGCGGCAACAATTATTAAGCAATTGTAAATGGCCATGATTTCGTCGGTCGTCGGTCGTTAGGAGTCAGGAGACTCCGAGACTCCGAGACAGTGATCAGTGATCAGTGATCAGTTATCAGTGGCTCTCTTGGGGTTATAGTGATGAGCAAATCTTATCGAAGAAAGGGCGTAGGCTATAGGTCTCTGCCAATCACACAGGTGCAATGTAGGGGCGCAACGTGGTCAGTGAGTTTATCCAACTGCTTGCGCCCATAATGTGACACTGTGAACATTTTTCAGCCAATATCCAAGAGAGCTTTTTCAGTTCAGTGATTACTGATTACTGTTTACTGATCACTGAAAAGCTCCCCGCTCCCCCTTTCGCCAGAATTAGTCTCAATCAGGTTTTTTTAAGAGTTTTGCCCCACAGTTTTTACAAAAATTGGCATCTATATCGTGACGGGGTAGACTACAATCTGGACAAGGATAATCAATTTGATTGCCAGATTTTAATATTTGTTTAGTCAGATCGCTAATTTGCAAGGGAATTAACAAAACTCCCGTTAAAATCATTAAAACTGTCACCATTTTGCCTCCATCAGAAAGGGGAGTTACATCCCCAAATCCTACGGTAGTCATAGTCACAACGGCGAAGTAAAAAGCATCAAAAAATGTCCGATAAACTTGGGGATTAATTGGGTGTTCGATCTGATAAATTAAACCTGCATAGACAAAAATAATCGAAAATAGAGTTAGTAAAATGCGAATAAATACTATCTGATCGGAAGTTTTAATTTGAAAAATAGAAAGATCGGAACCAAAAAAACGAATGACTCGCAAAATTCTAAACCAGCGAAAAATTCTAAAAAATCTAATATCAAAAAAACCAAAAAATAGGGGCAGAATTGATAATAAATCTAGGATAGAAAAAATGTTAAAAACAAAGCCTAGTTTTGATTCCGCACACCAAAACCGAATTAAATACTCTAGGGAAAATAAGCTTAAAATTCCCCAATCAAGCTGACGTAACCACATTTGCCAAGTGGCGGATAAGGGATAGGTTTGAGCCACATAAATCCCCAAAGAGAGTAAAATTAATGCTAAGATAAGCAGATTTACCGTCAGTCCGATCGCCGTGGTGACATCCTCTAAATAAAAAGCTATTTTGGCACGAAAAGGGAGCATAAATTCAGCTATCAGTAAACAGTAACCAGTAATCAATGAACTGAAAGCTCACATCTGATAACTGATAACTGATAACTGATTAAGGTAATTCCACCGAAGTTGGTTTAGCAATATGAGGCAACCCCCAACCCAATTTTTCCCGGAGGATGCGGAAGAATTCCGTTGATTGCAGACGAATAAAATGGACTTGGTGGGGCGATTTCTGCACATTAATTCGATCTTCTGGCAAGATATAAGAACCGCCATTGCCGTCCACTACCATCACCATGCGATTAGCAGTTGCTGGGAAAATATTTACTGTTTCCTTGTCAGAAAATACTAAGGATCTGGAAGCTAAAGAATGGGGACAAATGGGAGCTAATTGTAATACCGGCACATCGGGAGTTATTACCGGGCCACCGGCGCTGAGAGCATAGGCAGTAGAACCGGTCGGAGTGGAGAGAATCACCCCATCGGCAGCGATATCGACGGGTGCGTGTTCACCAATTTGAATCTCAAAATGACACATACTGGTGAGGGGTTCCCGGTGGACGACCACCTCATTGAGAGAAAGTGCCTCCCAGAGGAGGGTATCTTCGCGAAACAGTCGCACCGTGATCATCGAGCGATTTTCGATGGTGTATTTCCCCTCTAGAACCTGCTCTAAGGCGGGTTCAAGCTGATTTAGGTAAATTTCTGTCAAAAAGCCCATGTGTCCCGTATTGACCGTTAACAGGGGCAAATTGAGGGTAGCCAACTGCCGGGCCGCCGATAGGACTGTACCATCGCCACCCAGCACGATCGCAAAACTTAAATCTTGCTCGAAGTGGGGGGGGACTAACTGATCGATCGGGGTAAAACAAACGGGACGAGAGGGTTTAGAATGGCCTAGCAGACCACCGCTGCCGGTAGCCATAAACACCTGCCAACCTAAAGAAAGTAGCTGATCTTGTATCTGATGGGCTGTTTTACAAGCGATAGGCTTAATATCGTTGTAAATAATGCCGATTTTGGGCATTGACAAATTTTCCTACTGCTGGTTCACGCTTTCTTTTTGAAAGGGGTTTTCTTCTTCTTCTGAGCTTTTTGTTTCTCGAAGTCGATTTCCTTGAGCTTCTTGAGAATGCGGCTAAAGTATTCTTGTAAATAGGATTCTAAAGTAGTTGTTTGACTCGGATCAAGGCCAAATACTTGATAAACTTCTGCCATGGGGGCATCAAGAGCTTGACCACTAGCGAGAACTTCCGCAAAAGCTAGTCGGTCAGATATATTATAAGTCCATTGGAAACAACGGCTTATTCCTCGCATAAAACGCAGTAATCCCATGGGTAAACGCCAAATTTTCCCCTCTTTACCCGATAGGCGCTCGCAAACTTCGATAATTTCTTCAGCTTTCCAAGCTTTGCTGCCCACCACGGGATAGGACTGACCGACGGTTTCGGGGACTTCTAAAGCGCGAACGGCGAATTTAGCGATATCTTGGGTGTCCATGTAGGCGATCGCTGTACTTTCTCCCGTGATCCAGACGGTTTGATTATCTAACATCGGGATGGCGTATTGACCGATTAAACCCTGCATAAAGCCACAGGGACGGAGAATTGTATATTTTAACCCCGATTCTGCTAGAAATTTCTCTGTACAGCGTTTTATCTCCATTAAAGGCACGTTGGGATATTTTTCGGCATTGAGAATCGAAAAGAAAATAAAGCGATCTACTCCGGCAGTTTTGGCCGCTTGAATCAGATTAACTTTACCATCCCAATCCACCTGTTTAATGCTGGCCGAGTCCGTCGCCCGGGCAGTAGCGGCATCGATCACTGCGTCCATTCCCTCTAAAGCAGTAATAATCGTACTTTTATCCCGCAGGGTTCCCCCGACTAATTCCGCGCCCCATTCCTTCAAAAAAGCCGCTTTTCTCTGACTGCGTACCAAACAACGCACTTGATGTCCCTGATCGATGGCATGACGCACGATCTGTCGCCCTAGGGTTCCTGTCGCACCGACAACTAATACTTTCATCTATAATTAATTTTTTGTTACATTTGTTAACACTTCTCTAAGATACTATCAAAAAAGTGGATCATTGGGGATAGAAAAATTCTAAGATTCCCCGATCCCCGTCCAGTTCTACCATTGTTCCCACCGGTAAAGCGGCATTATCGCCATCATGACCGAAAGGTAACTCAGCAATAACCGCAAGGCCTAAATCGCCCAAACGCTCTTTTAAGACTTCCTCTACGGTTTGACTATCACTGTCGGGGGCTGCCAGACAACGGCTAAAACGACCGAGAGCAATGGCTTTAATTTGCGAGAAAATGCCCAGCATTCGCCACTGAGTTAACATTCGATCGATCCGGTAGGGGGCCTCGGTTACGTCCTCTAGGGCTAAAATTACCCCCTCTAGGGTGGGTTGAACCGAGGTTCCGAGGAGATGGGTGGCTACGGTTAAATTGGCCGGTAATAAGCGTCCCCGCACTTTGCCCCCACCCCAACCTTGACCGATAAGAGGGGCTAAAGGACGACCTTCCAGAAGAGAAAAGAGGCGATCGATTGATTGGGGACTTTCTTGGGCTAAGGTGGTTAAAACTGGCCCGTGAACGCTACAAATGCCCTGTTTCGCTAAACTCCATAAAATCCCCGTCACGTCGGAAAAACCGATTAACCATTTGGGGTTAGTTTTTGCCCATGTCCAATTTTCTAAGAGGCGAGCGCTACCGTAACCCCCCCTAGCGCAGAGAATTGCTTGACAATCGGCATCTTGCCATGTTTGGGCTAAAGCTTGACGACGTTGCTCGTCGCTACCGGCGAGATAACCGAGACGATTAGCCCAATTCTCGCTAAATTCCACTTGATAACCCCTCGATCGCCAGATTTCTACGCCTTTTTCTAGGGCGGCTAATTCCTTGACGGCTCCACTGGTGGCCACCAGAGAAACTTTAGCACCGGGTTGCAGAAATGATGGGATGATCATAGGTTAATTCTCTTTTGTTGGCAGATTAAGCGGAAATTACAGGTAATTTTGTGACAGTATGAAAACTGACAGCATATTCTATCGAATGTTTCTCGATTTTCCCGATTCGTTCTTTGAATTAATTGAGCGACCCGATGTTATTGTTAGCAATTATCGATTTACTTCCCAAGAAGTTAAACAACTAGCTTTTCGATTGGATGGTTTATTTTTGCCGCTCGATCATCTAGAAAATTCACCCTTTTATCTGGTAGAAGTGCAGTTTCAAAAGGATGAAGACCTATATTATCGATTATTTTCGGAACTTTTCCTGTATCTTAGACAGTATAAACCTTTGTCACCGTGGCAGATAGTTGTTATTTATCCTAGTCGAGAAATTGAGCGAGAACATCCCCAGCAATTTGCCGATTTTTTATCCTTGGACAGGGTTAAAAGAATCTATCTGGATGAATTGCCAAATGACGAGACTCCTTCCTTAGCGATCGCTCTGAGCAAATTGGTTACGGAAAGTGAGAGTCAAGCTGTTAATTCTGCTAAGATTTTAATTAAACAGGCTCAAAGAGAAGTTAGCGATCGCTTAGTGCAGAAAAATGTCATTGATTTAATCGAAACCATAATCATTTATAAGTTACCCCAAAAAAGTCGGGAGGAAATTGAAGCTATGTTGGAACTACAAGACCTAAAACAAACTCGTTTCTATCAAGAAGCTTTTGGAGATGGAATTGAACGGGGAATTGAACAGGGAATAAACTTGCAAAAATTGAAAACAATTCCTCTACTGCAAGACCTCGGTTTAACCCCGCAACAAATCTCGGAACGCTTAGACTTGAATCTGGAAACAGTGCTTAACTATTTGGCACAACAGCAACAATAATCAATCCTGTTTTAACAGTCTAGAAAAACAGCAGTCGAGAGGAAATAGAAGCTATGTTGGAACTACAAGACCTCAAACAAACTCGTTTCTATCAAGAAGCTTTTGGAGATGGAATTGAACGGGGAATTGAACAGGGAATTGAACAGGGAATTGAACAGGGAATTGAACAGGGAATAAACTTGCAAAAATTGAAAACAATTCCTCTACTGCAAGACCTCGGTTTAACCCCACAACAAATCTCGGAACGCTTAGACTTGACTCTGGAAACAGTGCTTAACTATTTGGCACAACAGCAACAATAATCAATCCTGTTTAAACAGTCTAGAAAAGCAGTAATTGCTAAGTAGTGGACAAATAGGGTTTGCTGAAAAAGTACGGGCGAAGCATTCGGGCAATAACCTATCGGTGAAACCGTAGATTTTCTATCCGAATGCTTCGCCCCTACAGGACGCGGGCCGATGAAGATGCAAGGTTTTGAACCACGATTCTCTCAAAATCTTGCACCTGTTTCGCGAGAAAAGCCCCAAAACCCTTACTTTGCATACATTTCACATTTATTCAGCAAGCCCTAAATAGATAGTAGCGAATTGTGACCTTTAACCTATCAGCGATGACTCGATGAATAACGACTTATTGACTTTTATCTTTTGTGTTGTCCTTCTCATTCTCTATCTAGTTTTTTCAGCTTTAACCGAAATGGGAACAAAATGGCCTTGGACAAAAAAATAAGAGAAATACTTATAAAGGTTAATAAACATAAAATCGGGTCAGGGATTCGTCCCTTGGAAAGATTCTATTCGCTCTACTGATAAAATATGAAACTAATTGGTGATATTTCCCCGAGCTTAGATTTATTCTTGTTGCTTTTTTTCTGGCATTGTCTCATCGGTGCCATTGCTACAATCATCGCTATCAATAAAGGCTATCCAAGATTAAATTGGCTAATCTTCGGCCTTCTGGGAGGAACCTTTACCTTTTTTATCGCTCTTTTTCTGAAAAAAAAGCCCAAAATTTAAGGGATAATATGGCTTGATTATCCTTTAATAGTTCCCATCAACACCTCTAAATCTTCTGCATCTAACTCCTCTGGGATACCATTGCGAATTAATTCCGAAAAATCCTCATTGGGAACCATAAAACATAGTGCATACAGTCTTCCGTCCCCCACATTTCTAATCTCGTGAATACCCGTGGGACGGACTAATAAACTATCCCCCGGCCCCAGGGGAATCGGTTTACCATCACAGATAGCCATTCCTTCCCCTTTGAGGATAAAAAACATTTCTACGGCAAAATGATGACGATGGGTAGGGGTGCGACCGTGGGGATCGAAAATTTCCACACAGACGGTCAAGGAATCCCCCGCTACGGTAGAATCGAAGACGATCGCTAAACGATTCGTATCCCCAGCACTAATGCGAAAAACTTGATAATCCCGGGGAGATCGAATCACGGGTAACATACAATGATCGCTAGTTAGTTGGCTATTCATCGCTAATTTCGATCGAACTGTGGATGATTCTAAGACTAGCAAAAATTTTCAACTTCGCTCGATTGCGTCCACCACTTTCCTCACATCTACGATCGCGGCCACATCATGAACGCGCAGGATATCGGCCCCCTTGGCGATCGCTATGGCACAGGCCGCCGCCGTTCCGAAAACTCGTTCTTTTGGGTCATCTTTGCCTGTAATATCGCCGATAAAGCGTTTTCTCGACAATCCAATTAAAATAGGTAAATCTAAATCCCGAAATTGCCCTAATTCTCGCAATAACTCAAGATTTTGTGTACCAGTTTTGGCGAAACCAATCCCCGGATCGATGATAATATTTTCTCTAGCAATACCCCACTGTAAAGCTTCCTTAACGCGATCCTGTAAAAATTCTTTAATTTCCTTGACTAAATTATCATAATGTGTTAACGATTGCATGGTTTGCGGATTGCCCCGCAGGTGCATGAGGATGATGGGAACGGCCAATTTAGCCACCGTAGGCAATAATAGGCGATCGAAGGTTCCCCCAGAAATATCATTGATCAAATCGGCCCCGGCGGCGATACCTTGGGCTGCTACGATCGCCCTAGTGGTATCGAGAGAGATAGGAATAGAACTTTGTTGTCGAATAGCGGTGATTACGGGGATAACTCGCGATAATTCTGCTTCTAGGCTAATTTCTTGCGCTCCCGGACGGGTGGATTGACCACCGATATCGATTATATCTGCCCCAGCCTCGATCATTTTCATCGCCTGTAGCAGGGCATTTTCAACCTTGTCAAATTCTCCCCCATCACTAAAACTATCGGGAGTAACGTTCAAAACACCCATGATATAGGTGCGTTTTCCCCAAGTAAAAATATGTTCACGAATTGTCGTTAAATTAGACATAATAATAGACCTCTTGTAAAAATCAAAAATTGTTGTTAGGGTTAGGAGTCAGGAGTCAGGAGTCAGTAGTCAGGAGAATTAAAAATGAGCATTAATCAGTTAAATGGTCTATTTACATATTTTATGCAATTTAATCCTTACTTTTGCCGTTTTTGAACCTTCACCAATTAATTATGCAAGAGGTTTAATAAATCCTGTAACTGATAACTAACGGTGATAGTTAATTTTTAGGTAGGGAAGAATCTTTTAGTTCAAAATAAGCTTGTACTTCTCCTTTCCAGAGTTGATATTTTTCTTGAATTAGTTGATATTGACTAGCAAAATCGAGGTTACAATCAACGATATTGCTATCGATATCTGATTGCACTAATTCCCGTTCGATCAGGGTTTCTCGGATAAATTTTAAACATTCTTGTCTCAAAGTTTCGGCTTGATCAATAATTAGCTGGACTTGATTAATTGCTCGATCATATAATGGGGTTTGTGAATAAAAAATTTCGGAAGATGCGGACAGATTTCGCAGTCTATGTAATTGATTTTTCTTTTCTACTAAACTAGCAATTTTCGGGTTAATTTCAAAAAGCAAGGTTTTCACCAGAGGAGCCAAGCGGCGAGTGTTAGTATAATCGTAGTTATTAAGGTCTGATTTAATCAGGTGTACCTGTTGTAAATCGACGGTAATATCGTGGAATTGTATCTCGGTTTCGGTGATGGTGGGATGAATCGTTTTAACTTTCCAAGTAGTAACAGAAGTCAACTGCTGGCGATCACTATTGACCATTTGCCGCTCCATTTTCAGCACATCGAGGGGAATGCTATAAAGTTTTTTCTCAGGAATATAGATGACATCGCTACCGAGAATGCGATCGATTTTAGGACGACGATATAAATAATGATACAGGAATCGATAAAAGCTTTTACTGCCTTGAAATATCTGGAGAAATAACCAAATTTTCCAGCTGAATAACCCGCTAAGAAAGCGTCCGAATAGATGGGAATTCGAGGAGGGGTTATTCATGAAATTCCGTGATCAGTTATCGATGAGGAATCGGAGGTTTGGTTCTTTTCAGTGTTCGGTAAACAGTAATCAGTAATCAGGGATAAAGATAACTAACTCACTAATTAACTTAAAACTTACATCTGATAACTGATCACTGATCACTGATAACTGATTAAGGACGTTCTCCGGGTAGATTTTTTGAGGATGTTGGTTTCGATCTTACCTGTTGACGACCGTTGCGGATAACCTGTAACATTTGCCCTAATTGTTGATCAAGATGTTCTAAAACTGCTTCGGCATAGTCGTCAGCGCCTTTTTGAATTTCATGACATTCAGCTTGGGTTTTTTGTCGTAACTGTTGCACTTCCTGCATGGTACTGTGACGCATCTGTTCGATTTCATCGAGGGTTTGTTGTTGCAAGGATTCACACTCCTGCTGAACCCGTTGACGAATTTGGGCCGCCTGCCGTTCTGCTTGTTGAATAATACCGGACTCATCGAGAATTTGGGCGGCTCTTTGTTGAGCGGAACGAAGGACTTGTTGAGCGTATTCCTCCGCTTTAGTGATAATTTCCTGTTCTTCCTGCAAAATTGCTAAAGCTTTCTGTACTGCTGGTGGCACGGTTTCATAGATGAGATCTATCTGTTCGGAAATCTGTCCCTCATCGATCATTGTCCAACGGGTGAGGGGGATATGGAAACTATCAAAAATCATCTCTTGCAGACGCGCCAGATCCTGATAGATATCGAAATCGACGGGTGGACTGGGAACCCCACTATTAGAAGTGTTAGGTAGTGCTTTCCTGCGATCATTAGATTCTCGGCGCGCCATAGGTTCAGATCGTCCTCATTGCTGTATTCTAGTATGTTAACTATAGTATGAGTAAATATCTCTAGAAACGTTTTCTGGGACTAGATGGCTGACAGAGCCACCGAATTGAGCGATTTCTTTAACCACGCTACTACTTAAAAAACTATATTCTTTAGTGGTGGCTAAAAAAACCGTTTCGATTCCTTCCCAGAGAGTTTTATTGGTATGTGCCATTTGCAGTTCTTTTTCAAAGTCCGAGAGGACCCGCAACCCCCGCAAAAGTACCTTAGCGCCTTTCAATCTGGCATATTCAACCGTTAATCCTGAAAAACTGTCTATCTCAACGTTTTTCAGGTGTTTTGTACAGTAACTGATCTGTTCTATGCGTTTTTCGACGGTAAATAAGGGGTTTTTATGGGGATTGCAGAGAACTGCCACGATTACTCGCTCGAATAGTGGCACACTGCGTTCGATAATATCTAAATGACCGAGTGTAACTGGATCGAAGCTGCCGGGGTAGATGGCGATCATTTCTCAACCTGCACACCTCGCCAAAAAGCGATATATCCTTTAATATTTTGGGCTTTTGGTTTAGGATCGGGATAATACCAAGCGGCATCTTTATTGTCTTGTCCATTTACCTTGAGAGTATAATAACTAGCCTCTCCTTTCCAAGAACAAATGGTATGGGTGTTACTGGGTTGAAAATATTCAGCTTTGATGGTATCGGGGGGAAAATAGTAGTTCCCCTCGACAATTTCACAGTTATCGCTTTCCGCTACCACTGCACCATTCCAAATCGCCTTGGCCATGACACTAACTCCTAGTTCTGGTTCAAAATCATCTTACAACAGAGTTTGTAAATGTTGAACCAGTTGGTTAACCTGCACCACTCCCTCGATTCGATCGATCGGTTGACCATTTTTAAAGACTACTAAAGTCGGTAAAGCTTGAATACCGTACTTGGTGGCTAAATTAGGATATTTGTCTGTATCAATTTTAACAATTTGTAGGCGATTTTTGAAATACATTCCCGTTTGTTCTAGAATCGGGGCCATCATTTGACAAGGACCACACCAAGTGGCATAGAAATCCACTAACACGGGAAGATTAGTGGTTTGCAACAGTTCCTGAAAACTGGAAAACTCTTTTTTGACTGCCATAAATTGTCACCTCGCCAGAAAAATAGCCTTTTCCCTACTATAGCTTTTCTAAATGTCCCTTAGCTCTCCTGCAAAAGTAAGTTCTCGATGTGCTATCGGCTCAAAATATCTTAAAACTCAGATAAATTTGCGATAATTTTCGGTTTTATGGCTAGTATAGTTGTCTCTTGTCTTTTTTATCCTCATCTCCCCACTCCCTATCTCCCTATCTCCCTACCTCCCCATCTCCTGTCTCGGAGTCTCGGAGTCTCCTCACCTAAGGGAAGATTTTTGATTTCTCCAGAGCAGTCATCGATCGCCGGGAAAATGCTAAGTTAAGTAAAGACTCTGAACCAACTGTCCATGAACATCCTAACCAAGCTGCTTTTTCCCGAAACTAAAACCCCAGAGCAAGTAGGTTCGCCGCGAGTACAGAAAAGCCGCCGGGGAATCGAGACCAAATCCGCCGCAGAAATCGTTATTATGCGACAAGCGGGTAAAATTGCCGCCACAGTCCTCAAGGAAATTGCCGAGATCGCTCAACCCGGAATGACGACGGCGGCTCTGGATGCCTACGCAGAAAAACGTATCCGCGAAATGGGTGCTACTCCCAGTTTTAAAGGTTATTATGGCTTTCCTGCCTCGATTTGTGCCTCCGTCGATAACGAAGTCGTTCACGGTATCCCTAGCCCGAAAAAACGCCTCAAAGCCGGTTCTGTGTTAAAGGTAGATACGGGGGCCTACTACCAAGGTTATCATGGGGATTCCTGTATCACGATCGCGATCGGTTCCGTCTCTCCCAAAGCCGAAAAATTAATCCGCGTGGCGGAAGAAGCTTTATATAAAGGCATAAATCAGGTAAAAGCTGGCAATTATCTGCTCGATATTGCAGGAGCGATCGAAGATCACGTTCAAGCTAACGGTTTTCAAGTGGTAGAAGATTTTACTGGTCATGGAGTCGGCAGAAATCTCCACGAAGAACCCTCGGTATTTAATTTTCGCACTCATCAGTTACCCAATGTCAAACTCCGCACCGGGATGACTCTGGCAATTGAACCAATTGTCAATGGGGGCTCTAAACATACCAGAACTTTGCGCGATCGTTGGACGGTGGTGACGATGGATAATGCTCTCTCTGCTCAATTTGAGCATACTGTCCTAGTAACCGCCACGGGTTACGAAATCCTAACCGATCGCAATAACCTATAAAATTGTCTATAGATTTTTTGCTCCGGAATCTTAATTGAAAATTTATTTAGTGGCAGGATTTAGTCAAAATGTTTAAAAATATCGTTGTTGCCTTAGATTGTGGGGAATTATCGCCTCGAGTCCTTCATGCTTTGAATTCCCTTTCTCTAACGGCAAATTCTCGCATCATCCTCACCCATATCCTCGGTAAGGAGGGAGATGAATCGCCAGTGGATCGCCCTCACTCCTCCCGTGAGATCATTGAAGATCAATTGCGCTGCTATCAATCCCAGATTGCTGCCCCTAGTGAAATCGAAGTCATCTTTGGCGATCCAGCGGAGGAAATTATTCGTTTAGCTAATATCTATCATGCTGATCTGATCCTGATCGGTAGCCGGGGATTAACGGGAGTTCAACGGGTGATCGAAGATTCTGTTAGTAGTCTCGTGGTGGCAGAAGCTACCTGTTCCGTATTGGTGGTAAAAGCATAGCAGCCAGCATTCAGAGTCGAGATTCCCAGACTTGTGAGATAGCTATCAGGGATCGGATTTGAGCATCACTACGGATTAAAATTTGCAAATCTTATTTTTCCCCGATGTTTTCCCCCATACATTCCCCAGTCTTTCCCCACTCACTCCCAAGTTTTCCACAGTTTACCCAGACTTTTCCACAGGCAACAGCGATATAATCGGCACTTACTTCGAGAAAAAATTAATCTTGACTGTAAAAATTCCCATCGATAGATACTGAGTTACTGTTAAGTTGAGTAAATAAAATCTAGCTCTAACCCTTATTCCTTCGTAAATATTAAGTTTTTCTAAAGCATTCCTTTACATCTGGTAATATTGCAACTCCCCCCAACTTGGCTCACAATAGTCCTTACTGTCCACTGCACCAGTCAGGGATTTCCCCACTTCCGATCAGAGGTAAACGATATGAATACATCCGTCAGTATCTTGGCAGAAATCCCCGAAATCCTCCACCAATCCCTACAACAATATCTAGAAACTCACCCCGGTTGGGATCAAGATGGTGTGTTTACGGCGGCTATATCATTTTTTCTACTTAATTGTCAATCCTCCGAAAGGATGAATTTTGAGGAGCAAAATAGCTGTGCCAAGGTTTATCTAGAAACTTTGTTCCAGCGCTCGGAGTGCTAATTCGGTGATAATAAGAGTCGGGTCATGGTTAAAAGCCCGATTTTCCCCTATGAATTCCGATAAAACCCCTAATTTAATCATTCCTCAGCTAATTATCGGTTTGGGTAATCCCGAACCCAAATATGATCGCACCCGTCATAATATCGGTTTTGAAGCTGTGGACTCATTAGCGCGGGATTGGGGGCTATCTTGGCAGGAAAATAAGCGATTTCACGGTTTTATCGCTGAGGGTGACAGTTCTCTCCCGGGCAAAATTCGTCTTTTGAAACCCCAAACCTATATGAATCGCTCCGGGCAATCGGTGCGAGCGGTGCTGGACTGGTATAAACTAGCTCCAGAGTCGATTTTAGTCATTTACGATGATATGGATCTGCCCCTAGGCCGGTTGAGAATCCGTCTATCGGGATCGGCGGGCGGACACAACGGTATTAAATCGATGATTGCCCACGTTGGCACGGAAAACTTCGCTCGTTTACGCATAGGAATCGGTAAATCAACCGAAAAAGCGACAATTTCCCACGTTTTAGGCCGATTCACCCCCCAAGAAAACGAAGTGATCTTGAAAGTGTTAGACTTGTCCAGAAAAGCGATCGAACTTGGTCTCAAACAAGGGTTACAAAAGGCAATGAGTCTCTACAATAATCAAAGTGTAGAGATTGGTTCTAATCTATGCTGATAGCAAATAAGCCTGATTTTAGTAATGGTTATAATCGCCGTTTTCGTCTATACTCTTACAGAACCCTCGGTTAAATCTTGATCGCCCTTTGCTAGATTAGGTTAATTTTTATTCTCGATATTAGCAGTTTAAGTATGATTAATCGCCAAAGTTTACTGAGATTCGCCCACAAGTTTAATCTCATTTTATTGATAATCGCTACAGTTTTTTGTCTTTGGAGTAATCCTGCTTTTGCCCATCGTCCCCATGATGTGATTAGTCAAGTGGAAGTTTCTCCCGATTTCCAGACAGATAATACAGTATATATCTTGGTGCGAAATAACTTTTATAAGTCTAGCGACGGAGGTAGCAACTGGAAAAGATTAATTCAAGGTTTAGATTATACGGGGGAATTAAGTTCCTTATCCCTATCTCCCCTCAATAAAAATATTCTCTATTTAGCTTCAAGATCCAATGGTATTTATAAAAGTGAAGATGCGGGGGAATCTTGGCAGAAAGTTAATCAGGGTTTAGAAACTGATTTTATTAACTTTGTCCAAATTGCCCCTTCCGATCCTAATATAGCAGCGGCAGTGGGATTAGAAAAAGGGGTTTATTTAACCGAAGATGGCGGTAAAAATTGGTCAAATATTTTCCCCACCACGGCACTGATAACCTCTCTAGCTATTACTCCCAACAATCCTGATCGAATTTTTTTCGGGGATGAACAGGGTAAATTATACACTTCCTCCGATGGGGGGAAAACTTGGCAAAATCTCACCTTACCCGCTAATGTGGGGGCAGTAGATACAATGGCTTTTTCTCCTAATTTAGACAGGGATAAAACCTTTTTTGTCGGCACAAAAGAAGCAGGTATTTTTAAAACCGTTGATGATGGTAAAACCTTCCAAGCCGTTAACGAAGGAATTAAAGATAAAATCATCGAAGACATCGTTATTTCTCCCCAGTATGCCCAAAATTCAACCCTTTATGCCATCACTTGGTATGACGGAATGTATGTTTCTCAGGATGGGGGCAAAAGTTGGACAAAAATGAGCGAGGGTTTAACAAAAGATAAACAGGCTGATGATTATAAAGTTCCCCACTTTATGGATTTAAAAGTCGTTGAAGATACGATGTTTTTAGGGGGATTTAATGGCTTATTTAAAACCACGGATAGCGGCAAACAATGGCAGGAAATAGAAACTTTAGCCCGGGCAACAGTTATCGCTATGGCGGTTTCTCCTAATTATGCCCAGGATGGTACTGTCGTCATTGCTAATTATGTAGGCAATATCTTCATCAGTCGGGATAAAGGGGAAACTTGGACACCAATTAATCGCGGTTTAGAGGTTTATCGACTTGGTAAAGATCCCGAAGAATCAGGACAAGATCCCCGGCGTTTCTTTGACATTGCCTTTTCTCCTAACTATGGAGAAGATCGAACTGTTTTTGCTGGGTTTTTACGCAATAGATTTGCCAAATCCGATAACGGTGGTGATTTATGGAAAATTATCGAAATTGATGAAGGAGTCCGCGGTCCGCGGATAGTTCCTTCTCCAGATTTTGCCAAGGATAAAACTCTTTTTCTCACCAATCAGCAGGGTAGAATATTTCGTTCTACCGATGGAGGAAATACGGTTAAAAATATCAGTGAAGTGGGCAGAATTTCCGGTAATTATGCCCCTGCTATGGTAGCTTCCCCCGATTTTGCTAAGGATAAAACTTTGTTTGTCACGGGAAAAGAGGGTATTTATCAAAGTGTTGATGGTGGACTAACTTGGAAAAATGTCACTCAAGGAACACCCCTATCAAAAACCGCTAATGTGCAGTTGGCAATGTCTCCCAATTATCCCAAGGATGGAACTATTTTTGCTGGGACAATTTCTGGTTTGTTTGTCAGCAAAGATGGGGCTAAAAGTTGGACAAAATTAGAGAAACCAGGGTTTAATCCTCAAGCATCAGTAGAAACCATTGCTATCTCTCCTAATTATGCTAATGATCGCACGGTAATAGTTAGTTTACAGGGAGATGGTTTGTTTAAATCTACCGATGGAGGAGAAACTTTTAAATCAATTGGTGATCCTAAAATACCCCTAGTGAAAATTCATAGTATCCCTTCCTCTGGTATCTCCGTCCAGTTTTCTCCTAATTACGCTCAAGATCAAACTTTATTCGGTTTTGGTGGCGCTCAAACTACAGTTTTTCGTTCCACCGATGGGGGAGAAACTTGGACAAGTGTAACTATTCCTCCTCACGCGGAAGAAAATACACCCCGCTATAAAATCGGTGAGTTTTTCTCTGGTCCCCTTGGCACAATCTTGCGCTTAGTTATCCCAATTCTCCTGGCAATCGCCGCTTATTTTCTGGTGGGTTTCCTGAAACTGGAGAAAGTTATTAATCTTCCTAAATCCTTCTTCCCCATGGCAGCAGCATTTATGATTTTTCTGTTTGTTTTCTTCGTTATCATCACCCAAGTTTAGGAGAAATTTTGACCGGCGGGGCTTGACAAATCCCGCCGCTTGCCTTATACTTATATGTATAATGGAAATCCGTGCCTGCCTGCGACCTCTGATTTTTAGGGCAGTCAACCCCTCAGAGAATTAACCATCGGCAACGTAGGGATTGACCATCTTAGCGGGGTCAACAATGCGATCAAAATCATCTTCCTCGATGTATCCTAGTTGCAAGGCTGCCACTTTCAGGGTTAAATCCTTTTCTAGAGCATAATGAGCGACGTAGGCAGCCTTTTGGTAGCCAATCACGGGACTTAAGGCAGTCACCAGCATCAAGGATTGATTTAAAAAAGTCTCAATTTGTTTTTGATTAGCAGTCATCCCCTTAACCAGAAACTGACAGAAATTAGCGCAACCATCAGTGAGCAAACGGATAGACTGCATGAGATTATGAATCAACAGCGGTTTATAGACATTCATCTCCAGATGTCCCCCAGCACCTCCCATCGTCACCGCTAAATCATTAGCCATCACCTGCACTGCTATCATCGATAAAGCTTCGCATTGGGTGGGATTAACTTTCCCCGGCATAATTGAAGAACCCGGTTCATTTTCCGGCAGCTGTAATTCTCCGATTCCACAACGGGGACCACAGCTAAGTAAACGGATATCATTAGCAATTTTATAGAGGGAACTAGCGATAGTTTTCAGTCCCCCGCTCAAGAAAACCAGAGCATCGTGGGAACCTTGCACGGTAAACTTATTAGGAGCGGTAATAAAGGGTAATTTGGTCAGATTAGCGATTTCGGCAGCCACATCTTCAGCAAAACCGAGAGGAGCATTAATTCCCGTACCCACTGCTGTTCCTCCCAAGGATAAACGATAGACTTTTTCTAAACATTTTTCTAGCCAATCGCTGCCATCATCTAATAAACCCACATAACCTGAGAATTCTTGTCCGAGGGTTAAAGGGGTGGCATCCTGTAGGTGAGTGCGACCAATTTTAACTATATTTGCCCATAATTGGGCTTTTTCATCGAGACTATTCCGTAATAGTTGCAGACTGGGAATTAATTTTTCCTTGACTGCCAAAGCAACGGCAATATACATGGCCGAGGGAAAGGAATCATTAGTCGATTGGGACATATTAACATGATCGTTGGGGTCAACGGGGGTTTTGCTACCCAGAGGATTCCCCGTCAGTTGACTGCAACGATTGGAGATGACTTCGTTGATGTTCATGTTAAACTGGGTGCCACTTCCCGTCATCCAAACGTAGAGGGGAAAGTTATCCGCGTGTTGTCCGGCTAAAATTTCATCGCAGACTTGACAGATAAGGTTTTTTCTCTCCTGACTGAGACGATTCTTTTGCTGATTGACAATTGCACAGGCTTTTTTGAGAATGGCATAGGACCGGATCATCTCCCGGGGCATAAGATGATCACCGATACTAAAGTATTGTAGGGATCTTTGGGTCTGCGCTCCCCAAAGTTTATCGGCAGGTACGGGAATTTCTCCCATGCTGTCTTTCTCGATGCGAAATTCTGTCATCTTTAAGTTACTTCTGCATCTGGCCTGAAAAGAGGGGGGTTATAGGACGACACGGATTCCCATTATAAAAATAATAATAAGTCAAGTCTAGCTAGTTTGTCAAGCCTTATTGAGGATTTTTTCCGATGTCAATGCTAATCGTGAGGCAATTATTCAGCGATCGCTGATCTGGACAATAATTGCTTGCTACCGTTGGACGTTGTGAAAACTTTCTCAATTGCTGAGGAGCGATCGCCTAATGCTGGATTAACTTATTCACTGGGATCAAGTTACAGCTTTGTAAAAGATTGGTTACAGACTAAGCCAAGAGAGAAAACTAGGGGTAAATTGACAGTAATGTTGCCGATCACCCCTAAAAAACGACAACAATTAGTGCTGTTTACAGTACGCCAATCTGCCTAACAGGCTTTTCGGCGTGATATACGGAAAACTTCTCAAAAAAATGCGTATTTGGCGTGATATACAGAAATTTTCCATATATTGTTACCTTGGAGAGTGTTATACGGAAAGTTTCTCTATAATCCTTAGTTATACCACTCACCGAAATTATCCTACACACTTTTAACTGAGAGGGAACCAAAAATGGCTATAAAGCGAGAAGTTGAAAAAAATGGACCGCTAACAGTTGAAAGGTGGGTTGAAACCACTATTCTTGCTATTGACGTAGTACATATTTTGCATGAAATGAAAGAAACAGGTACAACTAAAGACGGTGTTAGTTTTTTATCTAGGCATTATTATAAACAAGGCTCAGAATGGCATCAAGTTACTTATGACGTTATTCCACAGATAGAAACTGGAAAATTACAGATTTCTTCACGAATGATATATGAATGGGAAATTTCTAAGATAACAGGAGATCATATAGGAAAGTTAAAAGTACGTGAATCATATGATAAAAATGGGAACCTTAAAAGACGTGAAGAATTTAGGGACTGGACCCCCTGCGCGCGGAGGGCGCAAGCTTTGCGCCCCGACAGTAACGGATTTTGTCCACAATGTAGGGGCGAACTGCGTTCGCCCAAAAGGTACATTATCAAAGCGCAAGTCCCTTAGCTGATTCGGCGTAATAGTAGTGCGATCGCCGATCTTGTAGTGCGATCGCCGATCTTGATAGGTTAGATTGACAAAAGGAAACCCAACACCCTCGGAATCAAGATTAAATCTGGTAGGATAGAGATTGGAGAGGTTTTCTAGATTGCTGTGAGCGAAACCGTCTATATTGAAACCAGTATCTTAGGCTACCTCACGGCTCGACCCAGCAGGGATCTTGTTGTGGCTGCCAATATTGAGGTGACAAGGGAGTGGTGGGATACACGCCGCAGTTACTTCCAACTCTACGCCTCCCAAGCAGTCGTGAAAGAAACCTCACAGGGAGATACCGAAATCGCATCTCAACGACTAAAAATTCTTAGCAATCTATTTTTACTCGACTTGAACCAATCTGTGCTGGATTTAGCAGAGCAATTTTTGGAACGCAGCAACCTTCCCGCAAAAGCTGATGTTGATGCTGTTCATATCGCCGCCGCAACCGTTCACGGCATGGATTATTTGCTGACATGGAATTGTAAGCACATTGCCAACGCTCAAATTCAGGGAAAGTTGGCAGAGATCAGCCTTGATTTTGGATATGAGTTACCGATTCTTTGTACACCCTATGAACTTCTCGGAGGTTGATTATGTTTCAGGATGAGATTGTGGAAGAGATCCACAGAATTCGTGAAGAGTACTCTCGGTCATTCAATCATGACTTGAAAGCCATCTTTGCTGATTTGCAAAAGCAACAAGCTGAAAGTGGCAGAGAAGTTGTAACTTTATCTCGAAAACACGGTCTAACAAAACGTTGGAGCGGACGAGCGAGAGATATTGATAGTGGTGCAAAGGATATTAGCCGCCGCTCAACTTAGCCGTTATGCAGCAGCCCAATATCTATCAGTAGTGCTATTAGTAGGGCTAATTGGTTATTAGGGCTAATTGGTAGCGATATGGCGAAAGACTAAACTTGAAAATTAGGTATATGAGCGATGACAATAACAATAGCTGTTGAAAAAGCACCATTAGTTACTGATTCTCAGGGCGTTGTACGAGTTGCTAACACTCGCGTTACCTTGGATACAGTTGTGACTGCTTTTCTTGAAGGGTGTACACCAGAAGAAATAGGAGAGCAGTATCCATCTCTACAACTACCGGATGTCTACTTAGCAATTGGTTACTACCTCAGACACCGAGATGAAGTTCATGCATACCTTGCAGAACGTCAACGTCAGTCAGAAAAAAATCGGCAGGAAGTTGAACAGCATTTTAATCCAATTGGAATCCGTGAACGAATTGACACTCCCATCGCTAAAAGCGAGGGATTCTTGGTTCACTGAGTTTCCTTAATCTGGCAGGACGTATCCAACATTCACCAGAGGGAATCTCTCCCCAAGCGTGAGTTCCAGTATGCCCTACCGTACTTAGTCCCTTTTTGAGAATATTGATAGCGGCGTTAATATCTCTATCTTCTACATAGCCACAATCGGGACAAACATGGGTTCTAGTAGATAGAGATTTAGAGACTTTTTCTCCACAATTAGAGCAATTCTGACTGGTATTATAAGGCGGTACTGCTACCGTAGCTTTTCCATATTTAAAACCAAAATACTCTAACCATTGTCGAAAAGTTGACCAAGCCACATCACTAATAGATTTAGCTAGTTTTGAGTTTTTTACCATGCCTTTAACATTTAAATCGACCTGAGCGATGAAATCGTTAGATTTAATTACGCGCAATGCCTCTTTTTCGACAAAGCCTTTACGTTGCCTACTTACTCTTAAATGTTTTTTAGCATATCTCTTTCTCGCTTTTTGGTAGTTGTTTGATTGGGGTTGTCCTCGACGGAACTTCTTAGACTTTTTCCGATTGAGACGATTTAAGGTTTTCTCAGCTTTACGATAGTATTGCGGTATTTCTACCGTTTCTCCATCGCTGTTAGCATAGAATACTTTTAGCCCCATATCTAATCCCACACACTTCTTAGATGGTTCAAGGGGTTTTGCATATTCCCGAACATCTAAATTCAGGCAGAATTGAATATAGTAGCCGTCGGCGCGTCTGACAATCCTTACCCGTTTAATTTGGTCTAAGGGGTAGAAATTCAGGTCTCTAGTTCCTTTCAGTTTAACTGTTCCGATATTTTTTCCGTCACTGAAAGTAATTTTCTTTCTGTCGTCAGATAGTTTCCAGCCAGAGTGTTTATATTCTACAGAACGATTATTCTTCTGAAACTTAGGATAACCTTTCTGGCCCTTCACACCTTTTTTACAATTGTCATAGAAACGAGAAATAGCAGACCATGCCCGTTCTGCCGATGCTTGTCTAGCTGTAGAATTTAGTTCATTAGCGAACTCAAACTCTTTAGCTAAAACTGCACAGTATTTATTGAGAGAATATTTATTTATTTTATCTTCTCTTTTCGCGTCCATCCAAAGTCTTAAAGCTTTGTTTCTGATGAACTGAACTGTCCGAATAGCATCGTCAATGGCAGTACATTGACTTGGTTTTAATACTGCTTTCATTTCTAAGACAATCATTGTTTATCGACCTCAAACAACTATATTTATACTAACCCACAAAGCCTAGATTGTCAATTGAGTCGTGCTTCGCTGTTTGCTTTTGGTCGGGGTTTCATCCCGTCGGTAAAACCGAGGGTCTTCACCCCGACATTTTTAGATAAACTCATGAAGCACCTTTTCCTTTGAGCGAGAGAATGCGATCTGGCGTAGCGAGCGCTTTGCGTTCGCTCTACTTGGTGTTGTTTTTGGCCCGTTCGAGCTTGCCTGCGATTGCGTCCAGCCTTGCTTTGATTCTGGTCATCCATTGGTTAAACTCGGCCGACTGCCGGTCGATATCTTCTTTCCGTACCCTTATATCTTCGGTTGTTTTTTCGTGGACTTCTAACCGGATATAGCGGTATTCGCTTGAGTGAGATACAGACCATCGTCTTGCCTAGACTGACTTATAGCTTGTTGCAGTATACCTCATTCGACTGCATACCGCTATAGAATAATCGACTAACCCGAATAAATCCCGATTAATCGGACAAAATAAGGCAATTTGCCGATTCAGGGGCCAGAGGAGAGAAAAATTGTCAGACAATCGGGAAAAAGTGGCAGCGGAAAAATTTTTCCGAACTGGAGTAGCAAAAAAATCCCAGTCCGGTTAAAATTGATTATCGATCGATTGTGTGAGGAGTCCGATCCCCATGACCAATAAACACACAGCAAGGCTGCTGGGCAGTTGCCTGCTGCGCCTTCCTGCCTATAGTTGGCTCGTCCTAGTTTTTTGGGCTTTGATTATCGCTCCAGTCCAGGCTGCTGTCGAATTACGCATTGCCATCAGTAAAGGTGTTAGTGCCGTCTCCGTGGGCAGTTCCACCGATGCTGTGGTAAAAGATGGGGCCGGCAGAGTCTTAGGAGAATTGACCGCCATGAATGCCCTCAATGCTAATCCCAGAGGAAAAGCGGTGGGTTTGGCCGATTGGCAGGCCAGTCAATTGCTCATCGAACCGGAGAATGATGGTTACGTCTGGATTAACGATCGCTGGTATCGAGGACGGATACGGATCATTCGGCAAGGTTCTGGGGTGACAGCCGTAAATTTAGTCGATTTAGAGGAATATCTCTATAGTGTCGTCGGTGCGGAAGCGATTCCCTCCTGGCCGCAAGAGGCCTTAAAAGCCCAATCCGTGGCGGCGCGTACCTATGCTCTCTACCAAATGAATACTTCCGGCAATCGCATCTACGATCTCGATACCACCACCCGCACCCAAGTTTATAAGGGTCTGGAAAGCGAGTTTACTAGCACCCACGAGGCCGTTGATGGCACCGCCGGACAAATTATGATCTTCAACGGCAAACCGATTCTAGCGGTGTTTCACTCCTCCTCTGGGGGTCATACAGAAAATGTCGAAGATGTTTGGAATTCCCCCTTACCCTACCTGCGCGGTGTCGTCGATTACGATCAGGTCGCACCGGTATTTCAATGGTCAAAAAACTTTAGTGCCAGTGAATTAGGCCGTTTAATCGGTGGTGTCGGTCGCGTGCGATCGCTATCTCCCGAAAGGATCACTCCCCACGGACGAGTGATTACAATGCGTGTAGTGGGCGCTCAAGGCTCTAAATTAATCTCTGATACCCAATTACGGCGAATACTGGAGCTGCGTAGTACCCTATTCACGATTTCAGCTAATAACGGTACTTTTGCCATCAATGGTCGCGGTTTCGGTCATGGGATCGGTTTAAGTCAATGGGGCGCTTTTTCCCTCGCCGATCAAGGGGTGACTTATGATCGCATTCTCAGCCATTATTATCAAAATGCCAGTTTAACTGAGATGTCGCCAGAAGTCCCTCGCTAAAAGGGATGGGATCAACTGCGACGGAATCAGCAGCATCTGGTAGGTTTTTTATCTGATCGGCAAAATTGGATAAAACCAGTAAAATTCCTATATTTTCAAGAAATCTATCGATTTTAACCCCTAAAAGCTAACAACTGACGGCGGACATTGATTGCGGCAAAAAGCGCAAAAATGATTACAATCGAGACAAAATATCAACGACTAGGATTAAATGGCTACTCATATTGTTACTGGTGTCGCAGGTTTTATCGGTTCTAACTTGGCCCAAAAGCTTTTAGAACAAGGAGATCAGGTGATCGGTATCGATCAATTTAACGATTATTACGACCCCAGTTTAAAGCGCAAAAATGCCCATATTCTAGCAAAATATCGCGAATTTAAGTTAATTGAAGCGGATATACAAGCCCTCGACTGGCGACAACTGTTGCAAGGAGTAGAAGTATTATTCCATCAGGCGGCCCAAGCAGGAGTCAGAGCAAGCTGGGGTGATGGATTTCGTCAATATACCGAAAGGAATATAAATGCCACTCAAATTATTCTTGAGGCCGCTAAGGAAACCCCTTCTTTACAAAGGATGGTTTTTGCTTCCACTTCCTCGGTGTATGGCAATGCGGAAACGATGCCGACTCCCGAAACCCTTTGTCCCCAACCAGTTTCACCCTACGGCATCACCAAATTAGCGGCAGAAAGACTCTGTTGGCTATATCACCAGAATTTTAACGTTCCCGTCACTGCCTTGCGTTATTTCACCGTTTATGGACCGCGGCAACGTCCCGATATGGCTTTCCATAAGTTTTTGCAAGCAGCGATCGCAGGTAAAGCCATCGGCATCTACGGAGATGGCAAACAAACCCGCGATTTTACCTTTATTAGCGATGCTGTAGCCGCTAATTTAGCCGCTGCCGTGGTGCCGGAAGCGGTGGGGGAGGTGTTTAATATTGGTGGTGGTAGTCGCGTGGTATTGTTGGATGTCTTGGATACCATGGAAAAAGTCATCGGTAAACCGATTTTGCGATCGCATCAAGGACTCGCCCGGGGAGATGCCCGTCACACCGCCGCCGATGTCACCAAAGCCCGTACAATCTTAGGTTATAATCCCCAAGTCTCCCTAGCCGAAGGATTAGCCCAAGAATGGCAGTGGATTCAGGAATTATATTGTTAATGGGAGCAATTCTTTAATAATCAAAAAATCTCCCTTTGAAGGGGAGATTTTGGTCGCTATCTAGGGTTATCCACCGAAAAATTACACTAATTTCAGATCGGGATAATTAGCGAGAATGTCATCTTGACTGAGAATATCACCCTCGGCTTGAGGAGTCCAGATCACTTCTACCGCCAAAAGTCGATCGCCTCCCATACTACCAATTTGTTGCAGGGCCTGTTTCAAGTCTTGGGAATCATTAATTTTGGCTAGGGAAAATTTACCAACAATGCCGGCTAAAATAGTCACCAAAATATAGCCTTCCGGTGCGGTTTTAGCTAATTCTCCAGCCGATTCGGGTAAAATATTTTCTCTAGAACCTTGACGCAGTTGGTTATTGTAATTAGTTAAGGTTTCCGCCGTTAATTTACCGCGTTCGTTGAGGGACCACTGATTAAACTTCGCTTCTGCACTGCTGAGGCTGGTTTGTTGGCAATCGACGTTACCATAAACCCAGTATTCCGGATGACGTAACAGGGCGAGGGCCGATTCTTGTAAGACTTCGACGCGTCCCTCGGAGGTGCTAGTATCCACAGTTAGGGCGATTTGATTTAATTCTTGTTGCAGATAACGGGCATTAGCCAACAAACCCACCTGTACTTTAGCCACGGAGACGGTTTCATATCCCGGTTCAACAGCCATACCGTTTTCGTCACTACCTCCACCATTACGGAAAGCATTAACGAGGAAATTGGCAATAGCAAAAAAGATTAACAGAGAAATTAAGCCACCGCCACCACCACCCCAAAAGAAGGGTAAGAGGAAAGGAAAACCAATACCTCCACCGTAACCCGGGGAACTGTAACCACCACCTCTAGAAGGACTAATACTGCGACTAGGGGCGCGAAAACTACCGCCCCCCATTCTACCCCCCGATGCCGCTAAAGCATTGGGAATACTGCCTAAAATCAACGTTGTCACTAATCCTAGAACTAATAACGGCTTGGCAAGCGATCGAACTTTAGTTAAAATTTTGTCAATCATAAGAACACCGAAGCAACCCTTTATTTACTAGGATAACCAGTTTCTCCCTCAGGGATAGACAAATCTTGAATAGGGATAACCGAATCAGTTATCAGTGATCAGTTAGAAGGTGTTGGGTATTGAGATTTTAGGGTTTTGGGGTTTTGGGGTTTTTTAGTTGAATTCCCCCATTCCCCCATTCCCCCATTCCCCCATTCCCCCATTTCCCCATTCCCCCATTCCCCCATTCCCCCATTTCCCCACCCCCAAATTTATGACTTGGAATTTCTCCCCTCCCACGGATTCGGACTTAGGCGATCGCGAAGTACCCTTAGAAAGTCATCATCTCTGGGGTAAACGGATTGCTTTACTGGTAACGGGAGGGATTGCGGCCATGAAAGCGCCACTAATTGCCCGATCTTTGCGGAAATTCGGGGCTACAGTCGTGGCTTTTGTCTCGGAAGAAGCTTTAAGATACGTCACTAAGGAAGCTTTGGAATGGAGTACGGTTAATCCCGTAATTAGTCAATTAACGGCAAAAGCAGAACATTTAAGCGATCAATCTCCCTTTGATCTTTATTTAGTCGCCCCCGCTACCTATAACACGATTAATAAGTTTCGTTACGGAATCGCTGACGGAGTGATCACTTCATGCTTGGCCTCGGCCTTGGGACGACAGGAAAAGGGAAAAACTAAAATTCTGCTTGTCCCCACCATGCACGGCAGTTTACATAATGCTATTCTGAGCGAATCTTTGCAAACTCTCGATCGCTTGGGAGTCCAGATTATGCCACCCCGGGATGATTACGGTAAGCACAATCTCCCCGGGGAAAAAGAGATTACCGTGGCAGCCTGTGGGATTCTCAGTAATTCTGTGCTGAAAAATCTGCCGATTTTAGTCACCGGTGGACCCACCCCCGTGATTATCGATAATATCCGTCGTTTAACTAATCGTTTTACTGGACAATTAGGGGTCGCTATTGCAGAAGAGTTATACCTGCGTGGGGCCAAGGTGCAGTTAATCCACGGACGGGGCAGCTATACACCCCCCGCTTATTTACCCCACGAAATTATCGAAACTTATGACGAGTATCTAGGGAAGGTGATGGGAGAATTAGGGAGTAAAGATTATAAGTTTGGGATTTTCTCGGCGGCAGTGGCAGATTATCGCTTAGAAAGCCCTTTTTCTGCTAAGATTCCCAGTGGAGGGCAGTTAAATCTTAATTTTGTGCCGACGGAAAAAGTGATTGACAAGGTGAGAGAAAAATTTCCCGATTTAGAGATGGTGACTTTCAAGTATCAGGAGGGAGTCAGTCAGGAAGAGTTACTGGAAATCGCTCGTAAACGCCTAGAAAAGGGCTATCAGGCCGTCATTGCTAATCGGGGTGAGGAAAAGGGCGATCACGGGGAACAGGTGGCTTATTTGGTCACAAAAGCGGCATTGAGGAAATTTATCGGCAAAAAAGCGATCGCTATTGGCATCGCCGAATATTTAGAAGAGCGAGCCAAAAATGTTACAATCAAAAAAATTTAATATTTTTTAATATTAATTTGCAAAAATTTAGGGTAAGACAGTCATGGGTAACATCAACTTCGTCAAAGAGAATAAGATCGTGGTAGCGGCAGATGGAGCGAATTTACGAGAGAAAGCAATCCAGAATGGCGTTGATATCTACACTTTTGGCGGTAAATTGATGAATTGTGGCGGTTACGGTCAGTGTGGTACTTGTATAGTGGCAATTGTCGAGGGTATGGAAAATCTCTCGGCTAAAACCGACTTTGAGCAGCGCTGTCTGAAGAAAAAACCCGAAAATTATCGTTTAGCCTGTCAAACCATGGTCAATGGCCCTATTAGCGTCCAAACTAAACCAAAATAGCATTTATCAGGAGACAGGAGACTCCGAGACAGGAGATTATTTTTATTTATTCTTCCCACTTCATAATCCATAATTCCCACTCCCTTCTCCCCGCTGCCTGTTCCCTAAAACCAGAGACTTCGTACCTCACTATTAAGATAAGTGCGATCACTGTGTTTTTGAGTATATTTTTCCTGTCCCTACTCCTCAATAAACCCGAACCTGAAGAAAAATTTACCCGTACCCCCTACCCCAAAAGAAAAATTTTTTTCTGGAAGGTTTTTCGGCATCAGGGTTTAATGATTTGAGTGCCAGCTTGATCATTTTAACCAATATCATCCTTGCCCTTGCGGAGGGTTAAATTTTGCTGCTATAAATAAAAAAAAGTTTTTGTGTGCTTCTCTCTGACAAAAATCTCTAGGCAAAAAGCCGGAGATTTTTTTAAAAGCTGATAACTGATAACTGATCACTGATCACTGATAACTGATAACTGATCACTAATACAAACTAACTAGGAACAATATTTAAGAAAGCATCGAAGTCTTTTAATGCTTCTTGGAATTGATTAGCAGCGAGACTAGCATCTTTTTCTTTGGCTGCCGCATCGATACGTTCAAAGTGAACGAAAAGATTTTTCGCTAACTGCTTGGCTTTTTCTTGGTCTTTGGGCAGTAAATTACGGGATAATCCTACCATTTCCTGACGCAATTGCCCCAAAGGACCGTGGATATAGGTGCGAGTATCTACCCAATTTTTGTCAGCGATGAGGTCTTGCAAAACGCTCATTTTTTGGCGAAACTCTGCGATAGGTTGGATGTAAACCTGTAACTGTTCGATTTTTTGCGGACTATAGACGGTGGGGATAGTTGCTTGCGGACTGCTGCAGCTAACCAGCAGGGTAGTAACTAGGACTAAAACTAGGGAAATAATCGAGCGAAGACGTGGCATTGGTTTATATGTACTATTTAACAAACTATTGACGTTTTCTCCCGATAACCAGTCAAGCTATCGGGACGATTTTTACTTTATCAGAATTTTGGGTTTAAAATCTCGCTCCTTTTCGGGTATCCATTGGTCACATCTTTCAATAACAAAAAGAGAAGAAACTTAAAAAAGGCGGAAACGATTGAGAGGTATAGTTTTGAAAGAAGGAGTGTATTGAGATGTCAGGAAAAAAATGGAGAAATGGGCAGCTCAAGAATTACAGTATGCAGAACTAGGGGACACCAGAAGAAATAAAAGATTAACAGTATTGTGGAAAACTTGGCCAGGCAACCAGGGACGAGTGTTACCTTGACGTTTGGATTTATCATGATCAGTAGAACTCTTCTTGATGGTATGGTGAGAACCATAACTAGGACAAGGGAATAGAGTCGGACTAGAAGGATGATTTTGTTCTGTGAGCGACTGGTGCTTGAATAAGCTTTTCACGAGCCACAAAAAGATATTTATCAGAAAAGTTATCATTAAGTTAGAGGTTTTAAGGCTGATTCGGATAAATTATTTTTATTAATAAGTATTATACACACTTCATACAGGGCAAGCAATATGGCTTACCACCACTGTGGAATCACGACCCCATTTTGGAGTAATAGTATTTATGAGAGTTTAAGAGAGAATTTAGAACAGTTTAAGGGTAAAATTAGGGAAATAAAAGGGTAAAACTGGCTTTAGCTCCCCGTCCAATCTACTATTGATAATCTGGGTACTAAACTGAAATCTCTTTGATTACGAGTAACGACTGTAGCATTAAGTGATAATGCAATAGCAGCTATTCGCAGATCTTTTTGTAGGCGATTTTTTCGCAGAGGCGGATTCTCTTTAAGTAATTGTTTGAGAAGATTATCTGCTTGGTTTGTAAAGTCTAGAATCTCAATTGTTTGCAGATATTTGACGGTTATTGAAAGTTTTGAGTAGAGTTGGGGCAGATTATTGATAGCGCAAGGATCGTTAATTTTACCCATCCAACCGTTGAAAAGTTCCTGAACAGTAATTATTGTAACGGAAATGGAATGACGGGACGCATTAGCAATAACTTGGGGATGATTGCGAAGAATTAGGGAAATATGGTCAGTATCGAGAATATATTGAGACACAAATCTTTATCCTCTACAGATAATATGAGGGATCTACTTCACTGTCATCATCTAAAGTACGTTCTGCTTGAAGTGTATCCATGATTTCTTGAAAATCTGCGTCATTTTCAAAGATACCTGCAAATTCTCGCCAATTGGGTGAGGGTTTATCTAGGGGTGTTGTCCATGATATCGTTTCAATTTGGCTAATTTGTTCGATAAAGGTTGTTTGTAGTTGGGAAATGGCTTCTTCTTTGGTGGGTGCTTGGACTCGAAAATGAGGCAATTCAGCGATAGATACAGCATATTGACCATTTTTAAGGGTTTCTATCAGTATTTTTACCTTTAGATTAGCTGATGGTTGGGAGGGCGGGATATTGAGATTGATGACCATAGCATTTTGTTGATTTATCGCTTTACTTCCTTATTTTATTGGAAGTCAAGATAAGTATGAGGCATTTTTGGGTAAGTTAGGGTTTAGAGAGTTGCGTTGCCGAAGGCACACTGTGTGATCGCTCGTTTTTAATTATGGGTAATATCAATTATGGCTAAAATGTTTCCCCCAGATGCGCCTTCTAATCCTGATTTACGGGGAGAATCAGAAGTATATCATTTACTATCTCAACTTGACGATGATTTTTACATTTTTCAAGACAGACACTGGATTTTTAAGAATAAAGATGGAGCTAGAACTGAAAGAGAAACGGATTTCTTGTTAGTTCATCCCCAGAAAGGTCTATTGATTATTGAAGTCAAGGGAGGAACTCGATTTTCTTACGACGGGGAACATGATAAGTGGAAATCGGGAGATAATATTTCTTATCAAAATCCCTACAAAAAACAATTAGCTAACTCAAATAATTTGCCGTTATTCCTAAAAGGTGAACTACCTAGTTTGAAAAATCGTTGGATAACTTGTGGATATGCAATTTGTTTTCCTCATATTGATATTTTAGAGGGAAAGTTCGCTCCCTTTATGGAAAAAAAAGTTACTTTATTTAGAGATGATCTGAAAAATCTAGGTGAGAAAATCAACGAAATATATAGTCATTATAGTAATAATAGTCATCAACCTCTTGGCAAAAAGATAGTAGAAGAAATTAAAACTTTAATTACCCCTAATTCAGAATTTAGAAAATCCCTAAGTGCAGAACTAGAAGATGAGGAACAAACTATAATTAAGCTGACTAAAGAGCAACAAGAAATTTTAGATGGTTTTTATAAAGTTAAAACTCCAATCCTTATTGATGGACCTGCGGGAACAGGAAAAACTCAACTCGCAATCTCACAAGCTATTTCAGATATTCAATTTGATAGATTGGTTTTATTCATTACTAATTCTCAGGATTCAAAATATGATATTTCTAAGGAAATTTCGCTTAATGTTGAAATTAATAATGATCTTTTAAAGATATTTACGCTTCAACAACTTAGTTTAGTACAAAAAGTTTTAGAAAATAAAGAAAATTTTATTGATGAGGCACAACAATTAGATGGTGATTTTTTAAGAAAAATAGCTGACTATGCTAGTCAAATGTTTAATCTATCAATTTTAATTTTTAAAAATGATTCTCAAAAAACTAATGAAAATGATATACAAGAGATATTTAAACCCTTTAATTATACCCTGCAAAAAGTAATCAGAAACACAATTAATATTTTTGATTCTTACGAAGAATATATTAGTCCAACCTATAAAGTAAAAAAGCCCGTCAGACAGTTTAAGGAAGTCAGCACAGATTATTACATAACTGATGAATACTTAATTAGGGTTTGCGGCAAAAAGTTTTTCCTGGGGGCGGGGTGTAGGGTGTAGGGTGTAGGGTGTAGGGTTTTACCGATTTTCAGGTGGTCAATTACCTATTTTTCAGGGAAAAAGTGCCTGAATTTTCCCCCCGATCACTCCAAGGTCAGGCACTTTTTGATGTCAAAAAAGTCCAAAAGTGTTATCCGACAAGGTTTTTAGATTTATTCAGCAAACCCTAATTATGTTTGATCTTTGGTCAAGAATAGACCTCGACCTAATATTATCTCAAGAGCAAAAGTCTTTCTAGTTAAGGAATCTACCCGAATAAAAATTATTTTAATTGCCTCATATTTTTTCAGTGAAATTGAATTAGCAACGATAGATATACATTTCAGCTATCGAACTATTTAGTGAGTACACAAACTAAAAGCAAGCTGTGACTGGATTATAATTTTTGGAGATGTCTAATAGATAAAGTCAAGATTGGGGGCAATCTGTACCTATGCCGACGGCCTTACGGACTGGTCCTTACCGCTTCTACTTCTATTCCTATGATTGCCATGAACCACGACATATACACGCAGATCGAGAGAACCGAAGCGAAGCGCCAAATTCTGGCTAGATCCCGATGTCACACTGGCAACAAATCACGGTTATAATCGCAGAGAGTTGCGCGACATTGAGCGTATAATCCGTGAACATCTGGAGGTATTGAGACATGAATGGGATGATTTCTGCGGTGGTGACACTGGCCCAGCCTAAAATAGTTAGTGTCACGGTGACAGATGATACCCTGTCTGTTGACCTCGAAGACGGTCGTACCATTGCTGTCCCGATTGGTTGGTATCCGCGTCTGGCTCATGGTAGTCCGGCTGAGCGTGTTAATGTTCAAATTAGCGGTGGAGGTTATGGTATGTATTGGCCAGAACTCGATGAGGATATCGGTATTGAAGGATTGTTGCTTGGCAAACAATCTACAGAAAGTGCTACTTCGTTCAAACGCTGGTTACAGCGGCGTAAAGCCAAGCAATATTAATTCGTTCAAACGAGGACAAGCAGATGACAATTCTACAAGCATGGCTTCAAAATTTGCAAGCACGGTTTCAAAATCGGAACAATCAGAATGCGTTACCTCATGCAGGTGTATCACTTGAAGATCTGAAAAAATTGAATCCTGAACAAGCCAAGATAATATTAGAATATGAAAAACTTAAAGAGGATAATCATTGGTCAAAACCTTTTTTAACTTTTGTTGCAGGTGCATTAATCCCTTTAATTGGTCTGTGGTTAGTAGCTCGTGACAAACAACAAGAGATTGCTCAAAAAGATGCAGAGATTCAGGATCTGAAAGAACAAGCGCACAAAAATAGACTAAAGGATATTTATGGAATATTTTTAACCAACAGAAATGTAATCTACTCTACAAACCCAAGCGAATGCGAAAATTTCGCGCGTATCACGGATGCTGTTTATCATGGCAGTAAAGATTTGGGTCCTATCTTTAACCGACTAGCTGATAATGTCAATGCAACAAAATGTAAATCCATCTTATGGCAATTTTCAGAACAACAACCCCATTTATATGAGCCACCATCTCCTGAAAACAAACAACAAGCACAAGAACAAGCGACGAGTATATCAAAGCTTAAATCTGATAAAGTAACAATCCAAATAGAACACTTGATTCAAAAATTTACTACGTCTGAGCGAAAAACTGCAAGTTTGACTTTAAGTGAGTTAGCCAATAAGGATCCAGAAGCAAAACCCCTAGTGGTGAAGGCTTTGATCGGCGGCATAGTTGGTGACAATGACAATAAAGAGAACCCATATCTTAAAAACTTGTATATTGCTTACACCTTAGCGAATATTAAGGATTGGAGTTCACCCCAATATCAAAAGGTTTGCAATTTAAAAACATCAAAAAATTACAATGATCCAACATTTAAAATGCGGGTAAATAACGCTATTAATAAATTAGATAAGTCCAAACATTGTCCTTAAATAAACCCTGTAGGTTGGGTTGACGCAAGGAAACCAAACCTATGCTTATTCGTTCTCTAACTTTACTTTAGATATTGTAGGGTGCGTTAAGGGAATGTAACGCACCTTTTTAGGCGTTGTCAGATCAGAATATGAAAGATGCAATGCAATCCTTGCTATCAAAGTAATTTCAGTTCCGGTGCTGATTCGGATCATCTTTCAATTTGACAACGCACCTTTTTAAGAAATTTGAGTAGCAAGTCTCGACGCTCAACTACAATTAGAATTATAGTCATTTCAATTAAGATTGAGAATATTAATCCCAGAGTTCCTAAGGGTTTTGTCGGTCTAGACTGTATCAGACTTATCTGAAATGACTATATGAGATATTTATTAGACACAGATTATCTAAGCATTCTTCTGGTAAAGATGGATGCTCGAATCGAAGCGATTGCACTGTCCTGTGGAGTGATTTTATTAACTCGTAATCATCGAGATTTTGGTAAAGTATCGTAGAGCGTATCAAATTGTTTCATAAAAGCTCGATCGATCCGATCTTTCCATAACCATAATAACGGTGATTGCCATCCAAAACCGCCCCAAGATGCGATCGCTTTTTGGTCTCCTGTACCGATTAAACTCAGATAATTTTTCTGGGGAAAATAGGGTGTTAAGGGCCGATTTTGCAGAATTCTTTGTAAATTATCGTATAAAGGTTTTCCTTGTCGGACGGCAAAAACTCCCGCTTTCGGACGGGGATAATCTGGAATCGTGGCAATATCTCCCACGGCAAAAATATGGGGATGGGAAAGAGATTGCAGATAATTATTCACTAAAATAAAACCTTTTTCATCTGTCAGTAATCCCGACTCTTTAATCCAACTAGGGGCCGAGGCAGCTGTTACCCAAATTGTATAATCTATGGGTAAAACTAACCCCGATGAACAGATAACTTGATCTGGTCTTACCTCTATTACATTCGTTGATAAATATAATCTAATTCCCCTTTGTTTAAAAATCTTCTCTAAACGTTGACCGACCCAATTATTATGGGCTGGTAGTAGTTTTTTTCCTCGATGAATTAGAGATAAATTCAAATTACTGCTAGAGTTGATAATTTTAGCCAAACGGGACTGCATATTTAAAGCTAATTCTACCCCGCCCGCGCCACCACCCACAATGACGATATTGAGAGGATTATTAGGGTTACTAACCGCTTTTTTCAGGATTTCTTGCCATCCTTCCCGAAAAATCGGCACTGGTTTGGCGGGAATAGCGTACTCTTTAGCACCGATAACATTATCTACTGCCGGGATGCTGCCGATATCGATCGAGAGATAATCAAAGGGAATTGGTGAAGAATTATTACAAATTACTTGACATTTTTCCGTATCTATGAAATTAGCTGTAGCTAAACAGAATTGCGCTTGAGAATACCTAGCTAGAGAAGGTAAATCGATATGAGTCTCAGCAAAATCATAAAAACCGGCGATGTGACCGGGTAACATTCCCGAATAGGGGGTATGGGTGACATCACTAATTAAAGTTAATTGAACGTTTTTGAGGGGTGATTGTCCCCAAAGACGAAGGGCGATCGCATGACTATGACCCCCACCGATAAAAACTAGGCGCTTGACTAAATCCATAAAAAAAGGGGATTGCTGCCAGAAAAGTTAAATTCTAATGAATATATCTTCTTACCCAGAAATTCTGTTGCAAAATCGAGAGTAGATAGACAAAAACTCAAGGCATCGAGGCCAGGAACTTTTAACCAATGACAGTAAATTGGGATTTTGCTTTTTTCGGACTCGATATTCTTAAGTAAATTCTATCTATTATCTTCGCTTCCCAATAGAGAGAAGTCTATGCAAGAAGTTTATATCGTGGCCGCTGTCCGGACTCCAATTGGTCGTTTTGGTGGGGGATTAATCGGATTATCCCCGGCCGATTTAGGGGCAACAGTGATGAAATCCGCCCTAGAAATCGCTAATTTGCCCCCAGAAGCCCTAGATTTGTACATTTTCGGCAATGTTTTGGGATCGGGTCATGGTCAGTTAATTCCCCGACAAGCGGCGATTAAAGCGGGAATTCCCGTAAGCGTGGACGGATATCGGGTGGATATGGTTTGTTCTTCGGGAATGATGGCCGTTAGTAACGCTGCCACCTCAATTCGCGCAGGAGAAGCGGATATCGTCCTCGCCGGTGGCATCGAATCCATGTCCCAAACTGGCTTTTTTCTCTCCCATCGGGCCCGGTGGGGTTATAAATCCCTCATGGGTGCGCCGGAACAATTAACGGATCTATTAGTCCACGATGGCTTAACCGATGCTACCACGGGTGAGGGTATGGGTTCCCAAGTCGATCGCCTCTGTCTCGATCGCGGGGTTTCTCGGCAAGCATTAGACGAAATTGCCGCTTTATCCCACCAAAGAGCGGCCACAGCCACAGAAAAAGGCTGGTTTAAGGGCGAAATCGTGCCAATTGAGATCAAATCTAAGAAAGGTTCCACAATTATTGATCAAGATGAGGGTATTCGTCCCGATAGTACCCCAGAAGGGTTAGGAAAACTGCGGACGGCTTTTAATCCGTCGGGAGTTTTAACCGCGGGGAATAGTAGTCAGATTTCCGATGGGGCCGCCGCTATCCTTTTAGCCAGTCAAAAAGCTGTGGATCAGTACGGTTTAAAACCAATTGCCAAAATCCTTGGCGGTGCTGTGGGTGCTGGAAAAACCGAGCGCTTCCCAGAATTCTCCGTCCTAGCGGTGAAAAAATTACTGGCATCCCTAGATAAAACGCTCGAAGACTTCGATTTAGTGGAAAATAACGAAGCTTTTGCCTTAAATAATCTGCTTTTTGAGATGGATCTGGGGTTAGCGAGGGAAAAACAAAACGTTCACGGTGGTGCGATCGCATTAGGTCATCCCATCGGTGCTTCCGGAGCGCGGATTCTGGTGACGTTAATTAACGCTTTGCAAGTACAGGATAAAACCCTCGGTATGGCGGCCATCTGTCATGGGACCGGTGGCGGAACAGCGATCGCAATTGAAAGAGTTTAGGAGGAAAAAGCTATGGTATCTCTGGGACTAGAGGAGAAAGTTATCGTCGTCACCGGCGGAAATCGAGGCATTGGGGCGGCTATTGTCTCTCTTTTGATAGATTTGGGGGCCAAGGTGGCCTACACCGATTTAGCCACCGATAATCCCCAGGGTTTAGGCATCGTTGCCGACGTGACTAAGTTGGAATCGATGGCAGCGGCAGCTCAACAAATTGAAGCGGAATTGGGGCCAGTGTATGGCATCGTCGCTAACGCGGGGATTACCAGAGATAACTTTTTCCCTAAATTAACGCCGCTAGATTGGGATTTAGTGATTAATGTCAACCTAAAAGGGGTTAATCACACGATTAAGCCATTTATTGAGGGAATGTATGAACGACAAGCGGGATCGATCGTTTGTATTAGTTCTATTTCCGGTGATCGCGGTAATGCCGGCCAAACTAATTACGCGGCCACAAAAGCGGCAGTTATCGGTTTAGTCAAATCCTTAGCGCGAGAAGCTGCCCGTTATAATATTCGCGCCAATGCGATCGCGCCGGGGTTTATTAACACGGAAATGACTTTAGCGATTCCCGAGAAAGTTCGCGATAAAATCACCGCGGAAATTCCCTGTCGTCGCTTCGGTGAACCCGCAGATATCGCCTGGGCAACTGCTTATTTACTCTCTCCCATTGCCAGCAGTTATGTCTCTGGAGAAGTCCTCAGAGTTAATGGGGCCCATCACACTTAATCAGTTATCAGTTATCAGTTATCAGTTATCTAATTCAAAGATGGAAAATGTGTTTGTTATTGTCCCTGCTAAGTTGCTTGATTCAGTGGGTGAGTTTCGTTTTCTGACGATAGGACAGTCAAAATTACAAAAGTTGTTAGTCATATCCCATACAGAAAGAGAAAATGAGATTCGCTTAATTAGCGCCCGTTTAGCTAGTAAACAGGAGAGAAAAAATTATGAATCAGGAGTCTGAAGAAACGGTTAATGACGAGATGCGAACTGAATATGACTTTTCTGGTGGTATTCGTGGCAAATATTATCAAGCTTATCGACAGGCTAGTAATGTGATAATTCTCGATCCCGATGTGGCGGAAATTTTTCAAGATTCAGCCTCAGTCAATGAAGCGTTAAGATTACTAGCAAAAATTGCCAAGTCTGGAAAAATATGACTTATCAGTTATCAGTTATCGGGTGTAGAGTGGGTTAGTAAACTAGCGAAATCAGCGTTAAAGGAAAAGGGCAAAAATAATGGATAAACCGACACAAGCTTGGAGTGAGATGGCCACCGATTACGTCAATCTTTGGACAGAAACCGGGGCAAAAATGTGGTCAAGTTGGTTTGATATGATGGGGGCGATACCGACTCCTATGGGCAATATTAAACCAGAATTGCAAGAGGCAACCCAGCGCTATTTTGATAATCGGGATTTATTGATCAAATTCCTAAAATTATCGATGGAAGCTTGGGAAAGTATCTTTCCGAAAATGCAAACAGGAGAAGACTGGCAAACAATTTTAGATAATTATACCCAACAGATGCGCAGTCAACTGAATAGTTTTACTACCACCACTTCCCAAAGTAGTCAAGATGTCAGTCAACTATGGACAATTTACCTGCAACAATTGCAAAGTCTCAATCATTTATGGTTCGATCCTTTGGTGCTGTCAAATGACACAATAACCAAAGCTTGGTTAGGTAACACTTCTTCTTTAATCGAACTCAATAATATCTATTGGCAGAAGTTTTATGATGAAACTTTTGGCCAATGGTTGCAGATGCCTTTATTGGGATTGCCGCGAGAATTTAACCGCAAATTACTCGATAGTTTTGAAACTTGGCGCATTCTTTATCAAGCTAGTATTAACTATCAAATTGTGCTGGCTGATATTCAAGTTAAATCCTTTGAAGCTTTAACTAAAAAATTAGTTTTCCTAGCAGAAAAAGGTCAACCTGTCAAGGATTGGCGAGAATTTCAAGATGTGTGGAGTGTCGTCGCTGATGATATTTTTGAAAAGGCTTTTTGTCAACCAGAAAACCTAAAAGTAAGAGGAAAATTTATTAATTCCCTCAATGATTATCGCCTCAAACAGCAGGATTTAATGGAAATTTACCTGCGCTCAATGAATCTGCCTACCCGCAGCGAAGTCGATGAAATTCATCGGACTATCTATGAATTACGCAAAGAGGTAAAAAGTCTCAAAAAAACTTTAGGAGAAAAAAAAGAAATAGAAAGTAACAATTAGTTAATTGTGCTTGACAATCAGGTAAGCTATCAGTTATCAGTTATCAGTTATCAGTTATCAGTTATCAGTTATCAGTTATCAGTTATCAGTTATCGGATTGCAGTTTTAAGTATATAGTGTTAGGTGAAAACTTCGGAACTTTCTTTTCACTGATTACTGTTTACTGTTCACTGCTCACTGAAAAATCCCCACTTCCCTAGGAGAATTAAATTATGTGGCCATTTTTGACGCAAGTGAAGCTGGAAGATTTTACCCAAGATTATCTGGAATTAACTCAGAAAAATCTCAAAGGGTTGGATAATCTCAAACGAGTTAAAGAAGAAGATATTCAGTGCGGAGTCTCGGAAAAAGAAGCAGTTTATCGGGAAGATAAAATCATTCTCTATCACTTTAAACCCGTGGTCGAAAAACCCTTCGAGATTCCCTTGCTGATGGTTTATGCTTTGGTTAATCGTCCCTACATGGTAGATTTACAGGAAGGGCGTTCTTTAGTGGCAAATCTGCTGAAATTAGGCTTAGATATCTACTTAATTGATTGGGGATATCCCACGAGGAGCGATCGCTGGTTAACCCTTGATGATTATATCAATGGTTATGTGGATAATTGCGTCGATTTTATTCGTCAAAGTCACCATCTCGACAAGATTAATCTGTTAGGAATTTGTCAGGGAGGAACCTTTAGTTTATGCTATAGTTCCCTCTATCCCGATAAGGTAAAAAATCTGGTGACAATGGTGACACCCGTAGATTTTTATCAAACCGAGACCCTCTTAAATATGCGCGGGGGGTGTTCCCTGGGTTCCGAAGCATTAGACATCGATTTAATGGTAGATACCATGGGCAATATTCCGGGAGATTTTCTCAACTTAGAGTTTCTGGAATTGAAACCTTTGCAGTTAGGTTATCAGAAATACCTCGATTTTCCTGACATCATGGAAGACGAATCAAAATTAGTTAATTTTCTGCGTATGGAAAAATGGATTTTTGATAGTCCCGACCAAGCAGGAGAATCCTACCGACAGTTTCTCAAGGATTTCTATCAGCAAAATAAACTGATTAAAGGGGAAGTGATGTTAGGAGATAAACGGGTAGATTTACACAATCTGACTATGCCAATTCTCAATCTTTATGCGGATAAAGATCACCTTGTCCCTCCCGCTTCTTCCCTCGCTTTAGGGAATTATATCGGTACTTCTGACTATACCGCTTGTGCTTTCCCCGTCGGACATATCGGAATGTATGTCAGTGGCAAAGTGCAACGGGATTTACCCCCCGCTATTAGCGATTGGTTGAAAGCAAGAGGTTAACAATCCTCGCAGCTATCCCCTTTTCCAGTTTGGGAGAGGGGTGTAACACAATACAACACATCGATAAAAAAACATCTACGGGCAGTAAAATAAACTTTTGTAACAGAGGATGTTAAGCACTGTTGCAAGATCGGGCAGAATCGGAGGATATCGTTTCTTTCGGCTAAACCCCTGTGGTACACTGCAAAGCGTACTCGCTCGTAAGTATGTAGGAGAAAACCTGAGTGTTAAGAGTCGCTGTTGTGGGTTCAGGGCCGGCCGGTTCTTCGGCGGCAGAAACATTAGCTAAAGCAGGCATTGAAACCTATTTATTTGAACGCAAATTAGATAATGCTAAACCCTGTGGTGGAGCGATTCCTCTCTGTATGGTGAGCGAATTTGACCTACCTCCTGAAATTATCGATCGCCGGGTGAGAAAAATGAAAATGATCTCCCCCTCTAACGTCGAAGTCGATATTAATCTCGATAATCAAGACGAATATATCGGAATGTGTCGTCGGGAAGTCCTCGACGGTTTTATGAGAGAACGCGCCCATAAATTAGGAGCGCATTTAATCAACGGAACCGTTTACGGTCTCGACATTCCCACCAATAGCACCGATCCCTATACCCTACACTACGCCGATCACTCCCACGGCAATTCTCAAGGGGAAATGAAATCTCTGAAGGTGGATGTGGTTATCGGTGCGGACGGTGCTAATTCTCGCATTGCTAAAGCTATTGATGCCGGGGATTACAACTATGCGATCGCTTTCCAAGAACGCATCCGTCTTCCCCAAGACAAAATGGCCTACTACGAAGATCTGGCCGAAATGTATGTAGGAAAAGACGTATCCCCCGACTTCTACGCTTGGGTATTCCCCAAATACGATCACGTCGCCGTCGGTACTGGCACAATGAAGGTCAATAAAGCCATGATTAAAGACCTACAAGCTGGTATTCGCGCTCGCGCGGCCCGTCGTCTGGAAGGGGGCGAAATCATCCGCGTGGAGGCTCACCCCATCCCCGAACATCCCCGTCCTCGCCGTGTAGTTGGTCGTGTAGCCCTCGTTGGTGATGCTGCGGGAACCGTTACTAAGTCTTCGGGAGAAGGCATCTATTTCGCCGCTAAATCGGCGCGGATGTGTGCGGAAACCATTGTCGAAGTCACCAACGGCGGCCAACGTATTCCCACAGAGGACGAATTGAAACTCTACCTGAAGCGTTGGGATAAGAAATACGGTATGACCTATCTGGTGTTAGATATCCTGCAACGGGTTTTCTACCGTACCGATGCCACCCGGGAAGCTTTTGTGGAAATGTGTTCCGATAAGGACGTACAGAAGATGACTTTTGACAGTTATCTCTATAAAACCGTTGTTCCCGCTAATCCTCTCGTACAGATGAAGATTACTGCTAAAACCATCGGTTCTCTCCTGCGCGGTAACGCTTTAGCTCCTTAAAATCAATTCATAACCAGAAAACCCAATCTCCCTATCGCGGTGGTTGGGTTTTCTTTTGGGTTGTTTAATCTTCTGTTTCAACAGGGTTTGCTGAAAAAGTTTTTCTGGGTGGCAGGGTGTCGGGTTTTACTGATTTTCAGGTTGTCAATGTAATTTGCTATAACCAGTCTAGGAGAGCCTAGTTTTCTCTGTATTAATGGGCAATGATGCAGTCTCTAAACAAGTCAAATTGAAGAAAGCATCGGCTTCTCCCTTACGGTAATTAATTCTTCTTTCCAAAACTACTTTGAGAGGTAGTAAATAATAATTATAAGCAATATTATAATTATTAGCGATTCTAGTGTTAATAAAATTGTACACAATGGCGGAAATGATTGGAACTTCTCCGAAAGCCATGCCCAAGCTTGTTGGAAAAGATTCCTTTGAACCATTGGCTTTTCTATAGCTTCTTGGAGAGTTTGAATTAGAGAATCGAAATCTGCCGTATTTGTAATTTTTTTAAGCATTCTTAAATCCTTGACAATGAATTTAAGAAAACCCTTTTGCTCGGAGATGTCTCTGGATTTTAAAAGTCTATTTAGACTATTTATCTGTTCTGGAGGCGAGGTATTTATTACATGACCGTATATATGAATACATAATTTATTTTTTGTTGTATTATCATTTGGTATTCTTGTTCTGGCATTATTCCAGGCTTGGCGAGCTTGTGTCAAATCACCTTGACTAAACTTAATTAAACCTAGATTCCAATAGTAACTAGCGTTGGTGCTATCAAATTCAATAGCTTTGTTAATCCATTTTTCAGCCTCTCTTAAAAATTCGTCTCTTCTCGACTTTGTGTGATAATTTTTGCTTATGGAATCGTGAAATTGCTGATCGGGCAAGACTTTTAGAGCTATTTTGCAGGAGAAACTATCGGTATAGACCTCGTTTTCACACAGAAACCAGAAGAGCCAAAATTCATCATGGTAGTTACTTAAAGTAGCCTTAAAAAAGTAAGCTAATCCAAGTCCGCTATAAGATACAGAAGATTCAGGGAATTTTTCTAATGCTCTCTCGAATTTATCAATAGCTTTGTCATGGTCAATTAAGTCTTGTTGATCGCTGTATAAATAAATAACTCCTGCGTTATGATAAGGCTGCCATAAATTAGGATCGTATTGAGAAGATTCCTCATATAGGCTTAATGCCTTTTCATATTTTTCTAGCCCAAAATATATGTTGCCAAGCTTATATACAAATTCTTTGCTTGGAAATAAAAACTTATTGGGTGCTATTTCATAAGCAACCTGATAAGCTAGTTCCTTAACCTTATTCAAAACTAAATCACTATCATTATAGTCAAAATCAACTTGCAGTAACTTGAACTTTAGAGGAGACTTTAATTGAACAATTAAACTTTTTTTTGTATTCCAGTGTTGGATGCTACCATTAATAACAGTTTCAACACCTCCAAAGGGCCATATTTTTTTTAAGAAGATAAGTAATTTTCCAACGGATAAGTCTAATTGTATAAATCCGAGACCAGAAGATTTAATTGTGAAAAAATCCACATCACTGGCACTCCAGTTTTCTTGTGCATCTATTCTTAACGGAGAAGAAACACCAGAAGAAGTATTTTTCTGAGGTTTAGCTGAGAGACAAAGTTGATTGATTTGAGCTAAATATGCAACAAATAAATCAGTAACAGCTTTAGCTAGCTCGTTACCCTTGTTTGAATTTTCACCATTAGATTTACTTGTATTTCTATATTCAAAAGGAACAACAGCTATACCTCCCGCTTCCTTACCAGACAGCCAGTTAAATAGTGAATAAAGAAGTACCACGAGGAGCCAAAATCCAATAATCTTTAAAAGAACAACTACTGCACCTTCACCAGCAATATCTAAAAAAGTAACCTCTAAAAATTTTAATGATAGTTGTATTAGCAAAATTAAAAAAATAAACAAAATAAGTAGAGATATAAAATTACCGAATTTAAGTTTCCAATTCTCAAGGATAAGTTTGCTTTTAACAGCTTTTAAAAAAATTAAGACAAGAATCAACCCAACAACAATAATGACAAGCCAAAAAGACCAGAACCCAAAATTACTAACATTCCTATTTCTATATTCTTGAATAGCAGTTTTGATTCTGGAAAGGTAAACTTCTGCTAGTTGTTTCTTATTTTTAGCTTCCACTCCAGCTAACTTGGCATCTTCGTTGGTTATTGTTAAAATAATTTGACCGTTTGAGACTATCTTCGGATTTTCTCCATTGAAATCAGTAACAATAATAGGATTAGTTATGATTGAATGATTACTAGCAATTTTCTGAATATTTTTAGATATATTTAATGCCCTTTCTTGATTATAAACAATAAAAAGAAATTGTTCTTTCAGACAAACTTTCCCTGAATTTTGTGGTATTTCTTCTAGCTCTATTTCTGAACATTTAGATTCACTCAATTGGGTTTGATAAAAATTATTTAATGCTTGTTTATCTCTATATTTTTTAATAGATTTTTTGATTTTTTCAAGATAGAGTTTTGCTAAGTTTTCTTTGTTGATCCCTGCTCGTTCAGCATCAGCATCCGTCAAGGTCAAGATTACATCATCACCTGAGACAATAACAAGTGTTTTTTGGTTCCATGGCTTAACTTGAATAGAATTAACTTCGATTGAGAAATCATCAGCAATGTTTCTAATTCTTCGTTCAACAATATCTCTGCGCTTTTCAACATCGATTTTATGCTCATCAGATAATGTTGGAGTTGGTATAAGCTTTTCTGGCTTCAAGTGAAAGAGAAATTGCCCATCTAGACATACATCGTCTTGACCTTTTTTAGAACATAGAGCGTCTTGTCCGGTCGAATAAGTGGGCAAGTATGTTATGGCAATCAAAAAAGCCGCTAAAATCAAGATGATAAATTTCTGCCAACGCTTCTTCATGTTCCTGTTCCTACTATGGCAATAAAAAATTAAGTTTCTCTATGGTTAAGTAAGATGCTTGATCTAACTCTAACTCACAAAAGGCTAGGGTAAGCGCATTTTAACAATCCTTCACAAAATGAACTTTATGTGAGTTGCTTACCCGCAATTCGGGCATATTTGGGTAGAATTTGCCATCTCAATTGTTAAGCAAAAATCGACCAAATTGGTTGAGTTCGTAACTATTCTGATTGACTGGTATTACTTGAAATGGCCACACAGCAAGCGGTTCACAAAATTGGCCAATTGTCAATAGCGTTTGAGATGCACTCACCCTGCAATGACGAATGCGTCCATTCTGTTCGATTTCTCGTCTTACTGTATTCTGTATAGCTTCTTGACACCACTCTCGCTTAAGATAGGGTCTTTTGAGCAAGACTTGTTCTTGAAAATAGCGGGTGGTTTTCATTGATATTTTTCTCGATCGATTCCATCTATGGTAATTTTAACGAGATGGAGATAAAACGACTTCTTAATACCATAATTCCGGGATCAGGTCATAGTAACCAGCTTGCTGAGGTGGGTAAATACCCGCTTCGATTTTTTCGATAATAGTCGGCCAAGCTTGCCTAAAAGCGGCAGAGCGCTCGTTGGGGTGCAGAGTCCAACCCTTGGCATTGGTGAGAGTGGCGCGATAGTAGTTGCTTTGTTCTAGGGAGCGAGAAACCATAATTTCCCAAGAGTCGAGTTTTCCTTTACCGGTCAAAATATTGCCCCAAGCTTTTAAACCATCGGGTAAATGATCGAGAAAGGTATTTTTATAGGAGCGCCAGAGGGGGGTGATCGGTAAAAGGCGATCGTAGCGACGACAATTAAGTAGATAGGCACGACTACCAAAAAATTTAAATTGATAGAATCCGTCGGGATTTTTCGTGCAAGGATGGGGAGAATAAATCGTACCATCGGGCCGGGGTGGACCGGACAAAGGACGCACAAACATCATTTCTGGATGGGTTTCCATTAACTCGATCCCTTCGCGGATCCAACTGTAATCCGGTTCTTGGTAGAGCATCATGTCACTGTCATAATGAACCATATAATCACTGCGACATTGCTCGATTTTGAAGATCGAGCCGAAAATCGGATAACCTTTGTAGTTATGGGTGGAACGGAGGGGACTGCCGAAATGCTTTTGATAGATACGCTGACGATAGCCCGGATCGTAGTTAAAATCCACTAGGCGATCGATTATGCCATCTTTAACTAATTTTTCACCACAGGCTCTTAATTCCTCCATTGTACCCAGTCCGGGGCGATTAACCTTTTCCCCGCTTAAAGGGGCCGTGTCAATAGCGAGTACCTTTTCCTGGAAGGGAAACTGACTCATTTTGACTAGATGGGGAATAGTGTTCATCATAAACCAGACATCGGTTCGCGCCGTAAAAAACCAGAGCGAACAACTTGGCAATCCCATTTTGTATAAACCTCACTTTTGTTTGGGTCTTAAATGGGATACATTATAGGGGAATCTTAGCGACAAGTTGACACAATTCCTGATTAACCTATGACTATAGCCCTCGATCGCTTACCCCAATCTTGGCAGGGTTTAACCCATCGTTTAACTTATAAGTATTTTCAGGTACGCATTGATACACCCAAAGACCCCTATAAAATTCTCTTTCGTCCCCAACCCTATCAGGTTTTATTTATTCTTAGCCATATGCGATCGGGTTCGTCTTTATTGACCCATATCCTCAATTCTAATCCTGAAATTATCGGTTTTGGCGAAACTCATCTGGTTTATGAGAGTGAACAGGATTTTAAAACTTTAATGTTTCAACTCTACTGGCGTTTGAAAGATTTAAACATGAATCATAAATATATTTTAGATAAAGTTCTTCATGATCAGAAGTTTTTAGATCATAGTTTTTTACAATCTGATGCGGTTAAGACCATATTTTTACTACGAGAACCGCAGCGCACTTTAGCTAGTATTCTAGATATTAAACCCCATCAAAACGAGCAGCACGCTCTAGGCTATTACACTGGTCGTTTAGCCACCTTAGAAAGTTATGCTCGATTAATTAACAGCCAAGAAAAGAGTTTATTTATCACCCACGATCAGGTATTAAACCAAAGTCAATTGGTCTTTAATAGTTTACAGAGTCATCTCGATACTAAAACGGGATTTTCTGAAGAATATCGAGTTTTAAAAACCACTGGTACTCGTGGTATAGGCGATTCTTCCGAGAATATCAAAGCGGGTAAAATTATTAAACAAGCCAGAAAATTAAATATAGAAATTTCCGACGCTGTTTTAACCCAAGCCCAAAAAGCCTACGATCGATGCTACGAAACCCTCAGCCATTATTGTCATTGTATCTAAGCTGAATTGGGGATTCGCAATAGCCTTGATTCTCTCCTCCGAGTGCTAAGAAAATCCCCCTAACTCAACTCTAAGTTGCTCCTTTGGCAGCTCTGATTAGCCTTCAATATTAGCAATTGTAAAGCCCATCTGACACTCGTAGAGATTCGGCTGTTGGCTGCCCCCTTTGCCCAAGGAGTGACCACAGCCTAGTTTACCCTCTCGCCACCGGGGTTGCCCCTGCTGGTTGGCTAAAAGACAGCCTTGACAGACAGAACCCGTATCGAGAATGTGTTCGTCGGTTAAAATCACTAACATGACGTTCACCCCCATTGATCTCTGATTTGTCTCTATTGTAAGAGGTTTTTTCTGAGATGTAGTGGCGCGCTATACATTCCGCTACTTTTTGGCTTTTTTTCGCCTGGAATCTTCTTATGGAGAAGATTAGACCTTGAAAATGTATAGTCATTTCAGATAAGTCTGATACGATCTAGACCGGTGAAACCCCTAGTAACTCTGGCATTGATCTTCTCAATCTTAATGATTATTTTCCTAAACCGAGTTTTCTGGTTACTTTTTGCCAAAAGGTAGGGGTCGGTGGTTGATAGGGTTTGGGACTATCAGTAAAAACAGGACGTTGACTAGGTTCGTAGAGATAACGATAGTGTAGGAAAATATCCCGATAGGGAAAATCAAGATTTTCACCACTACAAAGTCGAGTGAACAGAGAGGAAGATAAACCGATGTAGTGAATGTAGGTCAAGCGGTTGCCTTGATCGTAAAGAATATTATCTAAAGCTTGAAAATGGGGAGAGGTGACACAGCAGCCAGTGCGTTCTTCTTTAGGCAATTGAAGAGCTAGATTATATATAGAAAAATTTGAGCGCATCATCATATAATTGACGATAGTTTGATCGGGAGCCATCGGATAGAGAATTTCTGCTTCTCCTGCTCGCAATTGTTCTATGAGCCAATCTCGCTGATTTTCATCGAATAAACCAATTTTAGAAGCGTAGAAACCTGCACAAAAAATCTCCCTTTCGATACGATCACGGGAAAAAACCTCGAATAATTTTGGTTGAGAAACTTCGTAGACATGAGTGGGATCTTTGTGCTGAAAGTCATAAACAACACAATCGTGCCTATCTAGGATAGCGAAGATTTTATCAATGGCATCGAGTAGCAAGGTGTCCCCATCCATGTAGATAAAACGCTCGAAGGGACTATCAAAAGCAATAAAACGGTGGTGCATTCCCATACGATAATATCGGTCAGTGCAACCGGATTTCAACCAACGTTCCCGGGCTTGCGGGTGGCTATCCCAAATCGACTTGGCGAAATTTTCCCAGCGTTCGATAATTTCCTGATCATCAAACAACTGTACGTTAGGACGTTGAGCAATTTCCGCCTTGATCCGTTCGGTGTTGTCATCGTAGGGATAGACACAAACAGGAAGAGCTTTTCCCCCATTTACCTCGATGCTGTTGAGTAGGGCGACTAATTGATCGTAAATGCGATCGTTGGCTAAGGTACAGATACCGTCCATAAGTGATCCCGATGAAAAAAATCAAAACATATTATCTTTGCCGTTAGTTTAGCTTATTTTGGTCGATAAATTTGGGTAATTTGAGATGTGGTGATTCAGAACCAGTGATAAGCTGTTCGTAATTTAATTTGCTTGTTGAGATGAGGCACTCTTGCACTCTTGCAACAGTAAAGGGATTGGGGAAGGTTTGGCTAATCTAAGAATAAGCAGTTTAAAAGTATAGTCAAATATAGACAGACTGAATTCCATTTCAGAAATTCCCTTCACTTTTACTTCGAGAGATTGATTCTCCTTGGGTGAACTACGCACCTCTCTATCCCATAGCGTTAAACGCATTTGGGAATGCTTTTCGCAAAATGTTGTAGGGTGAGAGCATCTCAAACGCTATTGACAATTGGCCAATTTTGTGATTCGCGTGGGCATTTCAAGTAATACCAGTCAATCAGAATAGTTACGAACTCGACCCATTTGGTCGATTTTTGCTTAACAATTGAGATGACAAATTCTCCTCAAATATGCCTGAATCTTGGGTAAGCAACTCACATAAAGTTCATTTTGTCAAGGATTGTTAAGATGCGCTTACCCTGACTATCTTGCTAGTAAGTAGTTGGACAAAAGTAAAGTTAACTGTGGGGTAAGGAGTCTCCGAGTCTCCGAGTCTCCGAGTCAGTAAGAATTGCGGCAATTTACATTTCTTAAGATAGACAAGAGAATTTATGTCCGACTACTTACAAGGTGTCAAGATAAAACTAAGGAGCTAAACGTTGCCTTTGCCAAGTGCCATCTTCTTGACGAAGATAACAGAGACGATCGTGGAGACGACTGGGGCGACCTTGCCAGAACTCGATTAAACTAGGAATTAAGCGAAACCCCCCCCAATGAGGAGGACGAGGAACTTCACGACCAGCATATTCTTCTTTTAGTTCTGCAAGGCGTTTTTCGAGGATATACCGCCCGGAAATCACTTCACTTTGATTAGAGGCCCAGGCCCCTAAACGAGATTCCCAGGGACGGACAAAAAAGTAATTATCCGACTCCTCCTCACTGATTTTTTCTACAGTCCCCTCAATCCTAATTTGCCGTTGCAATTCCCCCCACCAAAACACTAGGGCCGCATTGGGATTGGCGATTAATTCCTCTCCTTTGGCGCTGTGGTAGTTGGTAAAGAGAACAAAACCGCAAGGATCGAAGTCTTTTAACAGTACCATGCGGGCCCGGGGTTTACCCTCTGGGGAAATAGTAGCTAAAGTCATAGCGTTGGGTTCCAATTTTCCCGAAGATACCGCCCTTTCTAGCCATTGTTTAAATACAATGAAAGGATCGGCAGCTGTTTCTGACTCTAGCAATTCTTCAAGATTGTAGTCCAAGCGCAGGTCAGCGATCGATATGTCCATGGTTTTGCTTGCTAAATTCTATCCTTTCAGATACTACAAGATTCTAGAATCATGACTATCACCTCGGCCAGTGATGCGATCGCCTCTCTTTTAGAAATGGCGGAACAGGGAGAGATTGACCCCTGGGATGTGCAGGTTATCGATGTGATCGATCGCTTTTTGGCAGAATTGGGGTTATTAAATGATCTAGATTTAGCCATGGCCCGGGCTAATTTACCCCAATCGGGACAGGCTTTTTTATGGGCTTCCATGTTAGTTTTATTTAAGGCTGATACCCTAGAAAGATTGTCTTTGGACTCGCAAGAAGAAAGTCTGATTGATGAGGAAATTAGCGATTTAGAACAGGAATTAAGAACTTTACCCCGTTATCTAGAAAATCATATTCGCCGTCGTACTGCCGCCCCACCACCGCGAAAAAGACGGGTAACTTTGCAGGAGTTAATCACTCAATTACAACAGATTGCCCTAGAGATTGAAGCTTTACCGAAACTGCCTGTAGTTGTCCCGAAACCCCGTCCCCAATCCCGACGGGAAGCGGTACAAATTATCACGGAATTGGCCCACCAAGAAAATCTCACGGAATTGGCAGCGGAACTGGACTTTTTTTTGCAGAGAAAGTTTTTTAAATTAGAGAAAAATCAGCTAGATTTTGAGGATTTATTGGCGTTATGGCAAGCAGAAAAGCCCTCTAGTCACTCGGCAACACAGGAAAAGGTGGCAATTTTTTGGGCTTTACTTTTACTCGCTTCTCAATCAAAGGTGGAATTAAAACAAGAGGATTTTTATCAGGATTTAACTATTGCTTTAATTACTTTCTAGATTACTCTTTAAACGGAAGTTGGCTCTTCGGGACTTGTTATGGGAATAATTAATTTAAAATAAAATTCCCTGAGAGCGCCTACGCCCAAAAGTGACTGAAATTCATACAGGGAGGGACTTTAGGCACAAACGGGTTAATACCAAAAGGCTGAAGAAATTATTGATCAAGACCTGTCGAAATTAAAAAGACTGGGAATCGATGAAATCGCTCTAGTCAAAGCACAAAAAAATACTGTGCAGTTTTAGTAGATTTAGATACGGGAAAACTAATAGCTATTCTAGAGAAGCGAACACAACATGAGTTGAGAAAAACGCTTACAGGCTAGGGGAAAGAGGTGTTAGAGCCAATTGAATAATTGTGCATAGATCTTTGGTTAACCTATAAAAATCTGGTGAAAGAATTGATGCCATCGGCCGAGGTGGTCGCTGATAGATTCTATGTAATGAAACAAATTAATCAAGAGTTAGACGAACGGAGAAGAGACGTTCGGCGATGCTCAGTCGAGCCGCGGAAAAAAGAGCCATAGAAGCGCAGAAAAATAAAAAACAGGAAGCGGAAAAGGAAGGGAAGCTAGAAGTTTTAAAGCGAAGTAAATATAGCCTTTTAAAAAATGAAGAAGATTTAACGGAAACGCAAAAAATTAAACTAGAAGATAGCAAAAAAACTTGACCAAATTTGAAAGAGATGCACGAAGGAAGAATTCAGAAGGATTTACAATCCGACAGAAGGACTGCTATCCATCTCAGAATGGTTGGCAAAATCGTCCAGTATATTTAGGGGTTGCTGAAAAAGTTTTTCGTGGGGGCAGGGTGTGGGCTTCGGCCGTGAGCTTTTGCCGAACGGGTGTGGGTTGTGGGGTGTAGGGTGTAGGGTTTTACCGATTTTCAGGTGGTCAACTACCTAATTTTCAGGGAAAAAGTACCTGAATTTTCCCCCTGATCACTCCCAGTCCGGTACTTTTCGATTGACAAAAAGTCTAAAAGTCTTACCCAACAAGGTTTTTAGATTTATTCAGCCAACCCTATTTACCAAGAGTTGTCAAACAATCCGAAGCTGGTTTGGAGAAATCATTAGTTATTTTGAGCGAAGGACAACGAAGGTCGGGTCGAGGGAATCAACAATAAAGTTAAACTAATAAAACGGCGAGGCTATGGCTTGAGAAACTTTCGGAATTTTTGGGTTAGAAGTATGTTGTCTTGGCATTTTGTCTGTTGATTTAGCATAAAGCGAAGAGCCAAACGTATTACCATAACAAATACTGACTATCACCATTCCACGAGCAAATCCGGTTAATGCTTATACAATGGCAGGGATTGTTAAAGAAGCGGGTTTAACTAGCGAAGAATTCTTAGAATTACTCTAAAACTATTGCTGACGTGCCTTGAGAAGGAATCATCTTATGATACCAATTTCGTCCTAAAAATTCAGTAAAATAGTAATAAACCAAATCAGAGGGAAAAAAGTATCTATGGCAACTACATCCGAAGACGTATGGCGACTCTTAGCCGAATTAGCCACTGCTCAAGCCGAATTAACTGCTGCTCAAAAAGAAACTGACCGACAACAGAAGGAAACCGAGCGACGACAACAGGAAACCGACCGACAACTCAGAGAATTAGGTAAACAAATTGGGGGACTTGGTGCCAAATTCGGCAGCTTTACCGAAGGACTTGCCCTTCCCTCAATGGAAACGATTCTCAGACAACGGTTCGGTATGGAAGTTGTTAGTCCTAGTGTGCGAGTCAGTAAAGATGGACAACACCTAGAAATTGATGTCCTTGCCTATACCAATGGTGAGCTAAATACCGCCTATATCGTTGAAGTTAAAAGTCATGCCACAGAGGAGTCTATTACTCAATTAAAAAGTATTTTGCAACGGTTTCGCCGCTTTTTCCCTGAACACAAAGATAAAAAACTCTATGGCATATTAGCGGCGGTTCATTTATCTGGAGAATTACGGGAAAAAATTCTGCAAGAAGGGCTTTATGTGGCTCGGATTCATGACCAAGTATTTGAATTGGATATTCCCGATAATTTTCAACCTCAAACCTATTAAAACAGCCAATGCGATCGCTTTTGATTTGAATCTTGTCAGGGATAATTTTCCCAATATCAAGAACAATCACCTTCTTTTCTCAATCATCGATCGTTTTGACCTGTAAGGGCAAGTCAAAAATTTTTCCCTACCCCCCACCCCCTACACCCTGTCTACTTTTCAGGCTCTCTGTCCCCCCGTGAGGGATCGGGATTTTGGGGAGGAGGGGATTTACCTTGAATGTCGGATTGAAGGCTCTCGGTTTTACCTCGGAGATGAAAATCCGACCAATATTAAGACAGCGAAGCACAGCTAATATTCGCTCTTAGTCTTGGTTTTCAACG